>Ga0116135_1000171_pt1 | contig 34045 bp, 30 predicted proteins | sample June2015DPH_20_1_FD_89738 | JGI IMG/M metagenome (GOLD analysis project Ga0116135, IMG submission 89738) | Peatland microbial communities from SPRUCE experiment site at the Marcell Experimental Forest, Minnesota, USA - June2015DPH_20_10 | ecosystem: Environmental > Terrestrial > Soil > Wetlands... | reverse complement strand
CGCAACACTTCGCGTCCTTCTGTTTGACTCCTATTTATTGTCAGGTTCCGTTTACGACCAGAGACTACGCTGTGTGAAACATACGCAAGTTGCTCGCACTATAAGAACACGAAACTCCCCCAACATACTCCAGCTAGGTTAGTCCACATTCGTTTCGACTAACAAAAAACTGCCAGACGTTACGGAATTGGAACAGCTTGCAGCGAGTGTGCATGGGAATCATCAGACCCTCGTTACAAATAAGGCTTTGTTTCGACAATTATTCCTTCGTCAGCGAGGGCTGAAAACGCCGCTCGCGCGTTCCAAAACACGAAACTGATAGGGCCGTTTCTTATTACACCCGCAATTGTGAAAAAGAAGCGCAGCCACAAACGTTGCAGAATGCGGCAGCAAATTAAGCTAAGAAATAGCAGTCTCTGCTAATAGAATCCGATTGACTAACAGACAGAACGAGTCTAACAATCGTTGCGCACACCTAGTTGGGGCTGAAGCAACTCTTCAATTAAAAATCCACGCGGACCTAACACAAGGCCGCACAACCTACTGGCGTGGCCGGACGAAAGTGTCTGGGCACAGCGCCGGTCGTGTGTACGTACTTAGTGCCGATCATATAAAGCGGCTCTCGATGGTTAAGTGTGTGATAAGCGAAGACCAAGCCGGAGAGGAGTTGTGTCCGTAACCATTAAGAGATTGCCCCGATTTTAAAACAGCGCGAGGCAGCGAACGACAACTGCAAGTATCTCCCGAAAGGAATGTGTTATGTCAATTACGAAGGAGAAAAAGAAAAGGAGCAACAAACCTTCCAATGGCTCCGGTTGGTCGAGAAGGACCATGCTAAAGGCCAGTGCGGCCGCCGGCGTCGTGACCATGTTGACCTCGAAGAAGTCGCTGCTGGCGCAATCGATCCCCACGCAGCCGCCGGATTGCACACCCCAGCCAACGAACAGCCCGTCGACCACGCCTTTTATGCAGGCGCTGCCGATACCTCCCGTAGCGTCGCCGACGTTTCTGAATCCATTTCCGACGTTGCAGGCCGACACGGCCTTAGGGGAAGCCGCACGCGCCAATCATCAAGATTGGACTCAGTTCTTCCCGCTCGTGCAGTACTCCGTCACGGTTGAACCGTGTATGCATCAATTTCACCCCCAGATTCCGCCGACTTATTGTTGGGGTTACAACGGAATCTATCCGGGTCCGACATTCCTGAACGTCTATGGTGTTCCGATCGTTGTGCGGTTCATCAACAACTTGCCCGTAGACAATATCGGGTTCGGGGACAACAACCACACCACGCACATGCACAACGGGCATACCGCTTCCGAGAGCGACGGATTCGCTGGCGACTACTGGAGTCCAGGATTGTTCAAGGACCATCACTATCCCAACGTCTATGCGGGTTTCAATGAGTTTCCGCCACTGGGCGACCCGCTCGAAGCGCAGCATACTTATTGGTATCACGATCACCGGCACAGCTTCACCGCCTCAAACAACTATCGCGGTATTAATGGAATGTACTTGATGTACGACGACGTGGATACCGGTTCCGAGGCACCCGGGCAGGGATCGCAAGCTTTGTGTCTGCCCGGAGGTTATGGCGTCTACGATATCCCGCTGAACTTCACCGATAAGTTGTTCTGCTCGGATGGTCAGATGTACGCCACGTCCCCGGATACCATCCCAGCGGGCGACAAATTCTGTGTCAACGGCGCCATACAGCCGTACTTCAATGTGTATACGCGCAAGTATCGCTTCCGCTTCCTGAACAGCGGCCCGGCACGAATCTGGACATTCAACCTATACGACAACAACGGCAACGCCCAACCGATGACAGTTGTGACCACCGATGGCAATTTACTGCCTTCGCCGGTTGAGATTATCCCAAGTTCGTCGCAACCAACCCTACAGGGTCTGACCGTCTACGTCTCGCAACGTTACGACGTGATTATTGACTTCACCAACGCCACGCCTGGGCAAAGCTGGTTTCTGACCAATACCGCCGCCCAGTTTGTGAGCAACGCCTCCGAGCCTGAACCGGCGCCCGGCATCAATATGGGCAACGTTGTGATGTCGTTTAACGTCACTGGCCCGCCGCCGGGCCCAGATCAAAGCCAAGTTCCGTCGGTGCTGACTTCATTGCCGAACATAGCCACGCCTATGGCTAACTTATTCGGAACCAGGCTTTGGAATTTCAATGACTTTATTGCCGGAGCGGAGGGCGATCCCTCAAACCCGACCGCAAAGGTATTCAATATCAACGGGCTGACCTTCGATCCGAACCGTCCCGATGCCCAAATTCAACAGGGCTCGGCCGAAACTTGGCTCATCAGGAACCGGTTCCCCGGTACAGGTTGGACTCACCCTGTTCACATCCACCTGGAAGAGGGACGGGTTCTGGACCGCAGGAACGTTAATGCCAACCCCACGACCGGTGCTCTCATCAGCATCAACAGTCAAGGGGTCCCACCGCTGGAAATGGGTCGGCGAGACGTCTACCCGATCGTACCCGGCGATGAGGTCCTCATTTTCTTACAGTTCCGCGACTGGTTTGGCAAGTACATGATCCACTGCCATAACCTGGGACACGAAGATAACCTAATGCTGACGCGGTGGGATGTCACTACCGGCCCCAGTTCTACTGTCACGTCTCCAACCTACTCGGATGGGACGCCTAACACGGGTAACGGCGAACCCAATGCCGGCGCGCAGCCGAACCTAACCCCGGCCATAACCCTGCTGTCACAGCTGCCAGCGAGTTACGAAACAACCAAGCTCAATCGCCCCGGCTTCAAGGGCTCCAAGAAGGGAGTTAAAGCATGAACCGACGAGACTTTCTTTCCTGTCACGTTCCGGACAAGTCGCGGCCGGCAGCCTCACTGGGACCTGCCTATTACAGTAATGGCGTGTTCACCACGCACGAGAACAAAAAGGTGCGGTTCTATGACGACCTGATCAGAGGCAAAATCTCGATCATTAACTTTATGTACGCAAGTTGTGACAAGTATTGCCCAAGATCAATTAGTTGTCTGACCAAGCTACAGGACCTGCTCGGCGACCATCTCGGGCGCGACATGTTCATGTATTCGTTCACGCTGAAGCCCGACGAAGACACTCCGGCCAAGCTGGCGGCCTATGCGAAGAGCAACGGCGCCCGGCGCGGCTGGATGTTTCTTACTGGAAGCGAGTACGACCTAACCAGCATTCGCTTCAAGCTTTTCCGCTTGGACGATCCACTCATGGATTTCTCTGTCGACATCCATGCGTCGATGCTGCGCATTATCAACGATAACAACAGCCGCTGGTCGTCGTGGGTCTTGCCGGATCCACCGCGTCTGATCCGGGAAGCTGTCTCCTGGGTCGAATTGACCAAACCGTTTGGTGTACGGGTTCGCGAGAATGCCGACCTTCAAGCGCAGATCGATCGCGAGGGTGCAATTACCGCGTCGAAGCGGGCCAGCTTCAAGCGCGCTCACGGTTGGACGGAGAAGACCGCGAAGTACGAAAACCCGGAGGGGTTGAAGAAACTTCAGGCCCTGTTACACGCAACGGCAGCGTAGTAGAACTCTGGGTTCCGGTTGCGCTAGGTCGATTCGGTAGATCTTGGCGCGATTCGAACAGCAACAACTGCGGTGCGACGGGAGCCGCTGAAAAAGCGGCTCTCGTATTCTCCGCAAGGAGCGTCCCATGAAGCGGCTCGCCTTCTCGTTTTCGTTGGGTCTTCTTTTTATATTTTTATTTCCAGATACCTCGCTTACCCAGGATGAGAAGGCTTGCCAGTTCAGCATTCTCGGTACCTGGCAATCATCCACACGCGGCCGCGTAGATCCCACGCGCCATCGTTTCGGACCTAACGGAGTCGTCACCGAGCTTGCCCGTAGCGCTTCGTACAAAAGTTCTGAGTGGCGGGCGAAAAATCAGTCCAAATACAAACTGGATGATCCGAAAGCGCCCAAGGCGATCAGCTTAACTCCTGTCGAAAAGAGTGGCCAGTCCTCAGATGCTGCGACATTGCGGATCACAACCTTTGACGACGGACTCTTCGTGACCGTGCCGAGCGAAGGCTCGAACGTTGCCCCGACGCGATGGACCAGAGTAGATCCCGAGCGGTACTTCGTGGTCATGGCCGCCGGCAAAGGCGACACGGGCTTCGGCGCGGCTGGCTTTGCCATGCTGATCAAGACTGACGGAGTACACACAAGCAGGCACGCCTTCGGCGTCTACCCTGTCGTCCATCAGTACGAGCGCCATCCGATTCTTGGAGTGATTCCAGCCAGTGTTCGCAAACAGTTTGAACATGAACCTGTCGGCGACACGGGAGCCATGCTGCGCCTGGAAGTCACCGCCGGGCCTTACAACCGCGCCTTGGAAGTCCTGAAGTCCTGGGAGCGGCGGGCGGACGAAAACACTCTTCTGTATACCGTTCCTTATCTCAACAACGCCGTCTACCTCAACCAACTGGTGAGCAGCCTGAACGAAACCGGTGTGCTCACGTGGCGAGGAGGAGAACCGTGCACTGAAACCGTCAAGCTGCAGAAGTTGACTTGGCTTTTGAATGACCCAATCATGACCAAGCACAATCTGACGCAGACTCCTTATTACCTTTTCAAGACGCTACGGGAACTCAACAGCTCTCTGCACCTCGACGACAAGACGTTCTACGCAGCGCTCGCGGGCCGTCAATCAACCGCCGTAATGATTTCATCGAGGTGAAATGAACCATGCCAATTTTCGAATACGTATGCAAGCAGTGCCATACCCGTTTTGAACGCCTTGTGTTGAATCGCCAGAGACCCCGGTGTCCGGAGTGCACCAGCACCAAGCTGGAACGCCAGGTGGAGCAATTTGCGGAGGGCCGCTCGGCTCAACAGCCGCGCAGCATCAATAGCGATTCCGTGATTGCCCACGCGCGCTCTTTGCTGGGCAATATACCGACGATACCCCGATACCAGACCACACGTCTCGGCAGCCCGGGCCGGCGATCGCGACGTTCAACCGTGGCGTGACTTTAAGGATTTTGCTTTTGGATAGGAGAGAAAACAATGACTTCAAAATCGGCGACAAGAGTAATCCCCCCGACATGGCTGTTGAAATCAACTCTCTGGATCGCTGGTCTGCTCGCGGCGATTGTGCTGATTAGCGTCCATGCTATGGCGGCGCCATTCGGCTATGTGACCAACCTGGAAAACAACACCGTGTCGGTGATCGATGCCGCCACGAACACTGTAGTGGCGACTATTCCGGTGGGCGCCGGCCCGATTGGCGTAGCTGCAACTTCGGACGGGACGCACGTCTACGTAGCCAACCTCGAGGACAGTACTGTCTCGGTGATCGCGACGGCCAGCAATACTGTGGTGGCCACGATTCCGGTGGGAATTGAACCGACAGGAATAGCTATCACCCCAAACGGGGCGAACGTTTACGTGACCAATGTGGCGCAGAGCACTGTGTCGGTGATCGCGACTGCCAGTAACACTGTGGTGGCCACGGTCGCGGTGGGGATTGAGCCGTTCGGAGTGGCGATTACCCCGAATGGAGCTTTTGCCTATGTAACCGGAAATACGGCAGACAATACCGTTACGGTGATCGCCACTGCTACCAACACAGTGGTTACGACACTTACCGTGGGAAACGGGCCTTTGGGAATAGCCTTCACCCCGAATGGCGCGTACGCCTATGTCGCCAACTTTGATGACAGCACAGTATCGGTCATCGCGACAGCCAGCAATACGGTGGTGGCCACAATTCCAGTCGGGATCGAGCCGCTGGGAGTCGCTATCACCCCGGATGGGACTCAGGTGTACGTAACCAGCTTATCGGATTCCGTGACAGTGATAGCCACGGCCACCAATACGGTGACAACCAGCGCCGCCGTGGCGAATCTTGCGTTCCCGCTGTTCAGTCCCGGCGACATCGCCATGAAACCGGATGGCACCAGTGTCTATACTGCAGACACGGGCGGCACCACAGTCACAGTGATCTCAACGGCAACCAACGCGGTAACGACAACGATTCCGGTGGAAGATCTGCCGACCGCAATAGCGTTCCCACCTTGCACCGGCATTTTTGGAACGACCTTCAACGGCAATCTTACGGTTTCGGCGGGCCAGAATTTTTGCATCGTGAACGCGACAGTAACCGGCAATATCACGCAGAACGGCGGAAACTTGACTGTCTTGAACTCGAACGTTGACGGCAACCTGCAGATTTCCGGCGCTAGCACGTACATGATCAATCCGGGAACTACGATCAACGGGAACTTGCAGATTACGAACATTCCGGCTGGAACCGCGCAGAACCAGGTTTGCGGTACTACGGTGAGAGGCGTACTGCAATTCCAGGATAACGGAACCGCGATTCTGATCGGCGCGTCCGGCAGTTCGCCTTCTTGTCCCCCTGATACCGTGAACGGCGTGATCCAGGTACAGCAGAACAGTGCGCCGGTCAGCATTGTCGGCGATACGGTGGGCGGCGTGCTTCAGGTGCAGCAAAACAGCGGGTCAACCACCATCACGGGCAACAGCATAAGCGGCGATGCGCAGGTGCAGGAAAACATCGCGGCTGCGACAGTGACCAGCAACGTGATCGGTGGCAATCTGCAAGTACAAAACAACACGGCGGCAACGAACGTCACCAGCAATACGGTCAGTGGCAACTTGCAAGACCAAAACAATACCGCACCGACTCAGGTGTTCACCAACAGCATCGGCAATAACCTGCAATGTTCAAACAATACCTCGATCACGGGAGGAGGAAACACGGCGAGATCGAAGCAGGGCCAGTGTGCCACATTCTGAGAGACGGATCACGCCGAACCGCCCTTGCGCTGGCAGGGCGGTTTTTAATTCACCGAAAAACGGTGCAGTCAGGCTGCATTCGCCTGATCGCTACATCCAGCCGCCAGGTTCGGCACACATGCTGAATTCGATCCCGAGGATACTTGTGTTTTTCTTTGGACTTCGCTCTTAGCCTCGCTCTTTGAGAAAATTTTCGCGGTGACTAACATTGCCGTAAAGGTCACGCTCAAGAGCGCGAACTGCAGCCATCCATTCAGCATCGACGCATTGCCCAGCAGCGTGAGACCTGCGAAGCAGAACAGCAGATGTACGCAGAAGACTTGCAGCGAAGATTGTCCCAGGAGAACCAGGGGCCTTACCGCCGCCGTTTTCGTAACTGGTTGCGAGAGGATTAGCAACGCAGACACTGCCGCAAAGTCGAGCAGCCTGATTGGTCCGAGATGCCACTTATCAAAGAGAAACTCCGAGGCGCCCAGTTCCAGACCGTGCACGATTTCTCGCCGCAAGATGAAGCAAGCAAGACCTATCAGGACGGCCGGAACAACCGCACGCTTGGCCCAGGTTTCAATTGGCAAGTTTTCTCCGGCCCAACGCACGCCCAGCCATACACCAACAAACCAGAGAAATTGCCAGGCCCAAAGGTCGAATGATCCCATCTCGTTCAAGGGAATCCGCGTGGGAATGTATCGCATCATGAATGTGTGTTCAGCGCCGCGAAACCCGAACTGACCGAGCACCCAGAAAGCGAAGGAAGTCCACAGAACCGGTTTCCATCCCACGCGGCCCGCCAGCGGAATTACAATCGACGTGAATAACAGAAAAATGATGTACATCGGCAGGATATCGAGGAGGGGCGGCCGATAAATCAGCAGAGCGGCTTCCGTTACCGCCTGCTTGGGCCCGGCCATGAAGTAGAAATCCAGGAGATTGTGAAGTCCTGGCCGGTCGCCATGGGAGGCGATGGGGACCGCGACCAGGAAGGCAAAAGCCAACAGGAGCGCGTGGTAGCCGTACAACCGCAGCGTGCGTGCCCACAACTTTCGCCTCATCGCGGAATAGCCGTCACGCTCGGCAATACGGAAGTAAATGCGTCCGGTGAACAGCGCCGAAAGAAAAATGAAACCCTCCGCCGCTCCCACGAAGCCAAAAGGCTGATTGACCCACGCACTGGCGGCGGTGGGCAGGTGCGTCAGAGTGATCCACACCAGCATCACTCCCCGCATCGCGTCCAGTTCTATTCGGCGTCCCGCGCTCATACTACTTAGACGCCATCCGGCAGCCAACCGTAACTCGAATTCAGCATCGAATACAAAAATCGACGCAGGCTTTACGCAGAATTACATGCTAGAGTCTAACGTCGGAGGAGCCGAGTGGCCGTTTCGAAAGCACTGATCGCGTTTTTTTTGTTATGCCTGCTGGCGCCGCTCCCGGCTGAGGCAAAAAAGCATGAAACCGGATTCATCGACCGAACCACGACCATCCAAGCCACGCAGTACAAATACCAGGTATTCGTTCCGGAAGATTGGACCCCTCACCGAAAGTGGCCGGTCATTCTCGCTCTCCATGGCTCCGGCGAGCGCGGCAGCGATGGCATTCTGCAGACTGACGTGGGAATCGGCGTGGCCATCCGCACGGACCGTAGCGAGATCGAGGCAATCGTAGTCATGCCGCAATGCCCAAAGAATCTTTGGTGGATACTGCCACCCATGGACGACCTAGCAATGGCAGCACTGGCGGAAGCGACCAGAGAATTCCACGGCGATACTCGTCGCACCTATCTCACTGGTCTCTCCATGGGAGGCTATGGCGCTTGGCATCTTGCCCAGAAGTATCCCGGAAAATTCGCAGCTATGGTGGTGATCTGCGGAGGAATTCGGCCGTCCGCGGCGGCACGGATGCGCTACCCTGATCTGGTAAAAGTCACTCCACCGGATTCGCCTCAGACCTACTTATCCGCAGCCGAGCGAGTCGGCAAAACCCCAGTCTGGATCTTTCATGGCGCCGACGACAAAATCGTTCCCGTGACCGAATCTCAGCGGATGAGCGCAGCCATGAAGCAAATCGGAGCGGAAGTCCACTACACCGAATATCCAGGCGTAGGACACTCCTGCTGGGACAAAGCTTACGACGAACCAGAGTTATTTCCTTGGCTGTTCTCCAAGTCTCTTCCGGAATAGTGTTCACCGGAAGAACCCTTTATTTTGGGGCCAAACATCGGATCCTCGCGTAATTGCATTTGTTTCGCGGGGGAGCTAGCATAGTTTGATCAAGTCTCGTCTGCCGCTCTTAATGTGGGTTCACGTCATGCAAGTTCTTTTTCCACTTCCAAGTCGCTAAGGAGGAAATATGGGTGTCGCAACATTGCCACAGATTCATCCGCAAGTCGCCGAGTTTCTCGACAAACCGCGCAAAATGTTGATCAACGGAAAATGGGTAGACTCCATCTCCGGCAAAACGTTCCCGACTTACAATCCCGCAACCGGTGAGGTTCTCGCGCAGGTAGCGGAGGGCGATCGTGAAGATATTGACCAGGCCGTGAAGGCGGCACGCAAGGCTTTCGATCATGGTCCGTGGCGCAATAAGCTGACGGCGTCGGAGCGCGGACGCCTGATTTGGAAGCTCGCCGATCTGCTGGAAGCGCACACCGAAGAATTTGGCTATATCGAAAGTCTCGACAACGGCAAGCCGCTGGCCATCGCGAAAGCAGCCGACGTGCCTCTGGCGGTTGATCTGTTCCGCTACATGGCGGGTTGGGCGACGAAGATCGAAGGCAATACGATTCCGCTCTCCGTTCCGTACACACCCGGCGCAAAGTACCATGCCTACACCGTGCGCGAACCAATTGGCGTCGCCGGACAGATTATTCCATGGAACTTCCCTTTGCTGATGGCTGCCTGGAAGCTGGGTCCGGCGCTGGCCTGCGGCTGCACGGTGGTATTGAAGCCGGCCGAGCAAACGCCGCTCTCCGCGCTGCGTCTGGGCGAGCTGATCATGGAAGCGGGTTTCCCCGAAGGAGTCGTCAACATCGTTCCGGGGTATGGCGAAACTGCGGGCGCCGCGTTAGCTGCGCATCCTGATGTGGATAAGATTGCCTTTACTGGTTCCACGGAGGTTGGCAAACTGATCGTGCATGCCGCGGCCGGAAATCTGAAGAAGGTGACGCTCGAGCTCGGTGGCAAGTCCCCGAACGTCATCTACAAAGATGCCGATCTCGATATGGCGATCCCCGGCGCGGCCAGCGCGATTTTCTTCAATCATGGGCAGTGCTGCTGCGCCGGCTCCCGTCTCTATGTCGAAAAACCGATCTTCGACCGAGTGGTCGAGGGTGTGGCCGAAGAGGCTAAGAAAATCCGCGTGGGATCCGGTCTCGATCCAAAAACCCACATGGGGCCGCTGGTTTCCGAGGAGCAGTTGAATCGCGTCTGCGGCTATCTTGAGGCTGGCTTCTCCGAAGGCGCAAAAGCGCTGACTGGCGGCCACAAGAAAGGCGACAAGGGTTACTTCGTCGAGCCGACCGTTCTCGTGAACACAAACGAGGACATGAAAGTAGTTCGCGAAGAAATCTTCGGACCCGTTGTGGCGGCTATGCCGTTTAGCGATCCCGAAGAGCTTTTGCCGCGCGCCAATAACAGCGAGTATGGTCTAGCCGCTGCAGTGTGGTCGCGTGACATTGGCAAAGCGCATCGGACCGCAGACTATCTGCGTGCGGGAACCGTGTGGATCAACTGCTATAACATCTTCGACGCGGCGTTGCCTTTCGGCGGCTACAAGCAATCCGGATGGGGCCGCGAGATGGGACACGACGCGCTCAACAATTACACACAGACCAAGGCTGTTTGCAGCCGGATCGCCTAGGTTTTCCCGGCAAAAAACGAGGACGGCGGAAACAATCGCCGTCCTTTTTATTTTTGGGATCGTTATTTCCTGCGATCGATTGCCGGTTATTTTTCCATCAGCAGAACTTTTTCGGCGTCGTCGATTTCATTCAGCTTCACTTCGATGACCTCGTTCATGCTGGTCTGAACGACGCGCCCTACGAAGCTCGCTTCCACAGGCAACTCCCGGTGTCCGCGATCAATCAGTACGCACAATTGCACCCGCCGCGGCCGGCCATGGGAAAATAGCGCGTCCAAAGCGGCGCGCACGGTTCGGCCGGTGAACAAGACATCGTCGATCAGAACGATGTTCTTGTCTTCGATCGGAAAGCCGATGTCTCCATCCTGGACCACTGGCTTGGGGCCCAGAGTGGAGAGATCGTCGCGATAGAACGTGATGTCCAGAGTACCGACGGGAACATCGGCGTTCTCGATTCGCGCGATGATCTTGCCTAAACGCTCGGCAAGCGGTACGCCGCGGCGCCGGATTCCGATCAACCCCAGGCCCGCTATGCCGCCATTTTTCTCGACAATTTCGTACGCCAAGCGCACGAGGGTGCGTTCAATTTCGGAGGCCGACATCAGTTGAGATTTCTGGCGCAGTGGAGAGTTGAGCGGAGTAGGTTTCGCGTTCATGTTGAAAAGACGCCTCGTGAGGTCGATGCCCGCCATGACGCGAGCTTACATCACTCTAGTGGCAAGACGGCTTATCTGCAAGGCTTTTGAAGGATAAAAGAGGTCAGGTACCGCTTGGATCTGCAGAGATAGTGGCTTCGGCAAAGATGATGGCGGAGTTGTGTAGCCTGGCATCATGCACCGCCACAGTGCGGGTTAGAACTCCCTTATCCCGCTGCAGGGCCTGTAAGGTAATGGCCTCGGTTGCGGCGCAAGTCTCATTGGAGAGTATTCCGATGCCGCAGTTCCGCCCTGCTGCCTTAGCGCGATACAGCGCAGTATCTGCCAATTCAATTACCTCTTGCGCACAGAGGGTTTCGTAGGCCTGATGATTCCATGGAAAAGCAGCCCATCCGACCGAACAGGTTTTACGCACGTGAACTCCATGGCCGAGATCGAAATACTCCGAACTCATCACATCCAGAACGCGTTCGCAAAATGCGGCTGTGCCGGCGGGGTCGGCGGAGCGCGACATGATGAGAAACTCTTCTCCTCCCCAGCGCACCAGCACATCGGATTTGCGGACCACACGGCCAAGCCGCTCCGCTACTAACTGCAAAAGGCGGTCGCCGGCCGGATGCCCGTGCACATCGTTAACCTGCTTGAAAAAATCGACGTCCACCATCAGGAAGACGAGATCGCGATGCTGCAACGTACGAACCTCGCCGTCCTGCGCCCGATCATAATTACGCAGCACCTGCGCCGCTTCGGCCGTCAGAATTTCTTCCAGATAGCGGCGATTCCACACTCCGGTCAGGGTATCGGTAAAAGAGATTTCCTGGAGCTCTAGATTCTTGCGTTGCAGCTCCAGACTGTGCCAGCGAAGAGACTGTTCCTTGTTCTCCAACTCGTCCTTCAGTTGGCGCATCTCGGCGAGATTCTGTCGCGATAAGCTCAATAAGTGAAGTAATTCCCGATCCATCCAGTGCTGCTTCAAAAAGACCATTGTGCCGATAATGCTCATCGCCGCGGCGGTCAGGAGCAGTCGATAGGTACGTACTCGTTGGGGATCCCCCCCGCTGAACTGTGCCCAGGCCATCATCAGAGGCATGGAGAAGACTGCCGTCATGGCCAGGCGGGCTGTCCACATCCCATGTTCGCGTGTCGCTTCTGGCCGTGTGGTTTCCGAAGAAGAGTCTCTTGCGGTAACGCCGACCACGGCGAACCATCCCATAGCGGCAACCAGGGGAACGTCATAAAGGCTGCCGGTGTAATAGCGATGAAAATCAATGGCGACGCCGGCGAGAACCGATGCCGCGCTGTAAATGAGAGCAGCCTTGAAAAAATGGCCGTAAATCGAGCGCCAGCGGCCTGCGCTGCGCTTCCAGACCATCCTCACTCCGGCAATCAGTACCAGTTGCTCGCAGCTGTAGAGCACATCGAAGCTGCGCCCATACACGCCTTCGTTGGGTGAAATGTATTGCCAAGGAATTACGATAAACAGGTACAGGTAAAGCCACCAGGTCAGCAACAGAAAGAAGTCGAGCGATCCCAAACGCAGCGAATGCTCATTCTGCCGGGCATGCGGTTGCACAACCAAAGCCGCCATCATTGGAACGACGTGCAGGAAGAGGATTACATCGCCAATAAAGGGTTCTGGCGCCTCCTGGCGAAGCAGAACTTCGAAGTAGGTCCACAGCAGCTGCGCGCCGAGCCACATTGCGCAGCCTAAGGCCATCAAGGCCCAGAACATCTGCTCTCTCTTGTCGCTGGTCTTAATGTTCGACAGGATGGCGACCGTTGCGAGAAAAAGCAGGACACATTGAGTGAGGTCGCCGAAGGTTGTTAGACCGACGCTTGGGGCTGCGAAGAGAGACACCAATACGTGTGCGCATACCATTGCGCACACTAACCCCGTCCACTTGCCCGGCATTCGCAGAGAAATTAAGCCCACTGTGAGAGTTTATGTTTGCGGCGCAATCTCGCAGGCATTACGAAAGTAATCGGGGATTCCGTTCACTCTGGAGCGCAGTACTTACTCTGCTGCCGCAGCGAACCGTCTCACAAACTGGAAAACATCGCGGTAGGAGTTGTAAAGGGGAACCGGGGCCACTCGAAGAATGTCCGGCTCTCGCCAGTCACACAGAATTCCTTCGGACGTGAGGCGATCACAGAGCGCCCGCCCATTACGAGGAAGACGGATTGAAACCTGCGCCCCTCGCCGCCAGTTATCGGAAGGAGTGACGATCGTAAATTGCGACGACCGAGTTTCGAGCAGCAGGAATTCAAGATAGCTGGTTAATGACTCGCTTTTGTGATGTAAACGCTCCATTCCTGCTCTGTGAAAAATATCCATTGATGCCCGCAGAGCAGCCAGGCTAACGATCGGCGGATTGCTGAGTTGCCATCCTTCGGCCCCGTTCATCGCTCGAAAATCCGGTCCCATTTGGAATCGGGACGATTCCTCATGCCCCCACCATCCTGTAAAGCGCGGCAAATTGTTCGCGCTTGCGTGCCGCTCGTGCACAAAGCAGCCGGCAATGCATCCTGGGCCGCCATTTAAATACTTGTAGCTGCACCAAACTGCAAAGTCAGGTCCCTGGGCGTGCAATTTCAACGCCAAGTTACCTGCGGCATGCGCGAGATCGAAACCCACCACACACCCTTGGGCGTGACCCGCTCGCGTAATCCTCTCCAAATCGAAAGCCTGGCCCGTCGCATAATTCACGGCGCCCAGGAGAATGAGCGCGATCTGGCCACCAGATTGTTCGATGACTGACTCGATCTGCTCATCGCGAAGACACGTCTCACCCGGTAGGGGCGCCAGTTCGATCAGACATGCGGCCGGATCGAAGCCATGAAAACGAATCTGCGATTTCACCGCGTACTGGTCGGACGGGAACGCACCGCGCTCTATCAGAATCTTGTGCCGAGACGCTGTCGGACGGTAGAACGACACCATCATCAGATGCAGATTTACCGTGAGCGAATTCATCACCACCACTTCCTCCGGTTTTGCACCCACAAGTTCCGCCGTTTGCTCTCTGAGCAGTCGGTGATATGGCATCCACGGATTCCGAGCGCGAAAATGAGCCTCCACACCCAGTTGGGCCCAGTCTTCCAGTTCTTGCTGAATGTACGCGGCAGCACTCCTTGGCTGCAGACCGAGCGAATGGCCGCACAGGTAAACGCAATCGGCGCCATCGATCTTGGGAATGAAGAAAAGATCGCGGTACTCCTTGAGCGAATCGTGCTCATCCATCGCGACGGCGAAGTCTTCGTTTGACTGAAATACCCCCGGTTGGAACGGAATATTGCTCATCGGCTAGTTTCCAATGGGGTGAGGTCGCGATGAATTAAACGGTCAGCCTTTTTCCAGTCCAAATCCTCGACGCGGCCGATCGAGGCGCACAATTCCGTGAGCATTCGATCCTGCACTGCGCCGCGGGCCATGGCGACCGAGTACGGAATACGATGAAAGGTCACCATGGAGTATTTTGGAACGAAGAGCTCAGGATACTTCGCCTCCAGCACCAGTTCTACCTTTTTGCGAAACAAGAAATGTGGATCTCCGACCCGATCCCGCATCTCGGTGAAATTTTCGATCGCCATGTCTGCGATCGCGTCGGTATTGATCTTTCGCTCTTTCTCGAACTCGCTAAATACTTGTTGCCAGTCTGCGCCGTAACGGTCAATCAATTCCGCGAGAGAAGTACAGTCTTCAAAACCGCAGTTGATTCCCTGGCCGAAGAAGGGAACGATGGCATGGGCAGCGTCCCCGAGCAATACCGCTCTGTCCGCTTCATGCCAGGGAGAGCACTTGATGGTTACCATTGCCCCGGTCGGATTCGCGAAATAATTGTCGGCCAGGTGCGGCATCAGCCGAAGAGCGTCAGGAAAGCGGTCCTGAAAAAAACGTTGGACGTCGGATTCGGCCGACAGTTCAGCGAAACTGTTGGCGCCCTCGAAGGGCAGGAACAGAATACATGCAAACGTGCCATCGATATTCGGCAATGCGATCAGCATGTGATTGCCGCGCGGCCAGATGTGTAGGGCGTGAGTCTCCAGCAAATGTTTTCCATCAGTGCCGGCGGGAATTGTTAGCTCTTTATAGCCGTAGTCGAGGCGTGCCTCAGACAAAGTAAATTGCGAAGCCCCGGCCATCGCAGACCGAATCGCCGATGCAGAGCCATCGCATCCGATCACCACGCCAGCCGGGCGGACTGTGCCTTCGCCAGTCTCTTCATCGCGCATCGAGACTGTGCCCGTATTCAGGTCGAAGCCCACACAGCGCTTATTAAAGTGGATTGACACGCCCTCTCTCTCGGCTGCGTCGAGCAGGGCGATGTTCAATTCCGCGCGCGAGATTGAATTGATGACTTCCGTATCGTTTTTGCCGTAGGGCTGGAAAGCGAGTTCACCCGCAACCGAGTGCATCATCCGGCCTTTCATCGGAATGACGATCTCGCGCATCTGCGCCCACAGCCCGGCTTTGTGCAGCGCATGGATACCGCGAGTCGATAGAGCAAGGTTGACTGATCTGCCTGCGCTCATGCGCACTCGCCGCATGTCAGGACGGCGTTCGCATACTTCCACGCCAAATCCACGTTTCCTCAGAAGGATCGCCAGAAGCGGGCCAACCAGGCCGGCGCCAATCAGCGTTACTATTCCACGGGTAGATGTCATGCTCGAAACGGAACGTCAACAGATTGCGGTGTCTGATGAGTATCACTTACTCCGTCAGCAACGTCCGCGCTTCCCACAGTTCGGGGAAGAATTTCTTGTCCAGAGTAAGCTTCAGATACGACGCTCCCGCGCTCCCACCCGTTCCCATGCGGATTCCGATGATCCGCTCGACCAGTTGAATATGACGTAATCGCCAGCTAACCACCAGCTCGTCAAACTCCGTGAGCCGCTCGCAAACGTCGATCCAATCGCGATGATGGTGCTCGTCCTGATAGAGAGCATGGACCGCTTGCGCACGCGCCGCGAAGCGCTCCTTTTCGTCTGCCTGCTCCTCCGGGTGCGGAAGCTTTCCCATCGCCTCCAGCGCCGCAAAGAAAACTTCATGCAGGGACGGCTCTTCCAGTCGCCGCTTCAGACGGGCATAAGCCTCGGGCGTCGGGCGGTGATAACGCAGCATCTTCTCGTCCTTCAGGCCACACAGAAATTCGATCTCGCGGAATTGTTCCGACTGAAATCCGCTGGCCGGCTCCAGAAGTCCCCGAAAGGCCATGAAATGCGTGGGCAGCATGGTTTCGAGAATGGTGAACTGCTCCACCAGTACTCGAGTGATTTCGGTGCAGCGCCGCAGGAGTCGCGCAGCTTCGTAAACCTCATCATGCGACTGCGGATGAATGGCAGCCTTCTGCAAATTCGCCACCACCGCGTCGAGATCGTGCAGAAGTTCTTTGAACCACAGTTCGTACGTCTGATGAACGATGATAAAGAGCATCTCATCGTGGTGCACCGGCGACGATTGTGGCTGCTGCAGCTCCAGCAACTCAGGAACTCTTAAATACGAACTGTAGGTTAGCTGTCCAGAGTCGAGCGTGATTGGAGAAGTGTCACTCGGCGTGCTTGAGCACGCATTCGAGTCTTCACGCGGATCGGCGGCAAGCCCCAGAAATCGCCGCGCATTCTCGCTCAGGAGTTTCGCTTTTGCGGGGTGAGGCAAGCTACTTTGTCGGATCAGAGAGCCGACCCGCTCTTCGCCCAACGGAAACGGATAATCGGAACCGAGCATCACTCGATCCGCTCCCATCGTTCCCACAAGGAATTGCAATGCGCGCTGGTCGAATACTGCGGAATCAGTATAGAAGCGACTGAGATAATGGCTGGGCGGATATTCGCAATCTCCGCGTGCCACCGGATGATGATGCCATGCATTCTCCAGTCTCCCGAGGAGGAAGGGGAAACTTCCGCTCCCGTGCGCAAAGCAGATTCGCAGATTCTCCGGCAGTCGATCGAATGCGCCACTCAAAATCAACGCCACCACCGAGAGTTGTGTCTCGGCCGGCATGCCAACAGTCCACGGCATCATATATTTCGGCATTCTGTCTTGAGCGAGGAGGTCCCACGGGTGAACCAACACGGCCGCGCCTTCATCTGCACAATGATGCAGAAATGTCACAACGCCGGCGTCATCCAGATTCTTGATCCCAACGTGATTGCCAATCTGCACGCCAAGATGCCCAGCCTTCATGCAACGGCTGAGCTCTTTACAAGCCGCGTCGACGTCCTGCAGCGGAACCTGACACAGCGACTTCAGCCTGCCTGTTCCGCGGCCGCAAAGCTCGAGGGCTGCGTCGTTAAATAATTGCGCGCAGTCGAGCGCGTGCTCAACCGGACGTCCGTAGGCGAACAGCACCGGAGTGGCCGAAATCACCTGCAAGTCGATGTCGTCGCGATCCATTTCGCGCAGCCGGACTTCGGGATCCCAACACGCCGAATAAATATGGCGGAAGAAGCGATCGCCCACCATGATGTCCGCTTTTCCCGGTTCGGTGTGTTTAATCCACGGCCAATCCGGCGTGCCGTACCGCGCCGCGAGGTCGGGCCACGAGCTGGGAAAAAAATGATTGTGAATATCGATGACTTGCATGCTTTATTTGCCGGGATGGACCGTGCCGCAGTGCTTACACTTTCGCCGCTCTTCGCTGCCGTAGAACTGCTCGAACAGCGGCGGCAGATCCTTCACGATGCTTTTCAATTTCACTTCCGCACGGTAAACCAACTGATTGCAGTTCGGGCAATACCATTCGAATGCATCGAGAGAGCCCTCGGGTCGCGGCACTTCGATCACCACTCCGATCGTATCGGCAGGCCGTTGGGGCGAGTGGCGCATGTGCTTGGGAAGAAGAAAAATCTCACCCTCTTTAATCGGAATTTCCAGTGGCGGCTGGCCCGGCGCTTCCATCACGCGCAGAGAGATGTTGCCCTTTAACTGATAGAAGAATTCTTCCGTAGGATCGTCGTGATAATCGCGTCGCTGGTTCGGCCCGCCCACTACGGTGACCATCATTTCGCCGTCCTCCCAAACTTGCGCATTGCCAACCGGCGGCTTGAGCTTATCTTTATTCGCTTCGATCCATGCCTGAAAGTTGAACGCTTTCAGATTCTTGATGGACGCCATTGTCTCTCCTATTTCCGCGGTTTATAAGCGGTCGCTCGTATTTCAATCAGCAAGTGCGGATGCGGCAATTGATGCACGGCCACCGTGGTTCTCGCCGGACCGTCGTAGCCGAAAAAGTCGCCGTACACTTCGTTATAGCCGGCGAAGTCGTTCATGTTTACGAGATACGTGGAGATCTCAACCACGTCCCGCAGCCCGGCGCCGTCGCTCTGCAAAATGTCGCGAATGTTCTCAATCACTGTGCGGGTCTGCGCGCGAATGTCGAGCCGCGTTGTGCCGAGCGAATCGACTTCCGCTCCGGCGATTGTATTGTCAGAACGTCGAGCGCTGGTTCCCGAGACAAACAAAAAATCGCCAGCCCGCTTGAGGTGCGGATACTTCCCGCGCGGCGTCGCTTTGCCCTCGACTACTTTGCTTTCAGTTTCGCTCATCCCTGCCCGCGTTACAGTCGAATGCAAATGTTGTTCAACTCGGAATAAAAGTTCAACGAGTGTATTCCGCCTTCGCGGCCAATTCCGGAAAGTCCTGCGCCGCCAAACGGCGTCCGCAGATCGCGCAGAAACCAGCAGTTCACCCAGGTGATGCCCACGTTCATCTGCTGTGCCACGCGATGCCCACGCTTTAAATTACCGGTCCAGATTGAAGCCGCTAATCCATAATCCGCGTCGTTGGCCATCGCGATCGCTTCTTCTTCCGACTCGAACGGCGTGACGTGGCACACCGGGCCGAAGATTTCCTCTTTCACACAGCGCGACGATTCAGGAAGTCCAGTATAGATAGTCGGCTGCACGTAAAATCCATGGTCACGATCGTCTCTGAACTCCGGAAGACCCCCACCGGTCACTACGGTCGCTCCTTCTTCGCGCGCCAGGTTGTAATAAGAGATTACCTTTTCGCGATGCTGGGCCGAAATCAGAGGACCAAAATCGGTGTCGGGGTCGTTCGGCCAGCCCGAACGCAAACGCCCTGCTTTTTGCTTCAGCGCCTGCACAAACTCGTCGAAAATCCTTCGCTCGACGTACACTCGTTCCGCGCACAGACATACTTGTCCAGTATTTAGAAACACGGCCTCCGCCAGGCCAGTTACGGCTTCATCGAAATCGCAATCGGCAAACACGATGGCCGCATTCTTTCCTCCCAACTCGAACGAAACCGGCTTCACCGAGGGTGCAACGGCTTTCATGATCGCGGCGCCGGTTCTCGATTCGCCGGTAAACGTGATCGCATCCACATCAGGATGTTGAGTCAGGAACTCTCCCGCGGCTCCCGGACCGAAACCGTGGACAACGTTGTAGGCTCCGGCGGGAATTCCAGCCTCTTGCATAGCCTCAGCCAGGAGCGTTGCGGTAGCAGGCGTTTCTTCGGAAGGCTTGACCACTACCGTGTTTCCGCAAGCCAGCGCAGCCGCGACTTTCCATGTCAGCAAAAGCAGAGGAAGGTTCCAAGGCGTAATAACACCAACCACCCCCAGCGGCTTGCGCACCGTGTAATTCAGAGCACCTTTCCCATCGGGAGTCTCTGTTTGAAAAGATTCAAGCCCGGCCATTTTTAAGAGATCCGCAAAGACCCGAAAGTTTGCCGCCGCGCGCGGGACGTCGAGCTTTGAGGCGAGAGAAACGGGCTTGCCTGTATCGGCAACCTCGGCTTGAACGAAGCAATCGAACCGCTTCTCAATGGCATCCGCAACTTTGTGCAGTCGCGCCGCTCGCTCGCGAACGCCGATGCGACCCCACTCTCCGCGGAGAGCACGCCGGGCAGCATCCACAGCTTCGTCCACTTGCGACTGGTCCGCCGCCGTGACTTGTGCGATCACACTTCCGTCCGCTGGATTTATATCCGCGAACTCTTGCTTGCCACGCACGTATCGGCCATCGATGTAATTCTGGATTATCTTCACGAAATCCCCGGGCGGGCTTTGCCAATCGTAGCAGGAGGGCCGGAAACGAGGCAATCTACGCCGGATTGTCAGTTCTCTTGCTGCTTCATGTACCGGCTCAACGCATCACGCCACGACGGCATCTCGATACCGAAAGCATGTAGGCTATCCGGCGACAACACCGAGTACGCTGGCCTGGGCGCTGGCCGGACAAACTGGCCGCTGCTAACCGGACGAACCACTGTGGTGGCCTCAGCGCTCCGAACGATTTCCTGAGCGAAATCAAACCAAGTGCAATTATCTGCGTTTGTCGCGTGGACAATTCCATGAGCGTCATTTTGGCAAAGGTGAATGATCGCATTCGCCAGATCAACGGCGTATGTCGGAGAGCCTCGTTGATCATTCACAACGTCGAGCGCCGGACGGCTGGCGGCCAGCTTCAAAATTGTGTCCGGAAAACATTTGCCGCCAATCCCAAACAGCCATGAGGTTCGGACGATGCAACACTCCGGCATCACTTCGAACAGTTTGACCTCGGCTTCGGCCTTGGTTCTGCCATACACGCTCTGCGGATTGCGACGATCGCCGGTCTCATAAGGGCTGGTTTTCGTGCCGTCGAATACATAATCGGAACTGAGAAATAGAAGGCGCGCCCCAATCGCCGCACCCGCGGCTGCAACATTCGCTGGCCCGTCGCGATTCACCGCAAATGCTAGCTCCCGATTGCTTTCACATCCATCCACATCGGTGTAGGCTGCAGTCAGCACTATCCACTCCGGATTTGCCTTCAGCACCGCATCCCGCACGCTCTCAGCATCGCGAATATCGACATCATGCGAACTCGGCGCAAAGATCTCTGCACCGCGCCATTCCCGCACAAGTTCCTTTCCGAGCAGTCCGGAAGCGCCAAGAATCATCACTCGCATGGAGATTTAATGAAAGACCGTTGATCGAAGACTTCGATTCGAGAGCTTCGATTCGAAAGCCTTTATTCAAACACCTGCGCGCTTGCAAAAGCGGCGCCTCTTTGATCCTTTGGCGAAACAATCGGCTCGCCCTCTAACTCCCAATTGATGTTGAGGTGAGGATCGTTCCACGCTAGTGTTCGTTCGTGCTCGGGCGCGTAAAAATCCGTGGCCTTGTAGAGCACATGAGCTGTTTCGGAAATCACCCGGAATCCGTGCGCGAAGCCGACTGGGATCCAAAGCATCCGGTGGTTTTCCCCTGAAAGGCGCACTGCCTCCCACCGCCCAAACGAGCGCGACCTTCGTCGCAGATCGACGGCAACATCCAGAATCTCGCCCGCCGCAACTCGCACCAGCTTTCCCTGCGGACTTTTTATCTGATAGTGCAGTCCACGCAACACATCGCGCGAGGAGTAGGAATGATTATCCTGCACAAATTCCGCGCCAATGCCCATCTCCGCCATCTTTTCGCGGTTATAGCTCTCGAGGAAAAATCCGCGCTCGTCGCGGAAGACGGGCGGTTCGAGAATGAAGACTCCCTCTAATGAGGTCGGGATTTTCTTTAGCTGTTCCAAGGCGGCGATGGCTTGCGCTCCATTCATCAGAATACTTTCTCCCGCAGCAGTTGCAGCAGGTATGCTCCATAACTATTGTTCTTCATCGAATTACCGATTTTTTCCACTTGCTCTGCCGTGATGTAACCGTAGCGGAAGGCGATTTCTTCGGGGCATGCGACCATCAGCCCCTGCCTCTTTTCAATGGCCTGAATATAAAGAGAAGCATCCATCAGCGATTCATGGGTTCCGGTGTCGAGCCATGCCATGCCGCGGCCCATCACGATGACTTCCAATTGCCTACGCTCGAGGTACGCTTTGTTGACATCGGTAATTTCCAGTTCACCTCTCGCGCTTGGCTTCAACAACTTTGCGATGTCTACGACCTGATCATCATAAAAATACAGTCCGGTGACCGCGTAGCGAGATTTTGGGTGCGAAGGTTTCTCTTCGATGCTGAGAGCGCGTCCCGACCGGTCAAACTCGACGACTCCATACCGCTCCGGGTCGTGCACGGGATAAGCAAACACGCGCGCGCCTGTTGGCTTGCTCGCGGCCTCGCGCAGGTCCTTGGCTAGATCGTGCCCGTAGAAAATGTTGTCGCCCAATACTAAAGCGCATGGCCTGCCCGCGAGAAACGCTTCGCCAAGCAGAAATGCTTGCGCGATCCCCTCCGGTTTGGCCTGAGCCTTGTATTGCAATCGAATGCCGTACTGATTTCCGTCGCCAAGCAGGGCCTGAAAAGTGTCCACATCATTCGGAGTCGTGATGATAAGAATGTCTCGAATCCCCGCCAGCATCAGCGTGCATAGCGGGTAATAGATCATGGGCTTGTTGTAGACCGGGAGCAGACTCTTTCCCATCGCATGAGTGATGGGATACAAACGCGTGCCTGACCCGCCGGCCAGAATGATTCCTTTATAGGTTGTGTTCTCGCTTGCCATTTCGGATGTATAAGTTCAGTCAGGCTACATTCAGGAAGAATATTGGGTTTCGATCCACTTCCGGTAGTCCCCGGTCGTCACGCTTCGCACCCATTCTTCATTCTCCAGGTACCACCGCACCGTTTTGCGAATTCCCGACTCAAACGTTTCCTTCGGCCGCCAACTAAGCTCCCGTTCGATTTTTCTCGCGTCCATCGAATAACGCCGGTCGTGTCCCGGGCGGTCCTTCACAAACGTCACCAAACTCCGCCGCGACGATGTGGATACTCCAGCAACCTCATCCACGATGTCACAGATCAGGTGCACAATATCGATGTTTCGTTTCTCGTTCCAGCCGCCGATGTTGTAAGTTTCACCCGGGCGGCCGTGCTTCAGCACCGTGGCAATAGCTTCGCAGTGATCCTCTACGTAAAGCCAATCGCGAACGTTCAAACCGTCTCCATACACGGGAAGCGGTTTGCCGTTGAGCGCATTGAGAATCATCAGGGGGATCAATTTCTCGGGAAATTGAAAGCGTCCGTAATTGTTGGAGCAGTTGGTGGTTAACGTCGGCAAACCGTAAGTGTGATGGTAAGCCCGCACCAAATGGTCGGATGCGGATTTCGAGGCCGCATACGGACTGTTCGGGGCATAAGGAGTCGTTTCGGAAAACGGCGGATCGTCAGGTCCAAGCGAGCCGTAAACCTCATCCGTAGAAACGTGCAGAAAACGAAAATCCACTTTCTCTGCTTCGGAGAGACTATCCCAATACGCGCGCGTCGTTTCCAACAGCTTGAACGTTCCATCGATGTTGGTGCGAATAAAATCGCCCGGTCCCAGAATCGATCGATCGACGTGGCTCTCGGCCGCAAAATGCACTACCGCCCGCGGCATGCGACCAGACAGCATGCGGCGCGTCAGGTCGCCGTCGGCGATATCGCCCTGCACGAATTCATATCGTGGGTTTTCGGCAACGGTCGTGAGGTTTTGCAGGTTTCCAGCGTAGGTCAGTTTATCGAGGTTGATTACCGATGCTTCTTCGTGCTGGATCCATCGCAAAATGAAATTGGAGCCAATAAAGCCCGCCCCGCCCGTGACCAGAATGGTGTTTTCCATGCTTGCGATAACTTACCCGATGGACCGCAGATTGACGGCTACTTCCGCTCGGCTGACAAAGAACTCTCATTGTAAACGGAAACTGTAGGAATCTCCGCTACGGTGCTGCCGCGCGAGGTAGTGTCCTGTGTTAGGACACTACCGCCGTGCGAAGTTCCCTAGCGCATATTTCGAACCGAAACACAAAGAGGACCGGCAAATCGGTCCTCTTCGCGCTCAGCAAAGCAAAGATGAAGATCAAGCTGCGGGCTGCGGTTTTTCCTGGTGAATTGCTGCCCACCCTGTCGGTTTCAGCAGATGATTAATGGCGTAGGCGACGAAGCCCGCGGCAATCAAAATCATGCCAAAGGCGAAGGAACTCATCCCCAGAACAGATTCATGCTCGCTGCGAATCACGGAAAAGCCAAGTAGTAAAATCGGCGGAATTCCGATCGCGATGGCTCCGATAAGCCCGCCGGGAACGCGGAACGGCCGCGGCAGATCCGGCTCACGGAAGCGAAGAACCGCCAGGGCCACGAATTCGAGGAATAAGCTGGCTCCGTAAAGAAGGATGTCGAGCGTCACAAGCCGAGCGAAGCCCAAACCGAGACACATCGCCCAACCAATCGCCAGGGCAATAATTGCAACCCAAGGCGCACGCGACTTTTTCTGCAGCTTGCCGAAAACGGCAGGCAGCATCCCGTCCTGAGCCATGGCTAAAGGCAGGCGCGAGTAGCTCATCACCAGCGCGTTGAACATGCCGAAGGCGCTGATGATGCCCCCGAGGACAACTCCAACTCGCAGCAGCGGGCCGCCAAGCAATCCGGCGATGTCCGCCCAAGAGCCGGTTTCCCACGCGGTAGCTTTGAGGCCGGTGATCCACAGTGCCGCAAACGGCAACACGTAGCTCACGGCTACAATGCCGACCGCGACCAGCATCGCCCGCGGATAGGTCCGCTGCGGCTTCTCGACTTCAGTGGCGATGGTCGAGGCATTGTCCCAGCCCATGTAATTCCACATGCAGATGAGCAGGCCGCCGAGGATGTCCACTGTGGAAGTAGTCGGCTTGGTCACGGCGTTCGCCAGCGCTCCCACCTTGAACGGAGCCAGTAGCACGATGGCCACGAAGGGTGCAGACAAGGCGAAGAACAGCCAAAGCGAGGTCATGGAGACGACCTTGACCCCGGCGATATTCATCAGCGCGCAGACGACTACCACTGCCAGCGCAACCCACCATCCGCGATTGTTCACTGCGAACCACGGAAACATGCGGGTCAAGTATGCGACGAACAAGGTGGGATAGATCGCCATGTCGAAAATGGAGGCGACCAGCGATAGCCACGCTTCCTGAAATCCCCAGAAATTGCCCATAGCGCGGCGCACCCAGGCGTAGTATCCGCCTTCGAAGGGCAGCGCGCTCGAAAGCTCGCCGATCATGAATGCTGTCGGCAGGCTCCAGAGGAGCGGGGTGAGCAGCAGAATCAGGATCGCGCGCCCGTAGCCGGCTCCGTGGACGATGTCCTCGGTCCCATAGGTTCCACCCGACACCATAAAAAAGGTGGCGGCGACCAGAGGCCACAAGGTGAGCCTGACGAATTGCTTTTGAGTCGGTTTTTTCCGATTGGGTACGGCGGCGAGTGGTTGGGGATTCTCTCGTTGAAGGGCGCTAGCTGTTGCCAATTTCTATGGCTTCCTCCTCAAGCGACTCACTCTCAGCTACTCCGCAGCGGGCTGGACGTTCCTACGAAAAGCATGCTCGAGCTTTCTGGTTTGTTTAGATTCCAGAAATTCCGCTGGAGTTAGTTCGCAAATGTGAGATTACGGGAATTTCCGCAGGATGCAAGAAAATTGTGAATTTTTTAGAAGATTTTTTTGGCGAGGAGGTCAGGGACGGAGGTAACACTGCGCCTGTCTTTGAACGCTCCGGCTAGTGCAGCACTCGTGCCAGGCTTCCGCTCGCGATCAACTCCGAAAGCCGTGCGAAATCTTTGTACATGACGCGGTCTTGTTCCACCGTAGGACACACCGATCGGATCGCCGCATGAGCCGCTTGCCCGCGCTTTGAGGTTTTCAGCGGAGCCAGGAAGTCGATCGCCTGCGCCACAGCAGCGGCTTCAATGGCCAGCACGTTACGGCTGTTCTCGACCACGCGCTTCAGCTTATTGGCCGCCGTCATGCCCATCGAAACATAGTCTTCTTTGTTGCCCGAGGTGGTAATCGAATCCACCGAGGCGGGATGCGACAGAACCTTGTTCTCGCTGACCAGAGCTGCTGCCGCGACCTGAGCCATCATGAAACCCGAGTTCAGGCCGGCGTCTTGCGCCAGGAACGGAGGCAGGCCCTCGCTTAGAGCGGGATTAACAAGGCGCTCGGTGCGACGCTCGCTGACGCCGGCCAGGGCGCTTAGGGCGATGGCCAGGAAATCCAGGGCGAAGGCTAGCGGTTGGCCGTGGAAGTTGCCGCCTGAGATTACGTCGCCGCCGGAAACAGATGCGGAGCTTCGCCCCTGGACAGCCGAGGCGGCTGTCCCCACATGAGTCGTGGTCGGGACAAATACTAGCGGATTGTCTACTGCTGAGTTTGCTTCTATCTCGAACACTTCGCGGCAGTGGGCTAGCGTGTCGCGGACGGCGCCGTGGACCTGCGGGATGCAGCGGAGCGAGTAGGCGTCCTGCACGCGGCCGCAGGTGCGGTGGGATTCGCGAATCTGGCTGCCTTCGAGCATTTTGCGCAGGTTCGCGGCTGACTTTATTTGTCCGCTGTGCGGGCGGGCTTTGTGGATACGTTCGTCGAAGGCTGTGTCGGTGCCTTTCAGAGCGTCGCAGCAGAGGCCGCCTAACACGTCCGCCGAGTCGACCAGAGTTTCCGCAGCGAGCAACGACAGCGTCCCGACGGCCAGCATAGCTTGCGTGCCATTGATCAGCGAAATGGATTCTTTGGCTTCGAGCGCCAGGGGCTTAATCTGCGCCTGCTTCAGTGCGTCAGCACTGGGAATGCGCGTGCCCTTTTCGTCGATGCATTCGCCTTCGCCGATCAGCGCCAGCGCAAGGTGCGCCAGCGGAGCAAGATCACCGCTCGCGCCCACGCTGCCCTGTGACGGCACGAAAGGCGTGACGCCACGATTAAGCATTTCGCATAGCGTGTCGATGATCACGGCGCGAACGCCGGAGTAACCCTTGGCCAGTGAATTGGCGCGCAGCAGCATCATCGCGCGGGTCTCGGGAATGGAGAGTGGTTCTCCAAAGCCTGCAGCGTGTGAGCGAACGAGGTTAATTTGCAATTCGCGAATCTGGTCGCCAACGATGCGAACATCGCTGAGCTTGCCTACGCCGGTTGTGATGGCGTAAGCAACCTGATTGCCTTCGACGATCTCGTCAACGACCGCGCGGGCTCGGTCAACGGCTTCGCGCGCCTCGCCGAACAGGAGGACGGGACGGCGTTCGATTGCGACTTCGCGTACAGCCTCTAGAGTGAGATCGTTTCCGCTAATGTGAAGTGCGTTCAAAGTAGTTTCCAGTTTCTCGTTTCCGGTTTCTAACCTAACGGCCGAGTGCGGCACGAAATGCGGTCAAATATTTTTCGGGTAGAACGGCAATTTTCATGTCTGCGTCGGTGACGATGTGAGTGGTCTCACCCTCGGCGATCAGAGACCCATCGTCCGCGCGGCTCAGTTCATAACCGAAGTGGATCACGGAATCGCGCACGTTCAACAGTGTTGTCCGGACAAGAACCTCGTCGTCGTAACGTGCGGGAGCGCGGTAACGGCATTTGGCTTCGACGACGGCGATGTAACGCCCGTCTGTATCTTCCATATCGCGATAGGAAAAGCCCAGCTGGCGCAGCAGTTCCACTCGTCCGATTTCGAACCAAATTAAATGGTTGGAGTGATAGACGACGCCCATCTTGTCGGTCTCAGCATAGCGCACCCGGATGCGCGTCTCATTGACTGTGGAGTTGTGGGGAGTCATCGTCCGCTCCACACCGGCTTGCGTTTTTCGAGAAATGAGGAGATGCCCTCTCGAAAGTCGGCGGTGGTCCGCACCGCGGCGTTCTCGCGAATGGCCGCTTCGATCTGGGCGTCGAGATCCGCGCGGGCGTGGTCTGTGAGAAGCTTCTTGGTTGCGCGCAAGGAAGAAGGGCTGTTTTCCATCAACAGGGCTGCCAGTTCGCGGGCGCGGGTCATTAAGTTTTCTGGCGCGACGATTTCACTGACCAATCCCAAGCGCGCGGCTTCTTCGGCTCCGAAGATTCTCCCTGTGAGCAGCAGATCGCGCGCCTGTTTCTCTCCGACTTGCCGCAGCAAGAAAGTTGAGACGATGGCAGGCACAAAGCCGATGCGGACTTCGGTGTATCCAAACTTGGCTTCTGGCACTCCCAGAGTGAAATCGCAAAGCAACGCCAGCCCGGTGCCTCCGGCGATAGCCGGGCCATTCACTGCCGCAATCGTGACTTTCCGAAATTCGTAAAGCGAGCGGAATAATTGCACCATCGTCCGAGAATCGTGCAGGTTTTGCTCCCGCGTTCGGTCCAGCAGCGACTTCAAATTTTCGAGGTCCATCCCCGAGCAGAATGCTTTTCCGGCGCCGGTGATAATGAGCACGAGCGCCTCTGAGTCTTCCACTTCTTTCAAAGCCCGCAGCAGGTCATCAATTAATTCGAAGCTGATGGCGTTGCGTTTGTCGGGACGGTTCAGCGTGATCGTTGCGACGCCACGCTCGTAAGTCAGTTCGATAGTTTTATAGTCCATGGATTAATCAGCGGCAGCTGAATTTGCGAATCTGGCAGCCATTTCTGCTGTTGCACGCAGCAGCGTGTCCAGCGGTTTCAGCGTCGCCAGTTGCGCGCCGCGCTTCTGCAGAGCCTCGATCAATTTTTCAGTGGCGATGTTGGCGACCAGCGTATCCTGCGCAAAGGGGCAGCCCCCGAGGCCGCCGATGGCGGAATCGAAGCGGCGGCAGCCGGCGTCGTAGGCCGCAAGGATCTTTTCCGCAGCCTGCTCGGGGTGGCTGTGCAGGTGCACGCCGATCTCCAGATAGTCGTATTTGTCCATGACCGAGCCGACGAGATCCCAGATCTGCTGCGGTGTCGCCATGCCGACCGTATCGGCCAGAGAAATCATACGCAGATTGTCGACTTCCATCAGCGAAATGGCTTCGATCACTTCGTCCATGCTCCACAGGTCGCCATAGGGGTTGCCGAACGCCATCGAGATATAAACGACCACATCGAGGCCAGCATCATCGGCTTTTTTCTGAATTTTTTCCAGTTCTTCGAGGGCTTCCTCGGCAGATTGATTCTGATTCTTTCGCAGGAAGGTCTCCGAGATGGAATACGGGAAGCCGAGTGTGCGGACTGCATGCGTGTCGATGGCGCGCTGCGCGCCTTTTTCGTTGACAACGATGCCGATGATCTCGACGTCGTCAGGCGGATCGAGGTCTTTCAACACTTCTTCCGAATCCGCCATTTGCGGAACGGCTTTCGGGGAGACGAAGGAGACGGCATCGATGTGCTTGAATCCCGCGCTGATCAAGGCTTGCAAGTAGGCTTGCTTTACGTCGGGCGGAATCTGGCCCTTCAGCCCTTGCCAGGCATCGCGCGGACATTCGATCAGTTTGACTTGGTCTGCCATTCAAAATCGACCTATGTTTGTAGCACTCCTACCTTAAACTCTGGAACATCCGGATTTAGCGCCGCGGCTTCCAGCGCCTGCGCAATCGCATCCCGCGTCTCGATAGGATCGATGATTTTATCGATCCACAATCTCGCTGCGCCGTAGCGCGGGTCGGTTTGTTCGTCGTAGGTGCGCTTGGTCGATTCGTAGAGTTCTTTTTTGTCTTCCTCGCTTAACTTCGTGCCGCCGCGCTCGAGCTGTTTCACCTTCACTTCCACCAGCGTTCCTGCCGCCGCGTCGCCGCTCATCACTGCATAACGTGCCGTTGGCCACGCAAATACGAATCTTGGATCGAATGCTTTGCCACACATCGCGTAGTGTCCCGCTCCGAACGAGCCTCCCACGATCACGGTAATTTTAGGTACAACCGAATTCGACACTGCATTCACCATCTTCGCGCCGGCCTTGATGATGCCGCTCCACTCGGCATCGCGGCCCACCATGAAGCCGTTCACGTCGTGGAAAAAAACCAGTGGAATCAGATTCTGATTGCAGTCCATGATGAAGCGGGCGGCCTTTTCGGCGGACTCGGTATAGATCACTCCGCCGAACTCGATGCGCTTGTGGCCTTCATGATCGGTTTGCTGCGCGTGCAGCTTCTGATTGGCGACGATGCCGACGGCGAAGCCGCCGATCCGTCCATAGCCGCAAATCAAAGTCTTGCCGTATTCGGGCTTGTACTCGTCGAAGCGGCTGCCATCGAGCACGCGCGCGAGAATTTCTTTCATGTCGTAAGGTCGCGCCGGCGAGGAGTCGTAGACCCCGTAGATTTCTTCAGCCGCCATCGCCGGTTCGACGGGCTTCTTCCGGTCCCAGGGAGACATGCGGCGATACCCCCATTTTTCTACGATAGAGCGGATACGCGCGACGCAGGCGGGGTCGTCGGGTTCGCGGAAATCGACCGTGCCGCTAATGCCGGCGTGCATGGCCGCGCCGCCGAGATCTTCCGCGGAAACTTTTTGTCCGATCGCGGCCTGCACTAGGGCAGGACCGGCCAGAAATAGCCCGCTGCCGTCGGTCATCAGAACGTGGTCGCACATTACCGGAAGATATCCGCCGCCGGCCACGCACATGCCCATGATCGCCGCAATTTGCGGAATGCCGAGAGCCGACATGACTGCGTTATTGCGGAAGACGCGCCCAAAATCGTCGGTGTCGGGAAAAACATCTTCCTGCAGAGGAAGGAACACGCCTGCGGAGTCGACCAAATAAATTGTCGGAATCCGATTCTCGATGGCGATGTTCTGGGCGCGAATGACTTTCTTCGAAGTCATCGGAAAGAACGCGCCGGCTTTCACCGTAGCGTCATTGGCGATGATCATGACCATCCGCGTTTGCACCCGCGCCAGGCCGGTGATGACTCCGGCAGCCGGGGCGCCGCCCCATTCCTCATACATGCCATGCGCGGTGTAGATTCCTAGTTCGAAAAATGTTCCGGGATCGATCAGCAACTCGATGCGTTCGCGCGCGGTGAGGCGGCCTTTCTTGTGCTGATTCTCTATGGCTTTGGCGCCGCCGCCTTCACAGATAGTTTCGCCTTCGTTGCGCACCTGGGACATAAGATCGGCCAGGAAACGCATGTTGGCCTCGAAGCGCGCAGAGGTGGGATCGATTTTCGTGGTCAGGACATTCGCTGCCTGAAGATTGCCAACCACGGGAGTTTCGCTGCGCTCGGCCATGACAGAAGAGAAGCGGACTGACTACGGTATAACACTCGCTCGTGGACGCGCAATTCGGCGGCAACCGTACTCAAGCCAACTATCGCGATTGTAGAGTGCGTAGAGCTTCGGCCACAGGGTCATCTGCGATTGCGTGAACTAGTCCGAGCGCCAAAGCTCGCGGTGCGTCGATCTTTTCGGCCGTGACAAATATCTCGAGGGCAAGGCTCTTCCCGATGAGGCGGGGCAATCGTTGAGTTCCGCCCCATCCAGTGATCAAGCCCAGGGCCGCGCCGCGATGTCCAAACACCGCATTAGGAGCGGCTATGCGCCGGTGGCAAGCCAAAGCGAGATCGAATCCTCCACCCATGCAGTAGCCGGAGATTGCCGCACAAACCGGAGAAGGGAAGTTCTCGACCGCCTGCATGAGCAACTGGCCCCGCCTAGAGAATTCGTAGGCCGTTGTTGCATCGAGTAGCGCAATCTCCTCGAGGTCTGCCCCGACTGAGAAGAATTTCTGATTTCCAGCGATCACGAGTGGCCGCGGCGACTTCGCCAGGTCAGAGATCGATCCAGTCAGCTGGGGGATGCAGTAGTCCGTCAGGCGGTTTGTGGCGTCTATTGAGCGCAGCCGTAGGAGATAACTACTGCCACTCTCCTCGATGCTGAAAAAAATTCGATCGTCGGCAGCGCGCACGGCTACGACCTTTTTTCAATCCACTCATCCAGGCGGCAGCCGTCTTCTTCCAGGAGGAAGGTTCCCGCGCCCACGCACTCGCCGAAGATGCGGTGACTTTCAGCATCGCGAGCCGCGCGCGAAATCCATTGCCTTCCAACCCGATACTGCGCGGCGGTAAACCACTTTTGCGGCAGAACCTCGACCAGGCCCGCCTGCAGGTAGAGAACAAAAATGGCGAACGCCGGATCGTCGTCCGACATTGCTTTATAGCTGGTGGGAAGAATGAGTTCATCGACGGCTGTGAACTCGCCGGGCACGCTCACTTTGTGCATGCCGGGGCCGAGACTGAGAGGCATCTCAAACTCCGCGATGGGCGGAGTTTTCGCATAGATGCGCTCGGACGACTGCTTGAACCATCCGGCAATCTCCGCCAATTCGAATGGCTGCATCTGGTTCAGATCGAAAGCTATCACGCGAATCTTGCGGCCTTCCGGACACCAGATGCCCAGCCTGCCCGGCGATATAACGAATGGCCGGCAATAAGTGTTCAAGGCTAAGAGGGGCACCTCCGGCTGTTTTTCATGCGATAAAGACACTACATATCCCACCGGACCTTCTTCGCCGTGGTGGGTCCAAACGCAAGTTCGGCCATCGGCAGTCTGCAGGGCTGGAAACGTCTTCCAATACCACGGAGTGGGACCCACCACATGTTCCAATTGTTGGCGAATCGCAGTCAAAGACGGATCGGACATTGGAGGTTTGATGATGACGTGAATGGAAAGCTGCCAGTGAGAAGACGCGGCCGATCAACCTGTGGTGACGCTGGCCCCCTTCACATTTTCGCGAATGAACCGCACGATGTCATCCATGGCGGTTCCCGGCTGGAAGATTGCGGCCACGCCCAGTTTTTTGAGAGGCTCGATGTCCTGATCTGGAATAATACCGCCAACCAACACCAGAACATCATCCATCTTATTCTGTTTGAGCAGGTCCATCACGCGCGGGACAATCGCATTGTGCGCGCCGGAAAGGATTGAGAGACCGATTACTTGCACATCTTCCTGCAGGGCAGCGCTCGTGATCATCTCCGGCGTTTGCCGCAATCCAGTATAGATCACTTCCATGCCGGCATCGCGCAACGCGCGCGCAATGACCTTGGCGCCCCGATCATGGCCGTCGAGGCCGGGTTTGGCCACCAGCACGCGAATCTTAACCTCTGCCATCGCTACTCATTTAATCACAGCGAGGACGCGGGAGCACAGAGATTTGCATTCCCCCAAGTGGTTACAGGGTCTTCGTATCCAGGCTGTGCCACAAATACCAGCAGGCCAAGCTGCGATAAGGCTCCCAGCGTTTTGCGATTTTTTCCATCTGCTCCGGAGTGGGTAATTTGATCTTCACCTTCTTACTACCTTTTTTGGCTGCGGTAGGTTTCTTCCCCTTCGCCGCTTTAGCGCGCTGCACGTCAAGATAGTGTTTGTACATCGCCATGCGCACCGCGAAATCGCCGGTGGGCAGTACATTCTCACGTTTCAGCGAAAACATGAGGAACATTTGCGCCGTCCATACGCCGATTCCTTTTACCTGTGTCAGATGTTCGATCACTTCAGTGTCGGGAAGGTTCGCCAGGCGGGAAAAATCAAGCAAGCCCGATGCGGTCTTCTCGGCCAGGTCCTTGAGATAGCTCGACTTTTGCTTGGATAATCCGACGCCGCGCATCTGCTCGTCGGTCAGTTTGAGAATGCCCTGCGGCGTAAGCGGTTCGCCCGCCAAATCGGTAAAGCGCTTGAAGATCGTTCCTGCGGCATTGCCATTTAGCTGTTGATAAACGATTGCCCTCGCCAGACTGCTGAATTCCGGCGGCCTATGTTGCATCCGGCAAGGACCGATTCGCCGGATAAGGGCTCGCAGGACTGGGTCGGACTTGCGTAAGTGCAGCAGGGCTTTTCGCATGACCCTTTCTATTTATCATAAAACCGCCTTGTAGGCGAATAAACAACGAAGCGCCAGCGTTGGCTTTCCGCCGGATCGAAGGGAAGCCTCGTGCGCGAGAGAATAAGGAGGGATGGACGCCTTCGTCCGCCCACGGGTGAATGAAGCCGACAATTCGCGCACAGCTTCCGCGCTCGCTTTGCCGCGCCGGGGCGGACGAGGCGCCCTTCTCTCCACGATCTTTCTTTTTTATGCTGTCAAGAAAAAAGCACATTT
>Ga0116135_1000168_pt1 | contig 34208 bp, 26 predicted proteins | sample June2015DPH_20_1_FD_89738 | JGI IMG/M metagenome (GOLD analysis project Ga0116135, IMG submission 89738) | Peatland microbial communities from SPRUCE experiment site at the Marcell Experimental Forest, Minnesota, USA - June2015DPH_20_10 | ecosystem: Environmental > Terrestrial > Soil > Wetlands... | reverse complement strand
TCTTTCAGCGGAAAGACGCCGGGGCCGCTAATTGTCTCGGCGGATTCTGCCGGCTGAGCAGCCTCCGCGTCGACTGGGTGAATGAGGAACGTGGCGCGGCCATCGACGCCAGACTTGAGCAGGCGAATGCCTTCCTCCGCTGCGCCCCAGTTTTCAACCACGACGTAATTCAACTCTTCGCGCAGGAACTCGTCGACCACCGCTTCATGCGTGCTGTTGACTTCAAGAAAATCGGCGAGCGTGCCGATCGGAGCAAGATTCGCGCCCAGCGCGCCGGGCTTCAGCAAGCGCCGCACCGTGTCGGTGGAGTAGCTATGGTTGCGAATCAGCGCTTCCAGCGAATTGCGACGCCCGGCCACTGTTGCCTGCTCGCTGCGCAACTGGTTGGCACGGGCACGCTGCGCATTTTCTTCGGCGCGACGCGCCTGCAACGACTCACGCAGCGTAGCGATTTCGCCTTCAAGCCGCTTGAGCGCATCGGCAGCGGACTCGAAACGCAGGCGAGCCTGTCCACTCTGGACTCCCAGGTTTTCAAGCTCATTGCGCGCCTGTCCCATCTCAGCTTCAAGACGTCCCGACTCGCGCTCCAGCGCAGCGAGACTCTCTTCAGCTTGTGCAGTGTGGTTGCGCGCATTGCCGGCCTGCGTCAGCAGGTGCATGGCGTGGCGGCGGCTCTGCTCCAACTGTCGCTCGGCGCTGAACACCGCGTCGGCCGCGGCGCGCGCCTCCTGCTGGCGCGCCTCCACCTGCTGTCGAAATGCTTTGGCCTCACCGGCTGCGGACTCAAGAAATGTGCGCTGCTGTTCGCGCTCTTCGGCGATGCCGGCCAGTTGGGTCCTGGTCTGCTCAAGCTCCGCCCCGGCCGCGGCAATGCGCGTCTCCAACTCGCCGATGCGCTCCGCGTTGCCGCGCTCGCGTGCCGTTGCGCGTTCCAATTCAACCGCGGCTTCGCTGGCGCGATTCTGCGCTTCCTGCCCCTGGTGGTCGAGCTCGTAGCCGCGCTCGGTGAGCGAGTGCTGACTGGTTTCGAGGGTTTCGATTTCGGCGGCAGATGTGTCGATTCGGCCGGTGAGCGCGGCAACCTCCTGCTCCAGCCGCGCCTGCTCCGCATCCATCAGAGCGATGCGGCTGGCAAGCACCACGCGCAGTCTTCCGCGCAACTCGTCGCGGACGGCGGCGAATCGCTCGGCCTTGGCGGCCTGCCGCTTCAGCGAGTTCATCTGCCGGGTGACTTCTTCAAAGATGTCGTCGACGCGGGCCAGATTTTGCTTAGCAGATTCCAAACGCAACTCGGCAAGCCGTTTCTTGGTCTTGAAACGGGTAATGCCCGCGGCCTCTTCGATAATGGCTCGCCGGTCGTGCGGCTTTGAGCTGAGCAGCTGACCAATGCGCTCCTGGCCGATGATCGCGTAACTCTCGGGGCCGAGGCCGGTACCCATGAAGATGTCCTGAATGTCGCGCAGGCGGCAGAGCTTGCCATTGAGCAGGTACTCGCTCTCGCCGGTGCGGAACAGGCGGCGGGTGATGACCACTTCGCCCTTTTGCGGCGTGCGCTGAAATTTGCGGCGGCGAATCTTGAGGACCACAGCCTGGGGCCCGCCCTCAGCCGCTGACGCCTCCGGCGCGGTGGACTCCGGCGCCGTATCCTCGTCGATCACCTGGCCGGGCTGCTCGGCAGCCATGATCTCTTCGGCTTCTTCTGCGCGCGCGCGGCGCATGGCGTCTTCGTCCCAGTCGGTGGGACCGTCGTGATCGATGGAGACTTCCGGCTCAACCGGAATTGGGCCCTCATACGCTTCGGGATCGACCATGGTCAGAGTGACTTCAGCCATGCCCAGCGCCTTGCGGTCGCGGGTTCCGGCAAAGATCACGTCCTGCATGTGCGTGCCGCGCAATGACTTGGCGCTCTGCTCGCCCAGCACCCAGCTCACGCCGTCCAGGATGTTCGACTTTCCGCACCCATTGGGGCCCACCACCACGGCTATGCCCGTTCCCGGCACGGTGAGTTCCGTGCGGTCGCAAAAGCTTTTGAAGCCGAGAATGTGGATCTTTTTCAGTTTCAGCATGTTGACTCCGAATTCATGGGTACATTGCGTGAATTTCTGGTCGTTCCCTGCGAGCTTTTTCTGAAGCCCGAACGGCCGGGGAAATATTGCCGTCCGATTACAGACTCTACGGAGCGCGACCGGCAGGGTCAACGGCGGGAAGAAGGGTTTTTGTGGATAAGGGAGGCCGGAATTCGTGTTCTTTAAGATTCCCGGAAAAGCTGTGGAATAGTGGGGTTTTTCAGGGAATTATGCCGGTGTTTTGCACAGTACCGATGGTGCGGTCCGGAGATTTGACGGCTTCATTGAGGGCATCAGGGCCGCAATCGCCCGCAGAATCGTCTTCTCCAGCGCGCGCAAAGCCTGTGGCCTCGGAAACCCTGGACGGCTCGCCAGGCGTATGGTACGGGACGACCGTCCGGCAAGCGGGCGCAGGACGATGCCGCGCTGGCCCAGCGTGCCTGCCGCCAGCGCCGGAATCAAAGTAGCGCCGTAGCCCGCAGCGACCAGGTTGACCAATGTCTCGAGCGTGGCCGCCTGCATTGAACCTTGAAGGCCAGTTTGCGTCAGGCCGGAGTGCGGCCCCGTTCGCGGAAGTGCGCGCTTGGCGTTGCATGCGGACAGGGCCTGCGTGGCGAGACAGTGGCCATCAGCCAATATCATCAGCTCGTCGGCCAGCGCATCTTCTGTGATCAATTTTGCCTTGGCCAGGCGGTGCTCGAGGGGCAGCGCGGCCAGCAGAGGCTCGTCAAAGAGAGCAATCTCGGTAATCTCAGGCGACTCGGCGGCCGTGGCCAGCAGGGCTGCATCCAGACGGTGATTGCGCAGGCCGTCGATCAGCATGCGCGTCTGGTCTTCCCACAGCTCGATGGTCAGTCCCGGATAGGCTTGTTGCAGCGGCTTCAGAATCAGCGGCATCAAATACGGCGCGAGCGTGGGAATCACGCCCAGCCGCAAAGGGCCCACCAGCGGATCACGAGCCGCCCGTGCGACCGCCTTCATCTGTCCGGCTTCCGCCAGCGCGCGGCGCGCATGGATGAGGATCTGGCTGCCTACCGGCGTCATTTCAACGCGCTTGTTGGTTCGCTCAATGAGCATCACGCCGAGCTCGTCTTCAAGCTTGCGCAACTGGCTTGAGAGCGTCGGCTGGCTCACGTTGCAGGCCTCGGCCGCGCGGCCAAAATGGCGATGCTCGGCGACAGCGGCCAGGTAACGAAGTTCCTGGAGGTTCATGGGTGATCTTTATCCTGCCCCTTTCATCATAGAGCAGGAGAATCGTCACTTTAGAAACAATTGATTTTACTTATGAGAGCGAACGAACTAGGTTGAAGGAGCAGGCGTATTATTACGGCGGCAGGCGATGTGCTGCCGAGCAGGTTGAATAACGCATTTTTCCCGCGCGCTGCGGGGATCGACAATAGGAATGCAACACGAAAGCCAAGGAGACGTGCCCATGTCTGACAACCAGACAAAGACCCCCGGACCACCGATAGTCGACGATCAGAACGCCCTGTTGGAAGCAAAGTGCCCCTACTCAAAAGGCGCCCTGAATCACACCACAGCTGGAGCCCCATCGAATACAACCTGGTGGCCCAATCAGCTGAACCTTAAGCTCCTGGCGCAGCACCCACCCCAGTCCAACCCCATGGGCACGGAGTTCAATTACGCCGAGGAGTTCAAGAGCCTGGACCTCAATGCCGTGATCAAGGACCTGCATGCCCTGATGACGGACTCGCAGGACTGGTGGCCGGCGGACTATGGCCACTATGGGCCGTTCTTCATCCGGATGGCGTGGCACAGCGCGGGCACTTATCGCATTGCCGATGGCCGCGGCGGAGCGGGCAACGGAACGCAGCGCTTTGCACCTCTCAACAGCTGGCCTGACAACGTGAGCCTCGACAAGGCGCGCCGTTTGCTGTGGCCCATCAAGCAGAAGTATGGCCGGAAGATCTCCTGGGCCGACCTGATGATTCTCGCGGGCAACGTGGCGCTCGATTCCATGGGACTGAAGACCTACGGATTTGCCGGCGGACGCGTGGACGTCTGGGAGCCGGATGAGGACATCTACTGGGGCTCTGAAAGCAAGTGGCTGGGCGACGAGCGCTACAAGGGCGACCGCGAACTCGACAATCCCCTGGGCGCGGTTCAAATGGGACTGATCTATGTGAATCCGGAAGGCCCCAATGGCAAGCCGGATCCAGTGGCCGCGGCGCGGGACATTCGCGAGACCTTTGCGCGCATGGCCATGAATGATGAAGAGACTGTTGCGCTCATCGCCGGTGGACATACCTTCGGCAAGGGCCATGGCGCAGCCGATCCCAACAAGTACGTTGGCCGCGAACCCGAGGGTGCGGGCATTGAAGAGCAGGGTCTGGGCTGGGCAAACAGCTTTGGCAGCGGCAAGGGCGTCGATACCATCTCGAGCGGCCTGGAAGGCGCATGGACCAGCAACCCGGTGAAATGGGACAACGACTATCTTGAAAACCTGTTTGAGTATGAGTGGAAGCTAACCAAGAGCCCGGCCGGCGCGCAACAATGGGTGCCCACGAAGGTTGAGCCGGATGACATGGTGCCGGACGCGCACGACCCCAGCAAGAAGCACCTTCCCATCATGTTCACCACCGACTTGTCTCTGAAAGTTGATCCGAGCTACGAGAAGATCTCCCGTCGCTTCCTTGAGAATCCCCAGGAGTTCGCGGACGCATTCGCCAAGGCCTGGTACAAGCTGACGCATCGCGATATGGGTCCACTTGCACGCTACCTGGGCCCGCTGGTTCCCAAGGAACCGCTGCTTTGGCAGGATCCCCTTCCGGCGGTGGATCATGCATTGATCGGCGAGCAGGATATCGCAGCCCTCAAGACCAAGATCCTAGCTTCCTCGCTTACCATCTCTCAACTGGTCACCACGGCCTGGGCTTCGGCCTCAACTTTCCGCGGCAGCGACAAGCGCGGCGGAGCCAACGGCGCCCGCATCCGCCTTGCGCCGCAGAAGGATTGGGAAGTGAACCAGCCGGCCGAACTGGCGAAGGTTCTGCAAACGCTGGAGGTGATCCAGAAGGAATTCAACGGATCGCAGGCGGATGGCAAAAGGGTTTCGCTTGCCGACCTGATTGTTCTGGGCGGCACGGCAGCCGTGGAGGAAGCTGCGAAGAGAGCCGGCCACAGCGTGAAGGTTCCCTTCTCGCCCGGGCGAACGGATGCTTCGCAGGAACAGACCGATGCGGCTTCGTTCGCAGTGTTGGAGCCGCTTGCGGACGGTTTCCGCAATTATGCCCGCAAGGGGTTCGAGGGGGCAGAGGCGGAGTTGCTTCTAGATAAGGCAAACCTGCTCACGCTCAGCGCTCCCGAGCTGACGGTTCTCATCGGCGGCCTGCGCGCGTTGAATGCAAACTTTGACCACTCCGAATTGGGGATTTTCACCAAGCGGCCCGAAACATTGACGAACGATTTCTTCGTCAATCTCCTCGACATGACGACGAAGTGGCAGAAGTCCGCCGCATCGAAAAACGTGCTGGAAGGGCGTGATCGGACCACTGGCAGTCTCAAGTGGACCGGCACCGTGGTCGATCTTGTCTTCGGTTCGAACTCCCAACTGCGCGCCCTCGCGGAAGTCTACGCCAGCAGCGACGGAGAGCAGGCGTTCGTGCACGAATTTGTATCGGCGTGGGTCAAGGTGATGAACCTTGACCGCTTCGACCTTGCATAATCGCGGAGGGAAACCTCCTAAAACACTGAAGCCTCCCGTTTCCGGGAGGCTTCAGTCGCGAACGAGAGAACATGTGCGCAACAAGAGAGCTTTTCAGCTCAGAGAAACGATGAAGGGCACCGAAACGATTGCATTTGAGAACGGATTGAGATTCAATCGAACTTCAAAATAACCGCATCGTCTGGCCGATTTGGCGCACTGCAAAATGGAAAAGACGCGTCGTCGCCGTCAAGCGCCTATGATGTCGTGCTGGATGAGGAAAGGCAGATTTGTCATGATCTTCTGCGCCCTTCCCGAGATCTCTTTCGTCCAGTAGAACGACAATGTGCCGTTTTCCACGTTCACATTGGTTGGTTCCATGTACGTAATTGGATCTCCATTGGGTTTGTAGAGCGTAATCGTCGTCAAGAAAACTCCTTCCTCCACGTTCATATTCAAGCCGCATAGCCAGTTACGGCGATACGTCTTTTGGGTGACGAATCCAGCTTTTCACCCCGGCCGGACCGCGCGTGAGCCCCAGCGGCAATTGCACAACTGAGACTGTCTTTCGCACAACACAGTACTCTGGAATAGATGCCTCCTATTCTAAACGCGCAGTCCGTCACTAAACAATTTGGTGCAACCCCTCTTTTTCGCAACATCAACCTCACTGTGGAGGACGGCGACCGGATCGGTCTCATCGGTCCCAACGGCGCCGGCAAGTCCACGCTGCTCGCCATCCTGGCCGGACAGGTTGAGCCGGACTCCGGGGAACTCGCCGTTCGCAAACGCGCCCGCGCCGCCTATGTGCCGCAGGACTCACGCTTCGCCGCCGGCCTCACCATCCGCCAGGTGCTCGAAAAAGCTCTTGCCGCGGCGCATGTGAATGAATCGGAACGCGAAGGCCGCCTGCGCGAACTCACCGGCCGCGCAGGATTTACCGACCTCGACGCCGAAGCAGCCGCGCTTTCCGGAGGCTGGCGGAAGCGCCTGGCCGTCACGGAAGCCATGGTCATCGAGCCGGAAGTGATGCTGCTGGACGAGCCCACGAACCACCTCGACCTCGCCGGCATTGAATGGCTTGAAGAGCTGCTGCGCGCCTCGTCGTTCGCAGCCGTCACCGTCAGCCACGACCGTTATTTTCTTGAGTCCACATCCAGCCAGATTGTTGAATTGAACCGCGTCTTTGCCGACGGGCTTTTTCGCGTCAAGGGTACATTCAGCCGTTTCCTTGAAGAAAAGCAGGCTTATCTCGAGTCGCAAAGCCGCCAGCAGGAGAGCCTTCGCAACCAGGTACGCACTGAGATTGAATGGCTGCGCCGCGGCCCCAAGGCCCGCACCACCAAGTCCAAGGCCCGCATCGACACCGCCAATGAAATGATCGGCCAGCTGAAGGCAATGGATTCCCGCACCACCGTCAACTCCGCCGGCATCGATTTCGAAGCCAGCCAGCGCAAGACCAAGCGCCTGGTCGAATTCAACGACGTTGCCTGCGACGTTCCCGCGAGTGAAGGTGTGAGCTCAAGGCGTTTGTTCACGGGCTTGAACTTCATTCTCACCGCCGGCATGAAAGTCGGCCTGGTCGGCCCCAACGGCAGCGGCAAAACCACTCTGCTGCGCCTGCTGCGCGGAGAGATCGAGCCGGCTGCCGGTTCCATCCGCCGGGCTGATGCGCTCAGGCTGGTCTACTTCAGCCAGATGCGCGAGCTGGACGACAGCCTCACGCTACGCCGCGCCCTCGCACCGGAGGGAGACGCCGTCATCCACCAGGGCCGCACCGTTCACGTTGCCAGTTGGGCCGCACGCTTCCTCTTCACCAGCGAGCAGCTCAACCAGCCCGTGCGCAATCTATCCGGTGGTGAAAGAGCCCGCGTGCTTATCGCCAAGCTCATGCTCGAGCCCGCCGACGTGCTGCTGCTCGATGAGCCCACCAACGACCTCGACATTCCAACGCTCGAAATCCTGGAAGAAAATCTTCTCGACTTTCCGGGCGCACTGGTCCTGGTGACGCATGACCGCTATCTGCTCAACCGCGTCGCGTCGATCGTGCTCGGCCTCGACGGCCGCGGCCACACCGGCCAGTTCGCCGACTACGCTCAGTGGGAAGACTGGCTCATTGAGCAGGACGACATCGAGCAAGATGGATTGAAGCAAGAAAAATCAAACCGCCGTTCCGACGGATCGGGTGCGCCGCAGCCAACCTGGCTCAGTTCCGCGAACAGCGCGAAGAAGAAGCTCTCGTATCTCGAAGCCCGCGAGTTCGCAGCCATTGAGCAGCGCGTGGAAGTGTCCGACGCACGCCTGGCCGCCGCGCGTGATCACGTCGAACACCCGGATGTGGCAACCAACGCAATTGCGCTCCAAGAGGCTCTGAAGGAACTCGACGCAGCGCAACACGAGAACGACGCACTGTACGCCCGCTGGGCCGAGCTTACCGAAAAATCGAGCTAACCTTACAAACCTTCATTGCGTAAACAGGCTCAGCGATACCGCCTCGCCCATCGCTTTGTATCCCGCAGGCGATGGATGCAGGTGATCTCCGCAATCAAACGCGGGCAGCAGCCGATCCAGATGTTCCGGATCACGCACAACCGCATCGAAATCGATCACTGCGTCAAAGTGCCCTGCCGCGCGAATCCACACATTCACGGCCTGCCGATCTGCCTCGCTCAGCGCGCCGGGATGGTAATAGTCCGAACCAACATACGGCGTGATGGTGGCGCCAATCACGCGCAACCCATGCGCATGCGCGCGCAATATCATCTGCTCATAAGCGGCGAGCACGCGCTGCACCAGCGCAGCGTGGTCGGCCGCGGTCACTTCGCCGTTCCGCGCCAGCCCTCCCAGGTCGTTCACGCCTTCAAACACGATGACCCAACGCACGCCCGCCGTAGCCAGCACATCGCGGTCAAAGCGCGCCAGCGCATTCGGTCCCAGCCCATCGGTCAGCAGATGATTTCCGCCGATACCCTGGTTTGAAACCCCAAGGCCACGCGTGCCCGGCGACGCTTGCAGCCGCGCCGCGAGGACATCTGTCCAGCGATCGTTTCCGTTGGTCTTTGCTCCGTGCCCATCGGTGATTGAGTCGCCCAGCACCGCGATAGAACCCGCAGGCCCAGCCGCCTGCACGTCGATTGCCGAGACTTGGTACCAGTGGTCCACACGCTTCGCATCCGGCAGATCCCGCGCAGACACGAAATCGCCATGAACAAAATAAGAAGTCGCGCGCGAGCCCGGATGCCCCGTCTGCCTCGCGGGCACTGCATCCAGATGAAAAGTCACCGCAACATCCGACAGCGCTGCAACCGGCCCATCCACCGCATCTGACACGAACTCCGCTCCCGGCGGAACGGTTACGTCGGTGCTTCCAGCAAACGTCAGCGCCCTGTCCGTTGCTGGATCGATCGCGGAGGATGAAGTTGAAACCGGCCGCGCAATGTGCACCGAAGTAAAGTGCAGGGCCTCGGTCCCAAACGCATTCGACAGATGAACCCGCAGCGCCGCGCCGCCCGCGGAAAGATGGAAGATCTGCCGCACCGTTGCATCGCGCAGATCTTCGGCAGTCAACGCATTTTGCGGCTCGGGAATCTGCTGCGACGCGCCCCAGCTTGCAACCCACACCTGCGGCTTCGCTTGCGCATTCGAGAACGCCCCGCCGCAAGCCAGCGACAGAATTACGGCAAATACCAAGCGAATTTTCAATGCATATTTCATAGCCAAAGGTTTATCATGAATCGCCGAAGTAAATCGCTTTGTCAAAGCGCAGCCAGAATACCACTCCGGGAAGGTCAATGTGCATCTACCGCTGAAGTTTTCCGCACTTGCTCTCTCTTGCATCTGCGCTGCCGCGCTAGCCCAGAGTACCGGCACCGCCATCAACGCACCCGCACCCGTGACCTTCACATCCGACCAGGACCATCAGAACATGATGGACCAGCTCGGCATCAAGGCGCTGCGTCCCGGTCCTAGCGGTAATGCGAATGCCCCCAACCACGCTAACTACGATGAGTCGAATGCCAATCCCTATCCCGATCTCCCTGACCCGCTCAAGCTCAACGATGGCCAGCCCGTCACCACGCCGCAAATGTGGTGGGACAAGCGCCGTCCTGAGATCGTAGACATGTATGAGAAGTATGTCTATGGCCGCGTTCCCAAGGATGTGCCAAGTGTGAAGTGGACCGTGACCGCCGTCGACCATGAGATGATCGGCTTCAATCACGTCCTCGCCAAAGACCTTATCGGTGAAGTGGACAATGCGTCCTATCCAGCCATCGCTGTCAAGATTCACATGACCGTTGTTACGCCGGAGAATGCTACGGGCCCGGTACCACTTCTTATCATGTTTGGCCGCGCCGGCTTTCCCAACCCTAAGGAACCCACGGGCGACGACCTTGACCGCATCAACGCAGCATGGAAGGCTTTGCTGATCCAGCAGGACCCTTCGCTGAAGAATGTGATCGCCGATCATCCGGCGTGGGAGCCAGTAAAAGCAACGCCCTTCCAGCTTCCGCAAATGAATGCGGACGGCGATCCACCCAACACCTGGCAGCTCATTGCCGCGGGCTGGGGATTCGCGCTCCTCGACCCGGCCAGCATTCAGGCAGATGATGGAGCAGGCATCACCCGCGGCATCATCGGCCTGGTGAACAAGGGCCAGCCGCGCAAGCCGGAAGACTGGGGCGCGCTGCGGGCCTGGGCATGGGGTGCTGGCCGCGCATTCGACTACCTCGCTGCCGACCCCGCCGTCGATGCGAAGCACATTGGCATTGAAGGTGTCTCGCGCTATGGCAAGGCCGCGCTGGTCACCATGGCATTCGATCAGCGCTTCGCTATGGTCCTCGTCGGCTCGTCCGGCAAGGGCGGAGCTACGCTGTTGCGCCGCAACTACGGCGAAGCAGTCGAGAGCCTGACCGGTGGTGAGTACTACTGGATGGCAGGCAACTTCATGAAATATGGTGCGGCGGAAGCTTCGTTCGGCAGCAGCAACCCGGGGGACATTCCAGTCGATTCCAATGAACTGATTGCTCTCTGCGCACCACGCCTGACGTTTATCAGCTATGGCATTCCGGAAAAGGGCGACGCGCACTGGCTCGATCACCAGGGCAGCTTCATGGCCACCATCGACGCCAACCGCGTTTTCACGCTGCTTGGCGCCAAGGGCCTCGACATCCCAGGCGACTACCGCACCGCCAAAATGCCGCCCGTGAATGAGGGCCATCTTGACGGCCTGCTGGCCTGGCGTCAGCATGACGGCGGGCACACCGACGCGCCCAACATGAAGTACTTCATCCAGTGGGCCGACAAGTTCATCGGCCACGCGCCGCCGCAATAGCAATACTGAGAAACCTCCCCAACGCCGCTTGCGCCATCTCAGCATGTTAGAAAGGTAAGCAGGCAGGCTCTATGTCCAGCACCGTCAAAGTCTTGATTGTTGAAGACGAACCCCACGCTCTGACCGGACTGGCCGAGCTTATCTCCGGCTGGGGTTACCGCACGGAGACCGCCGGTGACGGCATTGAAGGCTGGGAGAAGGCTCTCGCCTGGAATCCCGACATCGTCGTCACCGACCTCAAGATGCCGCGCTTGGACGGCATCGGCCTGCTCAATAAACTTTCAGAGGAAGGCTCGGGCCTCAAGGCCAATCTCGCCGTCATCGTGCTCACCGCCATGGGCTCCATCCAACTGGCCGTCGACGCCATGAAGATGGGCGCATACGACTTCCTGCAGAAGCCCGTCGACGCCACGCGGCTGCGCACCATCCTGGGCAACGCAGCTCGCCAGCAGGAGACCCAGATTGAGCTTGAGGTTGCCCGCCGCCGCCTGCGCGAAACCGGCGTCCTCGGCGCGCTGGTCGGCAATTCGAAGGTGATGCGCGACATCTTCTCCACCATCGAACAAATCGCGCCCTCCAACGTCTCCGTTCTCATTACCGGCGAAAGCGGCACCGGCAAGGAGCTGGTCGCACGCACGCTGCACGACCTGAGCCCGCGCAAGAACCGGCCTTTTGTCGCAGTCAACTGCGCTGCAATCCCTGAGACTCTCATTGAAAGCGAAATCTTCGGCCACGAAAAAGGCGCGTTCACCGGCGCATTCGAGCGCCGCGCCGGCTGCTTCGAACTGGCGTCTGGCGGCACGCTGCTGCTGGACGAACTCGGCGAAATGCCTATTGCCACCCAGGCCAAGCTTCTGCGCGTTATCGAGGAGCGGAAGCTGCGCCGTCTGGGCGCGCGCACCGAGCAGGAGGTGGACGTGCGGGTGCTCGCCGCCACCAATCGCGACCCCAGCCAGGCCGTGACCCAGGGTCATCTACGCGCCGACCTCTTCTACCGCCTCAGCGTCTTCAACATCGTCATGCCGCCGCTGCGCGAGCATCTTGAAGACGTGCCCGCCATGGCCGAAGCCATGCTTAACGAGATGAATCAGAAGCACGGTCGCCGCGTCTCGGGCGTGGGCCCATCCATTATCCTCCGCATGATCACCTACGACTGGCCCGGCAATGCCCGCGAACTGCGCAATACGATTGAGCGCGCGGTGATTCTCTGCCCTGACGGTTCGCCGCTCGACGCCGGCCATCTACCTCCCGGCTTCGGCAAAGCGCAGATGCTGGCCGCCCAGGCCTTCGATGACAGCGTTGTGCCGATCCGTGTCGGCACCACGGTCGACGAGGCGGAGCGTCTGCTGATTCTGCGCACGCTTGAAGCCACAGGCCAGAACAAAACCCGTGCTGCGGAGATTCTCGGCGTGAGCCTCAAGACCCTGCACAACAAGCTGAAAGAGTACAACCGCGAACGCGAAGACGCGCAGCTCTGAGATGCACAAGCGCTCAATTCACTTTGGTGAACCCAACCCCGCGCGCCCGAACCGAATACAAACTCAGCCCATTAACCTTTCCGTTCGCGTCCCGCTGAAAGACCACATTCCCCAGCTCCTCACTTTCAAACTCATCCTGGCCCAGCGGCTCCAGGGCAAACGCCGGCTCCCACTTGAACTGCAACTGCAGGTTCCCGTCGGCCACGGAAAGCTTGTACGCCGCGTCCTCTTCGGTGCTCGTGTACTTGCCCGCATACGCGGCGAGATCCGCCGCGCTCAAGTGTTGATCGCTCACCCGCTCTCCCGCAAAAAATGCCTCCCCATCCATCACTAGCGACGAGTGCATCACGCCTTTCGTTTCGTTGAAGGTGATCGTTCCCGTGCCCAGGTCCTTCCACACGTTTGCGCCCACGCGCCGCAGCGGAGATCCCCACGCCATCAGTTTCCCTTGCGCCACACTGAACGTGTAAACAAAGTGCCGCTGCCGGTCGAGATACTTTCCTGCAAAAGGCGTCGGGTCAGGAAATCCCGAAAGCCCCGCCGCCCCCTGTGCATCCCCCGACTCCGCCGCACCCGGCGCGGGTTTCAGCGAGTCCTTCAGGTAAATATCGGCCACCTTCTGCGCCAATCGCAATGTCGGCGCACTCCCCACATTGCAGAGGCAGGTCACCGTGAAATGCTGCGCGGGAAACCGCATGATTTCGGTCCTGTATCCATAGAGCGCGCCTCCATGCTCCACAATCGGCAGCCCGCGATAGCTCCCAATCTCCAGGCCCAGCGCATAATCGATCTCCTTGCCGTTGTTGAGCCGGCCGCGCGTCTCCAACTCCTTGATGAGAGTTCCCTTGCCCAGCTTGTTGTCGTAGAAGTTCTGGTCCCACTTGAGCAGATCGTCCACGGTGCTGGTGAGTCCGCCTGCGCCCACAATGTCGAACGACGTCGACCAGTCCACATTGAAGCTGCCATCTTTCGCAGGCTCATAAGCCGCCACGCGCCCCGGCAGCACCAGCGTGTGATCGTCGTAGTAGCGCGTGTGCGTCATGCCCAGCGGCTTGAAGATGTTCTCCGCGGCGAACTCCTCCAGGCTCTTTCCAGTTGCACGTCGAATCACCACGCCCAGCAGATAAAAGTTTGTATTGCTATAGATATATTCTTCTCCGGGCAGATTGTTGAGCCCCTTCTGCCGCGCAATCAGGTCCACAACCTCCGCTTCAGAATGGATGTCGGCTCCGTCGCGCCCTTCGTACGCCAGCAGCGTCAGAAAGTCGCGCAGCCCGCTGGTGTGGTGAAGCATCTCGCGCAGCGTAATCACATGGCCGTAGTCGGGCAGTTCGTGAATGTACTTCCGCACATCGTCGTCCAGGGAAAGAAATCCCTGTTCGGCTGCCAACACCACGCTCGCCGCGGTGAATTGCTTTGACACCGACCCCATGTAGAAGACAGAAGACGAACTGAGCGGCACGCCCAGCTCCAGGCTTCCCATTCCGTAGCCCTTGCGGTAGATGAAGTTGCCGTCGCGAATCACTCCCAGCGCGCAGCCCGGTGAGTCCGGTCTGTTGTAGGCAGCAAACACCAGGTCGGCCTGCGACTGCAGGCTATCCTGCGCCCAGATTTGCGCCTGTGAGATTCCTAGGGTCATTGCAGCCAGACAGGCCAACGCAGCAATCCGCATCCCGATCCCTCCACGTCTTAGCAGATCAAAATATTATCGGCCCCAAGCGACCTCTGTCCGAAATGTGATTTCCATTTGCAGATAATTACCCCGCATGAGAGCACAATTGGAACGGTTCGCAATTCCTTTGCGGATGAGATGCCATGAAACGGCTGAGCTGACTGAACGGCTGGACCCCCTATCCCCGTTTTGATGAAAACAAAGAACTTAATCGGAAAACCTACTCTCCGGAGAAGAAAACAAAGGGGTTGCATGAACCTCAATCGCGCAAAACATGAATCCCGTCTGGATTAGCTCGGATATGGGGGCAAGAAGCGCCGAAGTTGGAAGTCAAAACACAGAGCTGACGGCTGAGAGCTGAAAGCTGCCTTCGCGTCTTTCCAAGTTGCATTATCCTTACGAAAGGCCAACCATAGGCTATTCTTTTCTTTCAGTAAGCACGGCTCCCCCATGCGTCTGAAGACCAAACTCGTGCTGGCCATTACCTCCCTGGTGTTCTTCATTACCGGGATAGTTTCGCTGGTCTATGTCAGCCAACTGCTTCATTCGGCCGTCCAACAGTCCTACGACACGAATCGCATGGTGGCCGACCAGATCCAATTCGCGCTTCGCAGGGCCCTTGAGACCGGCCTCCGAGACCGCAAAGTCGATCCCGGCAATCCAACCGAGCTGCGCGAGCTGGCAACTGCCGCGGTTAGAGACAACGCCGCCCTGCAGGCCGTGGTCGAATCCGTAAACCGTTACTCGCTTACCGTTTACGACATCAACATCGGCGACAGTCTTTCCAACACCATCCTCAGCACCAATCCTGACAACGAAGACAAACCACTGCCCAGCCGCCCCAACCTGAGTCAGTTGCTGAGCGCGAACCCGATCGACCTGATGAGGGAGGTATTCGGATCGCCAAGAGTCTTTGACGTGGTGGTGCCTCTTGACCGCAACGGCGAGCCCTTTGCCACCGTGCACATCGGCGTGCGCACCACCCTGCTGCGCGCCGTCTACGAGCCCTGGCTGGCGGAGGCGCTCACTCTCATGGGTTTTGCGCTGATCACCGCGCTGGTTACCGCGTTCCTGCTTGGGGACCGCGCCCTCCGCCCCATGGAGGAGATCAGCATGCAGCTCGACTACTGGACCTCGGCCAGCGAAACCTCCGACGAGGAGGGACACGCGCCTGGCCAGGACATGGCGGCCCGCGTCTCCAACAAGATCGAGATCATCGGCCAACGCATGCGCAATGTTGAAGAAGTCTTCTCAGCCCTGAAGGAGAATCTCGATCAGATCCTCGGCAATCTTCAGGACGGTATTCTGCTCTTCACCGGTGACGGCCGCGCTGTGCTGGTCTCAGAAGCTGCCCGCCGGTTTCTCAGCGTGGAGCGGGACAGCCTGCTGGGCCTGCATGCCCGCGAAATCTTTGACCGCACCACCGTGCTCGGACACACCCTCCGCGAGGCCTTCGATGGGGGCATCACCCTGGTGCAGGAAGAGATTCTCACGGAGACCGGCCGCCGTATCCAGGCCTCGATCGACTTTATTCACGACGACGACACTCAACAGGGTCTGGGCGCGCTGGTCACCCTCCACGATCTCGAATCGGCCGAAGAGATCGAGTCGGAGCTGGAGCTCTCGCGGCGCATGGCCGCCATCGGCCGCCTCACCTCAGGCGTGGGCCACGAGGTCAAGAATCCCATCAACGCCATCGTCGTCCATCTTGAATTGCTCAAGACCAAGCTGGGAGACGCCAGCGCCCCCGCCGTCCGCCACCTCGATGTGATCGACGCCGAAATCCACCGGCTCGACCGCGTCGTGCAGATGCTGGTCGACTTCTCACGCCCCGTCGAGTTGCAACTCCGCGAACAGGACCTGCGCAACGTGATTGGCGACGTGCTCGCGCTGTCTGCAGAAGAGCTTTCCACGCACAAGGTCGCACTGGCAAGCCGCATGCCTTCCTCGCCGCTGATGGCCAACTTCGACTCCGACCTGCTCAAGCAGGCCCTGCTCAACGTCATTCAGAATGGCGCCCAGGCCATGCCCGAGGGCGGCACGCTGGAAGTGATTCTCGAAGAAGACCGCGATTCGCTGCGAATGCCCGGCTCCTCAAGGCAGGGCCGCGACCTCGCATTGCGCGGGTCAGCTTCGTCGTCTGGATCGCGCTACGCCGTATTGCGCATCACCGATGAGGGGCCCGGAATCCCTGAAGATATCAGGGAGAAGATCTTTGATCTGTACTTCACGACGAAAACCGGCGGAAGCGGAATTGGCCTGGCAATGACGTATCGAATTCTTCAGTTGCATCACGGCAGCGTCGAAGTACAATCTAGAGAAGGACGTGGCACGGAATTCCTGCTTCGAATTCCACTCACCGCCGCGGAATGGGGTCGCCGGCATCTCCAGCCGGTGAGTGTTGACGAGAAGGGACTTTCGGGATGAGAACACCTGCCAGGATTGTCGCGTGGCTGCTACCGCTATTGCTTGCGGGGTGCACCCACAACACTACCCAGGTTCAGCCTCTCGCGCCTCCCATTGTGGACACGCCGCCGTCCCAGCCATCCACTGCTCCCAAGGATCTGCCGCCGCCCGTCGTGACCGTTCCGGCTCAACCTGCGGCGAACACAAGCACGACAGCCACCACGCAAACCCAGCCGCCGCCCAAGCCTCCGTCGAAACACAAAAAGCCCCCGGCCCAACCTGCGGCGCAGCCGACACAGCAGGCGTCCACAGACAGCTCGGGTGTGAGCGCCATTGGCCAGCTCTCATCTCCCGCGCCATCTGACATGCGCAAGCAAACCTCTGACCTGATTGCGGCCACTGAACGCGGCCTCAACGGCATCACCAGGCAGCTCAACGATCAGGAGCAGAAGACCGCCACGCAGATCAGGGAGTTCCTCAAGCAGGCCCATGACGCGCTCAATACAAATGACGTGGAGGGAGCCAATACCCTGGCTATCAAGGCCAAAGTGCTGCTGAGCGAACTCACCCAGTAGTTGGCTGCCTTGCGTTCCCCGTTATTCAATTCTGATGAAAAGTCTTTACCGCTCGCCCCAGCTGAGCTTGCTGCGTAGCGCTTCAAAGAAGCTGCCCTCGCTCATCCGCACGAGCTTGACCGTGTGGCTTGAACGGCAGCATCGGATCTCGTCGCCCCGCCGGAGCTCAACGGCCTGCTGCCCATCCACCGTCAGCAGCGCAACGCTGGGGATACCCTCCACGCGCACGGTGAGCGACGCATCCCCGCGCACCACGATCGGGCGCAGCGTCAGCAGGTGCGGGCAGATCGGCGTGACCACCATCGCGTCCACATCCGGCGTGAGAATCGGCCCATTGGCGGCCAGTGTGTAGGCTGTTGAACCGGTTGGCGTGGAGACAATCACTCCATCGGCGCGGAACCGGGCAACCATCTTGCCCTCCAGCTCCACCGTAAACTCGCCCATGCGCGCGATATCGCCCTTTGAGACCACCATGTCGTTCAGCGCGTCGTAGCTCGCGATGGATTCGCCCTCGCGCCACAGGTCCGAGTGCAGCATGGAGCGCTCGTCCACCTGGTGGCAACCGTCACACCAGCCATCGAGCGTGGAGTAGAGATCCGCCAGCCGCACTTCGGTGAGGAAGCCAAGGTAGCCAAGATTCACGCTCAGAATCGGCGTCCCCGTGGCCCTGAAGATGCGCGCCACCGAGAGCAGCGTTCCGTCACCGCCCAGAACAATCACCAGCGCAGGCGCCAATGCGGGCAGTTCCACCCGATCCACCGCCGGCTCGCCGGGCACATACTTGGCGCTTTCCATATCCAAAAGCGGCTCAAAGCTGTGCGCGCGCAGCCACGCAATCAGCTCCGGCAACAGCCGAACCAGCTCTTCCTTCTGCGGTTTGCAAACAATCGCGACGCGGGTCATGCACCCAGTGTACCGCCCATTGCATGGAGCAGATGGCGCCTGCAGTGCGGCAGACGCTCGCTAGAGCAAATCCTGAGAAGGTGTCTTTGCAAACAACAAAAACTCCTTATTCCCTTCCGTCCCAGTAATTGGCGAATCGATCGTCTCCACCACGTCCCAACCCAGGCCGCGCACGCAATCGGCCACTTTATCCACGGCAAGCCGATGCGCCTCGGGGTCGCGCACGATGCCGCCCTTGCCCACATGACCTCGTCCCGCCTCAAATTGCGGCTTCACCAGGATTACTGCCTCGGTCAGCCCTGGCGCAGCGGCCAGGACGGGGCCCAGCAGCAGCGTCGCCGAGATAAACGACACATCCATCACCAGCAGCGTCAATGGAGGCTCGCCGCGGCCCTCTTCCAACGCGCCGGCGGCAAGAAAACGCGCATTGGTGCGTTCCAGCAAGCGTACCCGCGGGTCGTTGCGCAGCTTCATCGCAATTTGCCCAAATCCAGTGTCGACGGCGGTTACATGCGCGGCTCCATGCTGCAGCAGGCAGTCAGTAAATCCGCCAGTCGACGCGCCCACATCCACGCAACCCCGCCCTTTCACCTCGATCGGCCAATGTTCCAGCGCGCCCTTGAGCTTGAGCCCGCCGCGGCTTACATACTGCGGGTCGTCGCCCAGCAACCTGACGGGCGCATCACCGGCGACGGTCGTGCCGGGCTTGTCGACCTTCTGTTCCCGCACCAGCACGCGGCCCGCCAGAATCAGCGCGCGCGCCCGCTCGCGGCTTGGGACGAGGCCGCGCTCCACCAGCAGCAGGTCTAGCCGCATCTTTTCCGAACGCATCTTTTCCGGACTCATCTTTTCCAAACTCATCTTTCCGGCGTCGCCCATCGCATCCATCGTTTCATATTGTCCGCAAAAAAGAATCAGCCAGGAGAGCATTTCCCGTGGGGGCTCTCCTGGCTGATTCGATCCTGTTGCGAAAGACTTTTGCTCAGGGCAGTTGCTGGCAGGCCAGCAGCAGCGTCTGCGTGCCAGTTGGCGCGGGAGTGGGGTTGGCTGCGGTTGGAGGCTGGGTGCAAGGCTCTCCCCAACCCGCCGTGCGGCTGGTCGTGTTGCTATTTCCAGAGACACCGTTCTGTGTGGAAACCCGCACGTCCAGAATGTTGCCCTCCACCAGGATCGTGGTGTCCACCGTGTCCGGGCTGGTGCCGCCGGTTTGGATGATGGTCAGATACGGGCTGTTCGGCGAAGCCACATAAACCTTGCCGTACTCCGAGTTCGAGGTCGAAACCACGGTGCGCGGAAGGCCGGTTACGTTGAGCGTCTTCTCCAGCGTGTGGCTGGCCATATCGACAACCGAGACCGTGCCATTGGGCGATGTGGTGCAATCGGGAGTGCAGTCACCCTGGTTGGCGGTGTAGGCGCGACTACCGCCGTTCAGCACAGTCACGCTGGCCGGATACGGCGTGGCCGTGTTACCTACCGGGACCGTGTAGGTGGTGCCAAATGTCGGGCTGTCGTTTCCGTACTCATCCAGGCTCACGTCGATGATGCTGATCGTCCCGCCCACGTAGTCAGCAACCACGAGTTCGGAAAGCGCCGTGTTGTACTCCGCGTACACGGGCCCGGCAACGGTCGTCATTCCGGTGGTTCCGTTAGGAGGTGTAACGCCAGTCGCCGTCACCGCATTGGTTGAGAGCGGCAGGATCGGGTGTGTGAAATAGGTAGACCCAGCCTGGTTCACGCAGCCGGTTGGCGGAGGGCATTGATTATCCAGCGTGTTGTCCTGGCTGTTGATTACCGTGATCGTATCGTCCCCGCGGTTCAGGACGTAGAATCGCCGGCCATCCGAACTCTGCACTGCGTAAACGGGGCACTTGCCCAGTGGAAGGGTCGAGGCAACGGTATTGCTGGAGGTCTCAATTCCATCGGCCTGACCGGCGGGCTCCGACGCAGGCGCGGTGTTGCATTCAACCCCGGTCGGGGTTCCGGGAATCTGCTGGCTGATGGCGTAATAGTACTGACCACCGGATCCGAGACCCGCAATCAGCACCGGCGTACTCGCCACCGGGACGGCCAGCTTGAATGCCTCCGGGCCGCCGCTGAAAATGTCCGCGACGTTGCCATACAAGTCAGCAGCCCAAAGTCCGCTCGACGGCGAGAACAGGTTCACCGGCTTCGCAGTCGGAGCAAGCGTGGTATACGTGATCTGCTTTTCCTGCAGTTGGGCGGATATCGGGAAGTTGGTTAAAGTGCCGTCGGAGTTGATGGTATAGCCGTTGCCGGCGATTGCATCCATGGTAAACGTGGTCGGACCGACTCCGATGGGCGCATACGCCAGCACCGAATCGCCTGAATAATCAATGATGGTGGCGACACCGGGTGTGGTCGGGGACGGGTCGGAGACGACCGCAACGTACGAAGTCGGCTGCGGGGCCGGACCGCTGCTGCCTACGGGCGTGACAACCGACCGGTATGCGCTGCCGCAACCGGCAATCAGGACCGCAGCCGCAATGACCGAGCCCGCCTGAACCAACCGCGCGCGCGCCTGGCCTGCATTCATGGGAAAAAGCCTCATTCAGTTCTTATCCTGCTTACTGTGTGATTGTAAATCAGTGACCCGGAGCTTTAGACGTTCGCGGACCACGGAAGGGTATGTCCCTGTGTACATCTATACCGGCGAACGTCTTTCTCTGAACTGAGGCCTTTCCATGCTGCAACAGGGTTCAGTGCACCACCTCGACAACTTCCCCGTCCGGACCCGGCCAGGCTGCGGCTCCCTCGTGGCTCAACTTGCCTTTGGCGTCGTCCCAGATCAGCCGGGTCACCGACCCCGCACCCTTTTCATACGCATACGTCGTGCCGTCGTCGGAGAACAATGTGAAGCTCCCATCCGCGCCCGGATACACACGCACCTTCTGGATTGCCTGCGTCTCATGCGTGCTTTCCACGGGCGCGCCCAGCGGAATAATCGACCCGGCACGCACAAACAGCGGCAGCGTGTCGATGGGCGCCTGCACGGTGATCGTCTGGCCGCCCTTGACCCGCTCGTTGGTCCAGTAGTTGTACCAGTCTGTTCCCGCCGGGAGATAGACTTCTCTGCTGGTCGCGCCCTGCTCGGTTACCGGAGCCACCAGGAACGCCGGCCCGAACATGTACTCATCGCGCAGGTCGGCCACCTTGGGATCATCAGGAAAATCCAGCGGCAGCGCCCGCATAAACGGTGCTCCCGTGAGCCAGGTGTGGTAGCCGAGCGAGTAGATGTAGGGCATGAGCTGATAGCGCAGGCGCAGATACTTCTCCAGAATCGGCTCGGCTTCCTTGCCGTACGACCAGACCTCGTTCGCCGGCCTGCTGCCATGGGAGCGCATGATGGGCAAAAACGTCGCGTACTGAAACCACCGCGTGTAGAGTTCGGGATAATCGTCGTAGCCACCAACCTCGGCGCGGGCGTCGGAAGGGTCAAGCAGAGGCTTGTGCGCCGGATGGTGTTCCGCGGGGAGATACTGCCAGCCGCCGGTGTCGTTCGACCAATAGGTCAGCCCCGAAGCCGCAAAGTCCAGCCCGGTGGGAATCTGCCGCTTGAACGTATCCCAGGTGGGGTAAATATCCGACGACCAGAAGATGGTTCCATTGGCCTGCGCGCCTGTGTAGGCGTCGCGCGACAGAATCAGCGCCCGCTTCTGCGGCTCATCCTGGCGGAAGCCGTCATAGAGCGCGGCCGTATGGAAGAGCGGATAGACGTTGAAGAACTGCGTGCCCGGCCCGATGTGGAAGTAGGCGCCATCCGGCGGCAGGTCAGGCTCCGTCTCATCCGCCCAGAGCGAGTCAAATCCCAAGCTCAGAATGTTCGAGTGAATCGTCTTCCAGTACCATTTCGCCGCATCCGGATTGGTGGTATCGATGTCCGATCCGGCGCGGTCGTAAGGCAATCCGTTGATCGGCGTGCCGTCGGCAAGATGAATCAGCCATCCCTTGTCGAGTAATTCTTTGTAATAGCGGTCTTCGGGAACGAATCGCGGCCACACGCTGATCATGGTCTCGAATCCCATTGCGTGCAGTTGCTGGTTCATGGCGGCGGGATCGGGCCAGAACTTCGGATCCATGTCCATCTGGCCCATTTTGGTGTAGTAGAACCAGTCCACCACCATTACATCGGCGGGAAGATGGCGGTCGCGGTAGCCCTGCGCCACGTCCAGCACTTCCTTCTGGCTCGCATAGCGCTGCTTGCACTGGATGTAGCCGTAGGCGGCTTTGGGCAGCATGTGCGTCGGACCTGTGAGCAGCTTGTAGCCGGCATAAATCTCGTCGGCCGTGGCGCCTTCGATCACAAAGAAAGAGACCCGGTCGCCCACCTCGGACGACCACTGAGTCTGCTCGTTGAATCCAGCCGAGATGGTCGTTTTTGACGGGTTGTCCCACAGCAGGCCATAGCCCTTGTTGGTCACGAGAAACGGAACACAGGTGGTGGGGGCGGCGGGCGCGGTGTAGTCCTGCCAGCAGTGCACCGGATGGCCGCGGTGGTCAAGAAAGCCCTCGTGGTTCTGCCCCAGGCCATAGTAGTGCTCGTCGTCGGGCGAGGCAAAGGTAGCGCCAACCACGTAGGCCGGCGGATCGGTTGGGCGACGGTCGAGAGCCAGTTGCGCCGTGCCGTCCTTGTGATTCGGCACGGCCTGCGACCAACCAGTCAGTTCCAACAGCTTCTTGCCGTCCGGGGTGCTCAGCGTGATGTGAGCGCCCGGCGCCGAGCCGTTGAAGTACTTGCTGATGTCGATCTGCGTCTGCAACGGGGGATGCGTGGGAGGCAGGTACTTGTCAACCGTGGCCACGATCCGCGACGACTGGTAAACGTCGGCCCGCGGAGTTTCGCTTATAACCCAGGCTCCGCTTGCCGGCATAGCTACAATGCCGAAGCCTGGAGGGCCCTCGGCGGGCTCGCGTTGCAAGCTGAGCGTGACGCGCAGAATATTTGGCGCATACGGCTCAAGAATGATGGTCGCGCCGCCGCGATTCAGTTCCAACCGCTGGCCTGGTTCGCTCGCCCCAGGCGTCGATTGGGATGAAAGGTAAAGGGTCGAAAGAACCAATCCGGCAGAAACCGCGAGCACTGCTGAGAACCTTGGCATGGAGACTCCATCGCGCAATAAAAACCGCTGCGCAATGAGTGTAAACCGATTAAGCAGGCCTGTCCCGCCAAAATCTCCATCTGCACAAATCCACTGCGCCCCATTCATTTTGCGTTCTTTGCGAAATCAATGGGAACCCGCGACGCTCCTTCCAATGGCCGGAGGATACGATTGAATTGTGGATCAGAAAAACCTCAAGCCGCATTCGAAGCTCCACTGGCAATCGCAGATGGTGCTGCTACTCGTAGTGCCCTTCGTGGCGATCGATGTGCTGCTTCAATCCCAGTTTTTTATACAGCAACTTCCGCATGTAGCCATCTGGACCCTTGGCCTGAGCCTGCTGCTTGGCCTGGTTGTGCTCAAGCTCAAAGCCGCCACGCCCGCCGGCGCCGCAACAGGCGTCCTGCTCACCGCCAGTCTCATGTTTTCTACGCTGACGTTCCCTTATCAGCCGTGGAACACGGGTCTTGTCCCGGTACTGGCTGTCTCACTGCTCGCCCACTTCGCCACGCGCATGGGCCGCGCACAGAAAGAACGTCTCGGAACAGCAGAAGAAAAGCATGGCCGCGCTGCGTCGCAGGTTGCTGCCAACCTCGGCTTCGCTGCACTTGTACTCACGCAAAACGTTCAGTCATGGCTTATTCAGTCCAGGCTTATTCAGTCCAGGCTGATCGATTCGCACTGGTTTGCGCGAGGCGGCACAATGCCCATTCCGATCTTCGCCGTTGGTTTGGCGGCGCTGGCTGAAGCCGCAGCCGACACCGTCTCGTCTGAAATTGGACAGGTGCTCGGCGGTCGTCCGCGCATGATCACCACGCTGCGCACCGCGGAACCAGGCACTGACGGCGCTATCAGCTTCGCCGGAACTTTGGCTGGCATTGTCGCAGGATTGATGGTCGCGCTCGCTGGAACGCTCGCGCTTCGCGGCGATATGCACCTGTTTTGGATCAGCAGCGCGGGCGCAATCTTCGGCCTGCTCTTTGACAGCCTGCTCGGCGCAACCCTTGAACGCCGCGGCTGGCTCAACAACGATGCCGTCAACTTCCTCTCGACAGCCAGCGCCTCAGCCTTTGCGCTCGGCATTCTCGCGATCATTCCGCATTCAGGAGTTGGTTGATGAGCCCGCACGTTCGCAGACTCGCCGACTCGCTGCCCTGCTGACCCGCTCGTTTACACCTTCCGCAATCCCAACTTCTTTCTCAGCCCCGCGGTGATCCGATCCTGGATGCTTCCGAACGGCATGTCCGTCGTCAGATAGGTCCACGTCGCGCCGCGTTGCACCGGATCCATCCCCGTTTCCTGCGCGTGTGCAAGGCGCATTGGAATCTCCTCTTCCACCGCGGCCTGCATTGCCTGGAACATCCGGTCGATGTCCTTCAGGTACTCGTGCAGCGGATCGTGGTTCGCCCACGATGTCCATTGCGTGGCTTCCCGCAGTCCTGAAATGCCCGCCAAATGCTCCGCCCAGAGGTCGTCGATCGTCGCCAGCGAAACCAGCCGCTCCAGTTCCGATGTGCAGGACTCGGCTCCGGTGAGCAACTGCTGCCGCCGGTGCTGCACCTTCTGCCGCTGCCCCTCAACCACCCCCTCATACTTGGTGAGGAACTGGCGAATCTGCATGTTCTGGTCTTCAATCTGTCGTTGAATCTTCGCGGGAGCATCGGATGAATTCAACTGATCTACGCCGTACTTGACCAGTAGATCGTCCTCGAGCGAGACGAAGAATTGCGAGCTGCCCGGGTCGCCCTGGCGTCCTGCGCGTCCACGCAACTGGTGGTCAATGCGCCGGCTTTCATGCCGGTTCAGACCCAGCACGTGCAGGCCGCCAAGCTCTGCCACGCCCGCGCCAAGACGAATATCTACTCCGCGCCCAGCCATGTTGGTTGAAACGGTGACCGAGCCGCGCTCGCCGGCCCGCGCAATGATCGCCGCTTCTTCTTCCTCGTTGCGCGCATTCAAAACCTCGTGCGAAACCGTGCCCGGCAGCGCGTCCATCGCCGCACTCAGGCGCTCCGACTCCTCTACGCTCGCAGTGCCAATCAGCACCGGCCGCCCGGTCTCATGAATGCGCAGAATCTCCGCCAGGGCCGCCTGCTCCTTTTCATTTTTCGTGTGAAAGAGCCGGTCGGGAAGATCCTCGCGAATCACCGGCCGGTTAGTCGCAATCACTTCAACATCCAGCCCATAGATGCTGCGAAACTCCTGTGCCTGCGTCGCTGCCGTGCCCGTCATGCCGCACACCTGCGGATAGAGCGCGATCAGATTCTGCACCGTGATGGAGCCAAGAATCCTGCCCTGCGCCTTGGCCGCGACTCCCTCTTTGGCTTCGACAGCGCTATGCAGTCCCGCCGGCCATCGACGGTCCGGCACAATGCGCCCCTTGAATTCATCGACCGATTCAATCGCTCCATTCTTCACCAGGTAGTCGACATCGCGTCGCAGCAGGCCATGCGCGTGCAATGAATCTTGAACCGCTGTAAACAAGCGCAGATTGCCCTCGGAGAAAAGATTCCGGCAGCCGAACGCTCTCTCCACGGCGTGAATTCCCGCGTCGGTCAGCGAAGCGTTGCGCCCGTATTGATCGAGAACGTACTCCCGGCCGAGACGGAAATTGCGCGTGACTCGGTCCACTCGATAAACGAGCGCGGAATCGCCGGACTCGCCGCCGGCCAGCACCAGCGGAATGCGCGCTTCGTCAATCAGGATCGAGTCGGCCTCGTCAATCACCGCTGACGCAAACGGCCGGTGCACCTGGTCGACCGGATCGAGCGCAATCTGATCGCGCAGAAAATCGAAGCCGATCTCGTTGGCCGTGGCGTAGGTAATGTCGCAGCAGTACGCCCGCTTGCGTTCTTCGGCGCTCATGCCCTGCTGAATGCAGCCCACCGAGAGGCCGAAGAACTCGTAGATCGGGCCCATCCATCGCGCATCGCGGCGGGCCAGGTAGTCATTCACTGTCATTACGTGAACGCCGTCCCCCGCCTTCGCAGCTCAGGCAATCGCGGGCACCGCGGCCAGCGTCTTGCCTTCGCCTGTCTGCATCTCGGCGATTCTTCCATCGGCAAGAGCAAGCGCGCCCTGAAGCTGCACGTCAAACATCTCCAGCCCCAGCAATCGCTCCGCGGCCACCGCTGCAACCGCAACCGTTTCCGCCAGAGTTGCAGCGTTCTTCGCCGTAACTTTCAGTTCACCTTCGGATTGAAAACGAAGCTCCGCTCGCCGCTCATTGATTGCGGCAATCACTTTGCCGCGATGCGTTGGCGAGCCGGGACGTACAAGCAGATTACGCAGGAATGCGCGCACAGGGCATTCTCCTTTCCAGCCAGTTGATTGATTCAATGTCGTGAAGGAATCGGGCTGTGATTAGAGACTGCGTGTGGGAGGACGCTGATAGTTTGCCGGCCATTGATAACGAGGAGCCTGAGGCGGCCGGTAGTTGAACGGGACAGGATCAGGCGACGCTTCCTGGCTGCCCTGCGGCTTGCCGCCCATTTGCTGCTGCTCGCAATGATGCCCGGCGCGGCACACGATGGCGTAAGCTTCCGCTCTTCGTTCAACGCGTGCGGTCGGCACAACACAAGCAGTCCCCAGCGCCATTACCGCGGCCAGTAACCAGATTGTGCGTCGGTTCAGCATGTGCCAAGAGTATGACACAAAAGGAGGGTCTTGTTCGGTGACCGCTGACGCACTGGCTCGCGGGTTCGCTGGCGTGCTGTCCAGGTGACTCGCTGACCTGTTAACTCGCTTTATTTAGTGCAGATGCAGCCGCCACAGCGTGTAGCTGAGAATCTCGTGCTCCAGGCGCTCAAACTCGCCCACATCCCCACTTGCCCCGCCCTCGACGGGAACGCGCGACCTGGGCGAAGTGAGCACATCGAGCCCGTCCGCGGCGCAGATCTCATGAATGCGGAACAGGTGCGTCCCATCGCTCACAATCACCAGCCTGCGCAACCCATTCGCCCGTGCAATGACGGCAATGCGGCGCGCCGAGTCTTCAGTATTGCGGCTCACCGTCTCGGCAATGATGGCCTCTTCCGGAACGCCCTGGCCCATCAGGTACTCTCGGCCCACGGCGCCTTCGGAGTACTCGTCGCCGCCCGCGCCGCCCAGGGTTATGATCAGAGGCGCAATTCCCCGCCTGTAGAGCTCCAGCGCGTGGTCGAGCCGCGCGCGATACACAGGTGACGGCTTTCCATCGTACTCCGCCGCCCCGAAAACGCCGATCGCATCCGAGGGCGCGGCCTGGTCCTGGTTGGCGTAGGTTTCAATCTGCACATAGACCCACCGCGTCCACCAGAGAGCCCCGGCAACAATTGCCAGCACGACCACCAACGCCGCGCGCAGCCCCCAGTTCGGTCGTTTTGGCTTGTTTTTGCGGCTCATGGAAACTCTTTGATGCAGTGAGCAGTGCGCAGTGTACAGTGAACAGCTATCTGCCGGCTCGAATCAACAACCCATATGCCGAACAGGAATCAAGGTCCAGTTTATCTGCTGTCCGCGATTCAACCCGGAATGGTTTGAGGACGGCACGGACTCACTGTCCACTGTGCCCTGTCCACTGTTAGCGTTGCAGCACCATAACGATTTCATGCGTGGGAATCGCGCCTTCACGCAGAATTTCCCAGCGGCCGGGGCCCAGAGAGAGGTCGACGATCGTCGTGGGTTGCGCGTGACCGGTGGGGCCGCCATCGATGATCAGTGGAATGCGGTCGCCGATCTGGTCGCGCACTGCGGCGGCGTGGGTACACTCCTGCGCGCCCTGCAGATTGGCTGATGTGGCCGTGATGGGCAGTCCGAACCGCTCCACCACCGCCCGCGGAATTGCCGCGTCAGGAACGCGCAGCGCTACGTTGCCCGTGTTCGCCGTGGATCGTAGCGGAAGCTTGGTGCCGGCGCGCACAATGATCGTGAGCGGGCCCGGCCAGAAACGGTCGGCGAGCTTGTCCAGCAGCGGGTCGGTATCGCGCGCCAGGGTATAGGCCTGCGCCAGCCCTGAAATCAGCAGCGACAGCGGCTTATGCTTCTGGCGAGTCTTGATCTTGTAGATCTGCTCGACAGCATGCAGGTTGACCGGGTCCACTGCCAGCCCATAGAAGGTATCTGTGGGCAGCGCAACCACATCGCCCTTGCGCAGGCAGGAGACAATGTAGTCAATCCGGTCCGGTTGGGGCTCATCGGGATGGACGCGCAGGATCTCCGCGGACAAAACGTTCTACCTCAGTTCCCCGAAATCAGATGCCGTAAAGTCGGAAACTAACACAGCACCAGCCTTGGTGCAAGTCACCGCCAGCACACTTCCCGATCCTTCGTCCCAAAACGGCTTAGAATCGGCTAAGCTGTGAAACGGTTCTCAAGACCATGCCTCTTCGCATTGTACAGAGTAAGCAGAACGCCCGCCTGAAGGAACTCCGCAAGGCACTGGCCAGCCCGTCTCGCCTGGCTTCCGGCGAGGCAGGTGGCGGCGCGTCCGCGCTTGCCCAACCCGTCCTGGCAGGCATTGAAGGACCTAACCTGCTGGAAGAGGCGGTCCGTGCGGGCCTGCGCATCGCCTGCGTCTTCGTCGCCCAGGGTTTTGAGGGTGTGCTCGAATCCCTCGACCTGCCGCCGGAGACGGAAATTCTTCTTGTGCCCAGAGATCTGCTCAATGCCGCGCTGACCACCGAAACGCCGCAGCCGGTGGCCGCGCTGATCGAAACGCCTGACTGGACCTGGGCGCACATGCTCGGCGGCCGGCAAAACGTTGCCCCGCTTCTGCTGGTGCTCGCCGGCCTTCAGGATCCCGGCAACCTGGGCACCATCGTCCGCTCCGCCGAGGCCTTCGGCGCAAATGGCGTTCTGAGCCTTCCCGGCACCGTCAGCGCCTGGAACCCAAAGGCGGTGCGTGCCTCTGCGGGCAGCCTCTTCCGGCTTCCGCTGCTCGCGGTGAGCGCCGAGGACTGCTTCGAGAGTCTGCGCGAGGCCGGGGTCAAAATCTGGACCACTTCCATTCACGCCGCTGAGCCGGCTGATCGGGTGAGCCTTACAGGCCCCATCGCAATCCTCATTGGCAACGAGGGCAACGGCGTCCCCCTTGAGCTTGCTGCGAAGGCCGAGGGCGCGCTCACAATCCCCTGCCCCGGTCCGGTTGAAAGCCTCAACGCCTCGGTAGCTGCTTCGGTGCTGCTGTACGAAGCTGCGCGCCAGCGATCCGCGCACACCGCGCAGCCAGGCAGGCGAGGTGACCGGCGATGAGCCTCTTCGATCACGAGCCCGAGGGCCCGAAAGGCACGCTCCGCACTGCTCCACTAGCGGAAAGAATGCGCCCGCGTACGCTGGAGGAATACAGCGGCCAGGAGCACTTGCTTGGGCCCGGCAAGCCTCTGCGCATCCAGATCGAGCGCGATGATTCAGGGTCGATGATTCTCTGGGGTCCGCCGGGCGTGGGCAAGACCACGCTGGCAAAAATCATTGCTGAAACAACGCAGGCCAGCTTCATCGAGTTCTCCGCGGTCATGAGCGGCATCAAGGAGATCAAGCAGGTGATGACGGCTGCCGCGCAGGCCTCGGAGATGCACTCGCGCACCATCCTCTTCGTCGATGAAATTCACCGCTTCAACAAAGCCCAGCAGGATGCCTTCCTGCCCTACGTGGAGCGCGGCGTCATTCGCCTCATTGGCGCGACAACGGAAAATCCGTCGTTTGAAATCATCTCTGCGCTGCTCTCCCGCTGCCGCGTTTACGTGCTTGAGCCGCTGAGCGAAGAACGCATCGCCACCCTGCTCCGCAAGGCTCTCGAAGACCGCGAACGCGGCCTGGGCGCACAGGAACTGACGGCTGACGACGACGCGTTGCAACTCATCGCCAGCTACTCCAGCGGCGACTGCCGGAGCGCGTACAACACGCTTGAAGTTGCCGCGCAGTTGGCGAATGAAGGCGCCAAACATATCGATCGCCCCGTCGCCGTAGAAGCCGTGCAGCAGCGCGTGCTGATGTACGACAAGTCGGGGGAAGAGCACTACAACCTGATCTCCGCGCTGCACAAGAGCGTGCGCAACTCTGACCCCGACGCCTCGCTTTACTGGCTGGCGCGCATGTTTGCCGCCGGCGAAGACCCTTTGTATCTCGCCCGCCGCGTCGTCCGCATGGCCGTTGAAGACATTGGCCTGGCCGCACCCGAGGCGCTGAACCTTTGCCTCAGCGCCAAGCAGGCCATGGAGTTTCTCGGCTCACCGGAAGGCGACCTGGCGCTGGCAGAAGCGGTGGTCTATCTCGCGCTCGCGCCCAAGTCAAACTCTGTTTACACGGCATACGGCGCAGTCCAGAGCGAGATTGAACACACGCGGCAGGAACCTGTTCCTCTGCATCTGCGCAACGCGCCGACGAAGCTGATGAAGGAGCTCGACTACGGCAAGGGCTACCTCTACGCGCACGACGAAGAAGGCAAAGTTGCGAATATGGATTGCCTGCCCGACTCGCTCAAAGGACGCAGCTACTACCAGCCCACGCAGGAAGGGCGCGAAAAGATCTTGGCCCAGAGGATGGAAGAAATTCGGCGCATCCGCACCGCGAAGAGCGGTGGATGATTCCGCGCCTCAATGATGAGATGAAACGAGCGTGAAAAGCGCGGCAGCTCCAAATACTGCAACAATTACAACGATGGTTCAAAAAGGGTTGCCTTGCAGCAGGTCCGAAGCGACCCATTTTCGATGTTCGCCCTGCTGTTGATCGAACTTAACTTCTCGACGCAACTCCGATGCGTGGAGCTTCGACAACTGCGCATTGCCGAGGCCCCTGCGCTTGATCTCCGACGCAAGAGCGATGCGCCCGTCTTCCGTAAGTGAACCGGTTTGAGCATGGAGTGTGGCGATTTCGGTATCAGAGAAAGTCCGATAGGATTCCAAGAGCTTCTGCAGCGGGACATACATCGGTTTCACGCTCCGGAAACAATTGTACTTTTCAAAAGAACCGAGTGCAGGTAGCCTATCTGCTCCCTGATCCCTAACGCAGAGCAAATCCTGAGAAGGTGTGTCCTTTGGGCGTTGGGCAAGGTTGCCTCTCCCTGATGGTCGCGTCAACTTCAGTATTTTGGTTTCGGGTTGCAGCATCTCAGGGTTTGCTGTAGCTGGCAACGAGCCGCACAGACCCTGCATCGAACGTGGAGAGTCTCTTCAAAATCTCCGAGTGAAAGGAAAAACGATGCTCATGAGAAAACTCCCCTTGTGCTTTTTAGGCGCCGCATTGGCGACCACCGCCTTAACCACCGGCTGCCGGGGGCACCACGATCACCACCGCGACGACGGCCAACCGGCTCAAAGCGAACCGGCTCAGAGCCAGCCAGCGCCTAACGAGACCGTGATTTATAACCAGTGGGAGGTTGACACTCACCGGGCTCACAGGGATCTCAGTCAGCGCACCGCGGAAGAGCAGAGAGAATACCAGGATTGGCGGCGAGCACATCCCAACGGGCGCTAATTCCAGCGCTCCTGTTCCCTAATCTTCCCAGGGATTAACAACGGAAGCCGCGATATCTTCAAAGTGCTTAACGTTGCGCGTGGCCAGCATTGCACGTGAGGCAAGCACGATCCCCGCGATCATGGTGTCGCGCGAATCGCGTGGGCGGCCTCCACTCCCGCCCTGCGCGTCGAGTTCGGCCGCCCGTTGAGCCGCCGCCATGTCAAACACCGCGATCCGCCCTTGAATCGTGTTATTCAGAAGTCGCTCGAACGCCAGCGAGAGAGCGGCTCGACGCTTTCCAACTGGCATTGCAAATAGGCCGGAGCGAATCTCGTAAACATTAATCGAAGTTGCCCACACCGACGACCGAGTCTGAGAGTTCATCCAGCGAACCACCCGCGGGTCCGGAGCGTGGATCATAAACTCCGCGATCACGTTCGTGTCGAGCAGAATCATCACTTGAAATCCGGAATTTCCATGCGCATTCCACGAATCTCTTTGATCGGCTCATCAAGATAGATACCGCTTTCACTAAAAAGCGCTGCCATTTCCGACCCCAATCCACCCGATGGAGCCTCATCGCCGACACACGCATTATTGATAATCTCGCGCACCTCAGCCTCCATGCTGCGGCCGTTGCGCTCGGCACGGCGTCGCAAGCGGGATTTCACATGTTCGTCGACTTTGCGAATGAGGATCTGTGCCATCTCCGCCTCCAGTGCTATCATGATAGCACGCAGGCAACAAATCAAAAGATCGGGCTCCTCGCAGGCGCCCGGTCTTCTGTTCCCAGTTCACTTCTTCACCACTTCACTTTTTCACTGCTTCAATTCGGATACTTGACCGAGCACCCATACGGTCGCGTGAACGGCGTGGCCACCGGTTTGCCGGCCATCGCCTCGGTCAGCGCGTCGGAGACGTAATTGTTTGCGCCGTGCACATCTTCGGGGTTGGGCGTCGGGCGGTCATCGATTGCGCCGTCGTAAATCACCTTGCCGGCCGGATCGATGACGATCATCTGCGGGGTGGTCTTGGCATTGTACAAACGCCCCAGCTTGCCATCCGAATCCATCAGCACTGCCGTCGGCACAGCATGTTCCTTCGCAAGATATTCATTTTCCTGGCTCGGCGTCACATAACCCTGCTCGCCTGGAGCGGATGAGATGACCGTGAACCACACTACGCCCTTCGCGGTCCACTCCTTCTGCAGCGCCTGCATGTTGCCGGAGATATAGTGCTTTCTGGTGAACGGGCAACCCTGGTTATGCCACTCCAGCACCACGTACTTGCCGCGAAACTGTGCGAGGGTTTCCTGCTGGCCGCGCGAGTCGGTGGCTGTGAAAGCCGGCGCAGGCGCGCCCACACGCACATCCTGCGCGGCGGCAGAGAACGGGAATAGCGCAGCCGCAAAAGCCGCGCAGCCTAAGATACGAGAGGTGAGATTCATGAGAGTCAACCTCCTGAGGGGAATTCAGACGATCAACCGGTAAAACTTCTTGCGCCTTACTGCACGTTGGACGTTGCGGCGCTGGCTTGTGTTGCACCCTTGGGCAACCTGGCCAGCGCGTCGGTCACGATTCCCGGCGTAAGCGCCTCTGGCAACAACTGCGGCGCATTCTCGCCAGGAACATACAGCGCATACGCAGGAACTCCGCTACGCCCCATCGCTGTCAGCGCCTGGGTGATCGCATCGTCGCCGCGCGTCCAGTCGGCCTTGAGCAGCGCCACGTTCGCGTCTTTGAAGGCCTGCTGCACCTGCGGCTGCTGTAGAGCAACGCGTTCATTCACCTGGCAGCTCAGACACCAGCTTGCCGTAAAGTCAACAAACACAGGACGGCCCTGCGCCTGATAGCGGGAGACTGCTTCCGCCGTCCAAGGCTCCCAGCCTCCGCGCGCGGCTGTCCCAGCTAAACTCCCATTCACAGCCGAACTCTCCGGCGAGGCCTCAAGCTTCTTTGGCGCAACCACGCTCACCGCAATTACACCCAACACAAGCAGCGCGGCAACCGTTGTAGCCCAGCGCTTTGACGGCCAGCGGCCCAGGAACCACCCCGCAACGGCCAGCAGCAGCAGGCTGCACAGCAGAGACACCAGCAGGCCCGCGCCGTAACCGCTGGTGAGCGACCACGCCAGCCAGATCACCGTGGCAAAGATCGGCACCGCAACGGCCTGGCGCAGCACTTCCATCCACGCGCCGGGTTTCGGCAAAAGACGCGTCCACGCCGGCTGCAGCGTGAGCGCTACATAAGGCGCCGCCAGTCCCAGTGCCAGCGCCGTGAACACCGCAAAGGTGACTGCGGGCGATTGCGCCAGAGCGTAGCCAATCGCCGCGCCCATGAACGGCGCTGTACACGGCGTGGCGACCACGACAGCCAGTACGCCAGTAAAGAAGCTGCCCGAATAGCCCTGTTTCTGCGCAAGCGAACCACCCGCGCTGGTGAGCGTCAATCCAATCTCAAATTGCCCCGCCAGCGACAGGCCCAGGAAGAACAGCAGCCCCGCCATCAGCGCCAGAAAAACCGGCGACTGGAACTGGAATCCCCAGCCCAGCGTGGCGCCCGC
>Ga0116135_1000167_pt1 | contig 34245 bp, 26 predicted proteins | sample June2015DPH_20_1_FD_89738 | JGI IMG/M metagenome (GOLD analysis project Ga0116135, IMG submission 89738) | Peatland microbial communities from SPRUCE experiment site at the Marcell Experimental Forest, Minnesota, USA - June2015DPH_20_10 | ecosystem: Environmental > Terrestrial > Soil > Wetlands... | reverse complement strand
TCATTGGGGGGAACGCAAACGCGTTCAACGCTGCGAATCAGCAGGCCGCTGCGCATCCGCGGGCCAATCGGCGTCATTGGGGGGAACGCAAACGCGTTCAACGCTGCGAATCAGCAGGCCACTGCGCATCCGCGGGCCAATCGGCGTCATTGGGGGGGCCATTCAGCCCGCTGAGGTGAGTGCGGACCGGGCGCCACGCCCTTTCCGTTGTCCACCCTCCCCCTCTCGTTCGGGGACAGGGCCATGCGGTGCGAGCTAGGGCGCATCCGTCGATCGGCCGGGAGGTCCCCCTTCGGCGAGCCCCTGGGGCAGATGCAGAGATCTGCGGCAGGCCGGCCAGATCGCTGTTCAGCGGTCACGGCCGGAGACCCCATCGGTTTTTGGAGAACTCAGGGCATCGCGCCGCCGTTGATCCAGTCCTCGATCATCGTTTGCTGCGCGGCGGTCAAGTAGGGCGGGCCATTTTTCGGCATTTGGACTCCGCACGCCGCGGGGAGCAACGCGCCGCCAGCCACCTTCTGGTAGAGGAGGCTCGTCATGGCGTCACCCTTCGTCACAAGGCTCTCGTTGCAGCCGACCTCGAGGGTCGCGCTCGACATCTCCGTCGTCAGGTTGGTGTAGGCCGTCGCCTCGGTGGCCATGTTGAGGCCGCCCTTGGCGGTGGCCCCGTGGCAGGTGAGGCATTTGCCCGAGATGATGCTCGAATAGACGGTCGCAAAGCTGATCGCGGCCCCTCCCGCTTCCGTCGCGGGCGGCGCCGTCGTACTGGACGACGCACTCGAGGGCACGGAAGACGAGGAAGAGGATGACGGCGGCGGGGTGTTGTTGTTGCCCGCGTCGTCGCCAGCGCCAGCGCCAGCGCCGGCGCCGGCGTCGTCGCCGGCGGGCGGTGCGGCTTGGCCGGCGTCGTCGCTACCAGCCTCGCCGGTTCCCGCAGCCGGTGCTGCGTTGTTGGCAACGTACGTCACCCAATCCAACATGCATTTCTGGAGGGTCGCCGACAGATACTCCTGCGGCTCCATCCAGGGCATCTGAGCGAGAAAAGGCGGCATATTGGTGACCTTCGTGTACATGGCGCTCATCGCCGGGTCCGCCTGGTCGATATAGTATTGGCCAGCGCCAGGGCTTCCCCCCGAAGTCGGCATGTTCAAAAGATGAGGGATCAAGGGTGTCACGCTCAGGTCCAGCATAGAAAACGCCAGGGCCGACGAGACGTGACAATCCGCCACCGCACACGTCGGTGTGATGATCATGCCGGGAGCGTCGCACGATACCCCGCTCCCGCTCGTGGCTGGGCTGCCCGACGTTCCCTCAGCCGTAGTACCCCCACCCTGGGCCGCGGCCACGAACTCGGGCTCATTGGCGAGCGATCCCGGGCACCCCGCGAATGCCGCCACGAGCCACGCCAACGCTCCACCGCGTGCCGCGAATCGCAGCACCCGCACTCGAACCGATTGCATTTGAAACCTATTCATTCGGAAGCGCTCCTAAAAAATGTAGGCCAAGGCGAGACCGCCACCGAAAAACTGATCGACTGCGCCACCGGCGATGTACGTGGACAGCGGCATCAAGATCGGTTTGAAGGAATAAAAGTACCGCTCGTAGTCGGTGTTGATGCGCGCTTCCCATCCCTGCGCGAACCGAAAGGCGAGCCCGAGCTCGGCATCGACCCCATCGACGGACGGATCCTGAAAGCGATCGGCCACGCCTCCAGCGGCGAAGACGGCGCGAAAGCCCGCGCCGCCGAGCAATGCGAAGCTTCCGAACGGCACCCGCACGTCCACCGCCGTTCGATTCGATCGGTAGTCGACGGCCGGGACTTGGGTGTCGATGGCCGTGCCGGTCGCGGCGAACGTGACCGACTGCATGGTGTACGAATCGGACACGCCGATGATCGTCGCCGTATCGCCCCAGGGGTGAATGCGAAACCGCAGCCCGCCGGCCGCGGCTGTCTCGACGGTGGAGATCTTGAGCCCGCCCGCCGCCGAAGAGTCGAGAAAGAGCGAGCGCGAGAAGCTGCCGATCAACCCGATGTCGCGCAAATACCCGCTCTGGTCCGCGAGCGGAAAAAACTCGACGTTGCCGGAAAAGAGTGCCGCCGGAGCGACGCTGTACGACCTCAGCGGCCCCGCCTGGGTCGAGACGCCGTCGTTGAAGTCGAAGGACCGGCCTGCCGCCACTCCGCCGATGTCCACATCGAAGAGCGAGCGGGAAATCAGGCCGCGCGGACGGTGGGCGATCGTGTCCTTGGATTCTTCCGCCGCAGGACTGGCCTCGGCGGCCGCTTTGTCGGCCGGCGCCTCCGCCTCCTCGCCGCTCGCCTCTTTGGTCTCCTTCGTCTCTTTGGACGCCTTCGTCTCTTTGGCCTCGGGGGCGGGCGCGCCCTTGTATTTTTCGAACGCGTCGCCGACGGCACCCGTCAACGCGGAGTCGTGCCGCGGGTCGCTGTCCCCGTCCAAGACGACGTCGTCAAGGCCCTGCTCGCCGCCCGACGCGTCGACGACCAACAGCCGAATGCGTCGCTTGGCCTTGACCTTCGACACACGCGCCACGAGAACGGCGTCGAGCCCGAGCGCGGTAGCGGCGGCGCGAATGCGCTCCACAGCCGCCTCGTGCGGCTTGCCCTTGCCGTCGAGCTTCTTCGCAAACGGCCCTTTTTGGCCCTGCGCCGAAAGCGCCTGCGAAAAGGAATCGGCGTCGGCAACCGACGGACCCTTGGGAACCGCGTCGACGAGGGCCTCGCGCACGTCCGGCGCCCCAGGCCCCTCGACGTACACGGCGACCGACTTGCCCTTGGCCCAAGCGGCCGTCGTCAGCGCCATCAGCGCGACCCACGAGGCCGCGCCGAGCATCCGACGAAAGGGCGCGAACTCCAGGTGTTTGAATCGGTGAAACAACATCATTCGATCGGGCCTTATCCTCAATGTGGGGTCATTCATCGCGACTGCCGGAATAGGGTTTGCCCCGCGGCCAACTTTATGTTGCACAACCGACTAGAGTAGGGTCTCGACGTCGGTTGGCCGTAAGCATTTGACATGAGCTTGGGGCGGGCGCCAATCGACGCAGCCTCAGCGTTGCGGGGTGACCAAATGCGGTACGCGATGGATGGGGGGCCGTCAAGTCGGGACGGCATTTCGGGGCCTCGATCGCCCTTGTAGTTTCGAGTGTGACTGCGTGTCGCCCATGACTCGCGAATGCTCGGTTGAGTGCACAATTCCATTCCCAATGTCTAAGGTCGTCGGCACACCGTACTCGTTTCGAGACACTCGCTTCGAGACGGAAGCACTCGAAGTTGGCCCCCACGAGAAATTGGGCATTCGTCATTTGACGCGAAACCTCGCGTGATGCCGCGCGTACGTTGCAAAGCGTTTGTGTCATGAACCCGCGCTCTTCAGTGGTTCGGCCGTCCTCTTTCGGCTCGCGCCTCCGACTCAAGCGCGACTCCTTGAGCGCCCCCATGGACTCCGTCGTGCGGTAAACCCGTAAAGAGGGACCTCGCAACGAAAATCTTTTCGGCAACCTTCGAGCACATCCACGAGTGCCGTGGGGTCCTAGCGGACCGAGGTTCGTGTGTTAGCCTTGGCGCGTGAATTGCGGCCGGCTGGGCATGAGCGCGGCCACGGTGCTCTTTGGGTGCAGCGCCCCCTCTCTGGATGTGGGCAGCAACATCGTGTGGTCCACGGACTTCGAGAGCGGGGATTTCTCCGCCTGGTCCGCCCCCCCAGGGACAGGGGGGGCCTATGTCGACAACGGAGGCCCGGACACTCCGTCGATCGCGATCACCACCGAACAGGCCCACAGCGGCCGCTACTCTGCGAAGCTGACCAGCACGGCCGCCCCTCCGGAATCCCCCCTGGAGCCGAATGGCGCCGGAATGTACAAGCAGGGCACGTTCCCCCAGGCCGCATACTACAGTGTGTGGTACTATGTCCCACAAGTCTATCCGTCGCCGGCGGCTTGGGACATTCTCCGCCTAAACGTCCCGGAGGCTGCGCCCGACGCTTCGGCCGAGGCGGGGGGGCCATCGGATGCATCCACCGAGGGGGGCACCCTTTCCTTGGATGCATCGGCCGAAGCTGCGCCCGATGTTTCGGGCGAGGCTGGAACCCTCCCTTTGGCCGCGCCGGATGGCTCCGCCGAGGCGGGAGCCGACGCTTCGGCGCAGACCGAGGCCGGGGTGGCGCCATTGCCCGATCCGGGCGCCAACATACCGAACTTTATCGACCTCAGCCTCGAGTGGCTTCCCGACGGGACCATGACGATCCGCCTGGTGGACGGACGCCACCAGTACCTCACGAGCCCCTTGCCGGATCCGGTTCCGGCGATTCCTATCGGCCAATGGTTTCAAATCGAATGCTTTTACGACAGTGCCGCGGATTCCACCGGCCGGCTGACGGTATGGCTGCAAGGGATCCCGATCTACGATCTTCAAAGGCCAATGAGCGGAACGCCGGCGGTGTTCTTTACGGCGTGCAGCTACGCCGACGAAACCCAGCCCACCGTCATCTACATCGATGACGTGGCCATTAGTTCGGTTCGGGTCACACCCGAGGGACGGCTCACGGTGCCGCCTTGATCGGCGCGCTCAGGGCTCGTGCGACCGGATGCTTCGCTTGGCGATGGGCCGTCCTGGCCGGGCCGGGGCTTGTCGCCGGCTGCTCGCCCGAACCGCCAGCGCTCTCTCTGACCGACATCCCCGGACCGTGTGACGCGTCGACTGACGTCCATCGGTCGCTTCATTTCGACGGAGTCACCGACTTCATGACCACGGGAACCGCGGGGTTTCCGACGGCATCGGATCGGCAGACGCTATCGATGTGGGTTCGCCCCTCCGATTTGTCGGGCCAGCAGACCTTCGTGACGCTGCGTCGCGACGTGCGGAGCGGAGTCACTTTCGGCATCCGCAACGGAAACATCGCGGCCTGGGCTGTCTTCGGCGACCATATCCTCGTGCAGGCCGCTTTATCCCCTGCCGCCACCGCGACCACCGATTGGCACCACGTCGCGTACGTCCAAGACATCGCCGATGCGGGCATGCTTTCCAGCACGCTTTATATTGACGGCGTGGCCGTTGCGATGGGGGACGGCAACACGAACAACCTGAACCCGCTGTTTTCGTGGATCGGCTCCTTCGACGGGGAACCCGCCGACGCCGTCTCCTCGGACGGTGCCTTTTTCGGCGGAAATCTCGACGAGATCCGCATCTGGGCCGTGGCGCGTACGCCGGCCGGCATTCTCGAGGACATGCAGGGAACCGTCACCCCCGGCGAGCCGGGGCTTGTGGCCTATTTCAACTGCAGCTTCGTGTGCGGGACGCGGATGCCGGACCTGTCGGGCAACGGCAACGACGCAACCCTGGGCGGCGGCAACCCCTCCTACATGCCCACCTTGGCCGCGGACGTTCCGCCTTTGCGGGATGGGGGCGGCTTTTGAGTCCCGCGCCGATGGCGAGCTACGATCGGAAGTAGCCGCCAATGGTGAAGCCGATCGTGATGGCCGTGATCGGATTGGGGCCCGCGAGAACGGTCGTGAAGCCGGGCCCTACGCCGAAGAAAAAGTGCTCGGCGGGGTGGATGAGGAACGGCGCGAAGATCCCGAGCGACAGATCGCCCTGGGTCGACCCGTGACCGTTCGAGGAGAACGAAGTCGCCGTGACCGAAAGCGATGCGCGCGGCCAGAACGACCACGTGTCGCCCAAGGAGATGTCGTATCCCACCTGCGGCGCGAGGCCGAACGTCGTCGAGTTCGATCCACCGCCGCCCGCGTAGCTCAACGTCACCTGACCGCCGAGAGACAGGTGGGCAATGATGAAATAGTCGAGCGCAGGCGCCAGGGTGAACGACGTGTCCGTCGGATTGTTCAATTTTTGCTGAAATCCCAAATTCGCCTGGTTCGTCACGACGAACGTGCCGGGAACGTCGAGTTCGGCCGCCGTTGCCCCGAACGCAAACGCGGGCGGCGCGACCGCAAGGACCGCGCCGACCGCCAACCCTTCGAGGATCAACCGTGCCATTCGCATCGGGGGCCCTTACCCGAGACCCGCGACGCTGTCACTTCTTGTCTTGGTTCGGGCGCCCACTGTGGCGGCGTTGGGTCCCCTAAGCTCGCGCATCCAACAAGGCAGGCAAAGCCCGCGCATCCAACAAGGGAGTCACCTGCAGGCTGGATCTCTCGACCATGGCCTGAATGCGCGTGTCGAGCGCCATCGACCCGGCCGTCGTGGGCCCTCGCAGTCCATAGCCATCGGGAGAGTGACGCAGAAGGGTCTTCGCGACAAGGCCGCGAAACCGCAAAAGCGCCGCCTCCGCGCCCTCATCGGCGCGTCGCGTAGCCGCCTCACCGAGCCGATTCAAGTCCGGCTCTTCGGCGTGGACCGCACCCAGCACACCCCGAACGGTCTCGACTTCGTCGTCGACGATCTTCAGCAGTTGCGCCGCGTGCTCCGGGGAAAGCTTCCGGTCGGCCAGGAGGGTCGCTTCGACGAGGTAACGATGGAGCAGCAGGTGGAGGTAGACGGATTTTGGTGGCGGCGGCGACGGGTCGAGCGCGTTGAGAATCGAGATCAGCCAGTCGATCAGCAGCTGACCAGCCGGCCCGAGCTCCTGCCAACAGGACTCCTGGATGGCCCGGCCGAGATAGTGCGCGCGCTCGATCGCTTCGCGCCGGTTGACCATGGCAGGAAACGACCCCGTCGGCGTACCGAATCGCTTCGTGAGATCGGCCCCCCGCCGCTCACTCTGCAAGCAAAGAAGTGCCAGGTGCACATACACATGGAATGCGGCAACGGCCCGAAACGTATCCCAATAGTTCGCCCGGTCCGCGGTCTCCAAATTCCAAATCGAGCGGACCGCCGCTTGGGTCGCGCTCGATTCGGGCGAGAGATCTTGCGCCAGCAAGGAATGCGTATGACGAAAATCGTACAGTTTTTGGTGCAGCGATTCGTGGAACAAATGCTCGGCCACCCACCATGGATTGTCGAGCATTTCGCGGTTGAGAAATATGGCGCCGCCCACCCAGAATTCAGAGGCGGAGGCCTTTCGCATCCAACGACCCACGTGAGGGACGAGGACAACCACATGCGCGTGACTGAACGCGCTCCGCGCGGACGATGGCAGAAGGATACCCAGCAGCTCGGCCCCCTTCGCGAGCTTGGCAAGATCGACCGCGCCCGGCGTGCAGAGTGGCTCCCCCTGGAAGTAATCGTGCACCTCCCTTCGAAAGGTGCGGCCGCACGCGTCGTTCGAGTGCTCCTCGCTCCAGATCCACCCCCAGGATGGATCCCTTCCCAAACGACGAGGGTTGCCGAGGCCGGCCTCCAAGGGTCCCCCACGCTTGCCTTCCTTAAGCCGACGAATCGTCTCCCGAAATACGTCCTCGCACTCGGCGAGTGGAAGGCTGTCCGGGGTCTGATTCACGACTTGGGCCAGGGCCTGCTGGACCGCATAGCGTACGGCGGGATCGCCCACCACGCGATACCGAGTATACGGAGCGGCTCGGTCGAGCGCGCGCGATAGTTCTCCTGCAAGAGGCAGCGATGAGGCAAGTCGTGCCAGGCGACCCTGGTAGCGCAACTGCAATTGCGTGTGGATGTAGTCGCTATCGCCAAAGGGCTGATACTGCGCAAGGAGCGCATCGACCAGGTCGAGCGGGTGCTGGTTTTGTACGGTGGCGACTCGTCGGCCAGCGACGGCCCGATTCTTTGCGGGCATCCGTTCTCGCTCCTCGACTACGTAGGTTTGCGGCGCATGGAGAAAAGTCGACCTCGCGCGAATGCTTGAACGTGACCCGGAGCTTGTCAAGGCCATGCGCCTCGATGGCGAGGTTGCCGAGAAACCGCATGAGCCTCCCGCGCCCGACCCGGCCTATCGGCCCTACCCAGCCCGCGGGCCCACCAGGCCTACCGGACGCAGCGAACGTGAGCTTGGCTGGTGACGACAGCCGCCCCCGAGCTGCCGCGCGTGAAGTTCACGCCCCACGCCGTCCCCGCAGGCGCAAGGCTCGGCGAGGACGACCAGAAAAATTCGATCGGGGTATTCGGAAACGCCGAAGAGTCGATGGAGGGCTCGAAGCGCGTGACGTCGACCAGCGTCAAAAGCTCTCGCACGCTCGGCAACCTCCAGCCCCCGCCGTTCGACGTGATTTTCGAGCAGAAGGTCTTCGCGTCCTGCCACACGTAGTTGTCGTGCGCGAAGGCGCGTTGCCAGGTGAGCCCGGTACGGTCGTCGTGCACGGAGTCTTCCGTGACCGAATAGGGGTTCACTTCGGGATCGGTGCAGGACGCGGGGCCGCGTACGCACCGAACCCGCCTGAACCGAGTGACGTCGTCGCCGACGTGCACCCCACCCGTCTTGAAGAAGACGTACCAGCCGAGTCCGGTATTCGTGATATCGGTTTGCGACGACCAAAACGCCAGCGACGACGTATTGGGGAATACGACCGGGTCGGCGGCCGGGTCCGCCCGCGAGGTGTCCGAAATCGATGCCAGCTCAATGATGGCCGGTAGACGCCAATCGTGACGGCCGGCCAGCGTCAGACCGCCGCAGTAGTCGATCGCCTGGCGGTGGTTGTAGACGCTCGTCATCACGACGCGCTGCCACGACAGACCCGTCACCCGGTCGAGCACCACGTCCGGGTCGCTCGTGTCGTAGCTCTGAGGATGGGGCAAACCGGAACCGCTCAGGTTCGGCATCGGCCACGCGGCGTGGCAGCGCAGGGCCTTCGGCACCTCGCTCGATCGACCGGAGACCGTCGCCTCGAGCGCCGCCGCGTCCCTCTTCCCACTCGACGCGGCAGGCGGATCCCCCGGCTGCGCCTTGCCGGCACGGCAGCCGCTCGATAGGGCCACGGCGGCAAGCAGGATCGCGGCCAATCTCACGGGTGCGCTTCCGGGCGGAGGCGCTCCGCGCGTCTCACGCGGCGAAGGCGTAGAATACATCGCGCACGAGCGCAACCGAGACCGAACGGGCGGCGCTCGCCGGCACTTCAAGTGCCCCCACTTCAAGGCCCCCACGAGGATACCCTGCGATTGGGGACCGCCGTACCGTCGGAACGGTGGCGCGCCCTCGCCACTTCGGCGAGGCAGCGCACGACGAGCGCGGTCCAGCCGGTCTGATGGCTCGCCCCGACCCCTCGGCCGTCGTCGCCGTGAAAGTATTCGTGGAACAGAACGAGATTCTTCCAGTGAGGGTCCACCGCGTAGCGGGCGTTCGATCCGTGGCACGGCCGCCTGCCCTCGGCGTCCGGCAGGAAGATGGAGCTCAGCCGACGCGCGAGCTCGACGGCAACCTCGCCCAGGGTGAGCCATCGACCCGATCCGGTCGGACACTCGACCCGCAGCTCATCGCCGTAGAAATGGTGATAGCGCTGCAACGACTCCACCAACAGGTAATTCAGTGGAAACCACACGGGACCCCGCCAGTTCGAATTGCCCCCGAACAGGCCCGACGCCGACTCGCCAGGCACGTATTCGACCTGGTACTGCCGGCCCCCGGCATCGAGAACGTACGGATGGTCTCGGTGCACGCGGCTGAGCGCCCGAATGCCGTAAGGAGACAGAAATTCGTTCTCGTCGAGAACGTGGCGGAGCACCCTCTGCAGACGCTCGCGCGACGGAACTGCGAGCAGACGGCGACTTCCGTCCGCACGCTCCGTCGAAGTCTCCAAATACGAGATGTGCCGAGCCAAATCGAACCGATTCGCAAGAAACCAATCCATGCGTTTTTTGAAGTTCGGGAGACGGTCGAGGACCGTGCTCTCGAGCACTTCGACGGCGAAAAGCGGAATCACCCCGACCATCGACCGCGTGCGCATGGATACCGCGCGTCCGGAGACGTGCAGCTGGTCGTAGTAGAAGCCGTCTTCGTCGTCCCACAGTCCCGTCCCGCCGAATGCGTTCATCGCATCGACGATTGCGACGAAGTGCTCGAAAAATTTGGACGCGACGTCTTCGTAGCTCGGATCATGGGCGGCGATTTCGATGGCGATGGCGAGCATCGTCGACGCGTAAAACGCCATCCAGGCCGTGCCGTCGGCCTGGGCCAGAGTCCCGCCGGTCGGCAGCGGCTTGGAGCGGTCGAAGATCCCAATGTTGTCGAGACCCAAGAACCCGCCCGCGAACAGGTTATTTCCGTCTTCGTCCTTGCGGTTCACCCACCACGTGAAGTTGAGCAACAATTTGTGAAATACACGCTTGAGAAAGTGCACGTCGCGTCCTTCGCGTTTGCCGGCAATCTTGTACACGCGCCAAGCCGCCCACGCGTGCACGGGCGGATTCACGTCGCTGAACGAGAACTCGTACGCGGGAATCTGCCCGTTCGGGTGCATGTACCACTCGCGCAGCAGCAGAACGACCTGCTCTTTGGCGAAGGCGGCGTCGATTTCAGCGAACACCACGACGTGAAAAGCCAGATCCCATGCCGCAAACCAGGGGTACTCCCATTTGTCGGGCATGGAGATGACGTCGCGGCAATAGACGTGGTCCCAATCGCGGTTTCTGCGGCTCGGGTGGAGCCCCTCCGGGGTGGACCGGCCGGGATCGCCGTCGCGCCAGTCGCGAACGATGTAATGATAGAATTGTTTGCTCCAGAGCAGCCCGGCGTAAGCCTGACGCGCGACTTGGCGCTCGCAGTCATCCGCCGTCTCCGGCGTCCGATCCGCGTAGAAATCGTCGGCCTCCGCGATTCGCCGTTCGATCAGCCGATCGAAGCCGTCGCCGAGATCCGGACGGGCCCCGTCCGCGGAGAGTCGCAGACGCAGCACGACCGACGCGCGATCCGGCACGTCGAGCCGATAAAGCGCGGCGCACTTGGTACCCCACCGATCGGGCCGCACGGCATCGCGGCGGCCGCGAACCACGAGATCGTGAAACGCATCCTTGACGTGCGGATCGCCGGACGGCACGCCGTACAGGCGCTCGCGATTCGTCTCGTTGTCGGTGAACAGCAAGGTCGGAGGCCCGACCCGCGTATCGAGGTGCAGAAACATCCGCGGCAGCGCTTCGTGGTCGGCTTGAATCGCGGCGTCGCCGACGGCGCTTAGGACAGGCTTGCCGCCGTACGATTCGCCCCGGCGTCCCCACGACCAGGTGTTGCGAAACCAGAGATGGGGCAGCAGGTGCAGAGATGCGGGCTCGGCTCCGCGGTTGGCGACCGTAACCCGGATGAGCACGTCGTCGGGACCGCCCTTCGCATACTCCATGACGATATCGAAGTACCGGTCCTCGTCGAACGCCCCGGTGTCGACGAGCTCGAACTCGGGGGTCGTGTAGCCGCGCCGGCGGTTCTCTTCCACGAGCTCGGCGTAGGGAAATGCGGCTTGAGGGTACTTGTAAAGGGCCTTGGCGTACGAGTACGTCGGCGTCGCGTCGAGGTAGAAGTACTGCTCCTTGACGTCCTCGCCGTGGTTGCCCTCCGGGTTGGTCAGGCCGAAGAGCCGCTCCTTGAGGATCGGATCTCGCCCGTTCCACAAAGCCAAGGCGAAGCAAAGCCTCGCCTGTCGGTCGCAGAAACCGAGCAGCCCGTCTTCGCCCCAGCGATAGGCACGGCTGCGCGCGTGATCGTGGGGGAAATCGGCCCAGCAGTCGCCGCTCTCGGAATAGTCCTCCCGAACGGTTCCCCACTGGCGCTCGGCAAGGTAGGGGCCCCAGCGCTTCCAGTTTCGCCGCCGCGCCGCGTCCTCGCGAAGCCGCTCGGCCTCGGCACCCCGTTCGGTCCCGTCCCGTCCATGCATCGCCGCAGCTTACGGGACGGACGCGAGACCGTGACAGCGCTCGGCCTCGGCGGCCCTCCGAAAGGCGTCACCGAACGACGCGAAGGCCCATCCGCTGGGAAGTGCCACTCAGGATGGCTATAAAGCGGCTCGCAGGGTGAATCGATGAGCGAAACCAGAACGTGGAAGGCCGTCCTCGGTGCGCGCGTGCCCGAGGCGTGGGGTCGTGAAATCGATATCTTCGAGACCCAGATCGAACTCCGCAAGAAAGGCAAGATCGAGGAGAAGCTTTTCGCCGAGACCCGGCTGCGGCGCGGCGCCTACGGACAGCGGTACGACAACGGCCAGCGGCACGACGGCGAGAAGACGCAAACGATCGCGTTTCCGTCCGGAGACATCACCAAGGGTCCCAGCACGCTGTGGGACGCACCCGGCATGCAGCGGATCAAGATTCCGTACGGTCGCCTCACCGCCGACCAGTTGGACGTCCTCTCCGACGTCGCCGAAGAGTACTCGGACCGAATCCTGCACGTCACGACGCGGCAAGACATTCAGCTGCACTTCGTCCACATCGAAGACACGCCGGATCTGCACCGGCGTCTCGCCGCGGTCGGTATCACGACGCGCGAGGCGTGCGGCAACACGGTGCGCAACGTCACCGCATGCCCGTTGGCCGGGGTGTGCCGAGACGAAAGCTTCGACGTGCTTCCGTACGCGCACGCGCTGACGTTTTTCCTGTTGGGCCATGACGACACCCAGGATTTCGGACGCAAGTTCAAGGTGGCCTTCTCGGGGTGCCGGGACAACGCCTGCGGGTTGACGAACTTCCACGACTTGGGGGCCATTGCGCGCACGCGCCAGGTGGGCGGCGCGATCGAGCGGGGCTTCGAGCTCGTCGTCGGCGGGGGACTCGGTGCAGTCCCTCAGAACGCGCAGGTCTTCGACGCGTTTCTGCCGGAAGCCGAGCTTCTGCCGATCGCTCAAGCGATCAGCCGGGTGTTTTCGCGCCTGGGCGAGCGGCAAAACCGGGCGCGCGCGCGCTTCAAATTCGTCGTCAAGAAGCTCGGCATCGAAGAGACCAAGCGGCTCGTTCTCGAGGAGCGTGCGCAACTGCGGCCGGACCCGCGGTGGACGGCGTTCCTCGACGATTTGCATGCCCATGACGAGAAGCCTCTCCGACCGGCGGGACCGACGCCCGGCGGCCCGCAGTCGCGCGCCTTTGCGCGATGGCGCGAGACCAACGTCGTCGCCCAGCGCCAGCCGGGGTACGTGGCGGCGCTCATCACGCTGCCCTTGGGGGACCTTACGTCCGAGCAAGGTCGCGCACTCGCGGACATCTCGCGCCGATTCACCGGCGACACATTGCGCACCACCGCCGACCAAAACTTGCTGCTCCGGTGGGTGAGCGAGGCGGATCTGCCCAACCTCCACGCCGCGCTCGAGTCCATCCATTTGGCGGAGCCCGGGGCGGGGACCATCAGCGACATCACGGCCTGCCCCGGCACCGATACCTGCAAACTCGGGATCTCGTCGTCGCGAGCCCTCGCCGCCCAGCTGAGCAGGGAGCTGCGCGCTTCGGGCCTCGACCAAGACCCGAACGTCAAGCACTTGCACATCAAGACAAGCGGCTGCTTCAACTCCTGCGGACAGCATCATGTGGCCGACCTGGGCTTTCTCGGCGTCAGCCGCACCGTCTCGGGGCGGCGGGTCCCGCACTTCCAGCTCGTCGTGGGCGGCCAATGGACGCATAACGGCGGATCGTACGGTCTGGCCATCGGTGCGGTGCCCTCCAAGCGCGTGCCCGAGGTGGTCAAGCGCCTGACCGAGCGATATTCGGCGGAGCGGACCGACGGCGAATCGTTCGCCGAGTTCACCAAGCGCATCGGCAAAAAGACCATCCGTGCCCTGGTCGAGGAACTGCAACGGCTGCCGTCCTACGAACAGGACCCGAGCCACTTTAGCGACTGGGGGGATCCCCGCGAATACACCATCTCCGACATGGCAGAAGGCGAATGCGCCGGCGAGGTCGTGCCGTACGTCGAAGTCGAGCTGGCTGCGGCCGAGCGCGAGATCTTCGAATCGCAGCTGCTGCTCGACGACGGAAAGACCGATCTGGCGGCCGCGCGCGCGTTCAGCGCGATGCTCGTCGGCGCGCGGGCGCTCGGCCGGGAGAAAAACACGAACATCGGCAACGAGCCCGAGGAAGTGGTCGCCGAGTTTCGCAAGCACTTCTACGACACCCAGGTGTTCTTCGACCCCTTCGCCGGAGGCAAGTTCGCGCATTACCTATTTCGCGCGTACGAGGATCGCCGCAAGCCCGCCACCGCCGAGACCGCCCACCAGCTGATCGAGGAGGCGACCCTCTTCGTCGACGCCGCCCACCAATGTTACACGCGGATCCGCGCCGCGTCCGCCGGGTCGCTCGCGTCGCCCGGGCGAAGCGCCTAGCTAGAGCACCATGGCGCAGGAGGATCCATGGACGCGCACAAGCTGCAGCTGAAAATCTTCGTGACCCCCGAGTCGGCGCAAGCCATCCGCCTCGATGCCTTCATCGGGATATTTCATCGGTGGATCAAGGACCACGTCCTGCCCGAGCTCGTGGTCGACGTCGCCAATTACGCCCACGTGCCCGAGGGCCCGGGCGTGGTGCTCATCGGTCACGAGTCGGATTACTTCATGGACGAGGGCGAGGGGCGGCTCGGCCTGATGCAGAGCCGCAAGCGCGCGGGCCCGCCGACCGCCGACCGCCTGAACGACCTCGCGCGGCGAACGTTCTACGCCGCTTGGCTGCTCGAACAGGATCCCTCGCTGTCCGGCGGTCTTCGTTTCGCGACGAACGAATTGCTTTTTCGAATCAACGATCGGCTCGTCGCGCCGGCCACCGACGCGACCTTCCGGACGGTCCAACCCGAGCTGGAGTCGTGGGCGGACCGGGTCTTCGCCGGATCCGTTAGGGTATCGCGATCCGGTGGCCCCGGGGATCTGCTGGCCGCGCGGGTGACGAGCCCGACGAGCCCACCCCTTTCGACCCTGCTCGATCGGGTGGGCGGGCCACCCGCCACTCGCGCGACTTCCGGCTAACGCGAGCGAAGCGCTCGGGGCGTGAACACCGGTCTGCCGTGCTACGGGCGGCCGTTGGACCTCTCGGGTTTCGCTTGCGGCTCGTCACGCGTCGCGACGGTCCAATTCAGGTCCCAGCTGAGCTTGTCGTCGCGGATGCGAAACGTGGCGGTGCAGACCTGGCCCCGAGAGACCAGCATGCGCTGCATGAAATGAATCGAGTTCGCCCAATTGCCGCCAAAAGACCGGTACCTGGTTTCGATCGAGATGCCTTTGGCCAATTTGAATTCGGCCCAATTCAACATGCCGTCGCAAACGTTTTCGCGGATGACTTCCGAGACCTGCGTACTGTCCCGTGGCTTGAAGTCCATCAAGTCGTAGGTCGGAGTCCTGACGGTGGTCGAGACTTCCCGCCACGGCTCGATGGGCTGCATCCAAAACAGCTGGTTCGTACCCACCTCCGCGTTGAGCGCGCTCAGGTCGAACCCCAGGATGGGGCCCAGAACTTCGACCTGCTCCCGGATGCCGCTCATGTTGACGAGGCAGTGCTTGAAGACGATGTTTTCGGGAATGATTTTGGCCTTGGGCGACAACAGCGGCTTGACGTGATCGAGGATGAGCAGGATGCCTTCGTCGATGCCCTGCGTCCCGATGGTCTCCGTCACGAACACGTCGATCGGTTCTTGGATCACACCCAAGCCAACGAGGTCCTTCGAATGGACGTTCAACAGCGTAATTTTATCCGACAAGCCGTTGGTCTCCACGACTTTGCGCGCGACTCGGTACAGCAAAGGCGACTGCTCGACGCTGTAGACGTGCTTGGCTCCGAGGCGCGCCGCGATGCAGCTCAGCAGTCCGGCGCCCGTACCCACTTCGAGCACCAAGTCGCCGCGCCTAATTTTCGCCTTCATGGCGTCGCTGTATTTTTGACCCCGAGGCAGGTCGTTGACCATCAAGATGTGCTCTCGAATGGACAGCTCGCCCGTCGCGAGTGGCCCGGCCGCAAACGAGGTGTCGGGGGGCTTGGCCCCGTTCTCCGTTGGATCCATGGTCGTCGCCTTGAGCGCGGGACACGTCGAGCGGTCGGCCAGGGGGCCGCGAGAGGTCACGTCAAGGGGTGCGAAGGCTGAGCGGGCCGAGGTAATCGCGCTTGCCGATGTTGACCCCGTTGTGGCGCAGGATCGCGTACGCGTGCGTGAGATGGAAAAAGAAGTTGGGAACGGCGTGCTCGACGAAATAGTCCGCCCCGGTCATGACTTTTCCTTCCCAGCGCGGTTGCGACACGATGCGCGTCGCCGAGCTCTGGAAGTCGGCCGCCGAAAAGCCGTCGAGATAGGCGATGACGGAACGGACGCGCGCGCGAAGCTCGTCGAGCGTTTGCTCCGTGTCGGGGTTCGTCGGCGCGTCCTTGCCCGTAAGTCGGGAGGCCGCGAACTTCGCCGTGTCGCACGCGCTCTGAACCTGACGCGCGAACGCGAACTGATCCGGCGCGAGCCGAAGCCCGACGAACACGTTGGGGTCGAATGATTTCGCTTTCGCGAAGGACGCCGCACTCTCGAGCCACGTGTCGAGTTGCCCGAGTAGCTTCTTCATCTCACCGACGATGGCGTAAACCATGCCGGGACTGTAGCCGATCGAAGACGTGTTGCGTACGGGTACAAGCGGCGTCATTCCCGTGGAGGCCCGCGGGGCGTGTGCGGTCGGAGCCGCGGGCCACGCTGCCGCCCACCGTGCCGAGCGGTACACTTCTCGGCGATCGCTCGTGAGCTCCCTCGCTGTGACCGCCCTCGCCCGAACCTCGCTCACCGTGCTCGCGGGGGCCTACCTGGCCGGGGTTTGGCTGGATGGGGTCGGCAGCACCCTGGCTTCGGCCCATCTGCCCCTCACCGCAAACTATTTTTTGCAGGTGGCGGCGCTCTTCCCGAAGGCGGCCGTCATGTCGATCGACTATCGCGCCGAGGGCTGGGTGTGCGCGGACAATCGATGGGAAGAGTTCGACACTCGACCCTACTTTCCAATCGACTCGGACAACAAGGAGAACCGCTTTCAGAGAGTGATGCACTTCTTCCGCGAGGAGCGGACGACCATGCACGCGCTCGAAGCCTATCTCGTGGACCGCCACAACTCCGGCCGTTTGGACGACGGACTGCCCCGAGACAAGCCGATCACCGGAATTCGCCTGGTGAGCCTGCGCATCCCTTTGCCCGAACCGGGGGACCGCCTGGAGCCGTTGCGGCGACGGCCGCTATCGGAGTACGCGGACCGCCAGAAGCAACCTTTTTACCATACGCCGAAGTCGAAGATCGTGGAGCGATGCGCGTCCGGCGACCCGGGCCTGCACCGGGGCACCGAATGATGCCACGCGGCTTCGGCGGAATTTCCGCGTGGCTCGACGAGCCGGTGGAGGTCGTGCGCCTCGCGCTGGTTCGCGTCCTCGCACCTCTTTCGATCCTCGGTTTCATGTCGAAGCGCCTTGCGCATGCCGACGAGTGGATCGGCGCCGCCGGCTTTCGCGTACCCGATCTGGGCGGCGATTGGCGCCAGCCGATCTTCGTCCCGGCGCTGCCGTCGGGCTGCGCGTGGGCGGTCGCCGCGACCATGATCGCGTCGGGGCTCAGCTGCTCGGTGGGTTGCAAGACCCGCCCGAGCGCGTTGATTTTTGCGGCCACGCTCGCGTTCGTCGCCCTCTCCGACAGACTGGCCGCGTTCACCGTGAGCAAGCTGTCGCCGATCGTCATGCTGGCGGTCGCCGTCGGGCCCGCCGGCACGCGGCTCGGGGTCGACGCATGGTGGGCGGCCCGACGCGGAGCCGGTCCCTCCGATGCGATGGCGCCGGCTCGGAGCATGCGGTTCTTGCAACTCTTGCCGATCACGATCTACAGCGCATCAGGAATTGCCAAGGCGCGCGGCGATTGGCTCAAGGTGCCCCTCGTGCTCTGGACGCACCTGCACGACAGCTATCAAACGTCGATTTCCTTCGCTCTCGCCTCGGTGCTGCCCGGCTGGGCGTGGACCCTGTTTCAAGGCCTCGTCTTGGTCTTCGAGGTCTTTGCGCCGTTGTGGTTCTGGCTGCCGCGTACGCGGTCCGCAGCGCTGGTCTTCGGGCTCGGCATGCACGCGATGATCGGTCTCATGTTCGGCCCCGTGCTGTGGTTCGCACTCTTGATGATGACCCTTCTCGCCGCGGGGTACCTGCCGGATCGGTTTGTCGCGCCCCTCGATGTCGCGGCCGATCACCTCGAGAAGCGACGATCCGAAAGGGGGCGGCCGATGCCCAAGTGATCCGAAAGGGGCGGCCGATGCGCAAGCGGCCGGATTACTTCGAGGTGGCGACGAAAACGCCATCCCAACCCGCAGGCGGCGGTTGCCCCGCCAGCACGCGGCATCGTTCCGACAAGACGCGCGATGGAGGATCGGTGTTGCACGGGTCTTCGAGCCGCGATCGGGCCGCATCGAAGCGCAGTGCCCAATAATCGTCGAGTGCCGCCTCGTAGGCCTCGACGAACGGTGGGCGGGGCCGACCCACCGGCCCAAGCAATTCGTACACCACGACGGCTTTCGTCTTTCCCTTCACCGCGACCTTGTCGATGCGGCGGAAGGAGAATTCATCGGTCGTCGCGGCGACCACGGAGCCGCTCACGAGGGCCGTCACTCCGTAAAACTTGCCCAGAGCTTCGAGGCGAGAGGCCAAGTTGACTCCGTCGCCCAACGCCGTGAAGCTCATTCGCTCGGGGGCGCCGAAGTGCCCGACCAAAACGCGATCGGTGTGGAGGCCGAACCGCGTGACGAGAGGCGGCAATCCCGCCCAAGCCGGCGACGCGTAGAGCGCGCGAGTCGCCTCTTGGCACGCAAGGATCGCGCGGCAACCGCAGGCCGCGTGCCGCTCGATGGGGCTCGGCGCGTTCCACAGTGCCATGACGGCATCGCCGATGAACTTGTCGATCGTGCCGCCGGTCGACCGAATGGCACCCGCCATGGCGTCGAGGTACCGGCCCAGCGCACCCGCGAGATCGTCGGGCGTCAAGCGCTCGGCAAGACCGGTAAAGCCACGGATGTCGGTGAACAGGATCGTGAGCTCCGCCAGCTCGCCGCCGAGCTTCGGCTCGCGATTCGCCCGATACAGCTCCCGTACGAGATCCACGGGCGCGTACTTGCCCAGGGTGCGCATCGCGGTTTTCGCGCGCTCCAAGCTCTCCAGAACGGTCTGGACATCGCGAAAGGGCGCGTCGACCGAAGCCGGTGAGAAATCGAACGACCGCATGCGCGACGTCGCCAACCCGACACGAGCCAACCCCCGCCGTACGGCGCGTGCGGTCCATGCGCCGCCGATCACGACGAACCCCATGGCAAACAGGTAAAGCATCAGAAATCGGTTGCGGACCGCCTCGAGGCGATGCGTGTACACGTCCTCCGGCACGACCACGCCCACGATCCAGTCTTGGGTGTCGCGCAGTCCGAGAAACGTGAAGAGGTAGCGCCGACCGGCTGCGACGAAGCTGCCGGTGGTCTCGGCGCCACGGGTCGTTTGCCCGAGGAGCGGCTGACGGAGGGCCTCGACGACGTCGGGCGGCTCATGCGACGAGACGAAGCGCAGGTCGTCGTCGAAGACCTGCAGGCGATCGTCGGCGGCGACGCGTGTCACGAGCCTGCCGCTCGCATCGCACAGAAAGACGCGGGGGGTGTCCCCGTCGGCGTCTTGCGGCGTCCCCTTCGGGCTGGTGGCCTCGTCGATTTGCTCGGTCAGAAGCCCCACTCGGAGCACTCCGAGAAAGCCACCGGATCGATTTTCCAACGCCTTCTGCACCGTCATCACGACACGCGCGTGCAATCGCGTGTCGAGATCGGACCAATGCAGGTCGCTCCAGAGGGCGCGACCCCGGCCGTCGCGCGCGGCAGCGGCCTTGAACGTCCATTGCGACGTGGGATCGGTCACCGCGCCGGCGGCAGCAAACTGCCCGGTCGAGAGGGACGCACCGGGCAAGCGGTCGCGGCGTTCGACGTTCCACGTGCCGTCGCGCTCCACGACGCGGCGCGTGACGATGCCGCTCGAAGGCTCGGCGCCCTCGCGGTAGACCGCGAGCTCCCAGCGGGGTCGTGCCGCCAACCGCACGTCGCCCGCCGCGTCGTAGCCGATCGCCTCGGCGCGCGTGAACGTCACGTCCGACAGCGTGGGCTCGTCGACCAGCGCGGCGAAGATGGCCCGCTCGAGCGAAATGGGGTCGTCGACATCGACGACACCGAATCGAACTTGCCGCTCCAGATCCGACACCGTGCGCCCGGCCGAGCCGAGGTCTTCGGCGACGAGTTGCTCGACCCGCCGCGCCTGAGCCCCGCGGAGCGGGTCGGCGGCGGCGAGGATCGACCGCTTCGACGCGGCAAGAAACCCGTACAGCAGCAGCGCTACGACAAGTGCCGTACCGCCGGTCATGAGCCAAAAGGCCACCGTGAGCGTCAATCGCCTGGGGCGCCGCGGCGACGTCATGGCTCCGTCCGGACCTTGGGGACCCGAGAAGGTCCGGGCCGTCGAAAGACCGCCGTTTCGATCGAGAGGCGCGACCATTGCCGTTCGGCCGTCCTCACGGGCCGGCAAGCTCTCCGTTCGCATAGCTTACGCCTGCCGGCGACCGCCGTTTCGATCGCGACACGATTTGCCGTTTCGCACGGCCGCCTGCCGCGCGGAAACCACGGCGCGCCGCACGCGTAGTGCCCCTCGTGCGATCCTGTCCCATCCTCCTATTTGCCCTTGCCTTCCTGGCGTGTCATTCGGACGGTCCGGCCCTGTCGCAAGCCCGGGCCGGTCCGTCGACGGATCCCGGAACGCTAGCGTCCCCGGCCGCGTCCGCGCCAATCGCTGTCGTCGAACTGTTCACTTCGGAGGGCTGCAGCAGCTGCCCGAGCGCGGAGGCGCTGCTCGCCGACTTGAGTCGACGGTCGACCGTCTACGCCCTGGCCTTCCACGTGGACTATTGGGATGGCCTCGGGTGGCCCGACCGGTTCGCTTCGAGCGAATACACAGAGCGCCAGCTCGCCTACGCCCGCTCGTTCGGATCCGAGGGGCTTTATACGCCCCAAATGGTCGTCGACGGCACCGAGGTGGTCAGCGGTTCGGATCGCGCGGGCACCGAGGCGAGCCTCGATCGTGCTTTGTCGCGCCCATCGCCGGCGACCGTCTCGGTTCGCGCGCACGCGAGCGGCGCAGGCACGATCCGCGTCGACTACACCGTTGCCGGTGCCGTCGGAGACGCCGTCCTCGACGTCGCCGCCGTCGAGCGGTCGGTGTCGACCGAGGTTCGGGCGGGGGAAAACGCGGGCAGGACTCTGCACCACGTCAACGTCGTGCGTGCGTTCGTGGCGCTGTCCAGACCGGAGTCGAGCGGATCGACCACGATGCGGGTCTCGGTCGGGTCGAGTCCCGACAATCTCGAAGTCATTGCCTACCTGCAGCAGTTGCCTGAACCTGCGCGGGGGATGCGCGTGCTCGGCGCCGCGCGATCGCCGCTGCTCTGAGCCGGGTCGGGGCTTGGTCCCGATGAGTTGCTGGCTCGGGGGTTCGTTTCGGCGGAGGAACGCTCCAAGACTCCGAGCGGAAACATCGAATGTCCCTTCCATAAGGGAAAACGCTTTCGGCGTAACGGCGTGACGCCGGTCACGTAAAACCCACGAGGAGAAAAGACGTCATGAAATCGAGCCATGCGATAATTGCGGCCGCCGTCGGCGGCATCTTGATGGGCGCCGCGGGCTGCGCCTCGAGTCCTCCACCGCCGGCCGCTGCCGCGGCGCCCGAAGCATCGAGTGCTCCGGCGACGCCAGCGGCAAAGCATGGCTGCAAAGGTAAAAACGAGTGCAAGGGTCAAGGCGGCTGCAAGACCGACGCCCACGGCTGCCAGGGAAAGAACGATTGCAAAGGGCAAGGCGGTTGCAGGGGCTGGGCGTACTAACGCCGGCTCCACGTTTCCGCCCTGAGCGCGGGCCGGGTAGGGCAAACGACCGCGCGACCCCGACCCGCGACTTCGAACCCGATCTGGGTCGGCGTGCGAACGGGCGTTTTACGGTCTAGCGTCGTCGGGAGAGCGATTTCGTGACGGCGCCACGGGTGTGGGCGCGGGTCGCGCCGGGCCTGAGCTCGGCGCTCCCGCGACGGGCAAGCGCCGCCGGATCAAGCGTTCGATCTGCGATAAAAGACCGCGCTCCGCCGGATCGCACAGGGAGATCGCCGTACCGGTAGCCCCGGCACGCCCCGTGCGGCCGATACGATGCACGTAGCCTTCCGGGGTGTTGGGCATCTCGAAGTTGATGACGTGCGAGACCCCATCCACGTCGATTCCGCGCGACGCGACGTCGGTCGCGACGAGAACGTGAGAGCGCCCTGCGCGGAACGCTTCGAGCGCTCGCTCGCGCGCGTTTTGCGACTTGTTGCCGTGGATGGCCTGCGACTCGATCCCGGATTGCGCGAGCTGATCGGCGAGTCGGTTGGCCCCCCGTTTGGTGCTCGTAAACACGATCGCGCGGCTGACCTGGGCGCCCCTGAGAATGCGTTCGAGCAGAGCTCGCTTGTCGGCTTTGGCCACGAAGACGACCGATTGATCGACGGTGATCGCCGTCGTGGCGACGGGCGTTATCGCGACCTGAACGGGATCTCTGAGGAGAGCGCGCGCGATGCCCTCGAGTGCGGGCGGCATCGTGGCGGAAAAGAGCAATGTCTGCCTTCGTGCCGGCAGCGCCGCGCATATCGTGCGAACGTCCTTGATGAAGCCCATGTCGAGCATGCGATCGGCTTCGTCGAGAACGAGGTGAGCGACCGCATCGAGCCGAACGATCTTCTGCTGCAGCAAGTCGAGCAGTCGTCCAGGAGTCGCAACGAGCACGTCCGGCTGCCGGCGGAGTGCAACTTCTTGCGCGTGCTGGCCGACGCCGCCGAACACGACGGTATGTCGCACGCCCAGGTGGTTTCCGTACGCTTCGACGCGTTCGTCGATCTGCGACGCGAGCTCCCGGGTCGGGGTGACGACGAGAATGCGAATGGCGCCGGTCGTCGGGGTCGCCGTCAATCGGTGAAGCAGGGGCAAAACGAACGCCGCGGTCTTGCCCGTACCCGTCTGCGCGCAGGCGAGCACATCGCGGCCAGCGAGAACGTGCGGGACGACCTCGACCTGTACGGGTGTCGGCGTCACGTAACCCTCCTCGAGGAGGGCACGCACGAGGGGCGCCGAAAGCCCCAGGCCCATGAACGGCGACGACTCGATGGCAGCCGTTTCGCCGGGCGTCAACGGGGCCGGAGCCGGGCGCGGCGCTCTCTTGGGGTTTGCCGGCGGACTCACGGATCGGGGTACGCCGCCGGGTCGGCGCATGGGCCGACTGCGACGATGAAATGTATTCACTTATTCTGGTCTCTCTCCGCGGCGGCGCCCGTTTCGGGCGCGGTCGTTACACGTTTGCCCGCGCTGCCGCTGCAGCGGGCGTTGCTCAGGACCCTTGTCGGGGCCCGTCATCACGCTCCGGGAGCCGCAGCGGTGCCGCGGGCTTTGCCAAAGCACCGACTCAAAAACCGCGTCGCACCACTGCGTCGCGTCGGCCGGTTGTCATGAATACTTGTTTAATAGCGTGCCACGGCGGGATCCGCAAGCACACTCGAGCCCCGCTCAGCCCCGCGCTCCATCGCCTAGGACGCTTGGTACTCGGCCACGGCATCGAAGTGCAGGACACGCGAACAGGCCGCGGTCCCAAGCGAACCGACGCAGTCGTCCGCACCGGCAAACCCGGTTCGGTGCGCGTGGAGCGCCTGCATGACCGCAAACGTGACGTCGTGACCGCCGTCGGCGCAGTTGGGGTCTCCGCACGGAATCAAGAACAGCGCAGGCGCGTTTGCAACGACGATGCGACGAATGTATTTCGGTTGGCTGACCGACGACGCGGCCGACTTCTCTTCGATCTCGAAGCGCAAACTCAGAAGCTCGGGTACCTCGCGCGACAGCCTTGGAGCGCTGTTTTCGCGCTCTCGGCGATCGGCCGCGCGTTGAGCTGCGGCACTCTGCTTTCCGAATCGCTGCATCACGTGTCGTCTCCTCCCAATCTACGAGAGCGTAGCACTTTGGCCCGATGACGTCCCGGGGCCTCGCGCTCGCATGGCAGGGTCTCGAGCGCCGACGCAAGCACGCGAAGACCCTGCCGTCGCCCACCGTCACGCACGCGCGCAGGTGGCCGCGATGATCGGCAGGACGTGCAGCGCGCGCCAGCCCAAGTACGATCCAAGGTGATGGCCCGAACCCTGCTCGATCACCCCCTTCTGAGCTCACGCTACTTCTTTCCGCGGCGCGGATCGCTCCACGATGCGTTCCTCGTCACGACGGCGGACGGTTCGGCCCAGCTCGCATGCTACCGCGCGGCACCGCACGCCGACGCGCTCACCGTGCTTCACTTCCACGGCAACGCCGAGATCGTTTCCGACTACGTACCCGAGGTCGCGGAGGTCGTGACTTCGTTTGGAGTCAACGTCGTCTTTGCCGAGTACCGGGGCTACGGCGCATCGACGGGAAGCCCTTCCCTCGGGGCGATGATCGACGACGCCGAAGTCGTATTTCAAGCCGTCGGCTTGCCGGCCGAGCGCATCGTGGCGTTCGGGCGATCACTCGGTTCGCTGTTCGCCGTCGAGGTCGTGGCCCGGCATCCCGACGCGGCCGGTCTCGTCATCGAGAGCGGGATCGCCGATCCTCTCGAAGCCACGATTGCGCGCGTATCGGCCGAGGATCTCGGCACGTCCCCGCATGCGCTCGCGGCGGAGGTGGCGGCGCGGTTCGACCAGCGCGCCAAGCTCGCGGCGTACCGGGGTCCCATCCTCGTCCTGCACACGGCGCAGGACATGCTCATCCCGGCTTCGCATGCCGAGCGGCTGGCCTCCTGGGGCGGCGCACCCGCCACGGAAAAGAAACTCGTCATCTTCCCGCAAGGCGATCACGGCACGATTTATCCGGCAAACCGCGCCGCATACATTGCCGAGCTCGGTAGTTTCCTCGGGCGGCTCCGCGTGCCGGGCGCGAACCGGCGAGGATAGAAACCTCTAGGCGATAGCACGCAAGGTCGGTTGGAGACGTTCCCATTCCCGGCGCACATCCGCCTTGGTGAACAGCGCTTGAACGGACACGTCCGACCCGGCCGCGCGTTGGATCCTCTCCAGACCGCCGTCCTCTTCGCGATCCACCAGGGCGATCACTTGCAAGACATTCAGGCGCTCGGCTCGGGCCTTTTGGATTGCGTCCTCTGTGGATCCGCCCGTGGTCACCACGTCGTCCACGATGACGACGTTCGCTCCGTTGGGCACATCGCCTTCGATGAGCTTCCTCGACCCGTGCTGCTTGGACTCCTTGCGGACACTAAACCAGCGCAGATTGCGACCGCCGGCACTGACCAACGACGTGGCGTATGCGATGGGATCGGCGCCCATCGTCAGGCCACCCACTGCGACCGCCCTGGGGTCGGCGCGCGCGAGGATCAGTGCGGCGACCCAGGGACCCGCCTCCGCATGGCTGAGCGCCATCTTGCAGTCGATGTACTCGTTGCTGACCTTTCCGGAGGCCAGCATGAAACCTTCGGGCTTGTACCGGTACGAATACTTCGCCAAAAGCGTCAGCAAATTGTCCATGTCTTGTGAGGCCATGACTTCGCCTTTGGAAATGGTCGGTGGCAACTTACGCCATTTTGTCGGCATGGGTGGGCATTTGGGCCCGGGTCGGCATGAGCGGAGCCACGCGCTCCCGGACCTCCTCGTGGTCGATCAGCTCGCCGTCGCGAAAGACAAGCCACGGCCCGTGAGTCGACGGAACCCGAGGACCGGGTGTGACGATGCCCGCGAGGTTGAGCGGATCGCACGCGCGCACGCGAACGGTATCGCCGATCCTCTCGGTGCGGCGGACCCGTCGCAGTGCGTCGACGGCATCCGGTAGAGCGTACTGCTCGCCGACGAACCCCGCGACGAACCGCCCTCCGCGCGCGGTCCCGCGCGCCTCGCGCCGCCGGAGCGCGCGCAGAACCTCGCGCCAGGGCGTAGAAAAGCTCTCGCGGGCGACCAGATCGCGGAAGACCACGCCGTAGCGCGCAAGCAGCTGGCCCGCGACGCGATCGGCGAGATCGTCCACGGCGGTGGGGTCGGCTGAGCGCTCGACAAACGACCAGCGGCCCTGCGCGGCGCGTCCGCGACGCCGCACCGCGCGCCCGGAAGCCATCAAATCGCGCAACGGCTGAAAACCGTCGCTCGCGACCAGACCGCGGCCGACCAAATCCCACAACGATTCGACGAGATCCTTGGGCGGGACGTGGCAAGCCGCGACAAGATCGTCCGAGAAAAGCGCGCCCCTTCGTCGCAGCATGTCGACCACCGAGGCGGGGCCGTCCATCGTCGGCGCCAGCGGGTCCTCGCTGCCGCGAACGGCCTCGAGCAGCCAGCCGAGATCGCGTCGCAGCACGAGCGAGATCGGCGTCGCACGCGACGTCGATCCCATGGCGGACGACGTCGACCGGCGCGTCGACAGCCTGCCCCACGCGACGTCGCCCGCGAGGCACGCCTCGTCGAGCCACTCGGGACGATAGCCGGCGACGCGGGGAGCGAGCACGTCACCCTCCCACGCGGCGGCGGCGATCTCGAAACCTTGGAGCTTCTCGATTGCGTCTCGCAGCCCTGCCCGGCCCCCGGTCCGCGCGCGCGCCGACAGGTGATGCCGTTCGAACAAGTATCGGAGCAAGTCTCGGGCGCTCACGGGCTCGATCTCGCTTCGCAGACGATCGAGGGTGAGCCGATGGATGCGAGCCAGCAGGCGTCGATCGCAAAATTGCTCGTCGGCCACGCCGGGCGTGAAGCGGCCGCGGAGGACACGCCCCTCGGTCTCGAGCTTGGCCACAGCGACCGCGACGTCGCCATCGGGCAAATCGACCGCGGTCGCGAGAGAGGCGGGCGTAAAAGGCCCCGCGAGCTCGGCGTGCCCGCGGACCACGGACAGAATCGCATCCTCGCGGAGCGGGGGCGAAGCCTCCAAGTGCGCGGGCAGCGCTACCTTCGGCGCGCCGGGATACAGCGCCTGCACGGTCCGCGCGTTTTCGAGGGCGAACGCGAATCGCCCCGCGGTCGCCGCGCGACCTTCGCTACCGAGCCGTGCGAGCCACGGGGCCCAGTCGTCACGAACGGGCGCGACGACCAGCCCGAGCAGCGCATCATGCAACTCGTCGGCGTCGCGCGGCTCTGGCCGGGCCTCTAGGACCACCCGAGCGATCGCATCCGGATCGAGCGCGCCGAGGTCACGCTGGTGCTCGGGCAACGTGCGCCGCAACGACAACGCTCGCGTCCGGCGCTCCTCGAGAGGGGCATCGTCGAGAAAGGCATAAGGCTTGGCGTTCAACGTCTCATGCGAAAACGGCGACGGCTCAGTCGTATCGCGAGCGTGGAGTCGAATTTCGCCACGTTCCATTCGCTCGAGCAGGCCGTGCAGCCGCGGGGTATCCATCGCCTCGAACAAGCAATCGTCCACGGTTTGGCGGACGAGGGGATGGTCGGGCAGATCGATCGGCCCCCGGCCGCCCTCCTGGCAGGCGACCTGGGCGGGAAACACCGCCGCCATCAAGTCGTCGGCGCGCATCCTCTGGATGGCGGGAGGGACTTTTTTGCCTCTCTCGTACCGTAGAACGGCCAGTGCGCGGGAGGCGTTCCAGCGAAAGCGCGTGCCGAACATCGGCGCGAGGAGAATGGCTTGCTCGAGGGTCGGCCGCAGGTGCTCCGCGCGTACGAAACGGAAGGCGTCGGAAAGCGGGAACCCGTGCGTCGTGCCGATCGACAGGACGATGGCGTCGTCGGTCGCCGCAGCCTGAAGCTCGAAGTCGAACGTCACGCAGAAACGCTTGCGGAGCGCGAGACCGAACGCACGATTCACTCGCCCGCCGAACGGGGCGTGCACGACGAGCTGCATGCCGCCCGCTTCGTCGAAGAAGCGCTCGAACACGACGTCTTGCATCGACGGGACGACGCCCAACGCGTCCCGCTGTGCGGAAACGTATTCCAACAGTTGGGCGGCGGCGGCCGACGACAGGCCGCATTCGGACTCGAGCCAAGCACGCGCACCCGTCGATTCCTCGAGTGCAACGACGATGTCGGTCCGAAGTCGACTCACCTGCTCGGAGAGCTCCCACGTCCGCGAGGGTGCTTCCCCAAGCCAGAACGGCACGGTGGGAGGTTGGCCGTGAGCGTCCTCGACCCGCAAGACCCCTGCCCGCGACTCGACCCGGCGGATTCGCCAAGAATGAGAGCCGAGCACGAAGATGTCGCCTGCCATGCTCTCGACGGCCCAGTCCTCGTTGACGGTTCCCACGAGCGTCTCGTCGGGGTCCAGAATGACTCGGTAGTCCGCGAGGTCGGGAATCGCTCCGCCGTTGGTCAGTGCGACGATGCGGGCCGCGCGCCGGCCGCGCAGAATGCCGTGGACGCGATCGCGGTGCACGAGCGCCCCGCCGCGACCGAGCCGGGGCGCCGCACCTTCGGACACGCTCGCAACCACGCCGTCGAAGTCGGCGCGGGACAAGCTCGCATAAGGCGCCGCCTGACGCACGAGATCGAACAACGCATCCTCGGTCCACTCGCGAACGGCGCACTCCGCCACGATCTGCTGAGCGAGGACGTCGAGCGGCGCCTTGGGGGGATCGACGCGGTCGAGCGTCATGGCGGCCACCGCGCGCACGAGCGCGGCGCACTCCACGAGATCGTCGCGCGTCGTGGCAAAGAGTCGACCGCGCGACGTGCGCCCGAACGCGTGCCCCGATCGTCCGACCCTCTGCAGCCAGGTCGCGATGGACCGCGGCGATCCGATCTGGCAAACGAGATCCACGGCACCCACGTCGATGCCGAGCTCGAGCGACGCCGTCGCGACGAGGGCGCGCATCTGTCCGGCTTTGAGTCGCTGCTCGGTTCGCAGCCTGCGCTCCTTCGAGAGGCTGCCGTGGTGGGCCGCGACGCCGTCCTCTCCCAGGCGCTCAGCCAAGTGGTGCGCCACCCGCTCGGCCATGCGCCGTGTGTTGACGAAGACCAAGGTCGTTCTGACGGTTGCAACGAGCGCCGCCAGGCGGTCGTAGATCTCGGCCCATTGCTCGTGCAGCGTGACAGCCTGGAGGTCGGTTGCCGGCACTTCGATCGAAAGTTCGAGATCCCGCCGGTGCCCCACGTCGATGATGGAGCAGGGCCGTCCAGGACCGACCAAAAAGAGCGCGGCTTCTTCGATGGGGTGCACGGTCGCCGACAGGCCCACGCGCTGGGGGCGGCGCTCCGCGAGCGCGTCGAGGCGCGCCAACGACAAAGCCAAGTGGCTGCCACGCTTGTCGCGCATGAGGGCATGAAGCTCGTCGACGATCACGGTGCGGACGCGCCGAAGAACGCCACGCGCGCGCTCGGACGTGAGCATGAGGTAGAGAGACTCGGGGGTCGTGATGAGCACCTGGGGCGCCGCCCGCACGATCGCGGCGCGCGCGGCCTGGGTCGTGTCGCCCGTGCGCAGCCCCGTTCGGATGCCGAGCGGTGGCAGCCCGAGTTCGCGCGCCGTCGCGCCGATGCCCGCCAGTGGACCTTCGAGGTTTTTCTGAATGTCGCCGCTGAGCGCCTTCAAGGGCGACACGTAGAGAACGTCGACCTCGCCGGGAAGTTCGCCACGCTCGGACCGCCGGACGAGACCGTCCAGGCCGGCCAGAAATGCCGCGAGCGTTTTTCCGGATCCGGTGGGCGCTGCGATGAGCGTGTCTCGTCCGGCCAAAATCTCCGGCCAACCACGAGCCTGGGCCGCTGTCGGAGCGCCGAAAGCGCGATCGAACCAATGACGTACGGCGGGGTGGAATGCTGCGAGGGGCATGGGGCGCCCGAGGAAACGCTAGCGCAGGTGTCCTCAGGCGACACGCCAGCTCCGCCGACTCCACGCTCCAGTGGACGCACGCAGCCGGTTTGCTTACGTTCCGGCCAACAAGAGGATCTCATGCGCCTTGTCTCCGGCGGGTCGTCGTTGCTCATCGTCTTGGCCGCCTGCGGCGGAGCGCGGAAGCCTGCCGAATCCGCCGATACGTCGTCGCTCGAGAGCAACTCGTCGTCCGCGAAGGACGCGCCGGCCGCGCCGGAGACCGCATCGGCTCCGCCGCCTTCCACGACCGGCTCCGCCGCCTCCTCGGCGGCTCCGTCAGCGGCCGCGGCGGTCCCCGAGTCGGTCCATCCTGCCCCGGCCGCAACCGGTTCCGTGGACGGCAAGCCATTTGCGCCGAAGCTGGCCCACGTGATCGGCCCGCTGCAAAAGGACGGCCGCATTCTGCTGAGCCTCGACGAGCGAACCGAATGCTCGTCGCCGAGCGACGCGAAGCCGGACGACGCCTCCTTAACGATCCTGGTGCCTTGGGAGGACGGTTACAAGGTCGACCTGTCCGCGCTCAAACGGGGGACCAAGAAGAAGCCGGGCGAAATCGCGTTTTCGCGCGTGAACGAAGCCGGAAAAAAGAGCCTGTCGGCGACGTTCAAACCGAGCGGACGCGTCACGATCGTCAAGGCCCCCAGGGAAAAGGACGCCATCGGAAAAATGAAGATCGACCTGCAGAGCGGCGACTACATGCTCGCGGGCGATCTGGACGTGCAGGTGTGCGTCGCGCCGAAGTAACGAGAACGAAGCCACGGGGTCGAGCGGACGCGCGCTTTCAACCGACCCAGCCGCGCCCGCGCAACGCGACCATGATCCGATCGGCGCTCCGCTCGAGCGATGAGGCGCTCGTGTCGACAACGAGATCCGTCTCGCCGGCAGGAGCATCGTTCGACCCCCCGGGCCTGGGTGCGTCCTCGTCCGCAACCCGAACGATCAGCAGCTGCGCGGCGGCACGAATGTCGGCGGCAACCGGTTCACCGCTCGCCACCTGCAGTGCGACGATCGCGAGCAGCCCAGAGGCGGCGACGGTCCGAGCCGCGCGGACGGCGGCGATCGCGCCCTCGTCGGCGCGTACGACGACCCCGCTGGCGCCGAAATCGAACAGTCGTCGTTCGAGCGCGTAGGCGAGCGCGACCGCGCGCGACGCCGCGGCGCTCCGTACGACAACGAGGCCCCCCGACGTGCCGAATCGTGCCCGACGCTCCCGGGTGCGCACGGAAGACTGCGTGCCTCGTTCGCCGGCGCCGTCGTCGTCCGATCGCACCCCCTCTTCTCGAAATCCGTCCGAATCGATCACCATGCCCGCACCGACCGTATTGTTGGAGATCGCATCGATCAGAATGAACGAGCCGGTCTCCCGGTTGGTTGGGTAGGCGTCGAGCAGGAGCGCGCGATGCGCGGTCAGTGTGACCCGCCCGATGTCATTCTGACCGAGAGTCGGCGCGGCGACTTCGTCGAGCGTGTCCATGTCCTTGCGCCAATGGATGCGGTCGACTTCGACCCGAACGATCTGGGTGGTGTGCTTGAGCAGATAGGTCTTGCTCGGGTCGAGCGGCACCTCGTGCATCCATACCAAATGGGCTTCGAAGGTGCGCGCGACCCGCGGAGACTGGCCCGGATGCACGAGCATGTCGCCGCGGCTGACGTCGACTTCGTCCTCGAGCCGAATGACCACCGATTGGGGGGCGAACGCCTCGGGAAGCTCAGCGCCGTAGGAGTCGATCGACTTGACGCAACTGCGCTTGCCCGAAGGAAGGACCAAGATCGGATCGCCGCGCTTGACAACGCCCGCGCTCACCCGGCCCGCGAAGCCCCGATAGTCCAGATTGGGGCGTAGGACGTACTGTACGGGGTAGCGAAATGGCATCGCGCGATCGTCGCGCCGCTCGTCGCGAACCGGCACGGTCTCGAGAAATTCGAGCACGGTCGGCCCGTCGAACCACTCCGTATCTGGACTGCGGCGCACGCAATTGGCGCCGCGGAGCGCGCTGATGGGGAAAAACGTCACGCCCGAGAACGAGAGCTGGTCGGTGAACGCCGAAAATTCGGCCCGGATTCGGGTGAAAACCGCGCGATCGTACGAGACGAGATCCATCTTGTTCACGCAAACCGCGAGGTGCGAAATGCCGAGCAAAGACGCGATGTACGCATGGCGGCGGCTCTGCTGCAGGACGCCGAGGCGCGCGTCGATCAGGATGACGGCGACGTTCGCCGTGGACGCACCGGTGACCATGTTGCGCGTGTACTGAACGTGGCCCGGAGTATCGGCGATGATGAACTTTCGCTTGTCGGTCGTGAAATATCGATACGCGACGTCAATCGTGATCCCTTGCTCGCGCTCCGCAGCGAGGCCGTCGGTGAGCAGCGAGAGATCGATCTCGGTGCCCTGCATCTGTGTCGCTTTCCGAACGGCCGCGAGCTGATCTTCGTAGACGGAGCCGGTGTCGAAAAGCAGCCGTCCGATGAGCGTCGATTTGCCGTCGTCGACCGAGCCGACGGCGACGAAGCGCAACAGGTCCTTGTCCTGGTAGCGGCGAAGGTACCCCTCGATGTCGGTCTCGAGGAGATCTCGGTCGGAGCCCATCAGAAGTACCCTTCGCGCTTTTTCATCTCCATCGAGGCGTCCTCGTCGTGGTCGATGAGCCGCCCCTGACGCTCCGAGACGACCGCGAGCAGCATTTCGCGAATGACCTCGGGAATGGTCGTCGCGCTCGATTCGATGGCACCGGACAGCGGATAGCAGCCGAGCGTGCGGAAGCGCACGAAGCGCTCCTGTGGCTTCTCGCCCGGTTCGAGGCGCATACGGTCATCGTCGACCATGATCCAGGTCCCGGATCGTGCGACGACCGGCCGCGTTTTGGCCAGGTACAGCGGCACGATCGGGATCTCCTCGGTCCACAGATACAGCCACACGTCGAGTTCGGTCCAGTTCGACAGGGGAAAGACGCGCACGCTCTCGCCGAGATTGATCCGGCAGTTGTAAAGCGACCAGAGCTCGGGCCGCTGACTCTTCGGATCCCACTGGTGGAAGCGATCGCGAAACGAAAATACGCGCTCCTTGGCTCGCGACCGTTCCTCGTCGCGCCGCGCGCCGCCGAACGCGCAATCGAAGCGGTGTTTCGTGAGCGCCTGCTTGAGCGCATCGGTTTTCATGACCGTCGTGTACTTGTTGCTCCCGTGGTCGAACGGGTTGATGGCCTGCTCGACCCCCGACGCGTTCGTGTGCACGATGAGTTGCACGCCAAGCTCCCGGGCCGTCCGGTCGCGATGCGCGATCATTTCGCGAAACTTCCAGGTGGTGTCGATGTGCAGCAGCGGAAAGGGCAACCGCGCCGGGGCGAACGCCTTTTGCGCCAAGCGCAGCATGACCGAGCTGTCTTTGCCGATCGAATAGAGCATCACCGGGTTTTCGAACTCGGCGACCGCTTCGCGGATGATGTGAATGCTCTCCGCCTCGAGAGTCCGCAGGTGCGTCAGCCTTCGCTTGTCGAGATCCACCGTGAAAACGTCCTTCGGTCGTTGCGACCGGTAAAGCGACGGAGTAGCGCACACCCGAACATTCGGCGGCCCAGTGTAGCAAGCGAGACCCGCCGGCGCGGTGGCCGAACGCGGATTCGACGACGATACTTGATCCGGCAAGTCCCATGGCCCGCCCCCCGCCGTCCGTTCGAAGCGAACGCAGTCTGGCCGACGTGAACCGCGAATTTTACGACGCGCTTTGGGCGCGCTCGCGTCTCGTGCCCCCCGAGCGCTTCAACACCTGGCCGCTCGTCCAGTCGCTGCTCGCTTCGTCGCCATCGCGACTCGAAGTCGCCCCCGGCTTGCGACCGCGGCTTCCGATTCAGGGAACGACGTTCGTCGACATGAGCGAGCCCGCGGTCGCCAAGCTGCGCGAACACGGCGCCGATGCGGTCGTCGGGGTCATATCGACCCTACCGCTGCCGAACGACACGTTCGAACTGGTGGCCGCCCTCGATATCGTCGAACACGTCGACGATGACGACGCGGCGCTCTCGGAGCTGTCGCGCGTCTCGACAGCGGCCGCCACGCTGGTGCTGTCTGCACCCTTTCACCCGTCCCGGTGGACGGCGTTCGACGACCTCGTCGGCCACCGGAGGCGGTACGAGCCCGAGGAGCTCGTCGAGAAACTCGCGCGTCATGGCTGGCGCGTCCAGGTGTCGGCCGTGTACGGCATGCAGCCGCGCTCGTCGCGCCTGCTCGATTACGCCGTTTGGCAACTGCAAAACCGCCGCGAGAGAGCGATCTTTTGGTACGACCGCGTCATCTTGCCACTGGCCACCTTCTTCCAAAAAGGGTTAACGCTCACGCCCGGGATGCTCGACGCGACGGGTGTGGACGAAGCCTTGCTCGTTTGCCGCAAGAGCGATGGATAGGCGATCTAGGGTGGGGTCGGGGTTGCGGTCGAGGGTCGAGGTCGGGGGTCGCGGTCGAGGGTCGAGGGTCGAGGGTCGGGGTCGGGGTCGGGGGCGGGTTCGGGGGCGCGGGCGAGGTGGAGGGCGGGGGGGAGGTCGAGGGTCGGGGGCGAGGGCGCGGGGCGGCG
>Ga0116135_1000164_pt1 | contig 34413 bp, 21 predicted proteins | sample June2015DPH_20_1_FD_89738 | JGI IMG/M metagenome (GOLD analysis project Ga0116135, IMG submission 89738) | Peatland microbial communities from SPRUCE experiment site at the Marcell Experimental Forest, Minnesota, USA - June2015DPH_20_10 | ecosystem: Environmental > Terrestrial > Soil > Wetlands... | reverse complement strand
GTGCAGGCCGGCAAGATCCTGCCCGGCAACAAACAGGAACTTCTCTCGGGGATCGACCCCGGCCAGCAGGTGGTCTCCAACGTACTTCAGCTTGAAGCCACGCTGGAGGCGCAATGATTGAAAAACTTGTAGACTTTGCGCTCAAAAGCCGCTTTCTTATTCTGACCGTTGCCGCCATGCTGTTCATTTGGGGAGCAATTTCTTTTCATAACCTCCCCGTCGATGCATACCCCGATGTTGCCGACAACTACGTCAACATCATTACCCAATGGCCGGGCCACTCCGCCGAAGATATAGAAAAACAGATTACCGTTCCGACTGAAATTCAAATGGCCGGATTGCCGGACATGAAGAACATGCGGTCCTTCACGCTGGCTGGTATTTCGAGCCTGATGATGAACTTCAACGATGACTCGGATAATGGCTGGAATCGCGAAAGAGTCCTGGAACGCATGGGCATGGTCACGCTTCCGGCTGGCCTGGTCCCGCAGTTGCAGACGGACTGGAGCCCCGCGGGCCAGATCTACTGGTACACCATCGAGAGCAAGAATCCAAATATCGACGTGATGGAGCAGAAATCGCTGCAGGATTGGGTTCTTACCAAGCAATACAAAAATGTTCCCGGCATCGTCGACATGGCCACCTTCGGCGGCATGACCAAGGAGTACCAGATCCGGCTCAATCCGGATAAGTTGGTCAGCTACGGGTTAAGCATTGGCCAGGTGGAGCAGCAACTCCAAATCAACAACACCAATGCGGGTGGCAGCTTTATCGTCGCCGGCACGCAGCAGATCAACGTGCAGGCACAGGGTCTCTATCAGAATGTGCAGCAGATTGAAAACACCCTGATCAAAGCGTCAAATGGCGCCGCGATCCGCATCAGGGATATCGCCGTAGTGGATCAGGGACCGAAGATCAGGCTGGGCCAGATTTCCAAGACATACCATCCCTACACGGTGGACAAGGACGGGAACAGGCACTACGACGACACGAAGTTGATCGATAATCCCGATGTGGTCGAAGGCACGGTTCTGCTGCAAAAGGGAGCGGATGCTGACCCGGCGCTGAAGGGCCTTGAAGAAAAGACGAAAGAAATCAACGATCACATTCTGCCCCAGGGCGTGAAGGTGGTGCCCTATCTTGACCGCAGCGACCTGGTCCATCTCACCACGCATACGGTCCTGCACAACTTGCTCGAAGGTATCATTCTCGTTTCAATTATTCTTTTCCTCTTCCTGGGTAATGTGCGCGGCGCGGTAATTGTCGCCATCACGATTCCATTCGCATTGCTCTTCGCATCCATCTGCCTCGGATTTTGCCACATCCCGGCGAACCTGTTATCGCTGGGCGCGCTGGACTTTGGCATGGTGGTCGATGGCGCGGTAGTGATGATCGAAAACATCGTTCGCCATCTTACGCACAAAGACGATACACGAACCGTGCAACAGAAAATCAAGGAAGCGGCGCACGAAGTTCAACGCCCCGTCTTCTACGCCATCGCAATCATCATTACCGCCTACCTGCCTATCTTCACCTTGCAGTCAGTGGAAGGCCGTCTCTTTAAACCACTGGCATGGACGGTAGCATTTGCACTGCTCGGCGCGCTGGTCTTCTCCATCATCGTCGCTCCGGTGCTGGCCAGCATTCTGTTCCGCAAGGGCGCCAAAGAATGGCATAACCCCGCCATGGTGTGGCTGACCGATCGATACCGGAATGGTGTCAAGTGGGCCATCCATCACCGCACCATTCCTGTGGCCGTCGGCGTCCTGAGTTTCGTCACATTCATTTACCTGGGATTCAGTGGAGTTATCGGTTCCGAGTTCCTGCCTCATCTGGATGAAGGTGCGCTCTATGTACGCGGCTCGCTCGCTCCTTCCACAGGCCCGGACGAGGCTTTGAAAGTGGCCAACAGGGCTCGCCTCATCATGGCCAGTTTTCCCGAAGTCACCGACGTCGTGGATCAGATTGGGCGCCCCGACGACGGCACAGATTGGACCGGATTCTTTAACACCGAGTACAACGTCAATCTCAAGCCCAAGGAACAGTGGCGTCCGATCTTTCATCAGAACAAGGACGACCTGATCGCTGCAATGAATCTGCAACTGGATAAAATTCCCGGCGTCATCTGGGGTTTCTCGCAGCCGATTGAAGACAACATGGAAGAGGCTGTCAGCGGCGTCAAAGGCGAGCTGTCCGTGAAAATCTATGGGGACGACTTCAAAACGCTTGAAGAAAAAGGCAATGAAATCGTAAACGTCATGAGCAAGATTCGGGGTGTTGCGGATCTTGGATTGTTCCGCATCATCGGCCAGCCCAATCTCACTTTGACCGTCAACCGTGATGCCGCGGCACGCTGGGGCATCAACGTCGCCGACGTCCAGGACGCGATTCAAACTGCGATCGGGGGTGGGATCCAGGGCGAAGTCCTCATTGGAGAAGCGCAGTTCGACCTCGTCCTGCGCGACCAGAAGCAGTATCGCGACACCAAGGAAGCTATTGCGAACGTCCGCATTCTTTCGCCAAGCGGTGAACGTGTCTCCCTGGCACAGTTGACGAATATGAAGACATCCGACGGCGCGGAAGAGATCTATCGCGAACATGAAGAGCGGTATATTCCCGTCAAATACAGCGTGCGTGGCCGTGATCTTGGCAGCACTGTCGAGGAAGCTATCGCAAACGTGAACAAGCTGGTTCAATTGCCGCGCGGCTATCACCTTGTATGGGCGGGCGAATACGAGAGCAAGCAGCGCGCCGACGCCCGGCTCGCAATCATCGTACCGCTTACGATTCTGCTCATCGCCATCATTCTCTACATGATGTTCAAGTCGTTCAAGTGGGCGGGCCTGATCCTCATCAACGTGGCGCTGGCGCGGGTCGGAGGTATGCTCGCACTTCTCTTTACGCACACTCCTGTCAGCGTTTCATCGAGCGTTGGCATGCTCGCTTTGTTTGGCGTCTCGGTGCAGACAGGCGTCATCATGCTGGAGTACATCAACCAGTTGCGCGCTGCCGGCCACACAATTGAGGAATCGGCAATTGAAGGGGCCGTTCTCCGGCTCCGCCCCATCATGATGACCATGCTGGTTGCGACGTTGGGCCTGTTACCCGCGGCTTTGTCGCACGGCATCGGCTCCGATTCGCAGCGGCCGTTCGCAATCGTGATTGTTGGCGGCCTTATCTCCGATCTCGTAATGAGCATCTTCCTGCTGCCTACGCTCTACGTCTGGATCGCAGGAAAAGACGACGTATTGCCCCCACCGAATGCAGAGTGGGCGGCTGAATAAACTTCGCCGACTGCGCCTGTCCCCATGCGCAGCCGGCCCTTCTTATTTCAACAAAGTATCCCCGCGAGGACGCTATGCAAAATCGTCAGATCAAGCGAGCTCACGGCGCTTCAAAGAACTCTCGTCGCGGTCACGCGGTCAACCTGTTGCTCGTCGGCAGCGAGGGCGCATTCGCGAGCGACGCGTCCAGAAAGTTTCTTGACGACTTGCATCTGCATGTCGTTGCCAGGGCGTCCGACCTGTCAGACGCGGCTGCCTGTCTGAGCTCTGGTGCGATCGATCTGCTTCTGTTGAGCAATGAGTTTTCCGAGGAAAGGCTCTCCCTGTTCGCGCGAGCCCTGCGATGCCGTGGCTTCGTAGGGCTCATGCTGCAATCTGCCGACTCACTGGGCATTGTGCCACAGCCCGCGGAGATTGAGGCAAACGAGATTCGCGCTGGTGACTTCGCGGTCGACTTGTCGACCCGGCAGATCTGGCTGCGCGGAGTTGAGGTCCCCTGCACCCCCAAGGAATTCGCTCTCCTGACGTTTCTTTGCAAGCATCCGGAAGAACCACTGAGTTACAGAACTTTGCTCGCTGCGGTGTGGGGAAACCCTGCGAACTCATCGCACGCTCTCAGAGTTTTGATCCGCTCAATTCGCGCGAAGATCGAGTCAACCACTTCGCCGCGCTACATCGTCACGATGCATAGGCTTGGCTATCGTTTTTGCCCATCGCCAAAACTGCAGTAGTTCAACTTTCAAGTATTCCATCTCCCGGGAAGTATGGAGGTCGACCATGGCTCGCAGCACATCAAGGAAATCATGGCCTCGCCGGCGGCCGGGCAGCCTCGTTCTCCATCGTGTGCTCGATATCGCAGGAATCGGAATGGTGATCGTGTGTGTGCTGGCAAGCCTCGGCTTTGTGTTGATGGAGGCAGGAAATCAGGTATTCAAGAAGTAAGGCTGATGGTTCACAAATTGAAAAAATGCTTTCTATAGGACTCGACTTCATGAATGAGAGGCAAGAATGAGGCATAACGAGGCTCGGAAAAGAATTGATGAGATCGGTATTGTGCCATGTGCACGTGTAAACTCTCCCGACCATGCAATCTTTGCGGCGGAGACCCTGTATACAGCGGGAATTCCGATTGTTGAGATCACATTGACCCTGCTTGAAGGACCAGAGGCGATCGAGAACCTTGCCAAGCGCTTCCCGGACCTGGTCGTGGGCGCGGGAACCGTTCTCGATGAGGAGTCGGCGCGGCGGTGCATCGACGCCGGCGCCAGGTTCCTGACCAGTCCGGGATTCGTTCCAGAGGTTGTGGCCTATGCAAAGAAAGCTGGCGTCGTGGTCTTTCCCGGCGCCTTGACGGCCACGGAGATCATTGCGGCATGGAAGGCCGGAGCGGATTTCGTCAAGATTTTCCCAACCGCTCCTGTCGGGGGCACCCACTATGTGCGCGCGATCAAAGTTCCCCTGCCGCAGATCCCGTTGATTGTTACCGGAGGAGTAAACCAGTTGACCGTGTTTGACTACATCATCGCTGGCGCAAGCGCAATCGGCGTGGGCGGAGAATTACTACCCAAAGAAGCCTTGCTGCATCGGCAGGAGTTTCGCATTCACGAGCTGGCGCGGAGATTTCTCAGCATGGTCAAGGAAGCGCGCGATCAGCGCGACGCCTGAGAGTCCCTATTCCAAGGTTGGTATATCTGAAAGCCCGCTCCATCGGACCGACTCGATCCGCACTAAATCATCAAGTCACGTTTCTGGCTTCGACTCGATTTGTCTAACGAATCCTGACCGGAGTGTTAAAGACTGCGTCGAATACCCGGTCCTGAACTGTCATCCACATACTGAAGTCAAATTGGGCGTCTGGCGCCGAAGCTATCGTGCCCACCCACGATTGGGAATCACCCCTTGCGCCTCTTTGATCGTTACCAACTGGTCGCAACGGACATTCGGATACTTCTCCGTCACGCCACTCGGCCAGTGAATCTGAATGTCCGCCGCAGTCGCTTCCCCGAGACCAAAATGAAGGCGCGAGTCGTTGCATGAATAGAAACTCGATTGGCTCAGCACCTCCTGGGCCTGTGTCCGTCCTGCGTAGCGAGCCAGCACGCGTGCCCCAATCGCGCTGCGATTTGACTTGCCGCCGACAAGCTTCAGTTTCAGCCAGTGGTTCGATCCTTTCAGATCGTTGCGCAGCAGAGAAGGAGGCTCGTTCATATTCAGAATCAGAATGTCCAGGTCCCCGTCGTTGTCAAAATCGCCAAATGCGCAGCCGCGGCTTGAATGCGGCGTCGTCACGCCAGGGCCGGCATCTGCAATCTCCTCAAACATTCCATTCCCGAGATTCCTGAAGAGGATCCGAGGCGATTTATTCGGATATTGCGGCAGATGTTTCTCCACCTCCGGGTACACACTCCCCGTCACAAAAAAGATGTCCGGCCAGCCATCGTTATCGAGATCCACAATCCCCGCGCCCCAACTGCTGAACCGCGTCTCAACGCCAAGCTTCGCCTGCAGAGTGCGATCTTCAAAATTCGCCGTCCCGTCGTTGTGATAAAGCACGTCGGTGTCTTCGGCAAAGTGAGTCTTGAAGATGTCCAGGTGACCGTCGAGATTGTAATCGCCAATCCCCACGCCCATCCCTGCCTGCTCCATCCCGTCGTTGCTGAGAGCCACGCCGCGTTCAACCCCTTCCTCTTTGAATGTCCCATCATGCTGGTTGATGAACAGCAGGCTGGGAGTCGAGTCGGAGGCAACGTAGATGTCCGGCCAGCCGTCCTCGTTAAAATCCGCTGCCACAACCGTCATTCCATAACTGGGGAATGGCTTTCCAACGCCGGATTCCATGCTGACATCGGTGAAGGTTCCGTCCCCATTGTTGCGATAAAGCGAGTGGTGGCCAAAGGGAAGGCCTCTTGGCCCGCAGTTGACCGGGATGCCCTTCCAATTGCAGTTCACAGCGGCGCCCGGCTTTGGAACGTGCTCAAAGTCGAACTTGATGTAGTTGGACACAAACAAATCCAGGTGACCGTCGCGATTGTAATCAACGAAGGAACATCCCGCGCCCCATCTCACTTCAGAGTTCAACAGACCCGCTTCCTTGGTAACATCTTTGAACGTGCCGTTGCCAAGATTCCGGTACAGTCGATTCTGCCCGTAGTAGGTGCAGAACAGATCGTCATAGCCGTCGTTGTTATAGTCTCCCACGCAAACGCCGTTGGCCCAGCCAACCGCTTCCAGGCCCGCCTGTTTAGTGACGTCGGTAAATGTTCCGTCCCGGTTGTTCTTGTATAGCCGATTCGATGCTCCCGAAGGCGCGCCATTGAGCCGGGTGCCGCTGAGAAGAAAAATGTCGATCCATCCATCGTTGTCATAGTCAATGAAAGCGCAGCCGCACCCATCCGCTTCGATGATGTAGTCATCGTGATCGACGCCGCCATAAATGACTGGCGCGGTCAGTCCTGCCATCGCGGCAATGTCGGTAAAGTGCGCGTCAAATGGCCGGCCCGATGCCACGCCCTTGCGTTGAGCGGTTGCGACTCTGCCCCCCATTCCGCTTTGCTGCGCGCCGATTCTCCGGGAGAACATCCCGGCCAGAGCGGTCAACGAAAGATGGAGGAATCTGCGTCTTTCAGTCAGCATGGTTCCGGACAAGACCTCATGAAAATAGATCGGATAACAGAATTACAATATCGTCTTCTCAAAGCAGCGTAACAGCCCTGGTGCGCAGGTCACGGCGTTTGTTCCGCGCTCGACGCAGTCTTCTCTTCAATCAGCTTGTAACGGTTATGTTGCGATTCTTCCTGCGCGCCTTCCATGCGCAGCGTGGCCAGGCGCTTGAGCAGATCGGGAACCTCCGCTTGCTGGCCGCTCTTACGCAGAGCTTGAATCAGGTGATAGACCGCCGTCTGGTCCTTGGCATCGATACTGAGAGCCTTGCGGCTTTGCTCCATTGCATCTGCGTTCTTTCCCGCCTGCAGGTAGAGCTTCGCAAGAAGATCGCGCGCAGTTCCCATGGAAGGATTGATTGAGACTGCCTTTTCAGCGGACTTTTCAGCCCCGCGAAAATCCGCGCTGCCCGGCTCCGGACCGCGCTGCGCCAACAGTTCAGCTTGCGAATATAAAAGAAACGCGTCGTTCGGTTTCCTGGCAAGTTTCTCCCGGACGGTCGCCAGCGCGCGATCGGGGTCATTCTTTTCGAGTGCCTCCAACCCCTCGGCAGCCGACCCAAAAGATTGCCCGGGATCGAGCACATCGGCCTTATCGAAGTCTGCCTCTGCCCTGTCGTATCGCGCAAGCTGGACGTAGAGAATGCCGCGCGCTACATACAGTGGAGCGGCCTTTGGTTCTGCATTGAGCCCCGCGTCCATCACGTCGACTCCAACCTGATAAGACTCATGATCCAGGCAAAGGTTGGCAAAGTCCACATAGAGGTCCACGTTGTGCGGATCGGAGACAATGGCCTGGCGCAGGATGCGAACCGCTTCAGGAGTGTTTCCATCCGCTTCGAATGCGGCCGCAGCTAACTCCAGAACGTCGGCATCGGTGGTGTTCCCATCCAGCAACGGTTGAAGTGTAGCGATCGCATCCTTGGGCCGTTGCGCGATCATCTGCACGGATGCCAGCCGATAACGGGCATGCGCATCAGCCGCAGGTCGTGCCAGGTCGCGTTCAAACACCATAATCGCTTTCTCAATCTCCTTCGCCCTTACCAGGCAATCGCCGTAGTGTTGCAGCGCACCAGCCTGTGAGTCCAGAATTGTGCCGCTCTGCTCAAAATGCCGAATCGCTGCGGCACAATCACCCTGCCGATAAATTACCTCTGCCAACATGGCATGGCTGGTGGGATCGTTGGGCCGCAATTCCAAAATATGTTGCAGCAAAACGCCAGCGCCCTTGTCGTTATCTGCGTATTCAATCTGAGCCTCACCTTCCAGAGCCGCAAGGTAATTCGGCGAGATCTCCAACGCATTGCGGAATGCGCCGAGCGCATCCTTCTTGTCTCCCTTGTCCGAAAGCGCAATGCCCTTGAGAGTCAAAAGCTGCACGTTCTTGGGGCTCCGCGCAAGTTCAGGTTGCAGAAGCTCAAGCGCCTTGTCAAACTGTCCCTGCTGGATCGCGGAAGCGATGGGCGCAATCTCTTCCGTGCCGGTCTGCGCAGTAATCGCCTGCCCCGCGAGAGCGCAATGAGCGGTCAGCAATGCAGCCATAACGGCATTCCAATGGGCGAATCGCATGTCTGCTATTATCTCTCGACTCACTGCATGAGGCGACATGGGGCCGCCGCGTACTACCAAAACAATGTGCAATCGACTGGCAATAAAAACAGCGAGCTGAGAAGTCATCTCAGCTCGCTGATGTGAAGGACTCAAAGCTCAAAACGCGACGCGAACTCCTAGCTGCAAAGCCCGTGCAGGTAAAGCGGTCGTGGACTGCCCAAAGGTTCCATCCGCCATATTCGCGTCGACCGGACCCAGATTCACGCGGTTGAACAGGTTGATGAAGTCGAATCGGAACTGAAGATTGCCCTGTTCGCCCATGTAGGGCAGGTGCGTATTCTTCAGCAGGCTGGCATCGATTTCGATCATGCCGGGACCGGTGTAGATGTTGCGCGGCTCGTTCCCTTCCGTGCCCGCGGCAGGCACCGGGAAGTCGGCAGCGGTGAATAATCCCTTCTCGAATGCCGACCTGCCATGCGAGCCGGTGTAGTTGGTGGTTGGTGTGTTCGGCACATCCCAATTGGTGCCATCAAGGTTGTAATCGCCAGGGTTGACCGGCGCCGTAGGCGAGTTCGTGTTATAGACCCAGAACGGTGAGCCGCTCTGAGCCGTCGCGATGCTCGTCAGCTCCCAACCTGAAGTTACAACTTTCCCGATCCCTTCGCTCAAGCCGGGAATGATATAGGCCCCGGATGCCGAGAAGCGCTGACGCACATCGTAATTCGCCAGCCCGTAATAACTGAAGTATTGAGTCTGATCGGGAATATTGCCCGTGTCCTGATCAAATCGCGTACCCTCTTCGGGGTAATCCTTGGCTTGTGAAAAGGTATAGGACGCCTGGAAGTTGCCCCTCGATCCTGCCCTCCCGCGAAGAGTCAGGATCATCCCGTTGTATTCCGAATACCTTGCGTTTGTCACGTACGTGATGGCGCCAAAATTCGGATTGAGACGGTTGACAGATTCGGTCACGCCGCTGGATGAACTGGTGAGAACCGCGCCGCCGGAGTAGCGATTCACGTCCGAACCCGTCAGCTGATCGTAGCTCTTGGAGCCGGTATAACTCGCCCCGGCAACCAGCCTCCACGGCAACTGGTGTTCAACGCCAATCACATAATTTGTGGCCAGCGGCGGCACCAGGTTCCGGTCAAGAGAATCTACGCTCGCCTGCGTTCCAACCACGCCTCCCGCGGAGTTCAGAGCATTCACAGGTATGGTCGGCAATGGGAAATTGAACGGATAAGTCCCGGAAGGCGCAAGCGCGAAAATCGGCTGCGTTCCAGAGCCACCTTCGTAGAATGTCGCGCTGATAATTCCGGGCGGATTCAAACGGGTTTGGTCTACCGTCTGTCCCATCACCACCCAGTCGTGATACACACCGACTCCGCCGCGAACTACCCAGGTGCCGCGATTGCTCGGATCCCACGTGAACCCAATGCGCGGGCTGAAGATGTTGGTCATGTTCTTGGCGAATACCTGCGGAACCACGCCCACCGTTGCGTTCGCAACCTGCTCGCTGAAAGTACCGGCGCTTCCCAAACTCAGCGCGCTGAATTGGAAGCCGCTGTTTCCCCAGGGAATGTGGTTTGTAAAATCGTCCCAGCGCAACGAGAGCGTCAAGGCAAGATTCGGTCTCGCCTTCCAGTCATCCTGTACATAGAATCCGAATGGATTCGTTTGTCCGCCGAACGCTACCTTCGCAGGATTTCCCGTGAGCGGATTGTACGTCGCCGACTCTGTTACCGGCGTGTCTTGCACCAGGGTCAGAAGATTATCGAAAGTGAAGCTCGGCCGGACATAATCGGGAGTGAAGTCCCCGTGCTCGATTCCCCTCGCGCCATCGTACCCAAACTTCAATACGTGCCTTCCGTGAACCATACTCAACACCGACCGCCAGTTGTACATGGGGCCGCGATATTCACCGGGGCCGAATCCGCCTGCTACCTGAAAGCCTTCAGAGATATCGTTCACGGTGATCGCAGGCACCTTCAGATTGGCGTCCTGTCCATTCGCGCCGCCCACACTGGCAAAGGCGAAAGCAGACTCCCACAGAATCTTTGAACTGAAAGTGTGGGTATAGTCAGCCTGTCCATACCGGTTCATCATCAGGTCCTGAGCCTGCAGGCCCGCCCTCGGTGAAAGCTGCTGCTGAGTGAAGCTGTCGTTGTAGTAGCTCAGATAGAAGCGGTCGTTGTTGGGAGTGATGTAATGATCGAGGCGGAAGTTATATTGCAGAGCGTTGTAATAGGGACTCGCTGCGAAATTTCCTGTGTCAATCACGTTCGTCGCGCAGGGAATGTCCGTGCTCGGCCCTGTACCCCCGTCTCCAGAGCAATTGCTCGCACCGAACGCCGTCAGCGCATTCTCCGTTGTGCCGTTGGAAACCAGGTACTTTGCCGGCCACCCTGTAAGCACCTGGGTTCCCACCGTACTGGCATAATTCGACGAAGCCCACGAAACGAATGCCGGATCCTCAAATGTCTGTGCCCCCGAACTCGCTGTCGCTGAAGTAGTCGCCCAGAGCTTTTCAAAGTCGGCAAAGAAGAACGTCCTGTTCTTCCAGATCGGTCCGCCTAACGCGCCCACCAGGTCCTTGCGTCCGAATGGCAGATCGGCCGTGGCGTTTGAGAACTCTGTGTTCGCCTCGAGATCCTGGTTGGTAAAAAACAGGCTGCCCGCGCCGTGAAATTTGTTGGTCCCGGATTTGGTCGTTACTTGAACCAGCAGCGAACTGCCAAGATTATTCTCTCCATCCCAGGAGTTGGTCTGCATGGTTACTTCCTGCACCGCCTCTGGAATAGGAGACAGGATGAGATTGCCGTTCTGCACAGGGCTTGTGACGTTCAAGCCATCCACCATTACCAGGTTGCCGATGTAGCTGCGACCGTTCGCGCTGATCGCCGGCGTCTGGGTTCCGAAGTTATCCGCAAAGCCGCCCGGAGATTCTCCCTGGGCGCGCGTGCCGGTGCCGGTAACGCCTGGCGCGGCCGACAAAACATCCCAAAGGTTGCGATTCGCCTCGGGAAGATCGCGAACAGTTTCAGAATCAAGCGTGGTTTCCAACCGGCTATCGTCAGTATCAATCGCGGGTGGAGTCACCTGGACAGTCACGCTTTGCTGTGCGGAAGCGAGAGACATTGCCAGGTTGATGCCCTTGGTTTCCGCGGTGCTGAGCGTGAATTGAGATTCCTCTTTCCTGAAACCGTTGGCTTCCGCTGACACGACGTAGTCGCCGGGAGCCAGACTGTTGAACCTGTAGAAGCCTGAATTGTCGGTGGTCACAGTCTGTACGATGCCGGTGCTTACGCTGCGCAGATGCACCGTCGCATTCACAACGGCAGCTTGCGTTTGATCCGTCACGATGCCTTGAACATTGCCGCTGTACTGGGCACTGCAGGTGAGCGCTGCTAAGAGCAGTGCAAACAGAGTGAAGACCTTCATCAACTTCGATGCTGCCTGATTCGGACTGTGCAAGGGGAAAGAAGTGGAGAGTCGCAATTCGCCGGAGTTGCGCTTCGGATATGGCATAAAGAGCCCGCCATTGTTAATCATTATTAGTCTCCTGAAATTGGTGAAATGCCTGTGCTGATGCATGGGTGCTTTCTCTTTTGTGAAGTGCGGGTTGACGTCACGGCACGGGCAGCGAGAAGACGTTCGCCGGCCTAGGTCAAGAGTTAGCCCTTCTTCACCTTTGGTTTTGTCAGCTTTATCCCAGGGCTCGCGTTTCGAGCAGTTATTCGGAGCACACCCACGCTAGGCGCAGCAGCGAATGGTGCGCAATGGGTCAGGTGTACTACGGTATCGAGTTCAGCAGACTGGGTGGAATTCCACTGCGCTGTGGGCAATGAAAACGCGCATCATCGTTTGCGTGAGCAGAAGACCCTGATCCGGTCGCAGGCGATTCAAGTCAGAGGGTAGTACCAGTCCAACCTCGCAGACTGAAGTTCAGCTGGTGGTGTTGATGATTCCCTGCTGAAGAGCCACCGTCGCAGCCTCAGTCCTGTCGCCCGCATCAAGCTTGGCGCAAATGTGATTGATGTGGTTGCGCACGGTGTAGTGGCTGATCTGCAGCACTTGTCCAATCTCTTTGTTGGTGAGCCCCTTGGCAACCATTTCAAGGATCTCAACTTCACGTGGGCTCAGGCTTGACCGCGATTCGCGTTCCGCGATGCGGGCAGCAACGCTCTCCGGAAAGTATTTCCCTCCACCGCTGACAGCCGAGACTGCGCTCACGATCTCCGCGCGCGATGCATCTTTTGAAAGATAGCCGCCTGCTCCGGCTTTCACCGCGCGATAGATTTCATCCTCATATTCGTAGCTCGACAGGATGACGACCGCCGGCGCGTTGGTTCTGCGCTTGAGCATGTGCAGCAGATCGATGCCGCTGATCTTCGGCATCCGTAGATCAAGCAGCATAAGATCGACACTCATGCGATCAAGCATGGAGAGCGCCTCTTCAGCACTGTGAGCCGAACCGACAACTTTCAAAACGCTCTCTTTGCGCAGCAACGATGCGAGCCCCGCGCGGACCACGGGATGATCGTCCACAATGAGCACCCGAATGGGTCCCTTCGACAATTGCGTATTCATGAGACCGCCTTCCACGGAAACCGCAGTGGTATTTTCTGCCAGTATGTACGCAGGAATGAGGGGGGAAGCGGAACAAGCACCCGCACCACGGTTCCCCTTCCCGGCGTACTTTGAATTGTGAATCGCGCGGAAATGCTGTCAGCGCGCTTGCCCATACCGCGAATTCCGAATCCTGCAGACTCGCTGCTCACCAGGAACCCCCTGCCATCATCCTCCACAACCAGTTCCAGTGCCGTCTTATCGTAGATCAGCGACACAATCAGGCTATCGGGGTGCGCGTGACGAATCGAATTGGCAATGGCCTCCTGGCCAATTCGAAGCAGTGTATCGGAAATTCGCAAAGGGATCGTACGTTCGCTGCCGGAGCTGACGGCCCTCACGGCAATCGCAGACCTGCCATTAATCATGCGATGCGCGCAGTCTTTGAGAGCGTGAAGAAGTCCCATCGAGTCCAGGTTCTCCGGCCGTAGAGCCGCAATGCTTCGGCGAGCCTCTTCATGACTGTTCCGCACCATGTTGCGTGCTACTTCGAGCTGGGGAAGAATACTCGACTCCTCGCTGGCGTCGTCGTAAATTGCTTCAAGTTGGAATCCAAGACCGGCGAAGCTCTGTGCCAGCGTGTCGTGCATTTCATGGGCCAGCCGTTCGCGTTCCTCAAGGACGGCCTGCAGCCGCCAGCGCTCGAAGAAGATGTAAGCAATCATCCCAGCCAGTGCGAAAATCAAAGTGCCAATGATCAGCGCAATAATGTGTCCAGCGCTCCACCATGGCGGTCCCTCGACAACTTCAACGTCGCTCAGAGAAGGCAGAAGAATCGCAAACGATGTCAGGTTGTGCGTATAGGCCGGATCGACTGTACAGATCCCGCGCAGGCGGAGTCGGCTTTGATCCTTCAAAAGACTCACTCTTGCGGCACTCCCATCGCCGCCCGCGATGGCCAGGAACGATTGACTTCCATCGTCGAGCGTGAGTGTCAGCGCCCTTCCTGCGCCGCTCTGCTTGCTCACAAGGCGTCCCTGGATCTCTACGAACTCAGCATCAAATACCCCAGTTGCAGCCTGCGAAGCGGTCACCGAGACCGGTGGAACTGGAGTGTGTGACCAAAGCAGGCGGAGGTTCGAGTTGCGCAGGACCGAGCTGAAGTCGTGCGGCTCCGCATCTCCCTTCGCTTCGATTTCGTCGCCGATCTCCAGCGGAACTCGCGTATTGTTGTTCGGAATGGCGAGGCCCCCGGTTGGATCTTGCACAAATAGAATCGGAGAGGTCAGTGTAACCACCCCATGAATGGTTACTGCCGTTGGCGTATTGGGAGAGAGCAGGCGAAGGCTGCCAATCGTCTGTGTGTCAACATCGGTTCGATGTTCAAGCAGATCGCGATGAATCGGTTCAAAGTACTTGTCGTACGAGCCTGGCTCGGTTCCCGCTGGAAACTGCCCAGGTACGCCAATCGGCGGTTGAACATTTCCGATCATCGCCACCAGATCCTCGTGAGTGGCCGGACTCACCGAAACGTTGCGCCATTGCGCTCCGGTGTTGTAGGACTTGAGACCGAATCGGCCCGAGGGAACACAGTCCGGATCCTCTATCGCCGCCGTCGTCGGTGGCCCGGAAGGCGGAGTCGCGCTGACAGCGAGTATGCATCCGTATGCCAGAAATTTTAGGTGATACCACTGCTGGTCAAAGACGCGCGGAGCAACAGTTTTGGCCACATACTCCCGCCAGCCATAGTCGGCCCTGCCCAGAATCAAGGTGTTATCCAGATCGCGCAATCCGGCCATGTAACCGTGATATGCGTCTACGCCTTCCTCCTCATCGTTGGCGCGGATAATCAGCCCCGAGTCGCCATACTGGCCGAGAAGACGTACGTCCGCCTGGACCATGTAGTTCGTCCAGTAGACAGACCCACTCATCAACTTCGCTCCGCGCTCATCTGAGTTGTTCCGCACCGTTCCGTCGATGAACTGCCAGGTGCCGCCAAATGCTTGCCAGTCGTCCTGCCTCCCAAGAGCATTCAGGTTCGTTTGAAACGGCCCGCGGCGCGAAACGAATCGGAAGGCGAGCACGCCGCCGATGCTCAGCACGATCGCAGCCGTCGCAACAATCGCCGCGATTGCGAGCCTGCGTTTCGTGAAGAATCTGCTCATCGCGATGGCCACCACGAGAGATTGAGGATGTGGCGAATCTCAGGTGAATCGATGTTTTCGCGCGTCATCAGCACCGGCGTCACAAAAAGCTCTGAACTCCCCGCGGTGCGGTGCAGTTCGCGGTCCATCAGTCCCATGGCCAACTGGCCCATTTCATACGTATTCTGGACCACAACCGAATCGATTCCACCGGTCCGAACCGGCGGCAACAAATCCTGATCAAAACCCACCAGCTTGATTTGGCTGTCTTTGCCGAACTCGACCAGTGCATAATATGCGCCCCGCGTTGATGCCAGTGATAGCGCCACGATTGCGTCAATCTTCTCTCCATTGGAAAGCAGCTCTTCTGCCGCCTGTTGCTCCTGCGGCACGCTGGAAAGGCCAAAGCGGCGAACCGCGACTCGAATCCGCGGAAAACCGTTCGCCAGCGCAGTCTCAAAACTGCGCTCGCGCGTGATATTGCTCATCAGGCGCGGATCGATCCCGAGGATCGCAACGGAGCCCTCGCCGTGCAGAATGCTGCCGATTCGTTGAGCGGCCATGCGCCCCCCGGCCTCCTCGTCGTTCAGAACATAGGCCAGTTTCTCCCCGGGCGGAATGCCAAGCTCCGTTCCAACCACCACGACGGAAGTTCCGTGAGCAAGCGCGCGTCGGATGGGCGTGCGCAGTGGGAGCGTTTCGATCGGGGAGACAATGATGCCGGCATATCCGCGTGCCTGCGCTTTCCCGATGAGAGAAATCTGCGTGGCTGTGTCGTCATCCCGCATGGGGGCGTTCCAGTAAATATCCAGCCCGCTCGAGCGCGCCACTTCCGCCGCGCCCGCGTGCTCGGGTTCCCAGAGCGCAGTGCCGCATGTACGAGGAATCACGGCAATCACCGGATTTGCGGGCTTGCAGCCGGCAATCGGCAAGACTGCCGCAATAGCCACAGCGAGAACAAGCAGGCGAGTGCAACTTCCGGCGCTCCCGCTCCGGCGCGATTCGACGATCTTCATGCCGCATGACCTCCGTTAGCGACCTGCCCTGAATCACCGCTGTCTCGGCGTTCGATTAGAGCATCTCGCCCGCGCAGCAACCATGGTACATCTGCCCTATTCGCCTCCCCAGGCCAAATGTACTAAATTCAATCTCGATTGGCGGAGAACCCTTGGTCTCCACCGGTCAACTTCGTTGTGCCCTTGAAAAGCAATGCCACCAAACGCCACCAGCCTCCCGGAGAATTGTCATGATACAGCACACCCGCAGAACATTTCTGAAAGTCGGGGCGGCGGCGGCATTAGCCTCTCTCTCGCAGGCGCGAACTGCGCATGCAACCGATGAACCCCACACCATGGAAGCCGGAATCTCTCCGCTAAGTCAGTTCAACTATGGCGAGGTTGAGTTACTGGAAGGGCCGATGCGTCAGCAGTTTGACGCCAATCACGCTCTTTTTCTCGCGCTCGACGAAGATATGCTGCTCAAGCCTTTCCGGGAACGCGCCGGGCAATCCGCTCCCGGCGATAACATGGGCGGCTGGTACGACAACTCAAAAGACTTCGATCCACATGGCAGTTTTCACGGTTTTATTCCCGGGCATAGCTTTGGACAATATCTTTCCGGCCTGGCGCGAGCCTACGCGGTAACTGGCTCAAAGCCCACGCAGGCCAAGGTGCAGCGCCTCGTGCGCGGCTTCGCGCCGACCATTACCTCAAAGTTCTACGACGAATATCATCTGCCTGCCTACACCTTCGACAAAACCAATTGCGGGTTGATCGACGCGCACGAGTTTGCCGGTGACCAGACAGCGTTCGATGTGCTGAATGCGGCAACGGATGCCGTCCTGCCGCACCTGCCGCGCAAGGCGCTGGCGCGCTCGGAGCAGTATGCTCTCCACCAGAAAGACGAGGCGTACTGCTGGGACGAGACCTACACCTTGCCGGAAAACCTCTTCCTCGCCTACCGGCGCGGTGCAGGCGACCGCTATCGCGACCTTGCCGTTCGCTTTCTCGAAGACGACCTCTACTTCGGTCCTCTCTCGGAAGGGCAGAATGTCCTCCCCGGCGAGCATGCCTACAGCCACGTCAACGCATTCAGCAGCGCCATGCAGGCATATCTGGTCCTGGGAAGTGAAAAACATTTGCGCGCCGCGAGCAACGGCTTCGACTTCCTGCGGACTACGCAAAGCTTTGCCACCGGCGGATGGGGCCCCGATGAGTTATTCCGCAAGCCTGGCAGTGGAGAGATGGGCGCCAGCCTCAAAGACTCTCATTCGAGCTTCGAGACTCCGTGCGGCGCTTACGGTCACTTCAAGATCACGCGGTACCTGCTGCGCGTCACTCGCGATAGCCGCTATGGCGACAGCATGGAGCGCATCCTCTACAACACCATTCTCGGCGCCAGGCCGCTGAAGGAAGACGGAACCAGCTTCTATTACTCCGACTACAACAACCGCTACGCAGCCAAGGGATATTACAAGGATAAGTGGCCATGCTGCTCGGGGACTTTCCCGCAGCTTACAGCCGACTACGGAATCAGCTCTTACTTCCATGATCGCGAAGGCATCTACGTGAATCTCTATACGCCATCGCGCGCAACATGGAATCAAGGCAGCGGCCGCGTCACCCTCACTCAGCGCACCAGCTATCCTTACAACCTGTCCTCGCAGATTGACGTAACCGCGGACAATCCTGCCACGTTCACCATCTTTCTGCGAATACCTGCATGGGCCGGCCCCAAAACCACGGTTGCCGTGAATGGCCGCCGCGTTTCCACCGATCTGCAACCCGGCCGATTCGCGCGCATCAACTCCACGTGGAAGCAGGGCGATCGCATCGAAGTGGAATTCGAAGCCAAAACAACTCTTGAGGCCGTCGATCCGCAGCATCCCGATATGGTGGCCCCCGTTAACGGGCCGCTAGCCTTGTTTGCCACGGGTCTGTTGCCCGCCAGTATCCAACGAACCGCGCTGACGAAAGCAGAACAAATATCCAAAGGGTCGGACACATGGCAGGCAAGCACGGAGGCAGGAAGCCTTACGCTCAAGTCATTTCCATCGATTCAGGACGAGCTCTATCGCCTCTACCATCCGGTAGAAACGTAGGCAATCGGCTTCTCGATCTTACCCTCGTCTCATCGACCGCGAAATCCGACCCGGCGCCGATAAACTCCTTCACCCCGGCCCGGCTCTAGATCCAGTTCAGTGAGAAGCCGCAGCTGGCTGTGGTTGAAAACTTCCAGCTCTTTCCCTTTGTTTGCGAAGTGCGTCGCCGCGTTGTGCATCCACCAGCGTATGCGTCTGTTGCGCTTCCTGCGCGGCAGCTGCATGCATTCCCAGGTGTGCGTAGACCTGGCTCAGCTGATAATGAGCCGGCGCGAAATCCGGATTCAGCTGGATCACATGTTCAAAAGCCTGTCGTGCTCGCGTCCAGTCTTGCTTCGATCCATACAGCTTGCCGAGTTCAAACGATGGATCAGGCGACTTGGGATCCAATTGTTCCGCTCGTTCAAGCGCAGCAACAGCTTCGTCCTCGCGGCCCAGGCGGCTGGCCAGCAACCCAACGTAGTACTCCAGCAGGTATTGACCTGGCCGTTTGTCGCGTGCCGACTCCAGAATCTGAATGGCCTGAGCGTCGTTTCCTTCGCGAGAATAGGTCTGTGCCAGTCCCACATACGCGGCGTCCAGTTCCGGGTTCTCGGCCAGCGCGGCATGGAATGCATCGCGTGCGGCGGCATAGTCGCCTTTCATCATTTCCACCGCGCCCAGCCGCAGCTTGAGTGGTGATGTTGCGGCACTCTCCGCCATTCCCGACTGGATGAACTCGATCGCTTCGTCATAGCGGTCCATGTCCATCAGCAGGCGCGTATAGTCCAGCGTTCGATCCGGATTAGACGGATCGGCGATCGCAGCATCACGATACGCTTCCAGTGCCTCAGGCATTTTTTCCTGCATTTCAAGCGCGGAGCCAAGGAACATCAGTGCGTCTGCGTTTGCCGGCCGCTCGTTGTGGAGCGCGCTCAACAGAGTCGAAGCCTCGGCAAACTGTCCGTCGTACAGCAGTGCCAGGGCAAGATTGTAACGGCTCTCCCATGACGGGTCGAGCGAGGCAATTCGCTGAAAGCAGCGTACCGCCTCCCCATACGACGCGCGCCGGCTGAGCAGCACAGCAATCGCGTACTCCCGCACGGGCGTAAGTTGGTTGGCCACCTCCATACTCTTGATGCGCCGTGACGCCTCATCGATATGGCCAAGGCGAATCTCGGCTTCGATCAAACCAGCGCCAGCGTCCGGATCGTTGTCGATCAACTGTCCCGCATGGGAAGCCTGTTCCAGCGCATCGGCATCATGACCCGTGGCGACCGCAAGAAGCAGCAGGTAATAGTGGACAAATGGGTCGTTGGGACTCAGACGAGAAGCCTCTCGTAACTCCGGCTCCGCCTGGCCATACTCCTTTGCGGTGAGCAGATTGAAGCCAAGATTCCGGTGCGGGCCAGCCTGCATCGGGTCAAGGCGAATCGCATTTCGATAATGCTTTGCTGCGTCATCAATATGGCCAAGCTGAGTCTCCGCAATCCCAAGCAGGTTCTCGATCGTCGCATCGCGCGGAGCAAGGCGATGCGCCTCTTCCAGCTTGACCACCGCCTGATCGAAATGCCCCTCTCGAATCAGTTTCACCCCTTCATCCAATGCGGTAGACTGCGCGTTCAGTGAACAGGCAAGTGCAAGGAGCAGGATGGCTGGTGCGATTCGATGGGTGATCATTGCTTCGCTCCCGCATCTGCATGATCATCGGCGGATGGGAGTGCCGAATTCTCCTTCTTGATTGCGCGTACTTGGGCAAAGGCCTGGGTCGCTTCAGCGGTCTTTCCCTCCGCACGCAGAACGAGTCCCAGCTGATAGTGTGCGCTGCCCTCGTGGTCATGCGAAAGACCACGCCTCAGCACCGTTTCCGCGCGCGCGTAGTCCTTTTGCGCCGCGTAGGCACGGCCCAATTGCTCGTAAGCAGGCCAAAGATCGGGCTTGCTGCGAATCGCCAACTCAAGATGCGGAATTGCCTCCGCGAAACGATCTTCGGCCACCAGCACCGCGCCAAGTTCTCCGTTGGCCTCAGGATGTCCAGGATCGAGTTCCAGTTGGCGTGTCAATTCAGTCAACGCATGATCCGCATCGCCGTGCTTCCAGTAAAGATAACCAAGCCAGAAGTGTACGTCCGGAAGATCAGGCCGGGCCGCGGCAACAGCAAGATACTCGGCCAGTGCCTTCTCATCTTCTCCACGATCGACGTAAAGCTGGCCCAGCAACTGATGCACATGGTACGAATCGGGTGCAACTGCGAGCAATCGCGCAATCTGCGCCGTCGCGATTTGCCGCCGCACCAGGACCAGCTGATAACGCACCGGCAGATCGCCGGCATGCACAGCCAAAACGCGCAGAAGCGCAGCCTCCGCTTCGTCATAGCGATGCTCGTGAATGAAGCGTGTCGCCTCTCCAAGCGAGCCCGCATCCGGCTTCACATTTTGCGGAACAGCACCAAGGCTCTGATAGGCTCGCATGGCGGCGGCGTCATCTCCCATTCTCACGTATAGCGCCGCGAGAACAATATCCTTCGCTGGGCTCGGCGTTTGGTCAGCTTCCAGTTTGCCGACAGCTTCGCGGCACAGCGGCCGCAATGCGGCTCCAGTTTCTCCGCGGCCGACACGCTCTTCAACCGGAAGCCCCAACGCATCGAGCGCTTCGCTCCGGTCCGCACCCAAGGCATCCTCAATTTGCGAAAGCCCCTGTGCCTGTTGCCCGATAAGAATCTTCAGCTCTCCACTGCGCGCAAGCACGGTGGCGGACCGCGGCATGAGTGCCGCCGCATGCTCAAGCTGTTCTTGCGCTGCCGGCATCTGGGCTTGCTCCAGAAAAACATCGGCCAGTTCCAGCCGCGCGTCCACAGAATGCGGATCGCGTTGAATGGCTCGGCGAAGATGGCCTTCGGCCTTGGTCCAATCGTGTTCAGCGGCGTAGGTGTTCGCGTAGATTCGATCGGAGACGGCTGTTCCTGAGGAGTCTTCCAGCAGTTTCTCCAACTGCTGCTTGGCGGCCTTGCCATATGCCTCGCTGAGAGCGAAAAGCAGATCGGGGTCGTCAGGAAATTGCGCTGCGGCTTTTCTCAATTGAATCAATGCCGCATCCATCTGTCCCGCATCCCACAGCGCAGTCCCCAGCCAGCTCTGCGCCAGCTTCTCCTTTGGATCAAGCCGAATCGCCTCGCGCAAATGAGTCACTCCCTGCGCCGGACGATTCAGTCTCACTTCGTCAATTCCAAGCCAGAGATCCACGCCATGCATTCCGGGCCTCAGCTTTTCAGCCGCCGCAAACGCCTTTGCGGAATTCTCGAATTCGCCGTGCGCGTAGTAGACCAGCCCCAGGTTTGCATAAGCCTCGGGCAATCGGGGCTGAAGCCGCAGAACTTCCTTGTATTCGCCGACTGCATCATCAAGCCGGCCCTGTTGCTGTGCCTGCTGCGCAGCAAGAAAGTGTTCCTGAATTTGATCCTGCACTTGTGATCGGACAGCCTGTGCGGCGCCGCCTGACGAGAGCAGACATGCAGCCGAAATGACTGAAGCGAAAACCAGAAGCCGCCCGCTGCCATTGCAAAACATGTATTGATGGTAGTGCGTTTTCTCGCTGCTCAATGCCATTACGCAATCCTGTATGGTGTTTTTCCATTCGACGGAGCGTCGTGCTATCTCGATTGTGCAAAGGCAAACTCTCCCGGACCTCGATCGAGAGGCCCGGGAGAGCATGGTTGCTTTAAGACTTCAGACGTAACGGGGCGCGTTTCGCCCGGCGCCGTTAGAAGGTAACTCGCAGCGAGCCTTGGATGTTTCTCGGGCCATAGGCAAGGCCCGTGCCCTCCCCTTCGCCTGAGGTATCGCAGTTTTGAGTTGCCGGGGCACAAGCGATTGACGTGTCAAAGCCGGTGAACCTGTGCCGGTTGAACACGTCGAAGAACTCCACACGGAAGTCGGTGTGGACTCGTTCGGTGAACATCGGGATGGCCTTGGTGACGTTGAAGTCCTCGCTCGTGTTGAAGAGTTCGCGGACGTTGCCGAGGGCGCGGGGCGCGTTGCCAAACGTGAAGTTAGGCGCGGGTGTAAACGCTGCCGGGTTGAACCGGAGGCTTTTCCCATAGACAAAGTTTTTGCTGACACCATTCGGATTCACCCCCGGAACGATGTTGGGACGGCTGGATGAACCGGTTGCGCCCTCGCCGCCGGCGAAGATGCCCGAAGTCCAGCCAGGCGAGCTTACGCTGAGTGGAGTGCCGCTCTGGTACTTCTGGACAGCGGCGATCTTCCATCCACCGACCAGCACGTTCACGGGGCCGCCCTGATTTGCAAACTGCCTGCCCTTGCCGAAGGGAAGATCGTAAGTCCAGGCCAGGACCACGCGCTGCGGGATGTCAAACTGGCTGAGCGCCTTCTCAGGCTTCAGATTGTACGTGTTCAGCGCGCCGGCAGCATCGTTACCTTCCCAGCCTGCCTCGCTCGGATACTCCGAGTCGGCATTGGTGATGTTCTTCGACCAACTGTAGCTGGCCAATACGGTCAGCCCCGCGCTGGTCCGCTTCGTTACCTGGGCCTGAAGCGCATCGTAAGTGTAGTCGCCGAATGGATCGTCCATGGTGGCTGAATCCACCGTGACGGTTCCATACTGCGGGAACGGCCTCAGCGCCTGAGAAACTGAGCCGGTGAATCCAGCATACGGAGCCGCAACCACGCTCTGGCCAGTACATGCTGCGTTGCCTGCCTGGTTCGAGACTTGTACCTGCAAACATGCGCCTCGCGACATGTTGGCAGGATTTCCCTGGTTGGGGTCATGCATGAATGCCTGCAGGTGGTCGCCGTGAGCTCCCACGTACGACACGTCCACAATGGTCTGGAAGGGCAGTTGGCGCTGCACGTCAAGAGTCCAGTTCTGGATGGTGCCGGGGCGGTCGACCTTCGACTCAAGGAACAGAGCGTTGCTCTGCCCATTCATGACCGTTGGATCGATAAAGGGAGGCAGATTTCCGGGATAGGCCGTGATCTGCGAGAGCACAACCACCGGCGCCTGGGGGCTGGCTGAGTTGGGGTACGTGTAGCTGGAGAAGAAGCCCTGGCTGTCGTTCTCTGCGAAACCGCCGACGCGCTGCGTGGAGAAGTAAATGCCGTAGCCGGCGCGGATCACCGTGTTGGGATCGACCGCATAGGCGAGGCCGACGCGAGGACCAAATGCCTTCTTGAAGATCGACTGCGGAGAGTCGCCTCCGAGCCGTCCCGTACCGCTGCCTTCGAAGACGTACGCGCCGGGAAGGCCGCCCGCACCTGGGTTCGCCAGGGTTGGATCCACGTAGGACATGCGGTTCTGCGCCTCGGTCACCGGGATTGGCATGTCGTAGCGCAGGCCCAGGTTGAGGGTCAGCTTGTTATTGACCTTCCAGTCGTCGGCGCCAAAGAAGGCAAGATACTTCGCGCGCCATCCGTTGATCTGGGGAATGTCAATATACGCGCTGGAGGCTGCGCCGCGATAGAAGCTGGCGAAGCCGAAGCCGGAGTTGCCATCCGTCGGAGTGCTGGTCGGGCCGGTGCCGAAGCCGAACTGGCCGGCGCTGCCGGTCAGAATGCCCAGGTTGAATTGCGCGGCGCGGAATTCTCCGCCGAACCGGATGTTGTGACGGCCCTTCTGCCACGAGACCGCGTCGTCATATTGAAATACGTTGTCGTTGAAGACGCTGTCGCCATCGCTGGGGCTGTTGATGCCGTTGCCGGGGTAGTTGTAGGTCAATTTAGGAAAGACCGAGTCGCCCACGCCCTTGAGCCCGAACTTGGTTGCCCAGTCACCCCCAAATCCGCCCTCGCCCGAGGTTTCGAGCCGATGGCGCCGAGTGAAGCCGGCGTTGAAGTGGTTGAGCATGGTGGGCGAGATGATGAAGTCATAGCCCACGCGCACATACTTGTTGCCCTGGATGTTGCCGCCAGTGTAAAGCGGCCCCAGGCTTTGCGTGCTGATGTAAGGCATGTTGCCGGTGAAGTAACTGGCTGAGATCTTGTTGCGCGCGTTGATGTTTTCGTCCCCGCGTATCGACCACTGGTCGGCCTGCTCGTGGTTGGAACTGACGTCATTGATGTTGAAGTAAGGGGTGGTCGCGGTGGAGGGAGCAGAGGGCATCACCTTCGATGCGGCTGCAAACACCGAGTCCGCGGCCTCCGTGATCTTGTTGTTCGCATAAGCCTGGCACGTCTGTCCCTGGTTGGCGCCAGTGCAGGTCGAGTAGTCGTAAAGGATGTGGGCCGGGAAGGTCTGGCCGTTGACGACTATGGGGTTTAGCAGTGCCGAGAAGTCGCCGCCGAGCATGGCCTGGGTGGGCGCCGACAGAAGCGACGTGCCTCCGTTCTCTTGCCGGAAGCCCTCGTAGTTGAAGAAGAAGAACGTCTTGTCCCTGCCGTTGTAAAGCCAGGGAATTCGAACCGGCCCTCCCACGCTTGCGCCGAAGTCGTTCTGCGTGTCGGTGGGCGTTTTATAGATGTCTTTTCCCGCCTGGGCGTTTTGATAGTCGTTCGTCCAGCTGTTGGCATCCAGGACGCTGTTCTTGAGCAGATCGTAAGCCGACCCGTGAAGGGTGTTCGTTCCCTGCTTCGAGACGAGATTGACCACGCCGCCGCTTGCGCTTCCAAACTGGGCGTCGAACGTGTTCGTCATGACCTTGAATTCCGAGACAGCCTCGACGCTGAAGTTATAGGTGACCTGCATGTTGGCCGAGGCCAGTTCGGTCGTGGCGCCGTCGAGCAGAATGTCTTCGCCGCCTGTTTGTCCGCCGCTGAGCTTGAAGTTTCCGGAGGGCGGTGAGGAGGGGTTGTTGCTCATGGTGCCCGCGAATCCGGGCGCAAGTGCCGCAAACTCCAGCGGGTTGCGGATCTCGCCGCCGAAGGGCAGCGGAAGCGATTCCAGTACCTGGGGCGACATCGAGAAGCCGACATCGGTGGAGTCCGTCTCAAGGTGCGACGCATCGCTATTCACACTGATCGTGGCCGATTGCGAACCAACCTTCAACGAGGCCGTCACCGTGGATGTGCTCGCTACTTCCACATCGATGCCGCTCTGCGTATACGACTCGAACCCCGGGGCCGTAACAGTAAGCGTATAGCTTCCCGGCGGAAGCTCACTGAATGTGAACAGGCCCTCCGCGGTCGACTTGGTGGAATAGCCGCTGCCTGTATTGGTTTCCTTCAGGTCGACTGCGGCGCCCGGGATGAATGCGCCGTTCGCATCCTTCACCGTGCCGGCTAAAGTGCCTCTGCCCGACTGGGCCACAATGGGGACGCTTGCCACCAGGCCAATCGCCACCAACAGCAGCAACAAAAGGCGCCACGTTCTTTGCGCCGTGGGTCGTGTATAACTCATAGTTTCTCTCCTGAACATTTGCATGGTTCCTAGGCCTCCATTGTGGTTGCGGTGCGGCCAGCGGCGGGGAAAGTGTTCTCTCCCAACTCGGTCAGACTTCGTGAAATCTGGCCAGCCACCCGGATAGATAACAACTGCAGAAGCGCAATGACGGGTAATGCGTATTTCAATGCGGCAACACCCGATCCCCAGTACGCGATTCCCAGGAATAAGCAGCATCCCAGGCCACGACCGAGAAAAAGGCCGAATTCATGGTTGAAGATGTAGGCATACTCGCTCCGGCCTTCGATCCGAGAGACCGTGTCCACCACTTGCAGCTGGATCGGATAATAGGCAAGATCCAGCAACGGCTTAGCCAGTAAGAGGCACCCGATGAAGATGAGCACGCCCACAGCGTTGAAGAGCACAGTATTGGTGAGTGCGCCAAAAAGAAATAAGAGAAGTCCCACAGAAAAGACCAGGATGCGATGTCTCGGCGCAGCAATACGGCCAGCCAGATACATCATGCAGGCTGAGAAGACGCCGCCGATCGCCTGCGTCGTTCCCAGTGTTCCCTCCTGGCCAACCAGCAGCATGATCAACATCGCAGGCGCGGTAACAATGTATCCCTGCGCCAGGCCCTTGAGCAGCGCCAGCTTCAGCATGCGCCACCACAGCGGATGAAAGTGCAAGTAAACGAAGCGCGTGTGCTGTGGATTGCGGAAAGTTCCCCGCTCCAGTATGGCGGCGGAAAGAATCGTCAGACCGAAAACCACGACAGCAATAATGTGGTACGCGCGATTTGCAATTCCGCCCAGCCAGCCGTAAATCGCCGTGCCGCTGATGAAGAACCCGATCAGCGCCGGAACAGCAACCGCGGCGAGTGAGGCAACAAAGTTTTCCAGGCCGTAGTAGTAGTTCCGATTGCCGTCGTTCGTTGCGGTCAGCGCCAGGTATCCGCGGTTGGCCCAGAAGATCCCCGTCGCCAGTCCCATCGTGAATCCTGAAGTCGCAACCCCGATGGGAGTAAGAATGCTCAACTGCATCATCAGCATCATCGCTACGCCCGACAGCAGCATTCCGGCGGCGTAAAGATGCTTGGCGTCAACGCGCCCCAGCAGCCTGCCATTTAGATAGAAAGCCAGCGGCGTGGCGGCGTAAATGGAGAGTTGATAGGTCACAACCTTTGAAACAGCGTGCGAATTCCTCATGACGTAAGCAGCCACGAAGACCTCGATCACCGGCAATACCAATGCGTAAATCATGTTCGACACCATCAGTACCTGCATGGAGTGGGAGCAGCGAAGGAATACGTCCAGTTCCTTGCGCATATAGTTCATGCCTTCGCTCCCTTAAGCGGAGCAAGGCTCGCGAGAATGCTCGATACGGAAAAGTGCGCACCGCAGATCACACTGTCTGCCGCTCCGTAGTAGATCGTGATGCGGTCTCCATCCACCACATGACCGTTGGTGAAGATGACCTGTCCGAAGAAGCCCTCCAGTTCATAAGGCGTCGACGGCTCCATGATGGGCGTCTCGGAGCGGGCCAGCACCCTCCACGGCTCGTCAAGATCAAGCAGCAGCGCTCCCAGGCAATAGCGATTCTCTTTGGTCGCGCCGTGATAGATTTCCAGCCAGCCTTCCGCTGTCCTTATCGGTGCGGCTCCCGCACCCACCCGCGCGCTGTCCCACAATCCCTCGCGGCTGTGAGCCAGGCAACGGTGATGGCCCCAATGAATCAGGTCCGGCGACTCAGCCAGCCAGATGTAATTCCCGCCCAGCTCTGGGCTGCTGGGGCGGTGCAGCGCGTAGTACTTGCCGCCAATCTTTTCCTCAAAGATCGCGCAGTCCTTATTGTGTGGAGGAAGGATCAAACCCTCATGCTTGAATTCCTTCCAGTTGCGCGTTGTCCTTAGCCCGACGCCAACTCCGTTACTGGAAACCGCCGTATAGGTCAGAAAATATCCGTCGTCGATTTGCGCAACGCGGCAGTCCTCGATGCCGTAGGTTTCCAGTTCCCCGCTTCCCATGAAGGGAGAGCTGCCCTCAGGCTCCCTAAAGTGAATCCCGTCATCGCTTGAAAGCAGGCGAAGATGCGAAAGCGTCGTGAGATAGTCTTGCCCATCGAAGCTGATGACACGGGGATCGCTCAAATCGAGTCGCGGATCGCTCGAATTGAATTCAAGCACCTCCAGCCGGCCGTCCGCGCTCAGAATCGGGAAGGATGTCTTGCCTGTCACCTGCACCGGACGCTCGGCAACCCGCACCAGCAGCCAGACCTTTCCTTCAAAACGGAACACACCCGGATTCAGCAGGCACGTCACTTCCATGCCTTCAACGCTCGGGCGGAGATCTCGCGGCTTCAGGATAGGGTTCTCGCCAAAACGTTGAGCTAGGTCTTTCATCATGGGCCCTTCGCGGTTCTTGGGGATCAATCCTCCGCGCCGCTGATTCACAACGAATCACCTGGACGTTCGAAGGCAACAGTAACCCTCAAGGATGACCACAGCCACTGAAAAGGGACTCACTAGGGAAATCATTGAGAATCAATGCGAAATACATGTAATTCGCATGTTGAAACATCAAAAGGCGCCGCCAATTCCACACCAGAAGCTTTCCAGACCGAGTATCCCTCCGCAAAACAATAGAAGGAAACTTCACTGGCGAATGTCTTGCGTCATGCCGAAAGATCGTCTGTTATCCATGGCAGCTTTGCTATCCAAGTTTGAGTTTCACGTTATCCATTCGGTGTGCTAGGATGCGTCGAGTAAGCGATGATTCTGCAGAGTGTATAAAACTGCTCACAATCGGATTCAGGAAAATGTGGATGGGGCTCGTACGGGAATGACGGAAGTTGATCCGGCGCTTCGGGCAGACGCCCGCTGGCAATTAATAGAAAGAATCGTCGCCAGTCCTCCCTTCCAGAAGTCGGCGCGGCTCAGAGATTTGTTGTCCTTTCTTGCGGAGAGAACCCTCCACGGCCAGGCTCAGGAGTTGAGCGAGCACCGCATCGGGAGCGAGGTTTTCGGCAAGGCACAGGATTACAGCGTTGTCGAAGACAGCTCCGTCCGCGTTCACGTGCGCCAGTTGCGTCTCAAGCTGCATGAGTATTTTGATGGTGAGGGACGCGGCGAGCCGGTTGTAGTCGAAATTCCCAAAGGCGCATACACCACCCTCTTTCGCACCGTTGAACAGGAAGCTGTCGCACCACCCGCAGCCGCTCGCTTTGACCTCAAGTCCTGGTTCCAGCTCTTGCCCTGGGCGTTGGCAACTCTCTTTCTCGTGACAACTCTTGCGGTTTGGTTTCGCCGCCCGGCAGTTGCACTCCCGCCTCCGCCGCCCTGGCCTCTGGCCGCGCTCTTTGATTCCAGCAACAACTCGGTCCAGGTGGTCGTTGCCGACATCAATTACGGCATGATGCGCCTCGTGGACGAAAAGCCGGTAACGCTCGAACAGTACTTGAGCCCCTCCTACCGCAGCGGGGACGATCTCTCCAATACGCATCCAACGGCGCGGGAAGCACGCGTCATCAAGTACCTTTCCGGTTCGCTGCTGACTTCCTATGCCGACCTGGTCGTGGTTGACACCCTGATGCGCATCAGCGGCAACTCACGCGACAGGATCTCCGTTCGCTCCGCCAGGGAGTTGCGTCCGCGCGATCTTGAGCAAGGCGCCTTTGTCTTTGTCGGCAGCCCCAGTTCCAACCCCTGGGTTTTTTATTTTCAAGACAAGCTCAATTTTCAGGAACGCGAAGGAGTCGTCGGCGAAAGCCTCAAGTTCTTCCAGAACGAACATCCGAAAGCGGGCGAACAAACCACCTACCAGGGTTTGGCCTTCACTGGAAGTTCCGGAGAAGATTACGCGACCATCTCGCTGCTGCCCCTCGCCAATGGCCGAGGCAGCGTTCTCATCCTGCAAGGGTTGCAACAGGAAGGCACCGAGGCAGCAGGCCTTTTCCTCGCCGACGCCGGCAATCGGCAAAAGCTTCAGGAAGCCCTCGGGTTTTCCGGCTCTCCAACACAGCCCGTTTACTTTGAAGCTCTCATTCGCACGCGTGCCGTGGCCGGTGCTCCCAATGCCACCTCGATTGTCGCCACGCGCGTAATTCACCCTTGAAGCAAGGCCGGCTCTCGCGCTTCAACTACACGCACTTTCAAAACCACCTTACATTCGAATCTCGATGACCTGCGCCTCGAATGGCCGCAATCTCAATTCGACAACGCCTGCCTGTCTCCCCAGCTGCTTCTTGCTTCTCAAATCGAAAACCTTGCTCGCCGCATTCGATGTCGCAACGGTAACCCGCTTCTCCTCCGGCCACGGATTGTAGTAGAGATAAGCCGGTGGCAAGTCCGGCTCCATAAAGTCCGTCTTCCCCAGGTCCCATCGCAACAGCCACGGGTCTCCCTGCGGCTCAATCATCTTGTCCAGCCACATTGCATACGCGCCGCCATAGATGGACCGATGCCCCGCAAAGTCGCCTGTTGCATAGGGGCTGTGTCCCTTTTCCTCGCGGCTCAATCGCTCGTAGGGAAACATCGCCGGCAAATCGGCGCGGCTCTGATCCTCGCGCGGCAAATACTCCGGATAAAACAGGCGCATATTCGCAGCGACATTCAACGCAAGCCGAGCCACCTCACCAGCCAGTTCCGGGCGGAATCTCACTGCCGGCAACAAGTACGGAAGCGTCACCATCGACTCCATACTGTAGGTCTGTCCCGCGGGCTCGGTTCTGAATCCAGCCATCAGCCCGTTCACTTCATGTCCGCCCCAGCGCCCCGTCGCCATCAGTCCAACCTTTGCATCAAGCACAAATCCAAGGGCCTTTCTGGTGTTGCATGGGTGACCCATCGCTTCCAGCCGCGCCGCCGCCAGCACGGCCATTGCCCCGCTCGGAACCTCGTACCAGGGATTCGCGGCAAAATCCAGATAGCGATCCATCCCGATCTTCGCTTCCGCCAGAAACACTTCCTTCCCAGTGAGCTTCCATGCCAGAAGCATCACGTAGCTGTATCCGCCCACAGCGTCGGGCTGCCGGTAGATGTCCTGATTCGTGAAAGCCGCGGCCTTGGCAAAGTCATAGCCCTGGCTGTTGAAGTCGTAATGTAACTGCCGCGCCATATCCTTCAGTCGCGTCGCGCTCTTCTCCACTCGTGCCAGCCACTCGGCATCCTGCCTGAATCGCAACCGAACCAACCCGTACGCCATCGCGGTCACATTCATCAGGTACCAGTACTCGCAGAGCGTAGCCCCGGCGCCATCAAGAAACAGCCCATACGGCTCGCTGAAGTAGCCCTTCAATGAGTTCGACAGACCCGCCAGGCCCTCTCCGCGCAGCTCCTTTCCAAGTGCCATCGGCGCGTAGGTTGTCAGCCCGCCGTCCTGCTCTCCCTCAAGCGCTGAAGGGAACACCAGCCGGCCATCCTTCGCGGTTGTATACAGACCGTGAGCCGGATCCATCACCCAGGCATCGAAGGCATTCGCGAGCGCGCGAAAATCCAGCGGATGCTCCTCGGGCCGAGCCGGAAGTCCGCTCCAGCCCGCTGCCTCTGCTCCCCACCCAGTGCGCTGCTCTGCCCAACTGGCCAGCCCGAGTGCTGCAGCTCCAGCCAGGAACTCTCTGCGATTCGGCATCCACTCTGTACTGTTCAACTCAGTCTTCTCACTGACGGCTGTTTCCACATGCATGTGTTCCCTCTTCCATCTGGAAGCTGTACCCATCATCCGATCATTTCAGGCGTCTCACGCGATATCGGCGACAAGCAGACCCCATTCTCGATATGCCTGGCGAATTTGCCAAGGGCTTAACAACGAAATCTAGACCCGAAACAATGAATTCACATGTAAGTCTCTTCAAATCGACGAGTCCATAAAAAACTCGGCCTCGTGGAATGCGCAGCGTGCAATCGCTCGCCGTTGCGCCCAGAGGCACGCATGCGAATGTCCAGCCCGCGCCGCCAGCGGGATTCAGAAGAGTCAACAGCAAATCGACAGACCCGATTGTGGATGCAATCCATTGGTTGTACCTTTATTCGCATGACAGATTCCTGCTGCTCTCCCCCTAGGCCGCGCTTCACCCAGCCAATCCTGTTTGTCGTGCTGATCGCTCTCGTCTCATCCGCTTGCGCGTGGGCGCGAGCAGCAAAGGTTGGCGAAACGGCCACGCTGGTGGAAACAGAAACCTACATTCCATGCGGTGATGGGTGCTCTCTCACACTGGAACCGGCGCGTGCCTTCTGCTTCAAGATGGGCGATCAGTTCCTCATCGGCGAGGGTCACAGCTACCTCCACGAGGGAAAATTCACCAGCTTTGAAGACCTTGTCGGAAAGCAGCTTCCCATTCGCTCGAGCCGGCGTTCATTGTGGATCAGGCCTCCCGATCGCGGCGAGGTAAAAATCGCGCGCGGCTCGGACTTCGAGGGCTTCAAGACCTCCGGCTGCATCGCAGAAGTCCACCGCCCCATTCTCCATAGCGCCAATAGTTCCCGCCGGCCCGTAAAGATTCCGCCAAACGCTATCGCCATCGCGGGTCCGGACAAAGGAGAGTTCCGCCCCCTCTATCTGTGGTTTCAATGCGGCTTCAATTCCAGCGCTGGCACAATCGACTGCCACGAGTGGTACAAGAGCGGCGAATCAGCTCCCGCGGATTGGTATTGCGCGCGCACCACCGATGGCGCACCAGTTGCCGCAAACTTCGCGCTTGATCCCCTGCTCAGCCAGGCGGGCAGGCTGGTTCTGCAATCCGGCGCGGTCCTTCAACACGACAATCGCGCACGCACCAACGGCATCCTCGACCGCCCCGGCGAAACCTGCCGATAAGATCGCGCAACCTGCTTTCGAGAGAGAAACGGGAAGCACTATGCCCATCCATTGTGCGCCCTTTGCACAATGGGTGGGAGAGCAAAGATGTCTATCGCATTTTCGGAATGGGTGTAGACCGAAAGCACACACTCAAGTGGCTTTTTCCTCAAGAAAAAGCCACCTTTCACGGTACTGAAAAAGTCCATATGTATTCCGAAAATGCTCTGGGGGTACAGAAAACAGCCGGACCGAAAATGCTCTGGAAACCGCTCTAAGTGGGCAGAAGTCCGCGCGCAATCGAGTCCAGCATTCCATTGAGAAAGTTGATCGACTCAGGCGCTGAGTAGCGCCGGCCAATCTCCAGCGCCTCATTGATCACGATCGGAAATGGCGTGCCCTTGAAGGCCAGCATCTCGCCCACGGCCATCCGCAGCAGGTTGCGATCCACCGCCGGCATGCGCTCCAGACGCCAGTGCTTTGAGTTGGCTACCAGCAACTCGTCAATCTGTTCCTGGTGAGCGATTGCCGCCCGAAACAGCTCTTCCGCAAAGCCGCGCACTTCCGGTTCCACCTCGTCCCCGGCCTTCCAGAAAGTGGCGCGCACCTCGTCCGCTGTCTGCTTCCCGATGTCCGCCTGAAACAGCATCTGCATCGCCAGCTCGCGCGACTTTCGGCGTCCGGAACTGTGCGCTCCGCCGGTCAATTCGGGCCGCCTTCAACCAGCTTGCGACGCAGGCTCACCATCTCAATAGCGGCCAGGGCGGATTCAAATCCCTTGTTGCCCGCCTTGATGCCCGCGCGGTTCAACGCCTGCTCCAATGTCTCGCAGGTCAGCACGCCAAAACCGTGCGGAACGCCCGTCTCCTGCTGCGATTGGCCGATGCCGCGCGCCACCTCGTTGTAAATCGCTTCGTAGTGCGCGGTCTCGCCGCGCAGCAGGCAGCCCAGAGTCACAATAGCGTCCACATTGCCGCGATTGGCCAGCGTTCGCGCCGCAGCAGCAATCTCCCACGCGCCGGGAACACGCACCACTTCAATGTCCGCTCGCTTTGCGCCGCTGCGCAACAGCGCGTCCAGTGCGCCCTCCAGCAGACGTTCGGTAATCACCGCATTCCATCGCGCCACCACGATGGCGAATCGCATCCCTTCAGCGGATAAGTCGCCTTCAACCGCTACCGGCCTGCCCCTCAGCGGATCGGTCCACGCCCAGAAACTGAATGCGAATCCCGCCACCGGCTCGACGGTAAAAATCTGCGACTTCCAATGCGTTGCTGTGATCGCAGAAAGCCGGGCACTGGCTGATTCGCCGCCATGCGCCTTCAGCCACGCGGCCGCGGCCTGGTGCACAGCATCCAGCGCCGTCACTTCCACCAGCACATCGGCTGTCGAAGGAAACTCGCCGTCGACAAATTCCAGGTTGCCCAGCGGAGCCAGAAACGCGGCTCCCCTGCTCGTCCCCTCGTTCCAACCAGCACCCGCGGCAAACCCCAGCGCAGCAAAGAAGCTGGCCAGTTGGTCATACGCTGCTGTGTTTCCGGCAGAACGGAGAAAGGAAATCCCCTTGATCATGTCTTGATTCTACCGTGCGCAGATGACCATGCCGGCAGACCTCGATCGATGACACACAAACAGAATGGGCCGGCGTAGAGCCGGCCCTCAGCGTGCTGACAAACTCTGCTTTCAAACGTGCTTTGGATCAGGGTATGACTTCAGTCGTACCGCAACAGCCTTTTGAATGAGAGAAGTGGGGCTTTAGCCCCATGCGCTGATAGGTCGGTTTGCTCTCCATCGACTCTTTATCAGCAATCTGTGGGCCGGCGTAGAGCCGGCCCTTTCACGTGCAGTTGAACGATCCTAGTTGATGGTGCGCGGCTTGACCGCAATGTACGTTGCAGGCACCACGCCGGAGGCTGGCACAGTTGCCGCGGTGAGCGTGCAGCCCAAATCAGTCGGCGCGCACGCAGGCAGGTTCGGTGCAATCTGCTGAGAATCAACCGGCGGATT
>Ga0116135_1000163_pt1 | contig 34438 bp, 25 predicted proteins | sample June2015DPH_20_1_FD_89738 | JGI IMG/M metagenome (GOLD analysis project Ga0116135, IMG submission 89738) | Peatland microbial communities from SPRUCE experiment site at the Marcell Experimental Forest, Minnesota, USA - June2015DPH_20_10 | ecosystem: Environmental > Terrestrial > Soil > Wetlands... | reverse complement strand
GCTTTACTACGACAACAATTGTGGGCTCTGTTGCACTACGTCTTCTATAAGTACTACACAATTGACGGGCACCAAGGCGAGGCGATAACTGCATTTAGGCGCATCAACCAAGTTATATTGGTAGAGCTTGCGGACAAGCAAACAACCCCACCATATACGCCCTCAGGAACCCTTGGTATCTGTGACTACTTCATCGGCCAGGCATACCGCGCTCAGCGCAATTTCCCGCAAGCGGAAGCGCACTTTCTAGCGGCACAGAAACACATACAGGATCGAATCGACCGGAAGCTTAAGGAGATGAGAGATGGCAAGCCAGTCGATATGGAAGCCGAAATTGCATTCAAGAATGTCTTTTCGGCGCGTGTGATGAGTGGACTCAGTTGGCTTGCTATGCAAGAGGGACGTCTCACGCGCGCCGAACACTTTTTGCGAACCGCACTTACCATTCTCGTCGATACGCATCAGGAATCTATCAAGCGCTTTATTACGACGATATTGTGGATATGTATTCTGCGCCGAGCGCGCCTCGATTCCGACACGCACTCCGATGGGCTCAAAGAGCTTGATCGGCTATTCCATAAATACCTTGACATGGATGATCTCGCTGGACAATACAGGTGCGCTGGTGAATTAGCGCGCGGCTACCTTGACCTCGCTGACTTTCATCCAATTGACAAAATCGCCGCCAAGCGCCCGTTCTTTGAATCTGCTGGCACCTGGCTAGCGATTTTGGGTAGGGCCGCAGATCCAAGACATACGGTTCATTATCACCTCTTAACGGCCAGATACTGCTTGTTGACGGGCAAGATCACGGAAGCAGAGGCTCACGCCAGTGAGGCTCGCAGCTGCGCGAAGACCTATTTCATGTCGGATGAGCACAGCGTGGAGATTAGTATCATGTCGGCCCTATGCTACCGCTATAGGGCTCAACAGGAACTCGATGAGGCTGCGATGGAGGCCTTTTTTAAACGCGCCGAGGGCAGAATTGATCAAGGCGTTGAAGACATTCGTGCGGGGACGTTACCAGACCCAGTCCTTGAGAGTGAGTGCTACGTATTGCGGGCACAGCTGGCGCTTGATCGAGCTGAATGGTTGGTCGAACAAGGCAGGCCTCCGGTCGATCCGATCATCCAGACGCATTTAAGGCAGGCCGAGATGTATCTGGGAGATTGGGACAGACTTAACCAATTCGTGGAAAATCAGTATCTTCACTATTCTGGGCAACTGATTCGCAAATCGCTCGATGCCTTTACGGCGAAGTCAGTTCGCTCTCCGTATCCGAGTGTGCCGTACACGTTTGAGGTGTTTGATGACTGTGATAGAAAGTTCGCGAAGGTAACGATTAAGGAGCGTCGCGATCAGTTTGAGCAATGGATGTGGGAGTCGTTCTTGGAACGCCACAAAGAAGGCCTGACCCGTACGCAAAAGGCAATCGCTTTCGGGTGTACCCGCGATCAACTGGCGACGGTACTTAAAAGGCTCGAAAAGCCCCGAAAGGCGAGGCGCAAGCCGTAACGTCTACACAACGCAGGCGGGACCACGGTGCTGCGCATCACGGTCAAACGCCGGCGGCATGCGAAGGGTCTTAAGTGCCGGACAACTGAGACCATTCGCTTCCGGGCAGCCCAAGGGGTTGGCTCTGACCGCTTCCCGATTTCCCATAGTCCATCGTTACGTCAACTCGGGGCTGTCGCCAGCTTGGCCGCTATCCCCCGACCCTCCCGCCGGGAGGCTATTGCATACCGTCCCCGCGAGAGCAAGACCAAGGGGGAAGGTTGATGAATCGCCCCGCCCCTACCCCTCCCGAAACGGCACCTCCATCAAACTGTGCAGAACAATATAAGCATCCAACGCTGGCGACATATGTTTGATGTAATACAGGTCGTACTCCAGCGACTCCCGCGCGTCCCGCAGCCGCGAACCGTAATCGCAGTTGAGCTGGCTCCAACCTAGAATGCCGGGGCGCACCGCATGCCGCTGCCCATAGTAGGGCATTTGCTCCATCAATATCGGTATGAACTCCGGATGGTGCGGTCGCGGCCCCACCAGCGCCATTTCGCCGCGGATGACGTTCAATAGTTGCGGCAGCCCGTCCAGACGCAGGCGGCGCAGCCACCTACCCACCCGTGTCGGTTGGCCATCGGCGCGTCGACAGCGGAAGCGGTAAAGCGTGAATGGCACCAAGTTCACGCCCCAACGCAACTGTCCGTCGACAACCGGACCTGGGGAGGACAACTTGATTGCCGCGGCAATGGGTAACAGAAGCACCGCCAGCAGGGCCAGGCCGGCCAGCGCCACGATATTCGAATAGATGGCTTGCAATGCGATGGCGCCGCGGCGTGCCCCCAGCTCATCGGAAAAGATCAGTTGCGATGGCAGCAACTCGGCCAGGCACACCCGTTCGCAGGCGGTTTCGTACAACTCCGCCACGCGCTGGATTTGGATGCCGCGGAACTGCAGATCCAGGAGTTCTCTGAAGGGCATGCCCCGGCGCCGGTCGGTCACCCCCACCACAATGCGGTCCGGGCGGACTTCAGAAACGACGCGTGCCAGTTCGGCGGTCGAACCCAGTACCCGCCCTCCGTTCAACGGCGTGCCGGCCGGCTGATCGTCGTCGATATAGCCGGCCAGTGAAAGGCCCAACTCGGGGTGCGCCGCCAAGCTGCTCCCCGCTTCCAGGGCAGCCGTATTGGTCCCATAGAACAGCACCCGTCGGGCGCCCAGGTTCTTCCATAGCGCCGCGCTGTAGAACATGCGCCAGACCAGCAGGGCCGCCAGGGTCAAAGCGCTGCCGAGCATCATGATGGAAGCCGCCAGCACCAATTCCGGAATCCGCAGATAACTGAGCAGGGATTCCAACAGGAAGGTCACACCCAGGGTCAGGCAGAGCTGCTGAACCAGCAGAATCTTGGACCGCACGCCTACCTGCACATACAGCTTGTTAAGCTGCAGCCCAACCAGCACCCCTGCCACCACCAGCGCGATTTGCAACAGCCCGTTGTCGTACAGCAAAAATACGGATGGGTCCGCGCCGCCCAGCCAATAGGCCGCCAGAATATAGCAGGAGAAAATGAGGATCGTCTCCGGGACCAGCAGGCTGAGGATGCGCGTGGAGAAAAGGCTCCTGAAAAAAGAGAACATCGCCCTTTATGCATAGTACACTGGCAAGCGAAGGCCATGCGCGAACTGAACTGGAAGCCGGGGCAATCCGCGGAATTGAGCATATTGGGCGAGGGGGCGGGCGCCGGACCTGCGGGGCACCCCGCCAGCATCCTCGAATTTTCCGGCAAACGCATGCGCTTGGCCGCGGAATTAAAAGTGCCATGCGGCGCCGCCGTTCGCCTGGAGTGGGGTGGGCAACTGTTGCTCGGCCAGGCGCTGACCACCGATCCCGGCGGCTTTTGGATGGAAATCCATCACATGCTGTTGGAGGCCAGCGGGTTGAGCTGGCAGAAAAATGGATGGCAACGCGGATAGGCTTGCCGGATGCCCGCTAAAGCGCAGTGGCTGCTTCGCGTCCCCGAGATCCTGGCGGAACTGTCGGCGCTAGATGCGCCGGTAGTTGACCGGGCCGTCTGTGAGCGCCTGTTCCGCCTGCGCAGGCGGCGCGCCATCGACCTGATACGCGGCTTCGGCGGTTATCAGGTTGGCCGGACGTTTCTGGTTGACCGGCCCAAGCTGGTCGCGCAGTTGGAACAGATCCGCGATAGTTCCGATTTCAAAATGGAATGGCGGCGAAAAGAACGCCTCACGGAACGGTTGGACGCCATCCGCCGCTTGCAAGCCGGCGCGCGCGTGGCCATCGTGGTGGAGCCGGAGACGGATCGCCGCCGATTGCCGGACCTGCCGCCAGGCGTGGGACTGAGTCCCGGTGAGCTGCACATCCAATTCCAGTCGTCCGAAGAACTGCTGAGCAAGCTTTTCGCACTGGCGCAGGCCATCGCGAACGACTTTGAAACCTTCGAGAAGCGCACGTCTTGGGAAACCGAGTAGTTAGGCCTGCCGGATATCTGTCCGCCGGAAATCCTCGCCCGTGAAAAGCAGCGGCATACCCGCGACCGAGGCGACCGCATACGACATACAGTCTCCGAAATTCAAGCGGCCGGATGACGGCCACGTCCGAACCGGATGAAGGCGGTTACCGCCGAATCCAAATGCTCCTCGTTGAACGAAATCACCTCGGCTTCCAGGCGGCGTAGAAAAGCGAAGATCATCGGACGTGCATCCTGGCCGAGTCGCGCTGTCAACACCATCGTGGTTCCCTCAAGTGCATGGCGACGATGGCCGAACTATCCAGCACCATGGCTCAGTAACCTTGCGGCCCGTAGCCCAGAATCCGGTCTTCTTCCTCGCGTCCCATCACTCGCCCTAACTCGCCGGCCGGCATGATTGGCCAGACGTCCTGCTCCAGGTACTCTCGTAGGCTCTTGCGGCCAGGCTTACCGGCCCGGGCCTGAAGCCGAATCCGGCGTTCCGCGAGCGCCCTCTTGATCGCTTCCGTTTTAGTTTCATGGGCCAGGTTGGCCACTTCACTAGCCAGCCTTTCGACCTCAAGGTTCTTGATGTTCAGTGCCATGGTGGAAAGCTGCCAATACTCTACCATTTTCCCAGGTGTACCCGTGCTGCCTCCCGATGGCGTGCTGCTAGACTCAGATCTTGGAAACCCAGCGCAGCCCGCTCAGGATGGCGTACCTGCTGAGTCAGTATCCTGCCGTCAATCACGTTTTCATGCTGCGCGAAGTTTGTTCTCTACGCCAGCTTGGATTGGATGTTCAAGTCGCCTCGATTCGAAAACCGGATCGAGATCCCGGCTTGATGACCACTGCTGAGCAGGCGGAAGCACGGACCACTTATTGTGTGAAAAGCACCGGGTTATTGCGGATGGTCCTGGCTCACGCGCATACGTTGGTTTCGCGGCCGGCCCATTACATTCGCGGCTTGGCCAGCGCGCTGCGGGATGGGCCGCTCTACGGCCTGTTCTATTTTGCCGAAGCGGTGGCTGTGGGGTATTGGATGAGACGCCAGGGTTTGTCCCACGTCCATACCCACTATGCATCTACAGTGGGTTTTCTGGTAGGGCGGATTTTTCCTGTCACTCTATCGATCACCATTCATGGTCCGGCGGAGTTTCAGGATCCGACCGGCTCCCGGCTCGCGGAGAAAGTCCAGGCGTCTCTGTTCTGTTGCGCCATCAGCCAGTACGGCATCAGTCAACTGATGTACGCGTGCAGCTACCCGGAGTGGCGCAAGCTGGAACGCACGGCCTTAGGCGTGGATCTCAATGCGTTCCTGCCGCCGCCGTTCCGGCCAAATCCCGCGCCATTCCGAATCGTTTGCGCGGGGCGGTTGGCGGCCGTAAAAGGCCAGCACGTGCTAGTCGCGGCGATGGCGGCTCTGGTCGAAGAGGGCCGCGATATCCGTCTGTGGCTTGCGGGAGATGGACCCGACCGGACCGCGTTGCGCCAGGACGTGGAGAACCGCGGGCTGGTGGACCGGGTCTCGTTTGCGGGCAACGTCAATCAAGACAAGCTGCTGGATCTGTATCGCGAATCCGACGCCTTGGTACTCGCCAGCTTTGCCGAAGGTCTGCCCGTAGTCATGATGGAAGCCATGGCCATGGAGATTCCCTGTGTGGCGCCCTGGGTGAACGGGATTCCGGAAATCGTCACGCATGAAACCGATGGCCTGCTGGTGCCGCCCGGCGACGCGCAGGCGCTGGCCCACGCCATCGGCAGATTGATGGACGATACCGAACTCCGGCGCGCTCTGGGACAAAAAGCGCGCCTGAAAATCCTAGAGAAGTTCGACCTGCAACGCAATACCGAACATCTGGCCGCCGTGTTTCGCGGGCGGTTGGATGCCTGACGCGATCACGGCGCTTATCCCAGCGCGTAACGCACTTGCGCTTCGTCCGCGCGAATCCAGTTGAAGATATCGGCCAGCGTGACGCGCGCGTCGCGCCGCGGACGCCAGCCCTTCACTGCCGTGAGCCGTCGATGGTCGGTCAGATAGATGCGCACATCGGCCGGGCGGGTTTCTGCGACCGGCGCAATCGTCAGCCGGTTGCCCGTGATCTCCTCGCACAACCGCGTGGTCTCCTGCAGCGACAGACTGAAGGGCAGCCCGCCCCCTACGTTAAACAGGCGCCCCTGGTAGGTTTCGAAATCGCCGATCTGTTCCAGCAGCAGTTCGCAAAAATCGTCGACATGCAGGAAGTCACGGACCTGCCGGCCGCTGCCGTCGAATCCGATATAAGAAAGATTCCGCCGGAAATAATGCGCGGCCATCCAAAGTGCAATGACTCCCTGATCGGATTTGGCCATCTGCCAAGGTCCCGTCAGCAGGCCGCAGCGGTCGATCAGGTAGCGAATTCCATACGCATCGGCATACTCGGCCACCATCAATTCTCCGGCGAGCTTGGTCATTCCGTAGAGGGAGCGCGGCCCGTCCAGCGGGAAATCCTCGCTTACGCCCAAGCCCGATGTCCCCGCCAGGGTCTGCTCCGCGGAAAGGTGGAAACGTTCCGGCCCTTCTTCGTAGGCGAGGTCGTTCAAGCGCCGGTACGGATAGACGCGGCTCGTCGAGATGAAAACAAAATCGGCGTGTGCGCGGCGCGCCAACTCCAGGCAGTGATAGCAGCCGGTCAAGTTGGTATCGATCAAGTATTCCGGTGAGCCGCCGTAGCCCGCCTGCGCGGACGGTTCCGCGGAACACTCTACAATCAGATCCGGCGGCTGCGGCAGGCTGGTGAGATCGGCCAGCGACCGGATATCGCCATGCGCAAACGCTACGCCCGCCTCGCGTAGCCTGCCCAAGTTGAGTTCAGAGCCGCGGCGATGCAAGTTATCGAAAGCCGTCACTTGTGTTTGTGGATGGCTTCTCTTGAGGGCCAGCGCGACACTCGATCCCACGAAACCGGCGCCTCCGGTAACCAGGATGCGCTGATGGATTGGCATACTCAGTGGACTAATGTAACAGTAGGACGGGCCTCCGGGCCTGTCCATACGCTACATTGGTCCATCATGGTGAGATCCGTAGCTGCGGTCGCTTTTCACCACGGAGGCGGCCTCGCGGCCGTGCGCTGGCGCAACCGCCAAGGCCTCCGCATCCTGATGTACCACCGCTTTTCCGACCGCGCTGCCCTAGCCCGCCAATGCGCGCACATTCGCCGCCACTACCAGCCGGTTTCAATGGCTACCGTTGCCGAGTGGCTGCAGGCCGGACGGACCCTGCCGCCTTACGCGATGGCAACCACGATCGATGATGGATACGGCGATTTCCAGGAAGCTGGCTATCCCGTCTTCGCCGAGTATGGAATTCCAGTCACGGTTTTCCTGGTAACCGATTTTCTGGACGGCAAATCGTGGCTGTGGTTTGACCGCGTGGTGTATGCCTTCCAGAACGCGAAAGTTTCCGATGCGGCCATCGAGGTGCCCGGCGGAAACGCATTGCACTTCAAGCTGGACTCCGCGGCCTCCCGCCGCGCTGCGGGCCAGCAGCTTGCCGACCTTGCGGTGGCCCTGAACCCCGGCGACCGCCGCGAACTTGTTGGCGAGCTGCCGAGGTTGCTGAAAGCGGACATGCCGGAACAGGCGCCGCCCGAATGCCGGCCGCTATCCTGGGACGCGGTCCGCTTGCTGGCGGCATCCGGCGTAGAGTTCGGCGCGCATACCAAGACTCATCCGATTCTGTCTTCGCTAACCGATCCGGAAGAGTTGCGCGAAGAGATCGCGGGTTCGAAAGCGCGCATCGAATCCGAACTGGATCGGCCGGTGCTGCATTTTTGCTACCCCAATGGCAAAATGCGGGACATCGGGCCGGCCGCGGCGGAGACCGTACGGGCAGCCGGCATGCAAACCGCGGTAACGGCTGAGCCGGGCCTGAACCAAGTCCACCAGGATGCTTTCCTGTTGCGTCGCATCGGCGCAGATCCGAGCCACCAGGAGATGTATTTTGCACGGCGCCTCGCGGGCTTGTGATTTCTACCCGCCGTTGCCGCTCCAATAAAATCCGTCATTCTCCAACAGACTTACGGCCAGATCGTTCCGGCCGCCCAGCCGCCGATCCGGATCCGAAACGAATACCGGTTCCGAATGCGTGCGCCGATAGCCCGCCTTTTGGATAGCCCCAATCTGCAGCGGCGCGGAAGCCGCCACGGCAACCTCCGTGATGTGGGGATCCGCTCGCGCGATGGCCGCAGCGGCGGCATAGGCCTCTGCCCATTCCTGCGGGTCTGCTGAATGAATCCAGAGATCCGCGATGCGGCACTGGCGGCCCACGCGGCTCAAAAGGAAATAACCAGCAGGCGTCTGGCGTTCCAACAGATACGCCTCCATTTGGGTCGCGGGGCAAGCCAGGAAATAATTGAGCGACGCGGAAGTGCGGGCACAAATTATTTGTTGCGTGACGGACGGATCGGGAAACGTGCCCGCGGTCGGGCTGCAGAAGTTATCCACGCGCCGCGCCGTCAGACCGTGCGCGGCGTCTTGTGCCGGCCGTCCCAACTCCCGGTAATCGCGCGCCAATCGTAGCGGCGATTTCCAGTCTTTCCACCCCGCCACGCGGAAGTGACGCCACGGGCGCAGCACGCGCGCAAAGTGGTGGATCTCCGCCCGAGCCTGGAAACCGATCCGCGGCAGAACCTGGCGGGCATCCTCGGTCCCGCCGATATTGATCATCGTGCCCACCAGGCCCTGTATGTGCCGGTAGAGCATGATCCCGGCGCCAGGCACGGCTTTGCTGGCCGCCCAATCGATGACGTTGCAACTTACAACGGTGTCCGATCCCGACAGGAAGCGGCACGGAACCACGCATCCGAAAGCCGCGATTTCGCCCTTGTAGCGCAGCGCGTAGCCGCGGCTGCCTTCCCAGAATGGGTGCGGGGCGAAGCACTTCCAGCGCAGCACATCCGCCTGGAACATACGGTGACTCTCGCCCACGCCGAAAACGGTCCGCAGGAAGCGCATCACATCGCCCAACTCGGACTCGGCTACCGGCGAGATCAGCGCCCGACCCCCTTGGCCGCCAGCACCGCCTTAAGCTTTGCGACGCTGGTGCTCTCCACGGTCTCTTCAATCGTGAACTTGACGCCGAACTCCTCCTCGCAGCCCATCATCAGCTTGACGTGCGCCAGGCTGTCCCACTGCGGCATGGTCTCCGGCGAAAGCGAATCGGTGAGGGTCAGCTTATCGTTCTCAAAAGCTTCCCGGAAGATTTGTTGAAGGCGCTGATCGATCAGAGTCACGGCTTATTCCACTTTAAACCGGCACGCCCGCCCCCTGCGTAAGGTCCGTGCATGCGATCATGGACGGAGCCGGAAACACCTTCCCCATCTCCCATACGAACAACCTACGCTCGCCCTCCTGGCTGGCCGCCGCACAACCCAGGCGGATATACAGATCCGCCACTTGGCTGTTCTTGGCAGTAGGAATATACTCGCCAGTGATGTGGGTGTAACGGTTCTCCGCGGCGTAGCGCACCAGCGCCGCGAACATCGCCTCGTCCAGGCGGCGCCCCAGCACGCGGCAACTCATCAGCCAGGTATCCACCCGCAGACCGTTGCCTTCCGGCACCGCGATCAGTACACCGGTTAAGCCGCTATCGCCGAAACGATCGCGGGTGCGCATGGCCTGCGTGTACGCTCCCGCAGCCAGCAGGGCGCGCACCTCGGCATCCGCGCGCCGCCGGGTGGTCATATTGAACTGATTGGTCTTGTTGATCAGTTGCACGATGCGCGGCAGGTTCGCTTCGTCGAAAGGCGCCAACTGCACATGAATGTCGAGCTGCGCCAGGTAATCGTCCACGCTACCGGCAGTAGCTTCCAGCGTCTTGCGCTCCAGGTTTTCGCGGATTGACGCGGTGCGCTGCCGGTCCTCGCTGGTAATGGCGAGCGTTTCAAACACCCCCAGCCGGCTCACAGCCGCCACATAATGCGCCGGATCCGCGGGCATCTCGACCACCTCGACTTCCGGCAGATTCTGCCGCACACGCGACCGCTCGGCCGGATTGTCGTCCACAAACACGATCGCGTCCAGGCCGATATTCATCGCCGCGGCAATCGCGCGCAAGTTCTCTTCTTTGGGTTGCCAGTTGGCCATGAATACGGCGATGTCCCGTTCGCGCAACACCATCTCCGGATGCTGGCGGAAAGGCAGTACGGCGTCTTCGGGGTTGTTCTTGGAGCAGACCGCCAGCAGCACTCCCGTGCGCGTGAGCGATTGCAGGTACCTCTGAAAGTCAACGAAGGCCTCGCCCGCGGGGCCGCCGCCGAGTTGGATTCCTGCCAGGCCGTCCTCGCCAATTACCCCGCCCCAAAGTACGCCGTCCAGATCCAGCGCCAGGCACTTGGAGGTGAGCCCTAAAATCGCGCGCAACAGCGCCGTGAACTGATGGCCCAGCGCAGGCATGGCTTCCGCCGATGGGTATTGCTTGGCGGTATGCCACAGCACCGGATCGTTCCAGCGGTCTTTGCCGAAGCGCGCCGCAATCTGGTCCACATCCAGAATCGTCACACCCGGGGTCCCCGCGGCGGCTTCCCAAAGCGCCAGGTTGATCGCGCGTAGCAACCGACCGCGCCCGCCGGACAATGCCGCACTCAAATTACCCAGGGCGTCGAACGGCGGCACTTCATAATTGAACTGAATGACCGTAGCGCCCAGGCGCTCCCGGCATTCCCGCCAAAGAGATTCGAGCTGCGCGCAACGCGCGCGCACGATCTCGCCGGGCGCATCCTCCTCGTCGCCCAGGCCGAGCGAGCGCCAATCCGTGGCGATCGCAATCACCTCCGGCCTGAAGCGCGCGAGGCCGGAATTCGGATCGCGGATCTCCTGCTCGTATTGGTTGAAGGGGCCAATATAGATCTCCGCGTCGATCCCGGCCCCGAAGCACTGCGCTCGCAGGATCGGCGCCAGGAAATCGATCGTGCCACTGCTCAGCAGCGCGATCCGGCAGCGTCGGCGAAAGGGCGCTTCCGCCTTCTTGCGCGCTTGCGCCAGGAGCCGGGCGGCGTTCCGTAACGTACGCGGTGTGGCGCTGGATTTGCAGGCTGCGGCCAGTGGATGCCAAGCCCGCTCGGGGTGCCCCGCGGCAAAAAGGTTGCGGGCCGAAGCCAGCATGACCAAGGCGCGCTCCTCGCCGGTGGTCCTTTCGCGCAGCAAGCGCAGCGTTTCCGCGGCTTCCTCAAAAAAACCACACGCTTCCAGCAGCGCGGCGCGCAACCAGCAGCCGTAGTCGCTGCGCACCGAATCCAGACGAGCAGCCAGGTCGCGCGCCGTTTCGGCATTGCCGGACACGATGGCGCCGGCCAGATGCTCCAAACGTGTGAGATCCGCGACCGAGCAAGCCGCCTCATACGACCCGATCAACGCCAGCAGATCAGAAGCCTTGCCGGCGGAGTAAGGCGGCTCTCCCAGGAGCAACAGACCGAGTTCCAGAGAAACGGTATTCATCGGCTAGGTTCAGTATATAGAATCCGGTCTCAATCCTGACCGGCAAGGTTCACGCGGCCGTCACCGTCTCCCCGGTTGAAATGGATCCGGGGGGTGGCCTCTTCCAGCGGTTCCAGCAGCTTGCGCAGTCCCTTGGACAAAGCCAACAGGTAATTCGACGGCCCTTGCCAGAAGCCCGCGGCCCGCAGCGCCGAGGCCCAATCCCGATGCATTTGGTTGGATATGACGATGTCGGCATGCCGCTCCTTGGCGGCCGCAACGCCACTATGGACCAGCGAGGGAATAGCGGCTGGCGCGCCCACGCCATCCACCAGCGCGGCTACCCGCATCGCTCCGAAATACGAACCGTCGCGCGGCTGGCAATCGAGCATCTGCACCCAGCCTGCCGGCCGATCGCCCTCGGTCAGTTGCACCCCGTAGTAGAGCGGCTCCATGCCTGGCGCCGGTGGATAAATAAATCGCAGATAATCAGCGGTGCGTACGGCGCTTAACGAATACTGTGGCGCGGTAGCCAGCCAGGCTTGATCAGCCCACTCAGAGAACTCCTGAATGGCCTGCCGCCGATACTTCCCGTCGAACCGGTTCCGCGTGCGCGCCCGCTGAATCCCCTTCAGCGCAAGTCCACCCAGACCCGATAATGCCAAACCATCGGCCGCCATGCGGCGTTCCCATCGGCTGCGCAAAGGTCCGATGTTTCGCAGAAATCGCTTGCCGTTCAGAACCAGGAAGAAGAACGGAGTCTCTAGGATCGACCAACCCATGGCGCGCAACATGCGCGGCAGAGGCCGTTCCATGGTACCCATGCCCATGGCGAACAGCAGGGGCCGTTCTCCGAGGGCGTGTGCCAGCATCGCGGCGCCCACCACGGCGTAGCGTTTATCGACGATGCCTTCCGACAGGGGCGCGTTATAGTGTCCCACACAGTGGACTTGGCCACGTATAATGAACGGCTGCGTGCGGATAAAGTACCCTCCGCGCACCTCCCCGGCATCGTCCACGACTACGAAATGGCGGAATTCGATCCCAGGCGCCGGCGTGTTCGGATTCGGCTCCGGAGCGGTTTCCGGCAGCGGGAAAAGCAGGGCGCCCGCTGCTTGTAAGCGGGCATTGAAGGCGCGCACGGCAGGCTCGTGCGAAGCTTCGTAGAGGACCACCCGGAGACCCATCTACACCGAGTGTAACGCGGCATCTGCGCAATCACCGGCCGCCGGAATACGCCGCGTACAATCTCAAAGCGCGAATGCTCGCAGCTCTCTAATGAGCGGAATGAACGCATCCTGAATACGGTCCCCGCTAAACTCGATCCACACCTTTTCAGCGAAGTTCGATGGGAACCGTACAGTGGGCTCCTTGAGATACACAATGCGGTTCTGGATCGCCGGGGCCGTCTGAAGCATGCCTACTTCATGCTCGATATTTAGACGCGTTCGCGAGTTTCCGAGAACGGATTCGTCGTCCGCAGTCGCAAGGACGATTGCGGAACGGCAGATGCGCATCCATCCCGAACCTTTTCGTGCACCGATAGGCCAAAGCTCGGCAATTCTTGAACAATGACAGGCATCAGACCAAGTTCATTCAAGAGCTCGCGGACCGTACAAACGTGGGAGAACGACGGGCCGCCATGGGAGATGAACACGTTTTTCTCGAAAGCGGATCGTCCTCGATTGGCGGCGAATACCATAGAACTGGAGCACAGTTCAGCGGATGCGTTGCGTATGGTCAGTATGCGTCGGTCCGCTTCGTCAACCCGGTACTGACACTTGAGGCATAGGAGCAGGTGCGTCTCGAAATGTTCCAATGCCGTTCCAGACATCCGGTCCATGCAAAACTGCTCAACAATCTCGTCATCGGGGTGCGGATCGATCAGCTCAGACATGTTCAGCATCCGGATCTGTGGACACGCACCAGGCTTCCTCTCACGGCACCACCACGGAAGTAAGCGGCCCGGCGGCCAGCACCGCATTACTTGCGGTCCGGTACTCGACCCGATAGTACAGAATCCTCTGCGAAATGGCCGGTACGGTGATGGTGCAACCGGAGCCGCAGGCCGCGCCCGCCGGATTCTCCGAAGCGAAGTAATAGGGCTGGTTTCCGGGCGTCACTGTGCTGGCGGTCGCAATGCAAGCATCGTTTCGTGTGGTGCAGTCGATGAATTGCGGCGCGCCATACTCCTGGTAACCGAACTCCACGATCGCGTTATTCACGGCGAGCCCAGCCGGCGGTTGCAAGGCCAGGGCGACCGGCACAAAGGTCCCGCGGACGACCGAGTCCGGGGCTGGATAGGGCAGCATTTTGGCCATCCACATATCGCTGCGCTGATAGTTGAGATAATCGATTCGCAATAGCAGCCAGGAGTTGTCCGGCAAGAGCCGGTTATTTTCAAAACCGTAAACCAGGCGCAAGCGGGACGTCGCAGTCACCAGACTGCGGGAGTACGCTCCCGCGAAGTCGGTACGGTCCAGGGTGAACTGCCGCACGGCGTCGGCAATGTCGGATATGTTTCCCACGCAAATATCGTTGCCTACGCCCAGCGGAGTGCCGCCGTGGATGCCGCTGCCGGAGCAGTAGTTCCAGACGACCCCCGGGCAGTTGACGTACACTTGTCCCACGGTGCTGCCCGCATAGCATTCCCCGTTGGCTCGCGCGAAGCAGGCGGTATACGAGCCGGATGTGCCCGTGGAAATGCTGGAGCCGGGTCCGCTGATGTCGATCAGCGGATGGGAGCCGCAGCTATTCCCTTGCGCCATCAGTTGACGGTTAATTCCCACGGTGCCGTTAGACCCGAAGAAATCGTCGGGATCGGTTACCAGGCTTGGCGTCGCCACGTAAAGCTGCTGCGCCACCAAATTGAAGGTCGGATCGAAGCCCCCGCCTTGGACCGGCATGTTGTCGTATGCACGGATCGATTCGTAGGCCGAGGCGGCGGCGCCCGCCGCGTTCGGATGACTGCCGACGTCGAAGCCCCAAGGATGGCCATAGACGCCGGCGAATGCCGGATTCGTGCTGGCATAATTGACACCCGTGGCTTGGTACGGCGTCAGGTTGGCAAATGGCAGGCTCAAGATGCCAGGCACAGACCCCAGAATTGTCTGGTAATCGGTCGGCCAACCCCAAATGGGCTCATTCCACTCCGGTACGTTGGTGGCTGCTGCCTCACCGCCATCCCGCCACTCGCCATGGCCCCCGGTGTTATTTGTGTCCTGGATCAGGCAGTTGCCGTGCGGATCGGGCGATCCGCCGCATCCGGCAAGTGGATTCCAGTACACCGTAACGGCTTGATTCGCGCTGGTCGCGCCGGGCGCGATGCCGCTCTGGTAGGACTCCCAATAGAGATATACGGGACCGCTGGCGATGGCCACCTCCGATGCGTAGGCGTCTCGCTCGAAAACGAATAAACCCGGTGTAGCGTTGTAGTTCTTGATTTCGAGCGTCATCAGCTCGTTCGATCCACCCGACCAGTTGCAGCCGCCGGAAGAATTCGTGGTGACGCAGGCCGTGTCGCCGATCTGGGTAGTCCGCATCTCGCCGGGCGTGCCCAGGAATGGGGCCGCTACCGGCGGCGCGAAGTACGGCTCGTATCCGGTCACACTGTGGGATGTGTAGCTGTTTATCTGGATGGCGATGCAATCCGCTGTGGCTGGCAAGCCTGAGTTGAACGTATTGCATTTCGCCGGACCGGTCGCGGGAATGCCGGCGATGTTCGAAGTTGTGATTGGCCGGTATTCATTGCAGTCGAGCGATACCCAACCCGTCTCGCCGGTTTCGCCCACGCCGTGCAAACTCCGCCCCACCAGCGCGCCCTGGCCGGCGCCGATAGATCCGTGCGGTGTATTAAAAGTGTTGATCGCGCCTACGATTCGCGGCCCGCCGGATTGTCCGGCGTGCGCCGGACTTCCATCTCCGGGCGAGAATGCGAAAATCCATCCTGGAGAGTCGCTGCCGCCCGAGTAGCAGGCGGGAAAGAAAATTCCGGTGGTCATGCCATACGGGACGCAGTACCCATTGTTGAAGTAAGCGGTGGAGTAAGTCGGGTCGAACGTCGCCATCTGGTCGGCGATGCTCTCGGAGGCGCTGGTCTGCGGCGTCAGGTTGGTGAACGTCAAGCCGTTGCTGTAGTTGGCGGTATAGGTTCCTGGAGTCAACGCGGTAAAATTTCCAATCTGGGCGCCGCCGCCTTGTGGAGTGGCGGGTTGCGTAATGGTGGAGGGATTGAAGATGCCCTGGATCACCAGCGGGCCTCCGCCAGCCGGGTCCTGCGAGACGCCGTAAAACGTCAGCACGGATTGCGTTTGGTCGATGTCCGCCGTTTCTCCGCCGGGGAAAGGGATGCCGTCCCAGGTATTCGTCGCCGCGCCCCCGCTGCTTCCTGCGTAGCCATAGTAGGCGTCGTTGGAGGGGTTGGTGGGATCGATCCAGTAAATGCCGCCATAGAGACACCAGAAGCCGCCGGACACCGTGGTATTCATGCAACCCGTCCCGGCCCCATTATCCGGGTAGCTGGGCGATGCGCTTTCGATCGCCGCCATACTGGCGGCCGTAAGCGTGACGGTACTGCCGTCGGTGGGTGCCTGCGCGCGCCATATCAGAAAGGCAAAGTTATTGACGCACCAGTACACGTTTCCGGACGGCGGCGCGCCGGACACCGTCAAGTCGTTGCCGTCCACGAACCCGGTGATCACGTACTCGGTGGATGTAGTGCTCGCGGGCGGCGTGGTGCAAGCGTCGTTGTTCGACGATAACCGGATGTGTCCGTTGCCTCCGGTCACCCAATAGAGGCTGAAGGTATCGCCGGAAACCCAAGTCACGACATTGCCCGCCACAGTGGCGCTGCCCGAATGCGGGGACGACTCTTGCACATTGAACCTTGGGTTGGTATCCAGCAGCCAGGGGATGACACCGAACTGCGAGGTGCTGGCCTGTCCCAAAGTCTGCTGGCTGCTAGTTTGGCCCATAGCGGCCTGTTGAATCGAGCTGGCGCATGAAGCGCCCCCGTTTAGCGATAGGCAGACGTCCAGCACGCGGAAGGCGGCGGTGGTGGAATTGACGAAGCCCGTAAGCCCCACGCTGAGTTGATCCAGCGTCCAACTTTGCCCGTAGCTGGAGGAACCGTATCCCGCGTCCCAGGCATTGTTCCCGTTGAGAGGAGGCCGCAGCACCAGCGGAGCGGTGCTATTGCCCACTGTCGTGTTGCCGGCGCCTGCCGCCACGTTGCACGGTGAAGTCCAGGGCCCGGCCGTGTCGCACGGAATGGTCTGTCCCTGGTTGAAAGCGGAGCCAAATGGCATATTGTTCCAGTACCCCCAGTCGTTCCCACGCAGTCCCACGCGCTGCAGAAGAACGCCCGTTAGAGGGTCGATAAAGGACTCGGGGGTCAGTCCCCCTAGCGACTCCGGCCAAGGCTGATCGCCGGGATGCGTGGCGTCCGATAGCCACGGATCGCCGTAGACGCCGCCCAGCGGAATGTTGCCCGTGGTGAACGTGAATGTCACAATGTCGCCGGTAGAGGGACAGGTAATCTGGCCGAAATACGGCGTATAAGCCTGGAGCGCGCGCGAATAGTGGCGCACGCCGGCGTATTGACCGGCAGTTGCGTACTGCGCCGTGCGCTGGCCGAGCACCACCGTGCGGGATAGGCCGTTCGGTGACGTGCTGGGCCGGGCCAGATCGGAATTCGAATTGGCAAAGGTGCCCGGATCCACGTCCAGTGCCAGCGGCGTCAGACCAGAACTTTGGCTTACCTGGACGGTACAGGCGTTTCCGTCGGGTGCCGTGTAGGCGATCATGGCTTGCGTGGCGGTCGTGCCCAGGACCCGGAAGTTCCCAATGGCCGCCAGGCAGGAACAGCCGGAAGCCAGTAACAAAGCCATAAATTTCATCGCGTTAACCCCTGCATCTTCATTGCCCACCAGTCGACGGAGATCCCTTCCGACGAAACACCGGTGGACAAGTTGATGAATTGAGGAGTCAGAGTGGCCGTCGGCGCTGCCGCTACGCTTCCAGGGTTGGCGCTGTTGATCTGGAACTGGATGGCGCCCTGCGTCGACGAATAAATGCGTACGTGGTACCAGGTGTTTGCCGCTACCGCCAGCCCACTGTTGACGCAGGTCTTCGTTCCCGCAACGATGACCTCGTACACCCAGCTTGTGGTACTGTCATTCGCCGGACAACCGCCGCCTGCAGAGTCGTACCGCACTGCAATCTCGTTTCCACCGGTGGGGTGGTAAGCGGACTGATTGTCGCTGAAGCCAACCAGATATTGGGCGTGTGCAACGCTGCTGGAGTCGGTTTGAAAGATAGCCTGTGCTTCCCAATAAGACCAGGCGCCTCCGGATCCCAGATTGGCAAAAGCGTAAACCGCCCCATCGGTCGCATCCGACAACGTAAGAGAACAACCGGTGCCGGCTGTGTTTGAACTGTCTAAATACAGAATGCCCGGATGATTTGCAACGCCTTGTATCATGTTATTTGTGCAATAGGATCCCATCGTGACCACATCCCAGTGCAGCGTTCCTAGCTGGCCGTTGCTGTCCTTGCCGGGCAGGAACTCTTCTACCGCGTTCATCACCGTCGAATCGAGGGGAGTGAAATCGACCGTACCCGCCGTGTTCGTAAGATTATTGCGAAAGGTATAGCTCCCGCCTCCCCCGCTTCCGCCCGCGCAGGACCACGCCCCGTTCACGTACATGGCCATCGCCCCCGAGCCGCCCGCGGCGCACGCCGTGGTTTGCGTGCAATTCGAGCAATACAGAAGAGTCCCATTAGCGCCGCTGCCAAGATTGGCAAATGTGGAACTACCCACCTGCGCCGAATTGCTAAGCGTAAGATTGGTGGCCGACAGGTTTCCGGTCTGCGTAGTATCGTTGACCACAGCCATCACGGAATTGCTTTGCGGGAACTGCGGCGCCCATCCAGCTACGTGTACCGTTTGCACCGGCAATGAAGTGTAGCGTCCTGAGGCGCTGCCGCCAAAATCGACGAACACGTAATCGGCTTGATTGGGTGTGCCGTTGAACAGGGTGCCCGGCACGGGATTCGCGGAGTCGGCGGAGATCACGCTGGGCCCCACTTCGTTTGCGAAGTCGATCTGGTAGCCCGTATTGTTGAACATTTGCAGGGTGAAGTTTCCCGAACCGCCATTCAGCCGCAATCCTGCCGTGGTCGTGTTCACGACGTTGCCCGAAATGATCTGGCTGGGGGCCCGCACCTCCAAACCGACTGGCCCCGCGAACTCGGCGGCGGCAAAATTATGGCTGCCGGCGCCCGCGTCGATCAGCATCCCCCATCCGGTCGCGGTCGTGGCCATGATCTGGCTTCCGTCCAGTGAGCTATTGCTGTATACGCCCCCCAGCGTGTTCAAAAACGCATTGAGGTTCGAAAGGTGCCCGTTGCCGTTGTAAGTGGTGGAAGTCTGGACCTGCATTCCCCAGCCGCCGTTCTGGTAGAGCACCATTTCCACAAAATCGGAATCGTGCGGGCCGCGGAAGGTCCAGCCGTTTCCGTTGTTGAAAGCCGACCGAATCCCGGTAAAATAACCCTCCAGGTCCAGAGAGGGTGTTGCAAAAGTAGAGTCCAGGCCCCATTCGGTGTAAATCCCATCCGAGTAGGCTTCCTGCACGAACACGTCCGTCATCTCCAAGCCGTGGCCGTATAGCCGGATGCCGTAGCTGGGTCCCGTTTGGTTGGCCTTGTTGCCATTGATCGTGCAACCCCGAATTTCTACGCGGAACAAACCATACAGGCTGTTCGTGCCGGTCAGCGCTGCGAAGTTCGTCTGCGAAATGACATCCACATTCGCGCCGTTCTTCAACATCAAAGTGGTCACGCCCGAGCCGGCGCATTCGATCTTGCCCGTTCCCGTTTGGTCCGTGAGAGAGCCCGAAAACCGGATACCCCCCACCGTGTGCGTCCCCACCCCGAAGTAGATCTTCTGAGCTTTGGCCAGAGTGATCACGCTGTTGACTACATATGTACCGTCGTCGGCCCGAACCTCCCCGGCGCCCGAGGCCAGCGCCGCCGCAAAAGCCGCCGAATCGTCGGTCACGCCGTCGCCCTTTGCGCCGAAGTCTTTGACGTGAACCACATCTTGCAGCTTGGAAGTTACAGTCAGAGTCACGGCCCCCGCACCCAACTGCAAGAACGTGCTCGTTCCAGTCAGTTGCTGTGTCCACGTATTGGCGGCCGTGCATAGGTATATGTTTTGTCCCGGGGTGGCATCCGTGGCGAAGTACTCCGCGCCTTGCGGGCAGGTCGTCGGCAATTGCGCCGTAGTCCCACGCTTGGCTGGTATCGTATACGTGGCGCCCGACGCGTCCCAGGGGCCGACCTGGATACGGCCTCCATTCACTACTGTTTGCCCTGTAAGAAAAGTTGCGCTCACCGACATGAGAACCCAAAGCCGAAAGCCATTCTTCATTAGTAATTCCTCACGATCGTTGCCTTGTAGCTGGTGCTGGCTGGAGTCACGCCGGAACCCGACAGGTTGCATAGGCGGACTGTTACCGTGTTCGTACCGCTCACCAGCATGATGCCAAAGATGCCTGCCGGCAGCGCTGGCCAGCCGGGTGCGACGGCGTCGCCGGGGTTGGCGCCAGCCACTGTCAGTGTCTGATCCGCGGCGCACCCGCCTGTCGCAATGCTAGGAAAAGCCAGAGTTGCCGAGTTCATCAGATAAGTGGGGATCACGCCGTTGTCCACCGCCAGGGTGCTCTGTCCGGGAGCCTCGGTATCGATGATTCCTGTGCCGGCGGCCAGCGTCTTGGCGCTCAAAAAGGCGCGTTGATCGCGTCCCCCCGTGCTGTCCCACGTGCCATTGGTTGCGGTCCAGGTGTAGACCGGTAAGACGTTCGGCGGAAAGAATGTAATACCAGCCTGCTGGGTGCAACCGGCCGAGCACGCTACGGTCAAATTGTTCCCCACCATGAGCGTGCCGGAGTTGTTCACGTAAACATACGCAGTACCGATGCCGCTCCCGCTGACGGTGGCGGTCGCGCTGTTCGTAATGCTGTAAACCTGGTAGCCGAAGCGCACGTTGCATGGCGACGTGGGCGCGCAGCCGCTACCGATACTGAGCACGGTGGAGGATGTCCGCACGGCGGCCAGATCCCCAAGTTGGTACGCCATGGTCACTCCGCTGCCGGAAGCGCTCGACGGCTGCCACGCGGACGCCGCCGAGTTCCAGACCAGCGCTTGGCCGTTGGTGGGGAGCGTGCTGGCGACCGCCTGTCCTTGGATCGCTTTCACCGTAGCGGCCGTCAGTGTGCCGCTGAGATCGCCGCCGGCACCGGGTAGTTGGCTGGAGGCGACCGTCCCGGATATCTGGCCGAAACCGTAGTCTCCGGTCTGGGATGCGATTGTGCCGGTTCTGCCGAATACGCTGCTTACCGCGCCGCCGCCCGATACTGTGCCCGGCTGCCATGCGGACGCACCCGAATTCCACACCAACGCTTGGCCGCTGGTGGGCGCCGTGTTCGCCACCGCCCGGTTTTGAATACCGGTCACCGTGGCGGCCGTCAATGTGCCGCTTACATCGCCGCCAGCGCCGGGTAGTTGGCTGGAGGCAACCGAGCCGGATATTTGGCCGAAACCGTAGTCTCCGGTTTGCGCCGCGACTGTGCCGGTTCTGCCGAACACGCTGTTCACCGCGCCGCTGCCCGATACAGTGCCCGGCTGCCACACGGACGCACCCGAATTCCATACCAACGCTTGGCCGCTGGTGGGTGCCGTGTTCGCCACTGCCCGGTTTTGAATACCGATCACGGTAGCGGCGGTCAATGTGCCGCTGAGATCGCCGCCCGCACTGGGTAGTTGGCTGGAGGCAACCGAGCCGGAGATCTGGCCGAAACCGTAGTCTCCGGCCTGAGATGTGACTGTGCCGGTTCTGCCGAAAACACTGCTCACGGTGCCGCCGCCCGATACCGTTCCCGGCTGCCACGCGGATGCGTTTGAATTCCACACCAACGCCTGGCCGCTGGCCGGAGCGGTATTCGCTACCGCTCGGTTTTGAATGCCAGTCACTGTGGCGGCTGTCAACGTGCCGCTCACATCGCCGCCCGCGCCGGGAAGTTGGCTGGAGGCGACGCTACCCGATATCTGCGCGAAACCGTAGTCCCCGGTCTGCGCCATTACCGCGCCGCTTCTTGCAAATACGCTGGTTACCACTCCGCCGCCACCGCTCACGGACGCCGTGCCCGCGCCGTTCACCACGCAATAGCCGGTCTGCGGCGTGCTGAAATCGATCGTAACGTTGTAGGTCGCTGGGCTGATCTGGATCTTGTCCGGCTCTACTTGCTGCGGTGGCGTCGAATTGTCATAGCAATCCACAACCAGGTTGGCCGTTCCAAACTGGTGTACAGTCCCCGGAATCGTAATGCTGACTTGCGTCGCGAAGGCATATGAGGCGTTGCCGGCTTCGGCCGCCGCCGGCTGCCATTGATTCGCCGTGGCGTTCCATTGCAATACCTGCCCGCTGGATGGGGCTGTGTTGCTTAAATTCCGCCCTTGCAGCCTGCCTACAGTCAGTCCGCCTGGAGCGCCGGTTATATCTCCACCCAGCGCCAGCCATTCGATGCTGCTCCCGTTGCTTGACAGCACCTCATTTGAGTCGCTCGAATTCACCGACAGGCTGCCGCCTTCAGCCGCCCACGTGTTGGCGGGATTGCAGGCGTACACGTTGCTCCCCGCGGACGCCGTGGTCAGGAAAAAAAACTGCCCCACTGCGCAGGTGGAGGGCAGGCTGCTCCCCGTCTGCATCGGCTTCGTGGAAGCGGCCCCCGAGAAATCGACGCTCTTGCTCTGTGTGCGCAAATCTACCAATGTCTGACCCGCTCCCGTGGCGGCAAACCAAGTCCACAAGAAGAGGCCTTTTGCAAGTCTGCATTTGTTCATATCTTTGCGAAGGCCCCTAGTAGACAGGACGAGGCCACTCCTGATCTGAGTCCAGCACACCGCTGGAGGGAAATGGCTGGTCAAGCGCTGCAAGTCATAGAAAGCACAAGCGCCGTAAGGTCCGCCACTCCTGTGAATGGCCTGCCGCCACTCTCGGCGTCGTCTTATGTGAGAATCGAGAAGGGCATCCGTATATGTGCGGCATCGCAGGATTCGTAACCCGCTCCCCAGGCGCGTCGCCGGACTCGGCTGTAGCCCGCATGACGGACAGCATCCGCCATCGCGGTCCCGACGGCTCCGGTTACTATCGCGATGCCTTCGCCTCCCTGGGCCACCGCCGCCTCAGTATCATCGATGTCGCCGGAGGCCACCAGCCCATGTCCAACGAAGACGGTGCGCTCCGGATTACCTACAACGGCGAGATTTTCAATCACGCCGACCTCCGTCCAGCCCTGGAGCAGGCCGGCCATCAATACCGCACCCGCTGCGATACCGAAACCATCCTGCATGCGTACGAGCAGTACGGCCCGGATTGCGTGACGCGCTTCCGCGGCATGTTCTCGTTCGCCATTTGGGACAAGAACTCCCGCACCCTGTTTTGTGCCCGCGACCGCCTGGGCAAAAAGCCGTTCTATTACCATTGGGATGGCCACCTGTTCGCTTTCGCTTCCGAGATCAAAGCGTTGCTCGAACACCCCGCCATCTCCCCGCACTTCGACGAATCGCTGCTCTCTGAATACCTCGACTTCGGCTACTGTTCCGGCGAGCGGACACTCTTCTCAGGCATCCGCAAGCTCATGCCGGGGCACTGGCTCCGCCTGACGCCCGAACAACTCGAAATCCGACAGTATTGGGAGATTCCCGACCCCACCCCTCCTGGTAACCGTGACGACGAATCCTGGATAGCGGAATGCCGCACGCGCCTGGAAGAAGCCGTCCGCACGCGCCTGATGAGCGACGTGCCTCTCGGCATGTTTCTCTCCGGTGGCGTCGATTCCAGCGCCATCGCAGCGCTGATGAAGCCTATGTCGAAAGGGCCTATCAAAACCTTCGCGGTGGGCTATCGCGAGCAGGCTTTCAGCGAGCTCGCCTACGCCCGCCAGGTCGCCGGAAAAATCGGCACCGAGCACCACGAAGTCGTCATCGGCCGCGAGGATTTCTTCAACGCCCTGCCGCAACTGATCTGGCACGAGGACGAACCCATCAGTTGGCCCTCCAGCGTCTCTCTGTATTTCGTGTCGCGTCTGGCCGCGGAGCAGGTGAAGGTCGTGCTTACCGGCGAAGGCAGCGACGAGCTATTTGCCGGTTACGCCCGCTACCACACTTACATCCTTAACCAGCGCTTGCTGAAGCTGTACCGAACTGTGCCCCGCTCCCTGCGCGATTCCGTGCGCTCGGGAATCGCCGGCTCCCGCCTGCTTTCCGGTAACATCCGACGCAAGCTGCAGCATTCCGTGCTGGGCCGCGGCGAAGATCTGGAAGCGCTGTACCTGGATAACTTCTACGCCGCGTTCTCGCGCGCCGAGCAGCAACGCTTGCTGAACGCGCCCGTGGGAGCCACTTGCGATTCATTTCTGCATTACTGGAATGCGCGGCCGGAGGCCTCGCTGCTCGCCCGCATGCTCTACGCCGACCAGAAAACCTACCTCGTCGAGCTACTGATGAAGCAGGACCAGATGAGCATGGCCTGTTCCATCGAAAGCCGTGTCCCTTTTCTGGACCACCAGTTCGTCGAATTCGCCGCTTCCGTTCCCGATCGTATGAAGCTCCGCGGCGGTGAGGGCAAATACATTCTGAAGCGCGCCGTCGAAGACATTCTTCCGCATGACATCGTTTATCGCAAGAAGATGGGCTTCCCCACTCCGCTCCGTCAATGGCTGATGGACCCCAGCGCCGACGCCCTAATCGCTCAGCTTCACAACCGCGACGGCCTGCTGGCCCCCTATATCGATTTCAAGTACTTGGACGATCTCCTCACCCGCCACAAAAACGGCTTGGAAGATGCTACCGACCGCATCTGGCGTCTTCTGAACCTACAGCTCTGGGGCGATATCTTCATTACCAGTAGGACAGGCATTCTTGCCTGTCCCGTGCCATGAACCTGACCCGCCTGCTGCAAATGAGCCCGGCCGAAATCGGCATGCGCGCCCAACAAGCTTTTTCCAAACGTTGGAGCAAACCCCCAGCTTGCCGGCTAATCGAATCTTGCGCCGTCCCAGCCTGCCCAGCGCTTCCCCCGCTCGCCTCACTAGACGAAGCCGAGCGCATCTGCCAGCACCGCTTCGATCTGCTCGGCTACAAAAACCTGAATTTCGGCACCCCCATCGATTGGCACTTCGACCCTGTCCATAACAAGCGCGCCCCCCGCAAACCCTGGTATCAGATTCCATTCCTGGATTTCGATCAAATCGGCGATCACAAGATCATCTGGGAGCTGAACCGCCACCAGCATCTCGTCACCCTAGCCCTAGCCTGCTTCCGCGACGAAATCTTAGCCCAATGGACCCACTGGCAAAGCGAAAACCCCTATCCGATCGGAATCAACTGGTCGAGCACGCTGGAAGTCGCCTTTCGGGCAATGTCCTGGCTCTGGGTTCGCCACCTGATCGGTGACTTTCACCCCGCCTTGATCCCCGCGCTCCACCTCCACGGCTGGTACATTGAGCGCTTTCTGTCCACTTATTTCTCCCCCAACACGCACTTGCTCGGTGAAGGCGTGGCGCTCTTTTCCATCGGTCTGCTTTGTCCGCAGATCGCGGACGCGCCCCGCTGGCGATCTCGCGGCTGGAAAATTGTCCTGCAACAGGCCGAAACCCAAGTTCGCCCCGATGGCTTCCACTTCGAGCAATCCGTCTACTACCACATCTATGCCCTCGATTTCTTCCGGTTCGCACGAGACCTGGCTGCGATAAATGCGCTCCCAATTCCACCATCTTTTGATCGCACGATCGAGAAAATGAGCGAAGCCCTGGCAGCCCTCTCTCAAGCCGGCCGCGCGCCGAACTTCGGAGACGACGATGGCGGTCGCGTCGTAGGGTCGCCCCCTCGCCTCGTCGCCCCATCGCCCCCTCGCAGCATAGCCCTCCCATCCGCCGGCATCTATGCCATGGCCTCCACCAACTCGCAACTCTTCATCGACGCCGGCCCGCAGGGCGCCCATACCGCTGGGCACGGCCACGCCGATGCCTTAAGCATCCAGCTCGTCACCGCCGGTCGCCCCATAATGATCGATCCCGGCACCTTCTGCTACGTCTGCCCCGAGCGCGATCGCTTTCGCGGCACCGCGGCCCACAACACGCTGCAGGTGGACGGCCGCGATCAAGCCCGGCCGCATGGGCCCTTTGCCTGGACCGGCATGCCCGAAACCACCGTCGACCGCTGGCAAATGGGCGAAACCTTCGATTTCTTTGCCGGACACCACAACGGCTACGATCCCGTCATCCACCATCGCTGGGTGTTCAGTCTCAAGAACAAATTCTGGATGGTGCGGGACCTCGTCACTGGTATCGGTCGCCATCGCCTCGATATCCACTGGCACTACCTTGATGAGCGTGACGTTGCCATCCTGCCGCCCACCGGACACAACTGGTCCCGATCCGTCGAGCGCTGGGACTGGTCCTCCGTCTATGGCGGAAAAAAACCCGCCTTCGTCCTGCGTTTCAGCACCGAGACTGCGTTGCCCGCCGATTTCGCCGTGCTGCTCGTTCCGGGGGCGCCAGGGACATTCACGCAAACCGCGCCCAGTGCCTACCGCTACGACGAGCCGCAAGCTTCGCATGAATTCATTTTCGGCGACCGTTTTATCTACCGCGCTACTGGCCCTGCAGGCGCCACCGAGTTCTCCCTATGAGAATACTCTGGGTTAAAGCCGGAGGCCTGCTCCCCCCCGACATGGGCGGCAAGATTCGCAGCTTCCAGATCCTCAAACAACTCGCCCGCCGCCACGAGATCACCCTCTTCACCTTTTACCCTGAGCATCCGGACGACCAGCATCTCCACGGCAACGGCTTCTTCGCGAACATCGTGCCCGTCCCCTTGCCGCTCCCGCCCCGCCGCAGTCTCGGCGAATATCTCCGCTCTGCCGGTATGATGGCCGCCGGCCGGCCCGTCACCATCGACAAATTCCTTTACCCCGAAGTCCGCCGCCGATACGCCGATCTGCTCGCATCCGCCACCTTCGATGTGATCGTCTGCGACTTCCTGGTGCCCGGTTCGCTGATGCATTGGAAAAGACCGCCGCCCACCATCCTGTTCACGCATAATGTGGAGGCGCAGGTTTGGGAGCGGCACTACAAGGTCACAACCAATCCGTTGATGAAAACTGCCTGCTGGCTGGAATCGCGCGCCTTGGCCGGCGCCGAGCGCCGTTACGTGGAGTTGGCGGATCACGTTTTAGCCGTCTCGGAAAACGATCGCGCGTTCTTTCTCCAGTATGTCGACCCCAGCCGCGTCTCCGTGATTCCCACCGGCGTGGATACCGAGTACTTCCAACCGTCTTCCGATTCTGAGCAGCCAGACACCATGGTCTTCACCGGCACTATGGACTGGATGCCGAACGAGGATGGCGTTGCCTACTTTGTCGACAAGATATTTCCGCTGATACGGCGCGAGATTCCAGACGCCGCCTTTTGGGCGGTGGGCCGCCGTCCCCCGCGGCGCATTCAAGCGTTGGCATCCGGTAACGTGCAGGTAACCGGCGCAGTAGACGACATCCGCCCTTATCTCGGCAAAGCGGCGGTGTGCGTGGTGCCGCTGCGCAGCGGCAGTGGAACGCGCATCAAGATCTTCGAAGCCATGGCCATGGGCAAAGCTGTAATCTCGACCACCATGGGAGCCGAAGGTCTGCCCGTGAACCATGGCGAGGACATCATACTGGCCGACGATCCCGCCGATTTCGCCGACCAGGTGGTGCAACTCTTGCGCGATCCGCAGCGCCGTGCGCAAATCGGCCGGGCCGCGCGCCAGCTTGTCGAGGAGAACTACGGTTGGCCTTCGGTAGCCGCCCACTTCGAGCAAATCATGCAGGCCGTGCTGACCCATGCGAACAGTACGTAACCTCCTGTTGGTATATGCAGCGCTTAATGCTGTCCTCTACAGCATGCTGCTGCCGCTTTGGGAAGGCTTCGACGAGCCCTTCCATTTTGGTTACGTGCAACAACTGGCGAACGGTCTAGGCCTCCCCGACGCCCGGAACGCGCGCTTGTCCCGCGAGGTCTGGGAGGCCGTCCTGCGCGCGCCGGCCAGCGATCCAGTTAAATCGAACTTGCCTCAAGTGGTCACGTACGCTGAATACTTCTCCTGGCCATTGGAGCGCAGGTCCGCCGTGCAACGAAGCCTGCGTGAAATCCCCCCGGAATACCGCTGGCAACTCTCGAGCGCCGGCAATTATGAGGCGCACCATCCGCCTCTTGCGTATATGTTGCTAGCAGTTCCCGAGCGGCTCCTGGCCGGTGTTTCCCTTCCGGCGCGCATCTTGATCCTGCGAATTATCGCCGCTTTGGCTGGTGCCTTCCTGCTGTTCACCGCCACGGTTGCCTTATGTTCTGAACTCTCGATTGGCGACGCGCAGCGGAACGTGGTGCTGTTCTGCGTCTTATCGTCACAAATGACATGGGCCACTCTGGCGCACGTGGCGAACGACTGGCTGGCGGTGCCGCTCGCGGTTTGGACGTTGGTGTTTATGATCCGCAGTGCTTCGTTCCCAACACAAACCAATCTTGTGTCATCGTCGTTGATCCTGTCCGCCGGATTGCTTACGAAGGCCTACTTCCTGGCGCTCGTTCCCGTACTGGCAGGCATCGCTTTGATTAGAGGCAGGCTGCGTGGATTCGTAACCCACGCGGCCGTAATCGCGATTTGCGCGGGGCCGTGGTATGTCCGCAACTACCTGCTGTACCACGTTGTTACCGGTACACAGGAATCGCGCGCCGGCATCGGTCCAGCCCAGGTATTCCGCGCGGCCTTTGCCTTGCATTGGCCCGCCGTAGCGGCAACCAGCATTCGCGCCGCTCTGTGGACCGCCAACAACACGTTCCATAGCTTCTCGCTCGGTACCATGAACCTCGTTATCGCGGTGTGTGCGGCCGCCTTCTTGCTTTGGATCTTCAGCCGCCATACCCTCCGGGAGTGGGTGGTAGTAGCTTACTGCGCTGCCTTCGCCCTGGCCGTCGCCTATGCGGCAGTGGTTGTGTATGTGCGCACGGGCAATCCGTCATCTACGCCTTCTGCGTGGTACGCCCAAGTCCTGGTGGCGCCGACCATGGCGCTTCTGCTGCTTGGAGCCTCGAGGTGGCCGCGGGTTGGAAGGATCTTGGCGATCGCCATCGTCGTGTTGTTTGGGTACGTGCTTGCCGTGACCTACGTGTTCAAGTTGATTCCGCTCTATGCCGGGTATGCAGGGCGGGGCTCCTTCAGGGACATCGCCGCGCAATATTTATTGAGAATTCATGCCCTCCGCGCCAACCTCAGTTCAGTGGCGCTCGGTCCTGCCACGTTGATCTTCATTATGACAGCGGCAGTTGTCCTGCTGATGGTAATGCTGGAGATCCTTTTGGTTCGTGGAATTCTCGCATCGTGCGCAAGATCCTCGTCGTATTCGGCACCCGGCCCGAAGCCATCAAGCTCTGCCCGGTCCTATTGAAGCTCCGGCAGGACGCGCACTTTCAAGTACGTGTCTGCGTGACCGCACAGCACCGCTCGATGCTGGATCAAGTATTGGCCGCCTTCGATGTGACGCCGGAATACGACCTCGATTTGATGCAGCCCGGGCAGACGCTTGCGCAGATCACGGCACGCATCCTGGCGGCCCTCGAGCCAGTGATCAAAGGCGAGCAACCCGATATGCTCCTCGTGCAGGGCGACACCACCACCACGCTAGCCGGTGCTTTGGCGGCCTTCTACCAACATGTTCCAGTGGGCCATGTGGAAGCTGGTCTGCGCACCGGCGATCTGGCGCAGCCATTTCCGGAAGAGATGAACCGCGTGTTGACCGGCCGCCTTGCGGCCCTGCATTTCGCACCCACCGAAACGGCGAGGTGCAATTTGTTGGCCGAAGGTGTCGCCCCGCAGCGCATTTGTGTCACCGGCAATTCGGGGATCGACGCAGTCCTCTACGTGCGCGACGCCTTGGCGGCTGGGCGGTTGCCCGGAGGTACATGGCCCCAACTGGATGCGTCCAAAAAACTGATCGTGGTCACCGCGCACCGCCGGGAAAGCTTCGGCGAGGGCTTCGCACATATTTGCGAAGCGCTGGCCCGTCTTGCCAGGCGGGACGATATTCAGATAATTTATCCGGTGCATCGCAATCCGAACGTCATGGACCCCGTATACCGGCAATTGGACGGGCTGGGGAATGTCTTCTTAGTCGAACCGCTGGATTATGTTCCCTTTGTGGATTTGATGCGCCGCGCGCACCTGCTGATCACCGATTCGGGCGGCATCCAGGAAGAAGGGCCTTCGCTCGGAAAGCCCATTCTCGTGATGCGGGAGAAGACCGAACGGCCCGAAGCAGTGGCCGCCGGCACCGTGAAACTGGTGGGTACGGACGCTGACCGCATCGTAACCGAAGCCGAGCGCCTGCTGGACGATGAACGGGAGTACGGCCGCATGGCCCGCATCCACAATCCATACGGCGATGGACGCGCCAGCGACCGCATCCGGCAAGCCATCGAGACGTATTTTGTCTAAAGGCCCAGCTTGGTGGCGGCGTTGTCGCGGAAAAGAGAGCCTTCCCGAATGTACTTCCTCACGGTGGCCAGCGACCGGTGTCCGGTTTGCTTCATGATGGCCAACTCGCCGGCGCCATTCATGGCGGCCTGGGTGGCCAAACCCGCGCGTAAACTGTGGCCGGCATAATCCACGGTTTCAAGACCAGCCCGTCCAGCGGCGCGCTTCACCAGATAGCCAACCGAATCCGCGTGCAGCCCTTTGACGCTCACCCGCCCGAATCGATCGATGGATCGGAACACAGGCCCAGCCGCGATACCCACTTGTTCCAGCCAGCCGCGGAGCGCGCGCACCGGGCAGGTCTGTGGATTGGAGCCAAACGGTAACGCCACTGGTCTTCCCTCCCCTTCCTGGTCGGTCTTCGATCGGCCGAGCCGCACGATGAGTCCATCCGGCGTCGTTTCGAGATCCTCGACACGTAGCGCGGCCAGTTCCGACCTTCGAAAGCCTCCGGCAAATCCAGCCAGCAGCAATGCCCGATCGCGCGTCCCGCGAAGGTCCTGCGGCAGTTCCGCGACGATGAGCTGCAGATCCGGCGTCAGAAACGGCTTCTTCCCACGTTGGGCCGTTCCTTTCTTGCGCTTGATTCCCTTCCAGACTTCGCTCACGACGGCATTCTGCATGGTAGCGGGCGAAGGTTGGCCAGCCGCTTGATGCGCCCGGTTGATGGTCGTAAGGCGCCGCGCAAGGCTAGACGGCTTAAGCGTCGCCGCACGGTCGGTAAGGTAGAGGGCGACCGTGTGGGGCAATGCTGGAAGCGACATGAAGTGATGGGCCTCGCACCATTCGCGAAAATCCCTCCAGTCGGCCTGGTAAGCCCGCAGGGTGTTCCCGGCCTTTGCCGCTGCCGCGAATTCCTGAGCCTGCCGTCCGAGCGAAACCAGGGTGCCTTTATCGAATTCAGTTTGGAGTGCTGTGGCCTCAGACAATGCGCGATTCTATCACACTTCTGATAACGTTCTATTATCAGAAGTGTGGAAAATGTTTATTTTTCGCACATGCGCATAATCGCTGTCAGTGTGCTAGCTTGGTACGTTGCCAGATAAACCCACATGGTATGGGCGGTTAGACCAAGTCATCGCCGAACTTGGCGGCCTTCCTTGGCCTTGGGTGGATCGGGAAACCCTGCAATCTCTCCTGCAGGTAGGCCCAAGGCGTGCCCAACAGATATTGCGGCCTTGCATCACACGCCAAGTGGGGGCTAGCGGAGTGGCCGGCCGGGACGAATTAATCGCACATTTGAAGCGCTTGGCAGCCGGCGACGAGGCACACTATGAACGGCGGCGCCGCCAACGGCTCGCACAGGTTTTGGAAGGGCTGCGGCAGGTGGCGCTAGCTCAGCCGAAGGTACTTGTGGAAGCGCCCACAAACGTGCTCAATCAGCGATTTGTCAGTCTGCCGGATGGCGTCTCGGTATCGCCAGGGGCAATTTCGATAACGTTCTCTTCGCCGAACGAGGCGCTGCAGAGACTGCTCGCTCTCGCCATGGCGATTGGAAACGATTTCACGGAGTTCGAGCGAATGGCCGGCGCATGATTCAACCCGTGAAGTCGTTTCAACCACAGGGGTTGCAGAGGGTGCTGTGGCCCGACGGCAAATCCTTCGCCTTCACCATCTTCGACGATCCGGATTCGCAAACGCTGGAAGCCGGCCGTGAAGTCTATGCCCTCCTGGCCGATCTCGGGTTCCGCACCACCAAAGGCGTATGGCCCATCCGGGGTTCGGGAACGCCCTCCGACCACGGCGGCACGTGCGCCGAACCAGCCTACCGCGCCTGGGTGCAAGACCTCCAACAAAAAGGGTTTGAGATCGGCCTGCACAATGCTACCCTGCATACGTCCATCCGCGAACAGACCCAGTTGGGCCTGGAGACGTTCGCGGAATATTTCGGCGGATATCCCGTCACCTTGGCGCAGCATTACTATTGCGATGAAAACATTTACTGGGGAGACCAGCGCGTCAGCGGCCTGGGCCGCCTCCTCTACAGGGCTCTAACGGGAGGCCGGAACCGTGATCGATCCCATGGGCACATTCCCGGACACGCGGAGTTCTGGGGCGACCTGTGCCGTCGGCATATTCGCTACGTGCGCAATTTCACTTTCGCCGAAACCAACACGCTGCGCGCCTGCCCCTATATGCCCTACCATGATCCGGACCGCCCGTATGTGAACTATTGGTACGCTTCTGCGGAGGGCGCCACAGTAGAGCCTTTCGTGGATAGGATCGGCGAAGCCAACCTGGACCGGTTGGAGGCCGATGGTGGAGCGTGCATCATGTACACGCACTTCGGCCTGGGTTTTTGGGACGGTCGCATGCACCGGCGATTCGCCGAGTCGATGACCCGCCTGGCGCGGCGCAACGGCTGGTTTGTGCCGGTTTCAAAACTCCTCGATTACCTGCTGGACCGGCGCGGCGGCGAATCGGTATTGCTGGCGGCCGAAAGGCGCGAACTGGAGAGGCGCTGGCTGCTACACAAGGTCCGCTTCGGCAACGCTTGAACCCGGCCTCTGCGTGCGCCACACAGCGAACCCAGCCAGGCAGATGAGCGCCGCCCCGGAGATCGCCGCCCCGGCCACAAAAGAAGCCGGTTCATATGCGAATCGCACTAAGTGCCTTCCGGGCTGCAACAGCACGCCACGAAATAAATAATTAGCCGTGATCCAGTGCGACCGCTGGCCATCGATGTACACCTTCCAGCCGGGGTAGTCGCTGTCGTTCAGCACCAACAAGGCGGGGCGCTCCACAGCCGCATCGATCTTCACTTCCTGCGAAGTGTACGACAGAATTCTGGCGGCGCGCACGCGCTCCGGGGGTAAGCTATGGAGTCTCCCGATCATCGCCATGTCCGCGGGATCCGGACCTGTTGCCGAAACTACCGCCGTCTGAAATATGTCGAAATTCGGAGATCCCAGGCGCGCCAGCGCCGCCGCGTCATCGCGCGCCACTTCCACGCTGGAAAACAAAGCCGCCCGGGGTAGGTAGTCGGGGTATTCGTAGATCTTGATCTCATGGTCGTACACCTGCCGAAATGCTGGTTGTGCAGTAACGTCGGCGTTGAAATGCGGGTCGCCCCAACCCGCCCAGGCCGCGCAAGTATCGCCTTTGGGTCCCGCTGTCGTCGTAAACAGCAGCTCCACGGTTTGCCCCATATACTCGCTCAGGTCGACCGATCCCGGAATCCAGCGGCGCTCCGCCAGATTATGCTTGGGATCGATATAACGATGGTAGAGCGGTCGAATTCGTCCGGCGCTGTCCCGGATCTCCAACCGAAACTCCACTCCGTCTCCGCATAGCGGCATAGAACCGTCATAAACCGCCGGCTGCATGGCCAGGCTGAAAGAGAGTTCGCGGCTGGACGGGGTGATGGTGGTTCTGAACGGCAGCCGCTCATAAGGTGGATGCTCAAACAGAACCGCCTTGGTTTCTCCTGAAATTGTGAATGTCCTGACTTCGATCAGGTTTTCCCGTCCCGGCAAGAGCCGGCCCGCATTCTGCCGGATGATTTCCTGCACACGCCCCGGCTCCGAGCCATAGGGTTGCATCGACAAAAGATACTTCACCGACGAGAGCTGGAGCAGCCGGCGCTTGAGAGGACTGTCCACGGATAGCCACCGTAAACCCGTGAAACGGTTGACCAGATCCCCATACGCGACCGGTGGTATCTCTTCCCGCAGGAAGAATCGGATAAACGCAAAGTACTTGCGGTAATACATGGCATCCACGCCGCGAATGTCACTGAGCTGAAAACTGCCCGCCCAGTCCGGATGCAGGATTCCATCCCGTCCGAAGATGCGCTCATGAGAGCCGGTCCCGGCTGTCAGATAATCGACGTAGGGGGCGCCTTGGTATGGATTCGCGGCGTCGCTGGCCGAGCTTGTGGTGACATAGTAAACCGGATATATGTAGTTACCGGCCATCTCGGCCGCCAATAGGATCACCAAGGCGGCTGGCAGCCACGCTCCGGACGCCGGCCGAGCCGGTCCAAGTAGAACCAGAGCAGCCAGGAACAATACTGCGCCGGCCCCGGCCAGGCTCAGATAGAATTCATGAGGTTGTGCTCTTGCCGCCAGGACCGGCGACAACGAAAATGCCAGGGCCGCGACGAGCACCGTTAAGACAATCAAGACCGACACGACCAGCCGCCTGCGGGTCAGCGCGCCGGTCAAGACCGCATGCATGCCATATGCACAAAGCACGGAAAGGGAGAAAGCCAGAAGCGGTTCATCGTACTTCGCAAATAGAATAAGCTGGAAGAACGGCACATGCCCGATCGAATTGATTACGGGCGCACCGTACCGCTTCAAAGCGATAGTTAGAGCAGACGCGAAGAAGAAGAGCGTGAGGCGCCGCTCGTCGGGAAAGCGATTTTCGCTTTTGCAGAT
>Ga0116135_1000161_pt1 | contig 34548 bp, 22 predicted proteins | sample June2015DPH_20_1_FD_89738 | JGI IMG/M metagenome (GOLD analysis project Ga0116135, IMG submission 89738) | Peatland microbial communities from SPRUCE experiment site at the Marcell Experimental Forest, Minnesota, USA - June2015DPH_20_10 | ecosystem: Environmental > Terrestrial > Soil > Wetlands... | reverse complement strand
TCCACACATCAGCAACGCCAATCCGGACCCCCTCACGCTCGAAGACCTCGACGCCGTCCGCGAAGACGTCCCCGGTATCGTCGCTTCTTCTCCTGTCACCCAACTCTCCGAACGCATCCCCATAGGCAACGGCCGCGAAAAAGACGTCACTATCCTCGGCGTCAGCCCCGAATACCTGCGCGTCCGCAATCTTTTAGTTCCATCCGGAAGATTCTTCGATCAGCAAGATTCCCAGGCTCACAACAAAGTCGGCGTCATCACCGAAAAGATGGCGGACGAAATCTATGGATCGCCCCAAGCCGCCGTGGGTAAAGTTATCAAACTCACCGGCCTGCCCTTCACCATCATCGGCACCTTCAAAGAGCGGGTGGAAACCTTTGGTCAATCCGAGATCGTCGACGATACCCTTCTCATTCCTTACTCCGTCAGCCGTTATTTCATGGAAATACCCACCGTCAAAATGCTCTATTTCTCAATGGAAGACCCGTCCATGGTCATCCCCGCGACAGCCCAAATCAAACGCGTCATCCAATCGCGCCACCACTCCGAATCCACATACGACGTCTCCAACCTCACTGCACTTCTTTCCATGGCCGACCGTATCGCCACCGGACTCACCTGGGGTCTGCTTCTGATCTCCATGGTCACTCTGCTCGTCAGCGGCATTGGCATCATGAACATCATGCTCGCTACCGTCACCTCGCGCATCCGCGAAATCGGGATCCGCAAAGCGGTCGGCGCCACCAACCGTGAAATCCGTTTTCAGTTCCTCGCCGAAGCCATTTTGATTTCCCTTATCGGAGGCTTTGCCGGAATCGCCATCGGTTATGCCATTCCCTATTCGGTCCGTTTTCTCACGGAATATCGCGTTCCCATTTCAGGCCTCTCCGGGATCATCGCCATCTTGGTTTCTTCCATGGTGGGCGTAATTTTCGGAACCCTCCCCGCTTCTCGAGCTGCCGATCTCGATCCTGTGGAAAGTTTGCGCTACGAGTAATACTGCGTAGTTTCATCGCGTTGCGAGAGAATCCCAACTGGTATTCCGCGCCGAGATGCCCGGTCTCAAGAAAAAGTTGCATTTTTCCCGGAAACGGAAGTAATATGGTCGTACAGGGTTTCCTGTAGCATTCCCGGTTCGGGCCCTGTACCGCCAATTACACTGCCAGTCGCTGTTCAGGTTGTGCAAAAACTAACGAAGTGGGTCGCCCACTTCCGTCCCGGTTCGGAGAGTTCACTATGTCGTGGTATGCATATTGCCTTACCGAGCACCAGACCCTGCCCAATGGCACCCGTTCCCGACGCCCTTTCGTTATCGAGAATGTCCAAGGCGTGAACGGAGCCCCCGTCCTCAGCTATCCCAGCGGCGAGTTTGCTGTGATTGTGAGCGAATACGACCCCAGTGCTGGAGAACTTGACCACTCCGCAGCCATCGATCACGCCCGTGTCGTCAGCGGCTGCTTCCGTAACTCCACCGTCCTGCCCTTCCGCTTCGGAACTGTCTTTGAAAGCGACGACGCCCTCCGCCAGGCCGTCCGCGTCAACCGGCGAGCCTTCGGACAAAGCGTCGAAAAGCTCCGCGGCAAGTCCGAAATGCACATCAAGCTCACCGTCACCGACGGCTCCTTGCGCGAAGCCATGATCGACGTCATCCTGCCCGACACCGTCGGCGGCGACTATCTGTCGAAACTCCGCGTCAAAGCCTCCCGCGACCGCGAGCGCCAGACCAAAGCCCGCGCCCTCTCAGTCCAGGTTCACAAGCTCTTCAATCCCCTGGAAGAAGAAGTGAGCTGCAAGAAAGTCGCTCCGCAAGGCATGCTCATCGACATCGCGCACCTCATCGATTCCAAATCCGTAGAAAAATACCAGAACCGCTACACCGCAGCCGCCAAGCAGCTCAAAAACTGCCAGGTAGCCATCAGCGGCCCCTGGCCCCCTTACCATTTCCTTCCTGGCAAACTCCGAACTGTAGCCGGTAACAGCTAATTAAATAAAGTCTCTCGGGTGCCCCATCCTCGCCGCGTTCTTAGCGACAGGGTGGGGCCCTTGAGTTTGCTTTCGGCTTCTCTTCGTCAAAAAGCCAGCTGTCATTCCACCGAGGAAACTGCTGAGAACGACTCGAAGGGGACCCCTGCGCTTCTCTGCCCGAGATAAAATGAGAGCCCGCGAAGGTCTGAGCTTGAGCCCTTCGTCACGTGCTTGGCTGGCCCGGCAAAAACTTGACATGAAGCGACCCGCCGCAACCCGCGCAGTTTTGCTCCCCATCCTTTTGATAGCTTCCATTGGAATGCGGGCACAAAAGGACCCAGGTCCACGGTCGGGTGCACCTGGAGCGGGCGGCCCTTATCTCACTCTCAATGCCAGCGAACTATCCCTCTTCAGCCATGCATTTCTGCGCTTCGCCAGGCCGGTCTCAGTCTCGGGAAACATTGAAAAAGGAAAAGGTTTGGGGCCAACTTTCAACGGCAACGCCTGCGCAATGTGCCATGCCCAGCCGACGGCCGGGGGGAGCAGCCCCGGACTGACGGCGCCGGAGGAACCTCGTCCCAATCCGCAGGTGGCTCTGGCCACGCTCCATGGAGCCACCAACTCCGTTCCATCATTCATCACCGCGCACGGTCCGGTGCTCGTGCCTCGCTTTGTGCGCAAACCAGATGGCACGCTCGATGGCGACGTTCACGGCATGTATACGATTGCCGGCCGCACCGATGCCAAAGGCTGTACCTTGAAACAGCCGGATTTTGCCCGACAGATCGCAGACAATAACGTGGCTCTCCGCATCCCGGCTCCGCTCTACGGCTTGGGTTTGGTTGAGAACACGCCCGATGCTGCGCTGCGCGCCAACTTGGCTTCCACAGAAGCTGCCCGGTCGAAGCTCGGCATCGGCGGTGCTTTTAATGTCAGCCCCAACAACTATACGATCGCGCGCTTCGGGTGGAAGGCGCAGGATCAGTCGCTGCTGATGTTCGCGGCAGAAGCCGCCAGCGTCGAGGAGGGTATTTCAAATGAATTGTTTCCGGATAAGCGCGATGCGGTGCCCGGCTGCATCTTCAATGCCACGCCCGAAGATTCGACGAGCATTTTGAACCCCAATCCCCAAAGCCCGAATTTCGGAACGCCCCCTGGAACCGCCTCGGAGATGTCTTCGGATATCGTTAATTTCGCCGCTTTCATAAGGCTCCTGGCGCAACCGAAGCCCGCGCCTCCGACGTCATCAACGGAGAACGGCGAAGCTTTGTTTAACCAGATCGGTTGTGCTCTCTGTCATTCCCCTACGCTGAAGACCGCAGTGTCAATCTACCCTGTTATGAGCGAGGTGACCTACCGGCCATTCTCGGACTTCGCACTCCACCACATGGGCGTGCGTCTGGCGGATGGAATTTATCAAGGTGCGGCCGGACCGGACGAGTTCCGCACTGCCCCATTATGGGGTGTGGGGCAGCGGCTGTTTTTTCTGCATGACGGGCGCACCTCAGACTTGTTGCAGGCCATCGAAGACCACCGTTCCGGCGCCAACTGCAATGCCCCGATCGGTGGTGCGCCCCTCCAGCCTGGCTGCAACTCGGAAGCCGACACTGTGATTCGTAACTTTAAAGAGCTCAGACCGTCGCAGATTCAGGACATCCTAAACTTCCTGCGCTCGTTATGAACATCCGCGATCAAAGCACCGCGGCGCTGATGCGAATGTCCCCAGTGTCCAGCTACGGCGTGACCTCGAAGACGACCCCGTTGCCATTCGCGCCGCCATACTTAGTCGTACCGTAGACTTTGCCGCCTCTCACCACTAGATTACTGAACGAGTAGAGGCCGTCTCTGCCGCCGGTAAAGTTGTACAGCACGGTGTACGTCCAGGATCCGCCGGTAGGCGTCAGTTCGTATACGGTCCCGGCATTGTGATCGCCGTCGCAGTGTGTGGTGCCGTAAAGGTTTCCCGATGCATCCAGGACAACCTTGCGATAACTTCCCGAGATGCCCCAGCCGGGTACGCTGTAGATCACGCTGAAAGTCCAACTCCCGCCCGCCGGAGTCAGTTCGAAAATTGTGCCCCCACCGCCGTTACCGCCCTCCGTAGCCGCGCCGTAGAAATTGCCCGAAGAATCGGAGATCAAGTCGGCATAGGGAACCGCTCCATCGTCTCCATCTTGGAAACTATGGAGAATGTTTTCTGTCCAAACCGTTCCCGGCACCAACTGGAAAATGGTGCCGTATCCGTAAACGCCCCCTGCGGAAGTGGTGCCATAGAGGTTACCCGCCGCGTCAAAACTTACTCCGCCCACCGGCGTCACTCCGTCCGTGCCACCGCCGAAGCTGTAAAGGATCGTCTCCGTCCATTTCCCCGGTTTGGTCAGCGGAGGAGCAAGCTCGAATACCGTGCCGTTGCCATTCGCCCCGCCGGCACTGGTGGTGCCGTAAAGATTCCCCGCCGCATCCAGCACCAAACCTGCCTGCGGATCTGCTCCGTCCGCGCCACCGGCGAAGCTGTACAGCACAGTCTCCTTTTTTCCATTGACCAGGAACACCGTTCCATTACCATACGCGCCCCCGGCAGTGGTCGTGCCGTAATAGCCGTACGGGCTATTGATCAATTCCGCGTTTGGTCCTGCCCCGTCCGTGCCGCCTGAAAAACTGTGCAGCACCGTCTCCGCGCCCTTCACCGTCATCTTGTACACAACCCCGTTGCCATAAGCGCCTCCGGAACTGGCGGTGCCAAATAATTCTCCAACCGTGTTGGCGCTGAAGCCATTGACCGGATTTCCCCCGTCGCTTCCGCCGCTGAAGCTGTGAATCACGCCGAAAGTTTGAGCATGCGCCGGTGGAGTCGCCACCGCGACTAACCCTGCCACAAAAACGTATACCAACATCATCTTGGCCGTGACTGATATCGATTCAGGTTTCACGAATCTTTTATCCTTTCGAGTGTTAATTTGGGGCTCGCAAAAGGTCAGCCGTCGGAGAGAAGCCTGACCGAAGCGCTATAACCTTCCTACGCTTTGGCAGCCTTGTCAAGAAGTCAAAGGTTCGCATGAACCTCGCATAGATATGGATCGGTGGCTTGTCCCTTTCTGGAAATATTCCGCTCGCCCCCACACTTCGGCGCTGCGCATCCAAGCCTGCTGTCTTTCTAATCTCCCGTGCCGCTCAAATTCACGGTCTGTGGAGCGCCGGGGGCGTTGTCGGAGACGCTGAGGGTTCCCCGTCGAAACTCCCGTTGCCGTGGGGCTGAAGGTGATGCTCACCTGGCAGGCCCTGCCCGCCGCAAGCGTCGCGCCGCACGTGGTCGCTGAGATTGCGAACGGCCCGCTGACGGCAAAGCTGGTTAGGGCAAGGTTCGCCAAACCGGTATTTACGTTCCTGATTGTTACTTGCTTCCGCTCGCTGGTGCTGCCAACTTTCCACTTGCTGAAGGTCAGCGGATCGGGTGTGAGGGCGGGGTCCAGCTCACGTTCGGCGAGATACTTAAAAATGCCCCAGATTCGGATGCCTCGTACCCACTCGTGGTCGTGCCATACAGGGTGCCATCTCTGGCTCGGATGAGGCCGTTCGGGTTGAAGCCGCTGCCGCAGATTTTCGCTGCGCCGCAAAAAAATGTAATAGGTGGAAAATTCTCCCGTTGGCGTTATATAGAAGATCGTGCCGCACCCCTCAGCAGCACGGAGGCACGGAGAACCATCCGTCACATCTCCGCCGGAGTTGGTTCCCCAGAAGTTCCCGTCCGAGGCCTGTACTAGGGCCGATGCAGGATTCATCCCATCCGCACAGAGCTGCTTTCTTCGCTCCAGGCAAAAGCTGTGGAGCGTAGTCGGAGCACCTGAGGGAGTAATGCTGAAAATCGTGCCACGGGAGTAGGCCCCGCTGCCGTAGTAATAAGTGGTTCCATAGAAGTTGCCATCCGTGCCCTGGACCAATGCAGCGGAGGGTTCTGAGCCATCGGCGCAGTCATTCAGCGTACAAAAACTATAGAGGGTAGTCAGCGCTCCGCCCGGAGCGATTCGAAACACGGTGCCAGAGCCGTAACCCGCACCGCCGCCGCCTAACCCCCCAACGCCGTCACCCCGTAAAAGTTACTGTCAGTGGCTTGAATCAGCGGGGAGGAGGGACGCTGGCCGTCAGGACAGTTCGCTTGTGCGCAAGAACTGTAAAGCGTGGTCAAGGTGCCCGATGGCGTAATGTTAAAAATCATCCCCGATCCGTTGTTGCCGCCGCCAACGGTGGTTCCGTACAATTTTCCGTCGGCACCCAAGGCCAGCCCTAGCGGCCCCGACCCGTCAGAACAGTTTGGCTGAGAGCAGAAATTGTAGAGTGTTGTTAGGTCTCCCCTGGAGTAACAACGAAGACGGTGCCCCCCGAAAGATCCGCCCCCCTGCGTCGTGCCGTGAAAGTTGCCACCCGACGTTCTCACCAACCCTCCATTTGGGTGAAAACCATCCGAGCAGTTGGTTTGGGCGCAAAAGCTATAGATCGTCGTCAATACCCCGGCGGGAGTGGCTCGGAAGATCGTACCCTCAATATTTGTCCGTCCGCCAACCGAAGTCACGCCGTATAAATCGCCGCCGGTCCCTTGGGCCAATGTTCCAATCGGTATCGGCGACAGTCCGGGGCTGGAGCTGAAGTCCCCGAGCGTGACCAGGGTTTGCGCTGGCGCGACAATCGCGCCTGCGAGGGGCAGAAGATCACCATCGAAAAGAACACTTGCTTGAGATCAAACTTCGACATTAGGGCTCTCCTGCGGGCAAACGCGCGCCGGGCCACTATATACCCCGGGAGGATGTTGCCAGATCAATGTAAGGTGAAAATGAACGGTTTTCGGCCCGAGATGACGGCAGGGCGGGGTTGGCTGCGTCTGAATAAGCCGGCTATCCAAGCGCCTCGCCTGAAGCAATTAGCGCGATTTGCGCGCCCCAAAATGCAATCCCAAACGCAAACATGTGCACTCAGATGCACTTCCCCATGTTGTCCCGCCAGCACATGCGCCCAAAACCCGCGCCCAGCTTGAATCTAAGCCTCGTTGCCTCAATCGCTTACGCATTCATGCAATCTCAACCTGCCTCGGCGGATTTTTGGCTTGGCAAGTGCTTCTTCCAGCTGTAACGAAAGAGGCCGCAACCACTAATGACCCTCACTCTCTTTTCTTCGTTCCATTTCCCAAAGCCCCGCACTGCCCGGCAGAGCGGACGCTTTTTTCGCCTTTCCTGAAAATTCCAACCACCTTGCCTCTTCAAACGTGGCCCCAGAAATGGGGCCACACTTTATTTTCGGGGGTCGCCTCGGGGCTTAGGGGCGGCTAGAAGATCTTCCACACAAAATGGGCGAGGAAGGCGAACAGCGCCAGCATAAACACCCCGCCCACCCAAATCATAAAATTCAATGTCATCTTCGGATCGTTAATCTGTTTCTTGTCCATGCTCTCCAACCTAGTCATGCGCGTTGGCCCGAGATATAGGGTCCGCACAGTATTCGAACGTAACCCTATTCCCCCAAGCAATTCCGGGATCGTGCGACCAACGGCGGTCGCCGACAGCGACGAAAGAGTCAACTTTGAAATAGCTGATTAGGTGGGTCCATTTTCTACAGGGGTCCAAGCGCTGTTCTTTGAACTCTCAACCACGGCGTCCAGAATCCGCATCTGGCGAATTCCGTCTTCGAATGTGGGGTACTCCACCAGAGCGGAGCGGTCAGCGACAGTACGATAGAATCGCCGGAACACTTGTTTGAAGGTGTCGTCGTACCCCTCGCTGTGGCCCCCAGGCAAATCCGCATAGCTCCGAGCGTCGCCGCGCAACAGTATGGGATCCTTGACTATGATTTCGTTTGGCGAGTTGCGATGTCCGATCCAGAGTTCATCAGGTCGTTCTGCGTTCCAGGCCGCGGCAGCCTTTGAGCCACATATTTCGACGGACAGCCGGTTCTTGCGCCCGGCTGAGATTTGACTGACGGTCAGTGCACCTCGCGTGCTCTCTCCCATGCGAAAGATCATCGCGCCAAAATCTTCTGTCGTGACCGCGACCTCACTGTGCCCGTTGCTCTGAAGCATTTTTCCCGCAAAGGTCTCCACCGAACCCTTCGGTTTTTTGCGCAGCTTGTGGAATGTCTGTAGATCGGCGCAAAGAGAACCGATCCGAAGACCGGTCACGTGCTCCACCAGATCGCACCAGTGCGTTCCAATATCTGCGAATGTGCGGGACGGCCCTGATTCGATGCGCCAGTTCCAGTCCGTGTCATAGAGCAGCCAATCCTGAGAATACGTGCCGTGCACAGCGTAGACGTCGCCAAAATCCCCGGCTTCGCGCATCCGGCGCATATTCTGAACTTGGGGATAGGAGCGAATGTTATATAGCGTGCAATTAGCAAGTTTCTTTTCGGCCGCTAATGCCACCATGGCTTCAGCCTCAGCAATGGATGACGCTAAGGGCTTTTCGCACAAGACGTGCTTTCCCGCTTCCAGCGCCGCTTTCGCCATAGGAAAGTGAAGCGAGTTGGGAGTGCAAATATGAACTGCGCGAATCTCAGGCTCGGCAAGCAATTCTTTGTAGTCGCTCGTGGCCTGCTCAATTCCCAGCTCATTGGCAAACTTTTGGGTTGTTTCGAGCGTTCTTCCCGCAACACCAACGACCTCGATGTTGCTGAGACGACGCAGGGCTTCTGTATGAACACGCCCCATGAATCCTGTTCCAAAGATGGCAACCTTTAACTTGTTCATGTGTCGATTCACTTTCCCAAAATTGTTATAGCCGTCAACGGAAGCCGCTGAGGCCTTTGCCGCAAGGTCGAGCAAGTTCTCTTAAAGGTCTCCGTCTCCTACAGCATCTTGACGTGTAACCGAAGGTTTTCCGACCGAGCTTTGGTCCCGTGAGATGAAGCTCGTTACGACCGAGGCTGGATCTCCTCGATAGGTCTTGCCGCCCCGGGCGCTATTGCAACTTCGCGTGCTCAGCCTTGGCTGCTTTATAGATAGGGATGTCGACATCGGCGTCTTTCCAAAGGCTGAGAAAGTCTTTGTATGCCGCCATGGCGCGCGCCCGTGCAGCGTCGGCCTCCGCGCCTTGCAAGGTTCTTGATTCGAAAGCGTTCGCCCGCGCGATACCCAGATGCGCCAATGCTCCGGTCCAGCAGTTCCAGACAAGTCCACTGTGGTCGAGAATCTTCTGAAACTCGTGACTGGCCGCGCTTCCATTTCCCGCTGCCAGATATGCCTCGCCGCGAATATAGGCTGGGTACAGGCACGAGATGTTGGCCACAAAGGGAACGAGTGCGAACTCGACCGGCGGAGATGTAGCTTGCAAATCGTCGATGGCTTTTGCCGGGTTCCTTTCGGTCAGCGCCAGCTGTGCGTTTATGGCAGGCAACCAGAGAGATTGTATCTGGGTATGCAACGGAAACTGCTGGCTCAGAATCCGTGCCAGCGATTTCGCCCGTGTCCCATCCCCGAGCATTGCGAATGCCAGCGCCGCCTCGGCGGATGTCCCCATACTGCCTGGAGCCAACTTCAGACCAGAAGTTGCAGCCTGCTTTGCCGCAGCCATGTTGCCGAGAGCGGCCTCACGCAGCGCTTCATTCTCCAACCATATCGCTCCGGTTTCTTTGCTGTCGCTACGAATTGCGGAATCCGTGGCTTGCTTCGTCAGATCTCGCGCTTTGCGAAGATGGCCAACATAAGCCTCGGTATCGGATTCGAGCGCAAGCCCGCTGTTCTCGTCCGGCTTGCCGGCAAACCAGCGTTGCTGTTCCGCGAGGCTGGAGGAATCCCCCGCAATAAAAGCCGAGGCGTAGAGAACCTGCCGGAGCACAAAATCATCCAGGTTTCGCGACTGCGCCTGCCGAACCACGCTCCGCGCCTCATCGAGACGCTGCAGCGCGAGCAAGCTGAAGGCGAGATTTCCATATCCGACGACGCTGTCCGGCGTGAGGCGAATCTGTTCGCGGTAGTCTTCGGCCGCTTTCTCGTGCTCCCCCAGTTCGTTATAGGTAACGCCCCGACCGGTATAGGCGGGATAATTCGGGTAGGTTTGGATCTGCTCCTGGTAGGCTTGTGCCGCTTTCCCCAATTCTCCGGTGACATTTTCGTAATAAATGGTGGTGATCATCAGCCTTTCCAGTCCACTTGCACGTCCTCGTAGCTCGAAAGCTTTGGCGTAATATTCGCTAGCGCGTCCAGTCTCACCCATGCCACCGTAGTCAGCACCCGCTGCGCGATATGCGGCGGCAAATCCTGGATCGAGTTCGATGGCGCGCAGATGGTAAGGCAGGGCAGCGGCCTCGCCTTTTTCGTTGAGCGCTTTTCTGCCCAAGCTGAACGCTCTCAAGGCCTCCAGCGAGGGGGTGGTAGCTTCGACCAGCGGAGTATCGAAGCGTTGTACGGTGCTGAGGGATTCGCCCAAGTCAACCCGCAGTCTGGAGGCAGAACGGCCCAAAGCCTCAAGAACCTGATCCTTAGTCTTCGCCGTCGCCTGCTCCTCCGCCAGCGTGGCCCCATTCCCGCAGACGACTGCTTTTAACTGCAAAACATATTCGCTGCCCAAGTTAGCGATTGCGCCGGCGACGTAAGCCTCGCTTCCAGCTCGCTGGCAAAGGCCAAGGGCCACCTCTGGCCCCAGTCTGGCATTCGCCGGAAGGGTCATCAGCTTCAAAATCCTCCTGATGTTTCCGTCGGGAAGCACGTTCAAGAAAGGCGACTGCCGTAGAGACAGGGTCAGCGCCGTTTTAAGCGTATCGTCAAACACCGGGTCGCCCGTAGAGTTGGCGAAATCCGCGACGACGATGGTGTCTTTTTCGGTGAGGGGTGTGATTCGGTGCGCAAGATAGTGAATCCCGAGGGCAATCAGAACTGCCGCTGCCATGGCTACGGGTGCAGTGATTCTCCAGAATCTCGAGGTCCCGAATTTCGGGTTCGGAGCAGCAGCCGTTCCATCCTTCAGCCGCTCGGTTCCCGCTTCCGTACTGGTCTCAACTTCGATCTTCTGTGGCCCTACCCCGGTTGGCCGCTCGCGAAAAACCGGCACGTACCGGCCCTTCGGCAACTCGATCAGGATCGGATCATTGACGCCCGGTCCAGCGTAAAATTCTGCCAGCTTCTTACGCAAGCGCCCGGCCTCAATCCGGACCACGGGGTCATCTTTGGGGTCGTAATCTTGGGGACGTTCGAATACCTCAATCCCAATCAGATATTCCTTGATCCCATTTTCGCCAGCCAACGTGTGATCTACGACGAAGCGTAGGAACTGGCTGGCGCGGCGCGCATTGAGAAAGGGAGAAGACGCGAGGATGCGCTGCAACTGTGCGCGAACGTCTTCGGCGAATACTGCCTCCGACTCAACCCCAGGATGGAGAGCATTGCCAGGCTTTCCATTCATACGAATTCACTCGAAGCCGGTCGAAATTATTAGCGGGAGGGAGAACGCCAGAAGCGGCGCCCCTTTTTTACAAACATAAGATATCACGGCTTGATACCGTAACAGATACCCCATTTCACTTGTGCGGCAATGCGACCCAGTATAGGCTCCCGCCTTGAAACCTGGGGCGATGGGCTATTCCTCGGCGACCGCCCGGCGACACAAATCATTTAGGAGTCTGGAAATGACCACGACAGTGACAAAGACAAGTTACCGCGCCACCGAAACGCAAATCTTCTGCAAAACTACCTTGGCGGTCTTCCTGCTCTGCGCGTGCGCCGCTTCGTCACCCGCGCAGACTGCTTCTAATCAGCAAGAGCCACCCGCCGCGACCCCATACATCTATTGGACCAACAATAACAACGGCTCGATCGGCCGGTCGACCACCGGTGCAACCGGCACAAACGAGAGTTTCATCGCGTCGACAAACGGAGGGACGGTTGGAGGTGCGGGGTTGACCGTAAATGGGACTTACATTTACTGGACCAGCGCCAACGGAGGAAGCGCAACCACCATCGCGCGAGCCAACCTCGACGGCAGCGACGTCAAGAAGAACTTCATCACAGGTGCCCACAATCCATGCGGGGTCGCAGTTAACAGTGAGCACATCTACTGGGCCGGCGACGTGGGTTCCACCATTGGACGGGCCAACCTCAACGGCACAGGCGTGGACCAGAGCTTCATCTCAACCGGGGCCGGAGTATGTGGGGTTGCGCTCACCAAATCTGACATCTATTGGGCCAACTACGAAACCGGCGACATCGGGCGGGCAAACCTCGACGGTAGCGATGTGAACACAGATTTTATTGACGCCGGAGCAGGCTCGGGAATTGCTATCGAAGGTGACTATATCTACTTTACGACGAGCAGCGGCACCGGGATCGGGCGAGCCAATCTCGACGGGAGCGATGTCAATCCAAACTTCATCACCGGCCTGAAGGGCCAGATCGCTTTCCTGGCAGCCAACAGCAATTATATCTTCTGGGCAGACTGGGGGAGCCGCGGTTCAGGAACCACGATCGGACGAGCGAAACTAAATGGCACCAACGTGATCCAGAATTACGTCAAAGGCACGAAGGGAGGTTTCGGCATCGCTGTGACGGGAGGTAACCCATAACCGGGCGGCTGTTGCCGGGAATTCGAGAATCGGGGAGATGGCGCGTAAGTTAATCGGATTCAAATGGTTCGCGGATTTTCCGGTAACTTCCAGCTCCCCATTCAAGACACCAAGAGCGCTTTTTCGACGAAACTCTAATAGCAGCATATCTGCTTCCCACACCTCGCCGAACCGCCCCGCCCAGCCGCTTCTACGGATGGATCTTGGAATTGTGCTAGAACGAAGGTCCAACAGGCGATTGTGCGCTTCCGGCCTCTAAAGCTTGCTTCTTGACGAACCTCACGAAAACCCAGCCGCGTTCCGAGATTGATGGCTTGACTACCATGACTGTCCGCAGGCGGACACATCGTCAGGATGTTGACGATGTCAGTCCCCCGGTGGGATTGAATGCGCGATCGACAGATACGCAGGGGCGCGTGAAAAAGAATGATTTAACTGCCGGGGCGGACCGCGCCGCAGCAGCGAACGCACCCTGGCCAACAATTCGGAAAGGCAAACGGTTTCACCAGGTAATCGTCGGCGCTGAGTTCGAGCCCCGCACCCGTTCGTGGATAGCATCGCGAGCGGTCAGAAAAAGCACCAGCGCCTGCCCGCCTTGCTCCCGCAAGCGAGTAAGAACTTCCCAGCCGTCCAGCCCGGGCAGCATTACGTCAAGAATCGCAAGATCGAACTGCAGTTCCAGCGCCAGATACAGGCCATCCATTCCATTGCCGGCGACATCGATCACAAAACCCGCCTCAGCCAGTCCCTTCTGCAGGAACTTGGCGGTCTTGGCTTCATCTTCGATGACCAGAATTCTCACGTTGACCCGTTTAGAACGTGAACCTAGCGGAAAACTGCAACACCCTGGGAAGGCCGTTGGGGCTGATCTCCTGCAACGCGCCGAAGTTGCCGGCACCCGTATTAGGCACCAGATAGCAGGTTTGGTTGGGCGTCATGCCGTCGCCGCAATTACTGCCGTAAGGGTTGTATTGGAGTTGGTTGATACCATCTCCATTTTGCACGTAATAGTTGGGATGGTTGAATAGGTTGAAGGCCTGCGCCTGAAGTTCCAGTTCCTTGCCTTCACGAACTTCAAAGCGGCGCGCCACGCCCAGATCGATCCGCTCCAGCCATGGACCGTAAAAAGAGTTCAGTCCAATCCCCGGCGTTGGGCCGGCCCCATTGATGCCGCCTGCGGTGTTGGCCGTATCCTGGTTGAAGGCTGTGTCGTTCAGGTTATCGTTGCCGAAGGATTGGCAACTCAGGCTTGCCACGCTTCCAGCATTCGTCGCAGTTGTGCATGCGGGACTAAGTAGTCCCGCATACGGCCGGCCAGAGGAAAACTCCATCACGGTGCTCAGCGTCCAGCCGGACAATGCTGCGCGTCCTTTGCTGGAGGTGGTCAGCCGCTCCAGTTCAGGCCTGTACACGGCGGCAATACTCAGGCTATGCCGCTGGTCGAGCAGAGACGGGGCGTGCGTATTGCTGAAGTCGAACTGATTGTTGAAGTCCATTCCGTCCAGCATGAGGCTCTTCGCCCACGTGTAAGACCCTTGTAAGGAAAGCCCACGAGACACGCGCCGCTGCACCTGCACAAACAACGAGTTGTAGTTATTCTGCGCCGGGCTGATGAGTTCGTTAATCTCGCCGAGATTAGGGTTGATCCTCCCTTCCGTTAGCAGGCCGCTGTCCATATTCGGCTGGACATAAGTGGGACCGTTGCAGGGCAGAGTGACTGTATTAGGCGGGCACACGATGTACGATGTTGTTCCTTGCAGAGGATTCAGATTGAGGTCATAAGCGCTGCCGGAGAGGATATGCACTCCGTGATTCCACATGGTGCCGACGGTGAGGGTTGTGTTCTCCGCAATCTCCCGCTCAATCTGCAGACTTCCCTGGAAAATATAGGGCACGCGAAATTGCGGTGAAACCAGGGAGATATCCGAAGCCCCTTGGAACAGCGGAGAGTTAGACGGAAGAATATTCGGAAAGCTGGGTAACTGCTGGTTGGGCGCGCCCCCGTTGTAGGACGCACTTACCTCCGCTTGCTGCGAGGCCAGTCCGTTCGAGACCACCGCATTGCGGTAATTCAGGCCATTCATGTTGGTATAGAACATCCCGAAGCCGCCGCGAACCACGGTCTTCGACTCAGGCTGCCAGGCAAATCCAAAACGCGGCGCAATACGCTGAAACTGGTTGGGGTATTGTCCGGTCAGCGGAAACGCTGGATTCTCCAACGGTTGCGGGTATACCTGAAAATCTTCGCGGACGCCCATCTCCAGCGTCAGCTGCGGCAGGGCGCGAAAGGTATCCTGCAGGTAGAAGCCGTAGTACGGCACCGAAAAAGCAAATCGCGGAGTGCCCGCAGCCTGGCTGAAATTGATGTACTGTCCCAGGGCGAAGGCTTCGAGACTGGGAAACTCGTAGAGCCCGAGCGGAGAACCGAAATCGGCGGCTTCGTTGGGGTCGGCCCCGCCATCGTTGGTGTCTGCATCGGAGGATCGAGTCCAATCGAAACCGATTTGCAGCGTATGCTTGCCGATCAGGTAGTCTACCCGGTCGGAGAGGGAGTACTGCCGTTCGAACACCCTTCCGATGGAAAATGCCGCGTTTCCCAGGGTGAAGGCGGCGGGACTGTCCAGAATCACCGTCGGAATATTTGGAGCCAGCCCGGTGGGGGTCGAAATCTCATTGTCCTGGGAAGTGGCGGCGTGGAATTCGTTCAACAGCTTCGCAGAGAACGTGTGCGTCCATCCAACGCTGGTTTCAAAGGTATGCACGTAGGCATTTGCCAGCGTCTGCAGGCCATAGTTGCCCACGGTAGGGTCGGTGATCACGCCTCCGGGCGAGTTGAAGTGATTGAAGTTCATGCTGAGGAACAGGCTGTCCTGGGAACTCGCCTGATAATCGAGGCGTGGCGTAAACACCAGATCATTGCGCTTCCTGGCTCTGCTGCCGAGGTTGGAATCCAACGCCCCAATGACATTGGATACCTGTTGCAGATATACCGGGCTAAGCGATGGGGCAGTATCAGTGTTCGGTATCGGCAAGGGTCCGTTGGGTGCAGGAAGCGCAGTCCCATCGGGAATGCCAAAGTTCGAAGATAAGAAACCGGGCTGTGTGCTTACCAGCGCCTGATTGATCACAGAGATAGGATCGCTGCGCAACTGCTGTTCGTAATCCAAAAAGAACCAAAGATGGTTGCGCACGATTGGGCCGCCAACACCGGCGCCGAATTGCTGCAAGTTATCCTGCGGTTTGGGAAAACCCGCCTGCTCATCCAATTCGTCGTTTGCGCCGGTGGCCGAGTTGCGATTGTAGTAGAAGGCGCTGCCGTGGAAGTTGTTGCTTCCCGAGCGGGTCACGGCATTCACAAATCCAGCGCCGCCGCCATACACGGCGGAGTAGGGACTAACCGAAACTTGAAACTCTTGAATCGAATCCTCGCCATATAAGTACGGGATGCGATAACGCCCTATGATGTCGGCAAAATAATTATTGGTGGCATTCGACCCGTCTACGGTAAACGCGCTTGATCCATTGCCGTTGGCATAGCCGGAATCTTCGCCGCCCTGCTGCCCGGCAATACTGACCAAGCCGGTATCGCCGTCATAGCTGGTGTTGGGCGTAAGGGTCTCAAAGTCCGTGTAGCGCCGACCGTTGAGCGGTAGATCATCGATGAAGGAACCGTCCAGCACAGTGCTGGATGAGGATTCTGTAGGCCGCAAGAGCGGCATGGTACCGCTCACCGTAACTTGGACTGGCGCACCGCCTGTGGCCACCGGCAGACTCAAATCCTGTACAGTGGTGTTTCCTACCAGCACTCGCACTAGAGCCTCGACGTCGTGAAAGCCCTTTCCTGTCGCAGTAACCGAATACGTTCCAGGCATCAGCGCCAGGAAGTTATAGAGCCCGTAGTGATTGGTCACGGTGGACTGCTGCAGTCCGGTGGCGAGATTACGGACAACCACCGACGTCCCCGCCACAGCCGCCCCGGTCTGATCCGTGACCCGACCGCCGATTGCGCCCCTGAGCACCACATTCTGCGCCGCTATTTGCAGAACGCTCGCTAAGAGGAAAGACATCGCCAGGAACCCGCGCACCCTACACGGGACCCACGTTGGATTCATAACGCCAAACATTTTCTTTTTCGGCTTGGACCTCATCGAATCACCTATCTGATGACGACTAAGTATGGAACCAATCTCCCGCGGGAAAATCAAGATTGGACTTGGAACACGATGTGAGTGTTTGGAATGCCTGTGACCGACAAAGATATGTGGAAATAGTTACGCACATTTGAAGTGAATGTTAACGTTAGGTGAAAGCATAGGCTAAGTTGCTGGTATTTGATGAAAAGTTTGGAGGTTTTTCGGGAGTCAAGACCGAGTTGAAGACAGAACTGAAGCTTTCCCCAGCTAAAAGACGTTTGTATCGAGGCGAGGCCATATAGGCAGCCAGGTAGCAAAATCTTCTCGCCGTTTGCCTCCCCATCCCTTCGGCACAAAGCCAGTGCGCGAATTTCTCAAGCTTCTTCTAGTCTTCCAAAGGCCCAATCAGGATAAACCGCTCCTCCCCAGAGAAGGGATGGTCGAGTGTTTGAACCACTCCGACGGCTTGGCATAAATCGCTCCGAGACGGAAAAAATCAACTCGTCCGTCTCGCTCGACCTTGGACAAATTAGGATACTACGCGATCGACAAATGCCTTGAGGTTTCCGACTTCGTCATCTTCGATGGTGTGGTTTCCAGCAAGAGGTTCGTTGCCCATTCTGCCACTCACCCTGGGGAAGGGGTGATTCAGTTCGTCTACATCTCGAAGATCCGACACCGAAGCTTAGGCGGAATTTTTGGAGGATTGGAGCCAGACGGTCGGTCGGAGCAACGGTGGCAATGCATGAATGCAAGAAGCCATCTCCAGACGACAAAACCTCCGCCGATTTTCGACGATCTGCTGCAAACCGTGAAAGATAGCAACGGATGCAGGGTTTGAGAAAAGTTTTCAGCGAGAGAAAAACGCGAGCAACATTTTTGACTCTAACCCTGAGCCCTCCCTGAAGCGGGATCGATTCCCAAGTGCTTCATCTTTGATTGCAGTGTCGTTCGCTTCATTCCCAGTCGTCCGGCTGCCCCAGTCATCCCGCCGATCTGCCCGTGGCTCTCCCGCAATGCTCGAATGATGTGACCGCGTTCGACCGCTTCCAAAGTTTGACCCTTGCCTCTTTCTTCTCGTGTCGGCATTATCTCGCTCAGCGGCACAACCAGCACCGAACCTTGTGTGAGAATCACTGAGCGTTCGATAATATTTTCCAACTCGCGCACATTTCCTGGCCAATCCAGGCAGCTGAGCATATCCATTGTTCTCTTCGGAACGCTGGTGATCGATTTCTTCATCCGCAAGCAAAACTTCCGCACGAAATGTTCCACCAGCAAACGGATATCCTCGCGTCGCTCCCGCAAGGGTGGTATCCGGATCGGAAACACTCGGAGCCTGTAGTACAGATCGCGGCGAAATTCGTTGTTGCTCACAGCCTCTTCTAAGTCACGGTTGGTGGCGGCGATCAGACGGAAGTCCACCTTCAACGTTTTTAACCCGCCCAGTCGTTCGAATTCTTGATCCTGCAGAACCCTGAGTAGCTTTGGCTGCAGCGCCAGCGAAATCTCGCCGATCTCATCCAGGAACAACGTGCCCTTGTCCGCCAGTTCGAGCCGGCCCATCTTCTGGTTCAGAGCGCCGGTAAATGCCCCTTTCTCGTGGCCGAACAACTCGCTTTCCAGCAACCCTGACGGAATGGCCGCACAATTCATTTTGATGAAACCTGCGGCCGAGCGCCTGCTCGCCCGGTAAATTGCGCGCGCGACCATTTCTTTGCCGGTTCCCGTTTCACCGAACAGTAGCACAGTGGCATCGGTGGGAGCCACCGTTCGCACATGTGCCATTACGGATTGCAGCGCCTTGCTCCGGCCAACGATTTCCCCGAACCCCAGCTCGGTATCGATTTCCTGCTCGAGGTATAGTTTTTCCTCCGTGAGCTTTTGCTTGGCCTCGCGCAGGGCTTCCGTTGTCTCCCGGATTTCGGTTACATCAATCCTGACGCCGGTAAGTCCAATCACCGTCCCCGACGTGTCCAAAACCGGGTCGATTGTTGTGTCGAAATAGTGCTTCCGGCCTCCGAAACCGATCTGCATTTCTGCTCGCGCGGCGACACCAGTTTCCATTACCTGCTGTCGGACTTTGGCGTCGCTCGCGGCCTCTGCAGTTTCGAGGAGTTCCTCCAGGGTTCTTTCCAGATTTTCGCCCGTCCGAAGACGGGAATTGTAACTCCACGTGTAGCGCAGGTCCCGGTCCTGGCTGAATATCGAAATCGGAGAATTCCTGATCGCCAGCCTGAACCTTTCCTCGCTTTGCCGCAGCGCCTCCTCCATTTGCTTGCGCTTAGTAACGTCGCGGATGTTGCATTGAATGACCTGCGTCCCAGGACTCAATGGATAGACGTTGCTGACGAACTCTACGGCAATGCAGCGCCCGTCTTTGGTTTCAAGTGGGAGGGATTCATATCGGATGTACTCTTTTTCTTGTAGTTCGGAAAAAGCGAGCTGGCATTCCTTGATGTCTTTGAAGGGCCCTATCTCCCAGAGCTGCGCTCCAATAAGCTCATCGAGAGAGTAACCTAACAAATCCACCAGAAACGGATTGGCGTCTGTTATCTTTCCTGTCTTTGCGTCCAAAATCAGGATTCCATCTTTGGCGGTTTCGAAGAGGCGACGATACCTAAGCTCAGACGCTCGCAGCTTTTCTTCTGAGTGCTTAAGGTCCGTTTCGTCCTGCACGTCATTACACCTCAGGAGTCTTGAATACTCACCTGGCCCTTGTCCAGCTAGTTAGCGCACTCCTTTCAGGTCACTGACCAGCCAGAATTAACTGCTTTCCCAGAGTCCACACACTGAGCAGCCAACGATAGCGCGGCGAGGAAAGAGCTGTATGTGACGAATGAACATGCAGCCTGTGCAGAACCGACAAAGCCAATCACCGCATTTGATTCACTACTTGGCTCAGCACTCGGAGGGAAGAAGTCGACCCACTGGCTTTTCCCCGGGCAGGAGCTTTTCCAGCGATCTCAGCAAGATTCCAGAGCCAACTTCCTTCGGCACTACCGCGTCCGCCAAGTCACCAAGCCCGCCCAGGGTTTGCTTCGCATGCACCACCACGATAATGGGAATTGATGCTCGAACCCGTTCGATTTCCTGGGCGATTAACAAGACATCGGAGTGATTACGGTCGAGTTCCAGCACCGCCGCATCTATCTCTCCAGATGCCGACAACCGGATTGTTTCAAATCCATTGCTTGAGTTAATCACACGATATCCCAACTTGCTTGGGAACATCCCGTGATTGTTCACGACCGTAGGGTCGCAGCAAAAATGAAGAACTACGAAGCGCTTTCTAAGCGGTCTAGACATTCAAGTTCCTCTCGCCGCCGTTTAGGCGCCGGTATTCGCCGTCAAGAATCATGTTTGTACGGTCCCGTACAAACATGTGAGCAATACTGCTCACTTTTAAAAATTTGGGCGCTCGCAAGTACCAGAATGGGATTCACAAGACGAGTAATCCCTGTTTCAGGGTTTCGAGGGAATTTGGCGTGAGTGGCGGCGCTGTCTTTTTGCTTCCCGCAGACCGGAGGAAGCTCCCTTCAAGTCATATAACGCGAACCAAACGAGGTCTTTGCCTGCGACCCAGTTTTGCGACGTTCGCTTGGAGAGGACGGCAAATCTGCACTTTCATTCGATTCACGTCGCAAGGATCGTCCGAATCGAGTGGGCTCTCTACTTGGCGGACGTAGCCCCTGAGGAAGGCCTTATCCACCCTCTTCGACCAGGGCGAGGGTCATAGACTTCTCGGTCATAGAGTTCAAAAAACCAGGTTAAAGTTTGACCCAGCAGGGCCGATTGAAACAACAGGTATGCCGGTAACGCTCGAGCAAGGCGGGCCTCTGTGTTTTTTGCGCCTGGAGGGCGAGATCAGCGTTGGGTCGGCAGCAGAACTGAAGGTTGCTCTGCTGCAGGCTCTGGCGTCGGAAACCGACGTGCGCCTCGATCTGGAGCGTGCGACCGAATTGGATGTGACCGCGTTGCAACTGTTGTGGGCTGCGGAGCGTGAAGCCCGCAGGTCCGGGAAGGCCTTCGAGCTCACACCGTCGGTCCCTCCGGATGTCTTGCGGGTGGTGGGCGAAGCCGGGTTTGAAAACTTTCCTTTCGCTGGAGCTGCAAAGTAGCGCAAAGAGCGAGTTTCCTGTTGGGGGTTGGGGTTGAAGAAAGACATTGTCATCGACAAGTACAAGCTCACCTTCCTCGAAGAAGCTCGCGAAATCCTTGTCGAACTCGAGGCTGCTCTGCTGGCGCTGAATGAGAATCGCGGTGACAAGGAACTTATCGGACGAGCCTTCCGCGCCCTGCACACCCTCAAGGGATCGGGTGGAATGTTTGGCTTTGATGAGCTGGCGGCATTCAGCCACAACCTGGAAAATGCTTTCGACGAAGTCCGCAACGACCGGCTGAGTGTTAGCTCGGAACTCATTAACCTTTCCTTAGAAGCACTCGATCAGATCAAGGCCATGCTGGACGAGGCTACCGGCAGCGGCACGGCGAGCCGTGCCGTCTCCAGCGAAATCCTGGCAAAGTTGCGGCAGTTGACCGGAAAAGCGGAGATCCAAGCCGCGCAGACTTCACCGCCGCCGGCGCTCCCCGAAGTTCCTAAGGACGCAGCCCGCGATTGGCACCTACACTTTGGCCCCGGTCCTGACCTGATGCGCCACGGGGCTAATCCTCTGCTGCTGTTGCGCGAACTAAAACTATTAGGAAGCCTGTCTGTAAAGGCCAGTCTGGCCGCGATTCCTCCGCTTGCTGAATTGGACGCCGAGCGGTGCTATGTCACATGGGACATGGTGCTGACGACGTCTTCCAGTCGTGAGGCCATTCGCGATGTTTTCATTTTTGTGGAAGACAGCTGTGAGCTGACCATTGAACCCACTGCCGCGCCGAGTCCGGGGCCTGTCGCCGCGACTGCCGTAGCCCCTATCCCTGCGCCTGAGGCACCGAAGGCTGCTGACAAGAAACCTCCCCCCTGGGGACGCCGCGCCACCGACACGCCTGACAACGCCTCCAGCATTCGCGTGCCCGCCGCCAAGCTCGACCAGTTCGTCAACCTGGTCGGCGAATTGGTTACCGTGCAGGCCAGATTGGTGGAGATCGCCCTGCGCGCGGAAGATGCGGCTGTGGTCGCCGTGTCAGAAGAGATCGAACGCCTGACCACGGCTCTGCGTGAAAACTCGATCAGCATTCGCATGCTGCCCATTCGAGGTACGTTCGAGAGGTTCCGCAGGCTGGTCCACGATCTGGCGCGAGATTTGCACAAAGAGGTCGAACTCACCATTGAAGGCGCGGATACGGAACTCGACAAAAGCGTGATCGATCAGCTGAACGATCCCCTGATGCATCTGATCCGCAACAGCATGGATCACGGCATCGAGCCGCCGGAAACGCGCCTGGCCGCCGGCAAACGTCCCAGCGCCACGATTCACCTTTCAGCACGGCACTCGGGCGCCAGTGTTCTGATCACCGTGGCTGACGACGGTGGCGGCATTAATGCCTCCGCGGTGAGGGAACGCGCCATCGAGAAAGGTTTGGCCACCGCTGACGCGCAGCTCACCGAAAGCGAAATCTTTAACTTCATTCTGGCGCCCGGTTTTTCTACCGCACAGAAAATAACGGACGTTTCGGGCCGGGGCGTGGGGATGGATGTGGTCCGCCGCAGTGTAGAAGGCCTGCGCGGGACCATCGATATTGCCAGCAAACCCGGCGCCGGGACTACCGTAACGCTGCGCCTGCCTCTCACCCTGGCCATTATTGACGGCTTACTGGTGCGGGTGGAGAGCGCTTATTTTGTGCTGCCGCTGGCCACTACGCTCGAGTGCATTGAGCTGACGAGCCTGGATATTGAGAAGGCCCATGGCAAGCACATGGCCAACGTGCGCGGAGAAATCATTCCTTATATCCGGCTGCGGGAGTATTTCAACATGAAAGAGAAACGCCCGGAGCGCGAGCAAATCATGGTTGCGGAAACTGAATCAGGACGTTACGGCTTCGTCGTCGACCAGGTGCTGGGAGATCACCAGACAGTCATCAAGAATTTGGGGCGGTTTTACCGGCATGTCGATCTGGTATCGGGCGCCACCATTCTCGGCAATGGAACTGTGGCGCTGATTCTCGATCCTCATCGCCTGGTGCGGGACGCGGTGCGGAGTACGTCGGCAAGCCCGCATGCCAATGTCCGGACGACGGGGCCGCGGGCCCGGAGCGCACCGGCGATCGCGATGGCTTGCCAGTGAAGAGTTTTTGCACACCGGGAAGAACAGAGAGAAAAGGGGCATCGAAATATGAAGACAGCGAAGATCGAAAAAAAGAATGGCCGCCCGGCAGCGATCAGCTTGGCGCAAATGCAGTCCATGATGGACAGCCTGCCGATCAACGTGATTTTTGCGGACCTGGACCTGCAAATACAGTACTTGAACCCCGCGTCGGCCAGGACGCTTGAGACGCTGGAAAAGTACCTGCCCATCAAAGTATCGCAGATGGTCGGCCATTCCATCGACGTCTTCCACAAAGACCCGTCGCATCAGCGCCGGAGGCTGGCGAACGACAAGAACCTGCCACACCGGGCGAACATCAAGCTGGGCCCGGAAACGCTAAGTCTGTTGGTCAGCGCGGTCTACGACAAAGACCAGCGATACTGTGGCGCCATGGTGACCTGGGAAGTGCTGACGGAGAAACTCGTGCTGGAGGCGGCCAACGTCGACTATGCCGGACAGATCGCAGCGATCGGGAAATCGCAGGCGGTGATCGAATACAAAATGGATGGGACGGTGGTTACGGCCAACGACAACTTTCTCAGAGCCGTGGGCTACTCGCTGGACGAGGTCAAAGGCAGGGCGCACAGCATGTTCGTAGACGAAGCCTACCGGCAGACTGCGGACTACCGGGAATTCTGGGCTCGGCTGAACCGGGGCGAACCCCAGGTGGGGGAATTCCGCGGAGTGGGAAAAGGCGGAAAAGAAATCTGGCTGCAAGCGTCCTACAACCCGATCGTCGACCTCAGCGGTAAGCCCTGCAAAGTTGTGAAGTACGCCACGGATATCACGCCCCAGAAACAAGCGCTCAACGCCATGATGGCGGATGTGGGCATGCTGTCGAAGGCAGTGGTCGACGGCAATCTGGCCGTCCGGGCCGATCTCAGTAAGCATCATGGCGAGTACGCAAAGATCGTGCAGGGGGTAAACGAGACGCTCGATGCGGTCGTCGGACCGTTGAAGGCCATGATGGCAGACGTTGCCATGCTGGCGACCGCCGCCGTGGAAGGCAGCCTGACGACGCGCGCGGATGCCGGCAAGCACCGTCACGAATACGCTCAGATTGTGAGCGGCTTGAACGCCATGCTGGACGCCATCCTGCTGCCCATCGGCGAAGGTAACCGCATCCTGTCCCAGATTTCCGCCGGCAAAATCGACGAACTCATTGCCCAAACTTATAAAGGCGACCATGAGAAGATGAAACAGGCGGTGAATAATATCGCGGTCGTGGTGCAAAACCTGCAGAAGGAAATGGCACGCCTGACCGACGCCTCAAACGCCGGGCAGTTGTCGGACCGCGGCAAGCCGGAACAGTTCCAGGGAGCTTATGCGGAGATTGTCCGCGGCGTGAATACCATGCTGGACGCGATCCTGCTGCCCATCGGGGAAGGCAACCGCATTCTGGCGCAGATTTCCGCCGGCAAGATCGACGAATTGATCGCGCAGACTTACAAGGGTGATCACGAAAAGATGAAGCAGGCGGTCAATAATGTCGCGGTGGTAGTGCAGGCGCTGCAGAAGGAGATGGCGCGTCTGACCGAGGCCTCGAAAGATGGACAACTCTCCGACCGCGGCAAGCCGGAACAATTCCAGGGAGCTTATGCGGAGATTGTCCGTGGCGTGAATACCATGCTGGACGCGATCCTGCTGCCCATCGGCGAAGGCAACCGCATTCTGGCGCAAATTTCCAACGGCAAGATCGACGAACTGATTGCCCAAACCTACAAGGGCGATCATGAAAAGATGAAGCAGGCGGTCAACAATATCGCCGTGGTGGTCCAGAGCCTGCAGAAGGAACTGGCGCGCCTGACCGACGCTTCGAACGCCGGGCAGCTGACCGAGCGGGGGAAGCACGACCAGTTCCGCGGCGCCTACGCCGAGATCGTGCGCGGCGTGAACTCAATTCTCGAGGCCGTGATTACTCCGCTTAAGTTTACCGCGGGGTACATCGATCGAATCAGCAAGGGTGATCTTCCGCCGCAAATCACGGACACCTACCATGGCGACTTCAACCTGATTAAGGACAACTTGAACGCGCTCATCGGCGCCATGACCGAAATCACCAATGCCGCCGATGAGATGGCGAATGGGAACTTAACCGTAGCCCTGCGCGAACGCTCGCCGCAGGACAAGCTCATGCAGGCGCTAAGCGCTATGGTGAGCGGCATTACGCGCGTGGTATCAGACATCCGCACGATCGCCGGCGAGGTGGCTTCAGCCAGCCAGGCCATCAGCTCGACCTCGGTCGAGGTATCCAAAGGCGCCAGTTCCCAGGCGGCCTCAGCCGAGGAAGCCTCGTCCTCGATGGAGGAAATGGTTTCGAACATCAAGCAGAATGCCGACAGCGCTTCCCAGACCGATAAGATCGCCAACAAATCGGCGACCGACGCGCAGGAAAGTGGAAAGTCCGTGGTGGAAGCGGTCGCGGCCATGAAGGAGATCGCCAGCCGCGTCTCGATTATTGAAGAGATTGCGCGCCAGACCAACCTGCTGGCCCTGAACGCAGCCATCGAAGCGGCGCGCGCCGGGGAACATGGCAAGGGCTTTGCCGTGGTGGCGGCGGAAGTCCGCAAGCTCGCCGAACGCAGCCAGAAAGCGGCGGGCGAGATCAATCAACTTTCCGGCACGACCGTCAAGGTATCGGAAAAAGCCGGTGAAATGCTCAGCAAACTCGTGCCCGATATTCAGAGGACTGCCGAGCTGGTGCAGGAAATCGCAGCCGCCAGCAAGGAACAGGATACCGGCGCTGAGCAGATCAACAAAGCGCTGGTGCAGCTCGAGAAGGTCATTCAGCAAAATGCTTCGGCATCGGAAGAGATGGCTTCGACCACGGAGGAACTGAGCAGCCAGTCTGAACAACTGGTCAGCGCGCTGGCGTTCTTCCGCACCGGCGAAGACGGCCACAGCACGGTAAGAGCGGCCGCCGCAAAACCGATTAAGCATGCGGAAGTTCCGCCGGCCGCAGCAGTCAAAGCCAAACCGTCCCATGCGGCTCCGGCGAAAGCGATGGCCGCCAAGGCCGGCGCCGGAGTGACTCTGAAGCTCAAGGACAAGGACAAAGGGGACGATCTGGACAAGGAATTCGAGCGTTTCTAGCCCATTCCAGAGCGTGCCGCCTTGCGGCCTGCCAATGTCCGCAGAATGCGAAAGGATTTGACTATGAGCGTTAGCGATATTACGGAAACGCGACAGTATCTCACTTTCAAACTCGGCAACGAAGTCTTCGCCACGGAAGTGGGGAAGGTAAGGGAGGTGCTGGACTTCACCACCATAACCGAAATACCGCGGACCCCCGATTTCATGAGCGGCGTGATCAACCTTCGCGGCAGCGTGGTGCCGGTCGTCGACCTTCGGCTTTGTCTGGAAATGTCGAAAACCGAAAAGACGCGGAACACCTGCATCGTAGTGGTGGAGGTGTTGATGGATAACGAGTCCACGGTGATCGGGGCCCTGGCCGATTCGGTGGAGGAAGTCATCGACCTGGAGCCAGACCAGATTCAGCCGGCTCCCCGCATTGGAACCCACATTCGCACCGACTTTATTAAGGGAATGGGAAAGCGCGACAACCAGTTCGTCATGATCCTCGACATCGACCGGGTCTTCTCGGCGGAAGATCTGGCTGTTGTCCGCTCGCCCGAAAACAGCAAATCAGCCGCCGCGACGGCGGCGGTGTAATGCGTGCGAGGGGCGGGCAACGTGACCGATCATGCCATCAAGGATCACGACGAGAACATCTCCGATAAGGATTTTTGCCGGCTATGCGGCCTGATCTACCAGCAGTCGGGCATCAATCTGAATGCGGACAAGAAAACGATGCTCGAGCTTCGCATCAAGCGCCGGGTGCGCGCCCTGCATCTGAATTCGTACGTCGAGTATTGCGAATATCTGTTCGGGCCAGAAGGACAGAAGGATGAGATCGTCCATCTACTCGACGTGGTCTCGACCAACAAGACAGATTTCTTCCGAGAGCCAGATCACTTTGACTTTTTGTCGCAGAAGGCGCTCCCGGACCTCATGTCCCGCAACCCGAGCCGCCGGCCCTTGCTGATTTGGAGCGCCGGTTGTTCCACCGGAGAAGAGCCCTACACGCTGGCGATTGTGCTGACCGAATGGGCCAGGGCCAATCCCGGCTTTTGCTTCAGGGTGCTGGCCACCGACATCTCAAATACCGTCCTGGCGAAGGCTGCGCGCGGTGTATTTCCCGCTGAAGTGGTGCGTCCGGTCGGCGCCGCGCTGCAGAAGAAATATTTCATGCGCAGCCGCGATCCTGACTCCAAATTCATGCGGGTGGTTCCCGAGTTGCGGCAGCAGGTGGAGTTCCGCCGCCTGAATTTCATGGACGCTGACTTCGGCCTCGCTCAAAAGGTGGATGCCTTCTTCTGCCGGAATGTGATTATTTACTTCGACCGCCCCACCCAGGAACGGATTATGCAAAAACTCTCCCATCAACTTCTCCCCGGCGGCTACGCCTTTGTCGGCCACTCTGAGACTTTGCACAATATGGATCTCCCGCTCGTGCCGGTCGCACCTTCTCTGTACAGGAAGGCGGAAGATGCTCGACCTTGAAGAGGAGCTCTCGGACATTTATTTGCTTCCCGGGGAGGCACATCTCGCCCGCAAGCCAACCATCATCCGGACGATCCTCGGTTCGTGTGTCGGAGTTACCTTCTGGAGCCAGAGACTCGGGATTGGCGCGCTCACGCACTCGCTGTTGCCGCGATGCCCGCCCGGCTCCGGCGTGCGGCTTGGGGACGGGCACCGATATGTCGACTTCGCCATTCGAGACTTGGCGCAGCAGCTAGACGGCCTCGGGGCGCAACGTTCCGAGGTGCAAGTCAAAATCTTTGGCGGCGGCGATGTCCTGTTGGTCAGCGACGCCGCATCCTCCATACCCACGGTGGGAAAACAGAATTGTGAAGCGGCGATCGATGTCGTGCGCGCCGAGGGCTATTCGGTCGTGGCGTCCAGCCTGGGAGGCAAGCGGGGCCGAAACATTCAGTTCAATACCAAGACTGGGGAAGTGCTGCTGCGCTGGCTTGACTGAACCTGGTTCGGGGATCGGCAAAAAGGACGAATGAACTTATGACCATAAAAAAAATCCGGGTCTTGATCGTTGACGACTCCGCGGTGGTTCGCCAGACGCTCAGCGAAGTGTTGTCATCTGATCCGGAAATCGAGGTAATGGGAACCGCCGCCGATCCCTTCGTCGCGGCCGAACGCATCAGCGAGGAGGTTCCCGATGTAATCACTCTCGATATTGAAATGCCGCGCATGGATGGCCTGACCTTTCTGCAGAAAATCATGAGCCAGCACCCCATTCCAGTTGTTATCTGTTCGAGCCTGGCCGAGGAAGGGACGCAAAGCGCATTGAAGGCGCTCGAATACGGCGCGATCGAGATCATCGCCAAGCCCCGGTTGGGCAGCAAGCAGTTTCTGGAGGAATCGCAGATTGTTCTCTGCCAGGCGGTTAAGTCTGCGGCCGCCGCGCGCGTGTGCAAACTCCAGCCCAGCCGGACTGTCCAGCCTAAGTTAACCGCCGACGCGATCCTATCCCCCGCTACCCACGCCATGGCTGAGACCACCGAAAAAGTGGTAGCCATCGGAGCGTCCACGGGGGGCACGGAAGCACTCAAAGTTGTGCTGGAGAGGCTTCCCGCCGACTCGCCCGGCGTCGTAATCGTGCAACACATGCCGGAGTTGTTTACCCGCGCCTTTGCCAACCGCCTGGATAGCCTGTGCAGCATTTCGGTGAAGGAGGCGGAGGCGAACGATACCGTGTTGCGCGGGCGCGCACTCATCGCCCCGGGGAATCATCACATGCTGCTCAAGCGGAGCGGCGCACGATACTACGTCGAAATCAAGGAGGGGCCGCTGGTCTGCCGTCACCGGCCCTCGGTCGACGTCTTGTTCCGTTCCGCCGCCCGCTATGCCGGCCAAAACGCAGTGGGAGTGATTCTGACGGGAATGGGGGATGACGGGGCCCGCGGCATGCTGGAAATGAAACAGGCGGGAGCCATGACCATTGCGCAGGACGAAGCCACTTGTGTGGTCTTCGGCATGCCGAACGAGGCCATCAAGCGGAGCGCTGTCGATAAGATCTTGCCTCTGGAATCGGTAGCTGGGTCGATTCTTGCGCTGGCTCGATGAGATGCCATGCGATTCGAGAATACATCGACTGTTGCCGCCAGGGGTGATGCGGTTCTCAAGCTGGAAAATGCAAAAAATGAACTGCAAGCGCTGGAACGCATTGCCGAGACTGAAGTCCGGTCAGTGGCCAAGGCATTCGAGGGCCTGGCCGATTACACCGATGTAATTGTGGAATTAGCCGCAGGAATTGTGGGTTGCGTCGAAAGCGAGAATGTCAGCTCCGTCTTGCCAAAGGTGCAAACCCTGGGCGCCGCCGTCAATCGGTTCATTGGAGACCGTTTGCGGGCGACTCCAGGAATCCTCGAAATGGTGACCAGAGAAGTGGAATTGCTTAATCGACTCTCGTTAATCACCCAGGCCCAGAGGGCCATTGCGCTGCAGACTGGCGCCCTGCGTGTGCTTGCGAATATCGAAGTTGCCCGCCTTGGGGAGGGAAGCGCAGACTTCCACTACCTCGCCCAGGAATTGGCGGACTTCTCAGAATCGGTATTCCAGGATACCAAAGCCCTCGACATCCACACCCGTGACCGCCGGGCCGAAATCGAAAAAACCAAGCGGGTGCTTTCGGTGGAACTTCCCGAACTCCAGGAGAAATTGGCCGGCATTGAAGTTGAGCTGGGTAAGGCGCTAGCGGAAGTCGAGTCGAGCTTGACTCAACTATCAAAAACCCCCGCGCAATTCAGAACCGGAGTGCAAGATATCGCACAGCAGGTAGCCGGGGTCGTGACCGCTATCCAGTCTGATGATATCACTCGCCAGCAGATCGAGCATGTGACGGAGGCGTTTACCCTCGTATCCGCAAGACTTGCTGATGTCGAGCGCACGCCGCATACAGCGGCTCGAGAATTATCCCAGGCCTACGTCGCCTTAACCATCCAGGCCTATCAGCTCCGGTCCATTAAGGAAACGATAGCCGGTTGGACATCTCAAATCAGGACATGCATGGACGGAATCATGCGGGTCAGCGCATCCGAAGTAGTCGGAATCGGCCCTATGGTTCTCGATCAGGAACGCAAGGTGGCCTCTCATCTTACTCATATCGAACTACTGGAACGAGACAGTCAGGCTTACAGCGAGAGAATGCAACGCTCGTTCTCAGGACTCTCGAACTTGATGCAGTTGTTCCGTGACCATCTGCAGAAATCAAAATCTGTCTCCGACCGCTTTCAGATTCTGAGTCTCAACTCAATTATTAAGTCCAGCTACTTGGGCCAGAGAGGTGGCGCCATGCTCGCCATCGCCAAGATCATCGGCGAGACTTCGGAGCAGTGGGGCGAGGTTACCAGGCAATCCTCGCAAGCGATGCAAGAGATACTGAAGCTGCTAGATCAATCCAAAGGTTTCGTGGAGGCCTTTTCCGATGCCAGAAATCAGAAGTTGCGCGAAGCCCAAACCGAAACCAGGGGAGGTCTCGAGACTCTCAGAACCGCCGCCGTTTTTGCCGTGGAACAGTCGGGCGAGATGAAAATCGCAACCGAGAGAATGCAGGCCAATCTCGGCGGTGTTGGGAAGACCGGCGATCTGCTCGATTCCTGCTCCGGAAATCTCGATGCAATACTGGCCCAGGTGGAAGGAGTGAGACATCAGCTAAAGGTGGAGTATCCCGAGCTTGACCAACCCTGCGACACATCGGAAGTCGAAAAACTATTCTCCGCCTCTTACACGACGGAAATGGAGCGCGACGTAATGCGTGCGGCGCTCGGTGGAGGGCCCTTGCCGGTGGTCCAACAAACTTTCGGAGGGAACGCCGTTGAACTCTTTTGAGTCTCGGAGAATTGCGAAAGCAGATCTTGAGTTTTGCGTGGCATGAGGTGCTTCTATGAAACGAATCCTTACCGTCGATGATTCGTCCAGCATTCGCCAAATGGTGAATTTTACCTTGACCAAGGCGGGCTACGAGGTGGCTGAGGCCGTCGACGGCAAAGACGGCCTCAGCAAGATTGGCTGCGGAAAGTTCGACCTGATCATCACCGATCTCAACATGCCCAACCTGGATGGAATCCAGTTGATCACAGCGGTCCGCCAACTGCCGGGATGCTCGTTCATTCCCATCCTGATGCTCAGCACTGAATCCCAGGCCGAGAAAAAGGCCGAAGGGAAAAAAGCCGGGGCGACGGGCTGGATCGTGAAACCTTTCAACGCCGATCAGTTGGTTTCAGTAGTTCAGAAATTGGTGAAGTGAGATCTACGGCCATCATCGACAACCCTGAGGCTTCGGCCCGACAAGCAGCGCTGGTCGGGAGCCCAACTCGCCTTCCAACTAGTGCGCAGGCGCTGGCTGAGGACTCGACTGCGGCGCTCCGGCGCCAGGAGTCGAGAAATTTACCTTAGGAACTTCGCGCGATGCCGGAGACGCTTCAAAGTAAGCTTCGTTCGGCTTGAATCCCGCGATTCCAGCGAAGAAGCTGTTAGGGAATTGCTGCACGTACGTGTTGTAGTCTCGCAGAGTATCGTTGTAGCGCTTGCGCTCGACCGCAATGCGATTCTCTGTGCCCGCGAGTTCGTCCTGCAAGCGCAGGAAATTTTCGTTGGACTTCAACTGAGGATAATTCTCGACCACTACCAGCAGTCTTCCAAGCGCCCCATCGAGTTGCCCATTTGCCGCTATCTTTTCCTGAGGCGTGCCCGCGGAAAGAAGGGCAGACCGCGCCTTGGCGATATCCCCGAACACAGTCACTTCCTGCTGGGCATAGCCTTTCACCGTCTCCACCAAATTAGGGATCAGGTCGGCGCGGCGTTGCAAAACAATGTCAACTTGCGACCACGCCGCCTTGACCGCCTCGTTCTTGCTGACAAGCGTGTTCTTGACGCTGACGTACTGACCAAAAGTAAATAGGACAATCAGCAATAAAATGGCCGCTATGACAACCACCGCCAGCAGTGCCTTGCTCATGAGATTCTCCTGAAAAACATCCGCTTTTTACAAAGTGGCCGCCGACCCCGAGTCCAGCATTCTATCAACTGCGCCAGTCACTTGCTCCAGCGCCACCAGATATCGCGAAAAAACGTCCGTTACCGAAAACTGCTTCCGATCGGCTTTCCGCTCTCTTACGTCCAGCACGTGCAGAATGCCGGACGGATCAAATCCGATCTGCTTTGACAACGCCTGCACTGTCTCGCGCTTTCCAATCGGAGCGTTGTGACCAAGGACCATCAGCGCGTGGCGAAAGAGCGTGGCAAACGACGATACCGATCGTAGCAGCAAATCCCACAAGCGAGAGTCATTGCCCGAGGCCAGAAGCATGTATTGGCGCAGCAACGAGAGCTTCTCCCGCAGCTCGTACTCGACCTGGATGCGGTGCAGGTTCGTAGGTATCGACAAATCCCGTAGAACATCAGTGCCGAAAACCACGCGGTGGTGCTGTTGCATGTCGATCAACTCGATGGCAAACACATCGGTTGAGCGCTCGATCTCGGAACGGGTCATGAAAAGCGGCGGGGCCTGCTTCTGCGCATCCCACCATTGAATGACCGGTGCCAGCGTCTGCAATGCGCCGAAAGAGCTGTCACGGATCACGCAAAACAGGTTCACATTTGAAAACTCAGGATGAAAATCTCCAGCGACTGCTGATCCGAACAGGATCACGCTTTCGAGATTCGCTCCAGCTGCCGACCGCAGCCGGCTGACAAAATCGTTTATTTTTTTCTCCGGAACCATTGCGCCTCGCTTACTACCAGCTACTGCTAGCCCCACCCCCGCCGGAACTGCCGCCCCCGAATCCGCCAAAACCACCTCCACCCCCAAATCCGCCCCCGCCCCAGCCGCCGCCTCCGCCCCTGTATCCACCCCCACCTCCGAACATTCCGGAAAAGAGAATCGCAAGAAGAAGGGTTCGAAGCGGAGTTACGAGAACAATGATTACAACCACAATCAACAAAATAATCCCACCCGCTGATATACCTTTGCCCGGCTGCTCTGTCGGCTCCGGCGGAGCCGCTGCGGGTTGAGGGGTCGTAAGTTGGATCCCCGCATCCTGGGCGATGACCTGCGCAACGCGTGAGGTAACCAGCAGCAGTGCATGACTATAGTCTCCATTGCGCATGAGCGGGATGGCTTCCCGCTGAAATCCACCCACCTTTCCATCGGGAAGGATCGGCTCCAACCCATAGCCGACCTCAATCCGGGCGCGATGATCGTCAATCGCATATAAGATCAATACTCCGCGGTTGGTGGACTTGCTTCCAATGCCCCACTGATGGAAGAGATCAACGCCATAGCTTTCGATGTCGGAGCCATCGAGCGAGTGGATCGTCACTACCGCGATCTGGGCATGTGCTTTTTCGTCGATCTGGCGGCAGATCTCATCCATCTGCGTGATTGTGTTCTGATCCAAGACATGGGCAAAGTCGTTGACGTAGTCAGTGGGTTTGAGCTTGGCGATGGGTTCGGCCTGCGCCGCTATAACCAGCAGCGCGGCCACGGCAACACCTAACCTCCATTTTTTGAACGAACTCATCTGCAACAAAATTGTATAGGACACTGTCGAAACCGAAAGCCGGTGCTATCTAGAGAGTCCGTTTCCGTACAAGTGGACGCCTTCCATAATTGGCAGGCGACATTCGAAAAGTCGCGTCGAACTCGGTGAACAGGGGCGGTCTCGCGCTAACTCTTCTCTGGCCAAATTCCCTGCTAACAGGGAAAAATACAGGGAATTTGCGAAATGTTGACCCGACAAATCGCACTTCCGTTCTCTAAACGCTCATTCTCCTGGGGAAAAGCTCCGAATGAGCGTTAATCGGAACAGGGAATTAACAGGGAGGTGTCAGGGAAATTGATTTCTGATCCAAAAGTGGGTAGTAACGTGCAGTGAGTAGGCGGACGAATGGCTGTCTAGACCAATACAGACGACGAGACCACGGCGACCAAAACAAGATGCAGGTCTGGTTTCCTGTGTCGTTTCCAGCAGATAGACTCTACCAACCATTTCACGATCGTCGACACAGCGCAATCCGAAAGCCTATGAAACGCATGTGCGTCAGATAGACCAGGAATTCTTTCGGGAGCGCGAGATTCCCAGTTTTTGCATGTGAAAGTATAGTGTGGAACGTCTCATCCCCAAGCGAGCGGCAGCACCCTGCGGACCCGCGATAACCCCCTTCGTCTGTTTCAACGTCTTGCAAATATGGTCCCGCTGGGCTTCTTCTAGCGTAATGGTCTGCGGAGAACTGTTTTCGGCAGACTGCCTCAGTCCTTCGAGACGAGGACGTAGTATGTTCCCGGTGGTCAAGATGACGCTGCGCTCGATGAAGTTCTGTAGCTCCCGAATATTCCCCGGCCAGGAATAGCCGCTCAGTGCATTCATCGCTTCCACCGGTATCTCATCGATGCGCTTTTGCATTCTTCCGGCGTATTTATTGACAAAGTGTTTTACCAGCGGGGGGATGTCCTCCGCGCGATTGCGCAGCGGCGGCACAGATATCGGAAACACATTCAGCCGGTAGTAAAGATCGCTGCGAAACCGTTTCTCGGAAACCAATTTCAACAGGTTCCCATTGGTTGCCGCCACTACGCGCAC
>Ga0116135_1000160_pt1 | contig 34566 bp, 29 predicted proteins | sample June2015DPH_20_1_FD_89738 | JGI IMG/M metagenome (GOLD analysis project Ga0116135, IMG submission 89738) | Peatland microbial communities from SPRUCE experiment site at the Marcell Experimental Forest, Minnesota, USA - June2015DPH_20_10 | ecosystem: Environmental > Terrestrial > Soil > Wetlands... | reverse complement strand
CTCGGCCTGACCACGCATCCCAAGCTCCGCGAATCGGCGCTCGAGGCTACGCGGAAATTCGGCGTTGGGTCGGGCGCGGTACGCACCATCGCGGGCACAATGCGCATCCACATGGAACTGGAAGAAAAAATTGCGCGCTTCAAGAACGTTGAGGCTTGCGTGGTCTTTCAGTCCGGATTCGCGGCAAACGCCGGCACGGTATCAGCCGTTCTCGGCAAAGACGATGTCATCGTCTCCGACGCATTGAACCATGCTTCCATCATCGATGGCGCAAGATTATCGAGAGCAAAAATTCTGGTGTTTCGCCACAAAGATATCGCCCACGCCGAAGAGCAACTGGCCAGCGTGAAGAATGAACCGGGCAAAAAACTTTTAATTACAGACGGAGTATTTTCCATGGACGGCGACATCGGGCCGTTGCCCGCGCTGTGCGATCTGGCAGAAAAATATGGCGCCATTATGATGGTCGACGATGCGCATGCCTCCGGGGTTCTCGGCCGCAACGGTCGCGGCACGGTCGATCATTTCGATATGCACGGTCGCGTGGATATTCAGGTTGGAACTTTATCGAAGGCAATCGGAGCACTCGGCGGCTACGTCTGTGGCACCCGCGATCTTATCGACTTTCTCTATCACCGTGCACGGCCGTTTCTCTTTTCCACTTCGCACCCGCCATCCGTGGCGGCAACGTGTATCGCAGCTTTCGATGTTTTGGAAAATGAACCCGAGCGCATGGAAAAACTTTGGGAAAATACCCGCTTCTGGAAGAAAGAGCTCGGCCTGCTGGGTTTTGACATCGGAGGCCGCGCTACCCCGGCCAGCGAAACTCCGATCACTCCCATCATCATCGGCGACGGCAAACTCACCATGGACTTCTCCCGCGAGCTCTTCCGGGAGGGCGTGCTCGGCACCGGCATCGCGTTCCCTACCGTTCCGGAGGGAAAGGCGCGCATCCGCACGATCATGACGGCAACACACACTAAGGGAGAGCTGGAGCAGGCGCTATCCGTGCTCAAGCAAGTTGGGAACAAAATGGGAATACTGCGCAATTGACGGAGACGCGAATGCCGGCAGTGCGCACTCGACTTCAGCCTGTACAGTTCATCGAACCGCGCCTGATTGTCGTCCCCGCGGGCTGGTTTCTCATGGGTTCCGACTGTGGCCAGGATTGCGAACGTCCCATTCACCGCGTTTGGGTCGATGCCTTCGAACTCGCCGCGACTCAAGTGACAAATGCCGAATACTCCTGCTTCTTACGTTCAACCGGATCGCAACCCCCGCCGTTTTTGACTGACGTGAACTTCAATCATCCGGAACAGCCGGTCACAGGAGTCTCCTGGTTCGAGGCGCAGCGTTATTGTGAATGGCTCGCGTCGCAAACTGGGCGTGGCCATCGGCTTCCCACTGAAGCCGAATGGGAACGCGCCGCCCGGGGTAATCTTGAGCAGGCCGATTTTCCATGGGGCAGCGCGCCTCCTCAATCTCTGTCTGACTACGCTACGCGCTGGCAAAACGGACCGGAGCCTGTCGCGCGTTACGCTCCCAACGCATTCGGTCTATACAACATGTGCGATAACGTCCACGAATGGTGCAGCGACTGGTACGATCCCAATTATTATTCGATCTCCCCGGAGCGCAATCCGGCTGGCCCGGCGGAAGGAAAACGCAAAGCCTCGCGTGGCGGCTCGTGGCGGCACCATGTGAAAGTCTCACGCTGCTCCGCGCGCTCCAGCATTCCGCCGAAATTCCAGTACGCTGACTACGGATTTCGTGTCGCTTGCGATCTCACATAGACTTTGAACCTTAGTCTTGGCCGCCATCGGGCCTGAATCGGGGTACTCATGTTTAGCAACGATCTTCTCGCCAACAAGCGCATTCTTATTACCGGGGGCGGCACCGGCCTCGGCAAGGCCATGGCCCAGCGCTTCCTCGAACTCGGTGCAACAGTCCACATCTGCGGCCGCCGCGAAGAAGTTCTCGAACAAGCTGCCGCCGAACTCGCCGCCGCAACGAAGGGCGACATCCACGCCATTCCCTGCGATGTTCGCAATCTCGACGCCGTCGAGGCGGTGATCGATGCCATATGGCAAGAGGCACCGCTCGACATTCTCGTCAACAACGCCGCGGGAAATTTCATCGCGCGTACCGAAGAGCTTTCCCCGCGCGCATGGGAGTCGGTAATCGGCATCGTGCTGATGGGCACGCTTCACTGCACCATGGCCTGTGGACGCCGATGGCTCAAAGCTAATCACCAAGGAACGGTCCTCGGCATTTCCGCGACTTATGCGCCGGTTGGCTCGGCGTATGTGGTTCCGTCCGCCGTTTCAAAGGCCGGAGTCGAGGCTCTAATCCGCAGTCTCGCCGTCGAGTGGGGTGATCGCGGCATCCGGTTGAATGCCATCGCTCCCGGACCCATTCCAACGCAGGGCGCGTTCTCGCGTGTTTTGCCGTTCCCTAAGCTGGAACCACTCGCACTCGAACGCAATCCTATGCGTCGCTTCGGCACAACAGAAGAACTTGCCAATCTCGCCGCATTCCTGGTCAGTGATGGCAGCGGCTACATCAACGGCGAAGTAATTCGCATGGATGGCGGGGAGTTCCTGCAAGGCGCAGGTGAGTTCAGTTCGCTGGGCCGAAGTTTGACGAATAAAGATTGGGAGTCAATTAGGCCCCGCAAGCCGAAACCATAGGCCCTCGGGGAAGAAAGATTTTTCGATGCTTACCTCTTCTCGTCTCCCGAAAATACCAGCCACTTCAACACCATGTTCACCAGACTCAGCACAATAGCGCCAACAAAGGCCGCAAAGAACCCGCGCACCTGGAACCCCGGCACAAGCGCCGAAGCGAATTTCAACATCAGCGCATTGATGATCAGCCAGAACAACCCCAATGTCACCAGAGTCAGAGGGAATGTCAAAATCTTCAGCACAATCCCAATCGTCGCATTAATAAATCCAATCGCCAGCGCCGCAATCAGTGCCGCTACCGGGCCGCTCACATAGATCCCCGGCACCACTCGCGACACAATCCACACCGCCAGCGCACTCAATATCCAACTCACCAGCATCCGCATGTGCAGCTCCTAAGAGTTCACGCTCCGCAACACTATACCAATCCGGTGTGGTGTCCCGCGGTCACAGCAAATAAATTCACGTCAAATTCGCCGTGTGGATCGCTACCTTGCGATACACTACCCAATTCAAATTGTCTAAGGAGAATTTCCTCATGTCCGATCCCGCCTTCAGCGGCTCCGAATTCAAACAGCACTTGCGTCAAGGCACGCCCAAGCTTGGCTTGTTTCTTAACTCTCATAGTCCAACTGTTGCCGAGCAGCTAGCGCATAGCGGCTACGACTGGCTGCTGGTCGATACCCAGCACGGCCCCATGGACCACGAGAAACTTTCCTATACGCTGTGCGGCATCGCCAGTGGCGGCGCAAAGTCGATCGTCCGCGTCGGCGCATATGACGACCGCCCCGGCATTCAGCAGGCGCTCGACCTCGGTGCCGACGGCGTCCTTGTTCCTTACATCAACACCGCCGAGGAAGCGCGCCAAGCCATCAGTTGCACAAAGTATCCCACGGTTGGTACGCGCTCCGTCTATTTTCCGCAGCGTTGCATGAACAAAGCCGGACTTCTCGGCTACGCCGGAAACTTTAACAAGGAAGGTATCGTCGCACTGCAGGTCGAAACTGCTTCGTGCATCGAGAATATCGCCGAAATCGCCGCCGTGCCCGGCGTCGACATTCTCTTCCTTGGGCAGAACGATCTCTGCATGTCGATGGGCCTCTTCGAAAAATATAAATTTCCCGATATGTACACTTCGCCAGAACTCGACGCAGCCACAAAGAAGCTGATCGAACACGCCCGCAAAAATAACGTAATCCTCGGCCTCTTTTTATTCGGCACGGCGCGCGTCGGCGAATTTCTGGACAAAGGTTTCACCTTCTTCAGCATCGGCAACGACCTGCACCACCTGGTTACGCAAGTGGCGGCCTACGTGAATGACGTGGAAAAAGTCTCCGCGGAGAAAGGGAAACCCTGGAAGCGCCGCAGCACGGCGCTGTTCTAGCGGGAACAGGTCGGCGTGGAGTGCATGGGTGCCCCATTTCTCGCTTCCGTTGCGAGAAATGGGCTTCTGCGCGGAGTGAGAAGCGCTTGATTCACTGTACAATTTTCCTTTATTCGGTTCAGGTGATCTTTGGAAGTTCTCACCCCCAACGAAGTCCGCGTGCTCGGTGCGCTGATCGAAAAAGACATCACCACGCCGGATTATTACCCGCTGTCACTCAACGCTCTGGTGAACGCCTGCAATCAGAAAAATAACCGCGACCCTGTTATGACCCTCGACGAAAATTCTGTCGCCGATGCCTTGGCCGGATTGCAGGAGAAGCGTCTCGCCGGACCTGCCGGAGGCGCCGACAGCCGCGTCACCAAATACGAACACCGGCTGCAGGAGTCGTTCAACTTCGATCGCCGCGAAATCGCCGTTCTGTGCGTTCTACTGCTTCGCGGGCGCAGACGCCCGGTGAACTCCGCGGCCGCACCGAGCGCATGTACCATTTCGAAGCCCTCGATGACGTAATCTCTACTCTCGACCGTTTGGCGCTACGCCAGCCGCCGCTCACCGCCGTCTTGCCGCGCCAGCCCGGAACAAAAGAGTCGCGTTACATGCATTTGTTTTCCGCTCAGCCGGAGATGGCGGAAAACGTGGCACAGTCATTCTCAGCATCAGCCGAGCCTTCAGGCAGATCCGTAGCCGATCGGCTGGCGAATCTGGAAGGCGAAGTTGCGGAGTTGAAAAGAGAACTCTCCGAGATGCACGAACAACTAGCCGCATTACGCAAACAGATCGAATAATGCATCACGTCAGACCCTGTGATCCTCTGTGTCCCCTGTGTTGGACCGGTTTTGTTTCTGTCTGCCAGATAAAATCGAGCCCCGTTCATGCAACTGATGTAGCCTAGTGATAAATCGCAGCCAGCGTCCGGCTTCCAGGAGGTCCCCATGCACCGCCGCGAATTCCTGATCCGCTCCGCCACCACCGCCGGAGCCGCTTTCCTCACGACGAGAGCGTTCTCGAGAAGGCTCTCTGCCAGGTCGATCCTCGATGCGATCGCCACTCAATCGCTGCCGCAAAAGTTCTCCGCCACCGATACCGTTACGCTGGGCGGCACCGGAATCAAAACCAGTCGCCTGGCCATGGGCACCGGCACCGTAGGCTCTGGTCATCACTCCAACCAAACCGCGCTCGGAGTCAAAGGACTGTCCGATCTTCTGCGCAACGGCTACGATCACGGACTACGCTTCTTCGACGCGGCCGACTCCTACGGTTCTCACCCTCACGTGGCCGAAGCACTCAAGCACATCCCGCGCGACAAGGTCACGGTCCTAACGAAAACCTGGGCTCGCGATCCCGCAACGGCCCGCGCCGATCTTGACCGCTTCCGGCGCGAACTGGGCACCGACTACCTCGACATTTGTCTCATGCACTGCCTCACCGAGCCGAACTGGACCACGCAATATCGTGGCGTAATGGATGTTTTTTCCGAAGCGAAAGAGAAGGGAATCATCCGCGCCCACGGCTGCTCCTGTCACAGCATCGAAGCGCTGCGAGCCGCCGCCAAATCACCGTGGGTGGAAGTCGATTTCGCACGCATCAATCCCATCGGTTCGCACATGGACGCCGATCCGCAAGCCGTCGTGGCCGTTCTCCGCGAGATGAAAGCTGCGGGCAAAGCCGTAGTAGGAATGAAAGTCCTGGGCCAGGGCGACCTGGCGACACGCCAGGATGAGGCGATCAAATATGCGCTGTCGCTGGGAATTCTCGACGCCTTCACGATCGGGGCCGAAAGCAAAATGCAACAAGAAGATCTGATCCGTCGGATCGCTGCGGCGTAGGCTTTGGCTATCTAGGTCGCCCGCCGAAGATTTCTATGAACGCGATTACTATGAACACGGAGGCCTCCATGTTCACCTCCCGGCCGATCGGCTTCGTAACCAGTCCCTACAAAACGACCGCCGAAATCCCCAAAGGCCTGGGCGCAAAGCATGAAGTCGATGGAGTGCTGAACATTCTCCCCGAGTTCGCGCCCGGCCTTACTGATGTCGAAGGCTTCTCGCATCTCATCGTTCTCTGGGAGTTCGACCGCTCCCAAGGCTACGAGTTGATGGGCACTCCACCCTCCGATAGTCGCCCGCATGGAGTTTTTGCGACGCGCTGTCCGCGCCGGCCGAATCCGATCGGCATGACCACTGTCGAGTTGCTTCGCCGCGACGGTGGCGATCTTCACGTGCGCGGCCTCGACATGCTGCACGGCACTCCAATCCTCGATATCAAACCGTATCTTTCCAGCATGCCCGCCGAGAAACTTCGCCGCGGCTGGCTGGCCGAAGCGGAAGAACGAAAGAAGTAACGTGCGCTTAGCTTTGACCTTATGTTCACTGATTCAGCGTCAGCTTGATCTTCTGCCGGAACAGCACGCGTTCGTACACATCGTTGGTGTTCAAGCGAACAAAATACACGTAAGGCTCGTTGCCGACGCTCTCGAAATTCAAATCAGTCGCGGTCGGGTCGATCAATGAGAAATACGCGTACAGCCAGCTGCCGGGCGGATCGTTGGCTTCGATCTGCTGCACAGTTACAACGAGCGTCGGCGTGGTCCAGTGAACGAGATCCGTTGACGTGGTGAGATACATTCCCGGCGGGCCCATCGTGTCGTCCCAGTAGTCCCATAGCGTCGCCACGACTATGTTCCCCGGCTGATAAATGTTGATCCCATTCACATATCCCATGTAAGGCACAGGAGTGTAGACGTGGGACTTGGGATCTGAGACCGTCCCCAGGTAAGGATCGACGAACGACACCGAGAAATCGCTGCCGCTCCAGCCAAGCCACGATGAAGGGTCGAAGATGTCGGTGGTGCGAATGGGCGCGCCACCGCCCGGCACAAGACACTGGCGCGGCGCTGCCTGTTGCATCTGTTCAGTACAGTTCGGAGGCCATGTCCAGTCCGTAGCCACCGCGTAGTACCAGCCGCCATAGTTCACCACGTTCGTGTCGACGCTATAACCCATCGGCCCACGATCGATTTCGTACTTGAACGGAATTCCAGCCAGGAAATTCGCCGGCGCCTTCGGCGAATTGAAGTGGTATCCACCGTCGTCGGAGATGTGAAACGTGTCCGAATCGTACTCGCACTCGCTTACGTTCTGCGTATGGCACTCGCCGGGATGCGACCAGCCGTGATACTCCGTGTGCGCAAGCGCAGCGATGGTCTTCCCGTCGAAGGTATAAAAAGAATCGAGCCAGTCTTGATCGTTAAAGTCGGCCGGATTCGGATCGCTCGCGGAAACGTACGCCGCTTCGCAACTGTGCTGCAGAGTTTCCAGCGTCGGGCCGAGGCTCTGGAACATGTCAGAGCTGGCGGAGACGAAATGCACCGTTCCTGCAGAGTCGCGAAACGCGCGCGCCATCGCGTCCGGAATATCGTTGACCACACAAGAATCCTGCGGCGTTTGGAACACGGCCTCGCGGGTTCCTTCCAGTGTGCCCGTGATCGTCGGTGTGGCCGGCGCGGCTTGGCCGTCTGCCAGTGACACGCCCTGGGAGATTAGAACTGCGATCAAGGCTGGTCCAAGAATAGAGAGTCGTCGCATGGGGTTCTTCCTTCTGTTGTCCCTAACCCTACATGCCGTTGCTTCCACTCGGAGCAGTTGTCTTTTAATGCTCATGTAACAATGGCCGCGAGGTTTGGAACGTGCCAGCTACCGCGAGTTCAACGTGTCACGGTATCCACGGCGTGTGCAGCGTTCACATGCAGCATCTGCGTCCATCCCCATAACCCTCGCCGAATCAGCGCCTCTTGCTATGGCCTCCTCCCTGCAATCTGGTTAACCACTGCTCAGCAGCAGGAGGTGACCAACCATGACCCGTATCAACCTATTTCGCACCACCCCGGCCACTGCAAGTTCCGTCGCCTGGGGAAAGACTAACCTCGTAAAAAACGTTCTCGACACCGGCAGTCCGTTCGTCTTCGCCGCGCTTCTGATCGCCTGCTCGTTGGCCGTCGGATGCTCGAGCCAAACACCGCAACCGGCAAGCTCCACCAACCAGCCCATCATGCAACCAACACCGCAGATTCCAACCACGCCGGTGCCCGCTCCCGTAGCACCGGTACAGGAAGCTGGCGTCAAGCCCGTGCACCGCCGAGTCGTGCGCAAGGCCCCTGCCACTGTTACCTACGCGGACAAAGCTACCGGTGTCTCCTTCCAGTATCCGCGAACCTATGCGCTCAAAACCGGCGATGCGGCCACCGAACTCATCTCCGCCGATCCCATCCCAATGGACTTCACTCAGCCGGGCGGGGTCCCGATCGCAGCTGTGCTGTTTCCCGAGTCCGCTTATCCCAAGACGAATCTCGCGTCGGCTTACTTCAATGTCAGCGTGAACAAGACTCTCACGTCAGAGCAATGCGGAGAATTCTCTGTACCGCCGCCAACCCCGGCGACGCCCTCTGATCCGACGGTCCAAGCCACCGCGCAGTTGTCCACGCCGCCAATCTCGAAGCTCCTGATCGGCGACATGGAACTGCAATCGACCGAGACCGACAGCGGAGGTGAAACCGAAAAAGGACCGCGCCAGGAGTCGTCGAAGTACTACCACGTATTTCAAAATGGCGCTTGCTATGAGTTCGCTCTGAAGGTTTCGACGAGTGGGGTCGATTCCACGGAGGCTGCCCACTCGACAGCGAACGTGATTGGCCCTAACGAACTCCAGAACCAAGTCTTCCACCACCTGGAAAAAATCCTGGCCACGGTGAAGATCAATCCAGTGGCACAGGCAGAAGTCAGCGCCGAAGCGAAGGCGAATCCTGCGTCCACCCCAACCGAAACCCCAGCCCAGTAAAGCCGAGTTCAAGAACCTCAGTTCAGGAAACCGGGTATGCCCCACCTTTGCCGCACTGGTTGCGACAGGGTGGGGCTCTTGAACTCACATGGAGCCCCCTTGTCCTTCCGAGTTGAAGCGAAATTCCTCATCCAGCATCCAAAGCACGAATGAAGGAGGTTCCCATGTACGTAATTCTCGGAGCAAGCGGCAACACCGGACACGTCGTAGCTAAGACTCTTCTCTCTCGTGGTAAGAGAGTTCGCGCTGTCGGCAGAAGCGCAGCTCATCTGCAACCTCTCGCGGCCCAGGGCGCAGAAATTTTCATCGCCGACGTTACTGACGAGTCCGCACTTGCCAAAGCTTTTGATCAAGCCGATTCCGCCTACGTTATGATTCCGCCGAACCCCACCAGCAGCGACTTTCGCGCGTATCAGGAGCGGGTCACCGATTCCATCGCCGCCGCCGCAAGAAACGCAGGCTTAAAAAATATCGTCTCCCTAAGTAGCTTTGGGGCTGACAAGTCTTCCGGCACCGGGCCGGTCGTCGGCCTTCATAACCTCGAACAAAAACTGAATCAGCTCGACGCAAACGTTCTCCAATTGCGCGCCGGCTACTTCATGGAAAACACGCTGCCGCAGGTTGGCGCTATTCGCGCCATGCACTCCACCGTGGGTCCTCTTCGTCCCGACCTCAAGCTCCCCATGATTGCTACACAGGACATTGGGGCCGCCGCCGCCGACCTTCTCACCGAACTCAAATTCAACGGCAAGCAAACGCAGGAACTCCACGGGCAGCGCGACCTCGAGTACAACGAAGCCGCCACGATCATAGGGAACGCCATTGGAAGGCCGAAATTGGGCTACGTCCACGCCCCCGACGCTCAGATTCGCGGCTCGATGGTGCAAATGGGAATGTCGGATAATTTTGCCGGGCTAATCATCGAGATGGCTGCGGCACTCAACTCAGGACACATGCGAACCCTTGAACCGCGCAGTCCGCGCAACACCACGCCCACACCATTCGAAACTTTCGTAGCCCAGACGTTCGTGCCTGCCTACCAGCAGCAGGTGGCGGCGTAATCAAAGTCGTTTTTTTTGACGAAGGTATCGCGATGGGCGCCCACCTTTGCCATCTTTGGCAAAGGTGGGGATTTTGCTTCCAGCCGATGGACGCTTCCGGAGGTCGCGCTAGCTGCCGCTGCTCGTGATCCCCAAGTAAGTATTTACCACGCCTACAGAGAGACTAAGCGTCGTCGCAATTTGTGAAACCTGCTGCCCCTGGTTATAAAGCTGATAGACCTGCTGCGCTTCCGAGAGCTGCACCGTGTCCCCGGTGTTACTTGTCTGCTGCGGCTGGGGCTGCGGATTCCGCGCAGCCGGGGCCGCGTTCGAGGTAGAGTTCGCCGCCGCTACTGCCGCCGTCGATAGCGCACTAGATATGGAAATACTCATAACACGCTCCTTTCCCTCCTAACTAGGAAAGGTCGGCGAGTTGCCGAATGCCTTGAGTAATTTTCCCGCTATCGGTTTCGAAAAAACAATCTCGCATTCCGCAACCGGAACAGTTCCGGTTAAAGGACGAAGGCCGAGCCTCGCTGATGACGAACACGCGTCGCCGGACCCTGCTTTCAAGGTGAGCTACCGTCTCTTGCGCAGTTCGTTCACCGATACCGTAGCCTCCGCCGCATTCAGCGTATCGCGAGCCAGTTGCATAATCTCTTCATTCTTGACGGTCTCGCGCAGCGTCAGCACGACCATGGCTTCCGCAAACCTGCCGGGATCCCACTTTCTCAGCTGAATCTCCGAGTTGCCTGCACCCCGCACGACCTGGTCTGCCTTGGCCCCTAACACCAGCAAAAACTTGGGCTCCAGCTGCGGAGGTTTCTCCGGCCGCACCGACCGCGCCACCAATGCGCAAGCCGATGTGTAAATCTTCCCCGCTTCTTCCACGGACCAATTCAGATGTTTTGGATTGGAAACCTCAAAAGGCGGCGCCGCCTGCGCTGCGACTCCCGTACAAAAGACAGTAGCCAATCCGCAAATCGCTAGCCAAACGCAGGCGAGACTCCGCCACTTCATCATCATGCCTAGATGAGCTTTCACATCGGTAACATCCCGAACTTCAGGCTGCTCAACACTTCGGATCTTCATCACAAGCGGATCCTCTACCGCTTTCCGCAGCTTGATCCCAGTGCCATGGTCTGGCCAAGATATCTGAGGTAATAGCCCGGCCTTTACTCCGCCGATGCTGTACGGTTTCGAAAACACGATCCGAACTGGGCGGCTGACGACCAAAGGTTTAGAAAGAGCTTCGGAAAAAGGGCTGGGGGCGATCAAAAACCGGTCCGCGTGAACAATAATCTGCCGGTCCCGACGCCGTCTTTCGTCTCAATCTCTACAATATTTCCGGCTGCCATTCGTCTACAGGAATGGATGGATGAGCCGTGAGCGCAGCGATGATCGCCGAGAGAATCATGGCCGAGCAGGACCGCCAAATTTCCGAAGTGATCGCAGAAGAGCGGCCCCGGCTGCGCAATTTCATCCGCCGTCGCGTGCCCAATGAGGCCGACGTGGAAGATCTTCTGCAGGAGGTCTTCTACGAACTGGTCGAGGCGAATCGCTTGCTGATGCCGATCGAGCATGTGACCGGTTGGCTATTTCGCGTTGCACGCAACCGCATCACGGATCTGTTTCGCAAGAAGAAGCCAGAGTCTTTCGCGGACGCCGCACTCGAAGGCGAAGACGGCGAATTGCTCCAGATTGAAGATTTATTGCCGTCGCTGGACGCCGGGCCGGAAGCGCTCTACGTCCGTAATGCGCTGCTCGATGAATTGGAATTTGCACTCGAGGAACTGACCGACGAGCAGCGCGAAGTCTTCGTCGCACATGAACTGGAAGGACGCACCTTCAAGGAGTTGTCGGCAGAGAGCGGAGTAAACATTAACACCCTGCTGGGGCGCAAGCGCTACGCGGTCCTTCATCTGCGCGAGCGATTGCAGAGCGTTCACGACGAATTTTTTAAAAAGTGAGGAACACAATGATGAGAAAGAAATGGTTCTTTATCGCTCCACTGGCGATTGTGGCGATGGTAGCCTTCGCCGCTCTGGGCGGCGAAGTGGTGCGGCTTCTGTGGAACTGGCTGCTTCCGGCCCTGTTCGGTTGGCGCCAGATCACGTTTTGGCAGGCCGTCGGTCTGCTGGCGCTTTGCCGGATTCTGTTCGGAGGGGTGAGTGGCCGCGGCTTCCGCGGACCCGGCCGCCGGCGCTGGGAGAAGATGACGCCCGAAGAGCGCGAGAAGTTTCGCGAACGTATGGGATCACGATGCGGTCATTTCGAGCCACCGGCGGCCAGTCCGACTGCGTGAGCGGACGGAGCGCGGGCGAATAATTGACCCTCAGGTGGTTAATGCTGCGGTTCGCAGTGACAGGGATTCTGATCTGTGGCTCGACTCGGAGAGGATCCAGTCACACTGCGATCTCAGTCCGGTTCGCGTAGTAACCCGGAGATTGCGTCTCAAGCTTGCGGCCGTTTTCGCTGAAGCGGGGCAGGTGAATCAGACCGGCCCGCTGCAGCCCGAATTGCAAGGTGGTGGCCAATACTTCCAGGCCATACTTAACGCTGCGTCGAAAGTTGATGGACGAGGCTTCGGCAAAGTATTTGGTCGGGCAGGAAACCTCCCCAATGCGGAAGCCGAAGTGGACGCATTGCGCCAGCATCTGGTTGTCGAAGACGAAGTCGTCGGAATTTTCCAGCAGGGGAAGAGAGGTCAGCACCTTGCGGCTGAATGCTCGATACCCCGTGTGATACTCCGAAAGCTTTACGCGCAGCACAAGATTCTCGACCGCCGTCAGGAGGCGGTTGGAAATGTACTTGTAGATAGGCATGCCACCGAGCAGCGCCGTGCCGCCGATAATGCGCGAGCCCAGCACTACGTCATACACATCATAGGCAACCATGCTGGCCATCGCCGTGGTTAGAAGCGGAGTGTATTGGTAATCGGGATGAACCATGATCACCACATCGGCGCCCGCCGCCAGAGCTTCGCGGTAACAGGTTTGCTGGTTGCGCCCGTAGCCGTAATTGCGGTCGTGCTGGAAAACTAAGAGGCCCAAACGACGCGCCACTTCAACGGTTCGGTCGGAGCTGCGGTCATCCACCAGAATGCGGATATCAACGAGATCCGGCAGCTCGCCGACGGTGACGTCGAGCGTCTTCTCCGCGTTGTACGCGGGCATAACCACCGCGATCTTTTTGCCATTAATCATGCGCGCTTAATCTATGATACCTGAGGCGAGGCCAAATTCTGGCATTGGCGGCACAAGCGGTCAAGTAAAGTTTTGAACAAATTTGAGCGTCGACTCCGCCGCTTGCAGCCCTCGGCGGCTCTATGAAAAACTGAAATCTGCATTCTTGCCCGAACTGCCTATGGTTGTGAAACGAACCCTCTTCGAAAAGATCTGGAACGCGCACGTAGTTGCGCAACCGGACGGTCGTTCGCCGATCATTTACATCGATCTGCATCTCGTGCATGAAGTCACATCGCCGCAGGCTTTCGACGGCTTGCGTGCTTCCGGGCGGAAAGTCCGCCAGCCATTTCGGACCGTGGCGACCGTCGATCACAACATTCCTACGGAGCCGCGTGGAACCCCGATCACTGATCTCATCGCGGCTGCGCAGATTGCGGCTCTGCAAAAAAACTGCAAGGAATTTGGCGTCCCGCTGTTCGACATGGATTCGCCCGAGCAGGGCATTGTGCATGTTATCGGTCCGGAGTTAGGGCTGACCCGGCCGGGAATGACCATCGTATGCGGCGACAGCCACACCAGCACCCATGGAGCTTTCGGCGCTCTGGCTTTTGGCATAGGCACATCGGAAGTGGAGCACGTTCTTGCGACGCAATGCCTGGCGCAGCAAAAACCGAAGACGATGAAAATTGACGTGCGTGGCCGGTTGGCGGAAGGCGTTACGGCGAAGGATCTCGCCCTCGGAATCATCGGCCAGATCGGTACCGACGGCGCCACCGGACACGTGATCGAATATGCCGGCGAAGCAGTGCGGACGCTCTCAATGGAAGGCCGCATGACGCTGTGCAATATGAGCATCGAAGCTGGAGCGCGAGCTGGCATGGTCGCTCCTGACGAAGTCACGTTCGCGTATGTGAAGGGAAAACGATTCGCTCCCCGTGACGGCGAATGGGAGCAAGCGTTGGAATATTGGCGGAGCCTGCCGACCGACGCCGAGGCAGCTTTCGACAAAGTTATCGAGATGGATGCGGCGCAACTCTGTCCATTTGTGACTTGGGGAACGAATCCCGGCATGGTCGCTCCCGTGACGGGCCGCGTACCGGAGACGAACGCGCTGGATGACTCCGATAAGCGCGCGACCGAACTGGCTTTGCAGTACATGGGATTGGAGCCGGGGAAGCGGATTGAAGACATCGGCATCGACCGTGTGTTCATCGGTTCGTGCACGAACTCGCGTATTGAAGATTTACGCGCAGCAGCGCGCGTAGCGCGGGGACACCATGTGAGTTCGAAGGTGCGGGCGATGGTGGTGCCGGGATCTCAGGCGGTGAAGCGCGCAGCTGAAAAGGAAGGCTTACATCAGATTTTTCTGGACGCGGGTTTTGAATGGCGCGAGTCCGGCTGCTCGATGTGCTTAGGAATGAATCCCGACATTCTGCAGCCGGGGGAGCGTTGCGCCTCCACCAGCAATCGAAATTTTGAAGGACGGCAGGGGCGCGGGGGGCGGACGCATCTGGTGAGTCCGATGATGGCGGCAGCGGCGGCGATTGCGGGGCACTTCACGGATATTCGCAACTGGAGCTTCCAATGAGCACCGCTATCACGAGGATCATGCGATGAAGCCGTTCCGAACACATCGAGGATTGGTCGCGCCTCTCGATCGAGTGAATGTCGACACCGACCAAATTATCCCCAAGCAGTTCTTGAAGCGGATCGAGAAAACCGGCTTCGGCCAGTTCCTGTTCTATGACTGGCGCTTCTCTTCCGATGGAAAAAAGAATGCGGAATTCGTCCTCGACCTACGGCGCTACACCGCCGCCAGCATTCTTGTCGCCGGAAAGAATTTCGGCTGCGGCTCCTCGCGAGAACATGCGGTATGGGCGCTGGGTGATTTCGGCTTCCGCGCCGTTATCTCTTCCTCCTTCGCGGACATCTTCGCCAACAACAGCACCAAGAACGGCTTCCTGACCGTTCGCCTGAGCGAAAGCGAAGTCGCAGAGTTGATGCGGAGGGCAAGCGAGTTCGAAGGATATGAACTCACCATCGATCTGGAGAAATGTGAAGTGCGCGATGATCAAGGCTTCCGCACCAGATTTCCGATCAATGAATTTGTGCGTCACTGCCTGTTGAATGGACTCGACGACATCGGGCTCACGCTGCAATACGAAGCGGAAATAGCCGGTTACGAAGCGGCACATCCGCTGCCCCAGTCCTCGCGCCCATAAAACGTAAATGCTCGGTCAATCGGGGTAAAGATTTGTAAAACACTCGCCCCGCTATTGACCTGTGCCCCGCCGCAGTTGATCCTAAGTAAGGACAGCTCTGGCGTTGCATCTGCGTTTGGTTCCTACCCGAACCTCTCCAGAGGAGGGATGATTTGAGCGCGTGGAGAAGCCCTCGCTCCCTCTGGATGGAGGTGCTGCGACCGAGTCTACAATGATTACATCTAACATCGGCAGAGTTAACTCCGATCTTGCGAAAGGTCGCATCCATCCGACTCAAAGATGAGTGACTTTAATCAGCTCGAACACAAATCCTCTGCTTGCCGTCGTCTGCTCGGGCCGAGTCTAGCGCTGGCGATTTGCGCTTCATTGCTGGGTTGCAGCAGCGCCGACTCCAAGCAATCCAAGGCGCAAGCCGCAGCGCCGCATTCGGTTTCAGTCGCGGTTGCCGCCGTGCAACAACAAGACGTTCCCGTCTACCTGGTCGGCCTCGGCACTGTGACCGCGTTTTACACCGCAAATATAAAAAGCCGCGTCGACGGGCAGATCATGCGGGTGAACTTTCAGGAAGGGCAGACCGTCAAAGAAGGCGATTTGCTGATCGTCATTGACCCGCGTCCCTATCAGGTACAGCTCGAGCAAATGCAGGCGCAATTGTTCAAAGATCAGGCAACGTTGCGCGATGCGAGATTAAACCTCGATCGCTATACCACTCTGATTCCCTCCGGCAGCATCGCGCAGCAGCAGGTGGATACGCAAAAATCCTTGGTCGATCAACTTGATGGCCAGGTGCGCACCGATCAGGCGCAGATTGACAACGCCAAACTGCAGATCATTTACTGCAACATAACGGCGCCATTCACCGGTCGCGTCGGGCTGCGGCAGGTTGACCCGGGGAATATTGTGCATGCGGCCGATACGAATCCCATGCTGATCCTTACACAGTTGCAGCCGATCGCCGTGATCTTCACTCTTCCCGAAGATCAACTGCCAACCGTTGCCCAGCACATGAAGAACGCCACATTGGAAGTGGATGCTTTCAGTCGGGACAACCAATCGAAGCTGGCCACCGGCAAGCTTCAGACGATCGATAACCAAATCGACACCACCACGGGAACGGCGAAGCTGAAGGCGGTTTTCACCAACGAGGACAACAAGCTCTGGCCGAACCAGTTCGTGAATGCAAACCTGCTGCTGGAAACGCGCAAGAACAGTACGGTTGTGCCGACCGCCGCTATTCTGCGGGGTCCGCAAGGCGCATTTGTGTATCTGGCGAAGCCGGATAAGACGGTGGAAGCGCGGCCGGTCAACGTCTCGCTTACGCAAGGTAATACCGCCATCATTGCCAGTGGAGTGGCTCCCGGCGACACCGTAGTGACCGACGGCCAGGATAAATTGCAGACGGGAAGCACGATCGAGCCGCGCGACGGCAGCCAGAACGCGGCGCCTGCCGGCAACAGCTCGAGTAACTCTCCAATTTCAGGCTCATGAGTCCCTCAAGATTATTCATCCTCCGGCCAGTGGCGACGACGCTTTTGATGGTGGGCGTGCTGCTGGTGGGCTGGGTTGCGTTCATGCAACTGCCGGTTTCCGCGTTGCCGGAGGTGGATTATCCAACCATTCAAGTCGTAACCTTCTATCCCGGCGCCGATCCTGATGTGATGGCGTCGTCCGTTACTTCGCCTCTGGAGCGGCAGTTCGGCCAGGTTCCCGGCCTGACGCAGATGACCTCGACCAGTTCCTTCGGGAGTTCAGTCATCACGCTGCAGTTCGGGCTCGATCAGAACATCGACGTGGAAGAGCAGCAAGTGCAGGCTGCCGTGAACGCCGCGTCCACGTACCTTCCCGCGGATTTGCCCAATCCTCCCATCTACAACAAGGTGAATCCGGCGGACGCGCCGATTCTCACGCTGGCCATGAGTTCGGATTCATTGCCGCTGTCGAAGGTTGAGGATCTGGCCGATACCGCGTTGGCGCAGAAGATTTCGCAGTTGCCCGGCGTGGGGCTGGTTTCGATCAGCGGCGGGCAAAAGCCTGCCGTGCGGGTTCAGGTGAATCCGACTGCTCTTGCCTCCTACGGCTTGAGTCTTGAAGATGTTCGCACAGCGTTGGCGGCGGCCAACGTCGATCAGGCGAAGGGTGTGATTGATGGGCCACGGCAGTCGTACACGATCGGAGCCAACGACCAACTGTTTTCCAGCGAGCAGTACAAGCCGATTGTAATTGCGTACCGCAATGGCGCGGCAGTGCGCATTCAGGATGTCGCCAATGTAATTGATGGCACGGAAAATATACGCCTGGCGGCGTGGATGAACATGACTCCCGCAGTCATCGTGAACATTCAGCGGCAGCCGGGCGCAAACATCATTAGCGTCGTTGATCGTATTAAGAAACTGCTGCCCCAATTGCAGGCTTCGCTGCCCTCGGCCGTGAAGGTTCAGATCCTGACGGATCGAACCACCACCATTCGCGCCTCCGTCAAAGATGTCGAGTTCGAGTTGGCGCTGACCATCGTCCTGGTGGTCATCGTTATTTTCTTTTTCTTGCGAAACCTGCGGGCCACGTTCATTCCCAGCGTTGCCGTACCCCTTTCGATTGTGGGTACTTTTGGTGTGATGTACCTGCTGGGGTACAGCCTGAACAATCTGACGCTAATGGCGCTGACGATTTCGACTGGCTTTGTGGTCGATGATGCCATCGTCATGATCGAGAACATCGACCGCTATCTGGAGGCCGGAGATTCCCCGCTGGAAGCGGCTTTGAAGGGATCCGGGCAGATCGGCTTTACGATCGTTTCATTGACGGTGTCGCTGATCGCGGTACTAATTCCGTTATTGTTCATGGGCGATATCGTCGGCCGTCTGTTCCGCGAGTTTGCGGTCACGCTGTCGGTGACTATATTGGTGTCCGCCGCAGTCTCTCTCAGCTTGACGCCGATGATGTGCGCCAAGCTGCTCAAGCATCGCAAAGAAGGCGAGAAAGGCCGCTTCTACGAAGTAACAGAAGATTTTTACAATCGCGTGATCGCGTCGTATGGCCGCACCGTGAAATGGGTGCTGAAACATCAGACGGCCACGCTGCTGGTGACTTTTGGAACTCTGGTTCTCACTCTCGTTCTCTACGTAGTAGTTCCAAAAGGATTCTTCCCAGTACAAGATACGGGCGTGATTCTGGGAATCTCCGAGGCGCCTGACGATATTTCCTTCGATGCAATGGCGAAACGGCAACAGGAGTTGGCGAAGGTCATCCTGCAGGATAAAGACGTCAACAGTCTTTCATCGTTTATTGGTGTTGACGGCACGAATGTGACTCCGAACAGCGGCCGCATTCAAATCAATTTGAAGCCGCGCGACGAGCGCAGCGAGGATGCTTCCTCAATTATTCGCCGGCTGCAGCCCGCCTTGGCCAAGGTGAATGGTATTACGCTCTACATGCAGCCAGTGCAGGATTTGACAGTGGAAGATCGCGTGAGCCGCACGCAGTTCCAATATTCGATTGAAGATGCGGACGCGCAAGAACTCGCGCAGTGGACGCCGAAGCTGGTCGAGAAACTTCGCCAGCGGCCCGAATTGCGCGATGTGGCCACTGATCAATTGAACGGTGGGATCAGGACCAATATCACGATTGACCGCGACACCGCCTCGCGGCTGGGCATTCTTCCCTCGGCAATCGATAACACTCTCTACGACGCCTATGGCCAGCGGCTGGTTTCGATTATTTTTACGCAGTTAAACCAATATCACGTCGTGCTGGAAGTATTGCCGAGCTTTGCGCAAACGCCGGAAGCTATGGCCGACATGTATGTTCGTCCCGCCAGCGCAACCCCGGCTACGGGGGCGCCAACCGCGAATGCTGCCTCGGCCGCGACGAGTGGAAATCCGGTTCCACTGTCTACTTTTACCAAAATGCATTCGACCAGCACGCCCCTCGCGGTCAACCATCAGGGACAATTCCCGGTCGTCACAATCTCTTTTAACCTCGCTCCCGGCGGCTCGCTCGGAGATGCCACGAAGGCGATTCAACAAGTAGAAAAGGACATTCAGCTGCCGGCCAGCATTCATGCTTCGTTTCAAGGGACGGCAGCCGCTTTTCAGAATTCGCTTTCGAGTGAGCCTTTCCTGATTCTTGCCGCGATCATTACCGTGTACATCGTGCTAGGCGTTTTGTATGAGAGCTACATTCACCCCATCACGATTCTCTCCACGCTTCCTTCCGCGGGTGTCGGGGCGATTCTCGCTCTTGAGATCACCGGCAACGATCTGACTGTGGTCGCGCTGATCGGAATCATTCTTCTGATCGGAATCGTGAAGAAGAACGCCATCATGATGATCGACTTCGCGCTCGAGGCCGAGCGCGAAGAGCACAAGCCCCCCGAGGAAGCCATTTATCAGGCGTGCCTCCTGCGCTTTCGTCCGATCATGATGACGACGATGGCAGCGCTGCTCGGCGGTTTGCCGCTCGCCCTGGGAAGTGGCACGGGTGCGGAACTGCGGCGTCCGCTGGGCATCACGATCGTCGGGGGATTGCTGCTCAGCCAGTTGCTCACGCTCTATACGACTCCGGTTGTTTATTTGTGGTTCGACCGGCTGGCGGTGCGATTCTCGAAATACAGAATCGGCAACGAGATTCCGCGCGAAGCCGCTCCCGGAGAAGCGTCCGGCGATTAGCAATGAGTATTTCAGCTCCATTTATCCGGCGCCCGATCGGCACTTCGCTGCTGGCGGCAGCCTTGCTGCTCTCCGGAATTCTTGCCTTCAATTTTCTTCCGGTAGCTTCGTTGCCGCGCGTGGATTTTCCGGTGATCAGCATCGGCGCACAGTTGCCGGGCGCCGACCCGCAGACGATGGCCTCGGCGGTAGCTACGCCGCTGGAGCGGCAGTTTGGACGCATCTCCGGTGTGAACCAGATGACTTCGTCGAGCCAACTGGGTTCGACCGCGATCGCGCTGCAATTTGACCTGAACCGGAACATCGATGCCGCAGCGCGCGATGTGCAGGCCGCGATCAATGCGGCGCGCAGCCAACTCCCCGCGAACTTGCCGAGCAATCCAACCTATCGCAAGATCAACCCCGCCGACGCCCCCATCCTGATTCTGGCGCTGACTTCGGACACGTTTCCGGTGGCGCGTTTGTACGACACCTCCGACTCGATTCTGGCGCAGAAGCTAGCGCAAGTGGATGGAGTGGGCCAGGTGTTCACCTACGGTTCGGCGCCGCCCGCAGTAAGGGCTGAAGTCAACCCGATGCTGCTCAATAAGCTCGGAGTGGGGCTGGACACGGTGCGAAACGCGCTGAATCTGGCCAATGCGAATCAAGCCAAAGGACAAATCTCGAACAGCGCTACCTCGTATTCTTTCGCGGACAATGACCAGCTCTTCACCGCGGATGAATACCGTCCGCTGATCGTCGCTTACCACAACGGCGGGCCGGTACGGCTTGGGGACGTAGCCGAGGTGGAGGACTCGGTGGCCGACGTACACAACCTCGGCTTGGCCAATGGCAAACCCGGCGTACTGGTGGTTATTTTCCGGCAGCCGGGCGCCAACGTCATCGAGACCGTGGACCGCGTGCGCGCTCTGATGCCTTATCTCCAGTCCTCGATTTCTCCGGCAATCAAGCTGGATGTGGTGATGGATCGCACAGTCACGGTTCGCGCCTCGGTGAAGGACATCGAGAAGACGCTACTGATTTCGATCGTGCTGGTAATTCTGGTGGTATTTGTATTCCTGCGCACGGTGCGGGCCACCGTGATTCCCAGCATCGCTGTTCCGCTCTCACTGGTGGGGACTTTCGGCGGCATGTACCTGCTGGGCTACAGCCTGGACAACCTGTCGCTCATGGCGCTGGCGATTTCGACCGGGTTTGTAGTGGACGACGCCATCGTGGTGCTGGAAAACATCATGCGCTACGTCGAGCACGGCATGGACGCGGTGCAGGCGGCGTTCAAAGGAGCGGCGGAGATTGGATTTACCGTGCTCTCCATGAGCACTTCACTGGTGGCGGTGTTCATTCCCTTGCTTCTGATGGGTGGAATTGTGGGCAGGCTGTTCCGCGAGTTCGCTGTCACTCTGAGCATTGCCATCGGAGTCTCGCTGATCGTCTCCCTGACCACAACGCCGACGATGTGCGCAAAATTTCTGCGGCCACCGCCGCCCAACCAGCGCCACAATGTTTTCTATCGCGGCAGTGAATGGTTCTTCGACAGTCTCCTGAGGGCATACGATCGGACGCTTCAATGGGTGCTGCGGCACCAGCCCGTAACCCTGGCAGTGACCATCCTCGTGGCGTGCCTGAGCGTGTATCTCTACGCTAAAGTACCCAAAGGATTTTTCCCGCAACAGGATACGGGACGGCTCATGGGGGCGGTTCAGGCGGCACAAGACATCTCCTTCCAGGCCATGAGCGGCAAGATGGAACAATTCGTGACGATTGTAATGACGGACCCAGCCGTCGATACAGTGGTGGGCTTCGCGGGCGGAGGCTCGGCGACTAATCAGGGCCGCTTTTTCGTAATGCTGAAGCCGCTGGAGCAGCGTGGGCACTGCCAGACTCGGCACTACTGGCAACCATGCCCAAACGTCACGGCCGACGATGTGATCAATCGACTGCGGGGCAAACTTGCGGCGGTTCCGGGAGCTACGCTCTTCCTGCAATCGGCGCAGGACCTGACCCTCACCCCACGCTTAGGGCAGGCCCAATACCAGTACACGCTGCAGGGCGAGGATTTGAATGAACTCAACAACTGGGGTCCGCTATTGTTGCAGAAAATGCGCCGCCTGCAGGAGTTGCGCGATGTAAATACCGATCAGCAGGATAAAGGACTGCAGGCGCAGTTGGTCATTGACCGCGATACCGCCAGCCGGTTGGGAGTGGCCGCGCAGGACATTGATAACGCGCTCTACGATGCCTTCGGACAACGGCAAGTCTCGACCATGTACCGGCCGCTGAACCAGTACCACGTGGTAATGGAGGTTGCACCGCAGTTCCAGCAAACCACGGAAGCCCTGCAAAATATTTATCTTCGATCGGCGGCCGGCGCGCCGATACCATTAGCAGCGTTTACCCACTTCGTCCCTTCCAACATACCCTTGGCGGTGAATCACCAGAGCCAGTTCCCGTCAGTTACGATTTCATTCAACCTGGCCCCTGGCGTTGCTCTGGGACAGGCCACTCTGGCCATCGACAAAGTTCAACGCTCCATCAATTTCCCTTCGACGATTCAGGCAAGCTTCCAAGGCACGGCAGCTGCGTTCAAGGATTCGCTCTCCAGCGAGTCGACCCTCATTCTCACGGCACTGCTGGCGGTTTACATCGTGTTGGGCATGTTGTACGAGAGCTACATTCATCCCATCACGATCCTCTCCACGATTCCCTCCGCCGGCGTAGGAGCACTATTGGCCTTGCTGCTGACCCACAACGAACTCAACGTGATTGGAATGATTGGCATCATTCTGTTGATCGGACTGGTTAAGAAGAACGCAATCATGATGATCGACGTGGCGCTCGAGGTAGAGCGGACGCAAGGCAAGAAGCCGATCGATGCCATCTACGAAGCCTGCTTGCTGCGCTTCCGGCCCATTATGATGACGACGATGGCGGCGCTACTGGGCGGCCTTCCGCTTGCGCTGGGTTCCGGCACCGGCTCCGAATTGCATCGTCCTCTGGGCATCACCATTGTCGGTGGATTGATTATGAGCCAGGCCCTGACACTGTTCACCACTCCCGTCGTTTACGTTTATCTTGACCGCCTGCGCCTGGTTTTGCGCGGCGGCGCAGATGTGGCTTTGCCAGGCACCGTGAGCCCCGCCCACTCGGCAGACTAATCTTTGATCTCGGAAACGCCCGGACCATGATGACCGGAACCGTCCGTGCAACCTCATCTGCAAACAAAGGCATCGCACGGTAAGGGCAAATTCTTTTCAGATCGGTCAGGCGCGGCGCCCTTTTCCTTATTGCCCGTATGATGGAAAACTGCGGTGCTTCCATGCGGATTTTCCGCAGTCCCGGTATTATGGTTGTTTCGTCTGACATTCAAATTCTTTCTGGAGTAGCGGATGCTTCAAAAGCTGGCAGTCGTGGTCTTGGTTGTTGCGAGTTTCGCCTGTGTTCTGAGCTGTGGCAAGACAGGAAATCACTTTCTTTACGCGACCATCCCTGCCACGAATCAAATAGCGGTTTTTCGTGAAGATCCCTACTCGGGCGTGCTCACGCAACTGTCGGAGAGCCCGTACAACGTGGGCAGCGGGCCGCAATCGGCTGCGCTTCACCCATCCGGGAAGTATCTATACGTTTCCAATGCCGGACAGGGCGAGAATGATATTTCGCTTTTTGACATCAACAGCGACGGCACCATCACTGAGGTAACACCGAGGACCGCGACTGGCACCTTGCCTTTCTTGTTGGCCATGGATCCGGGCGGAGCCTTTCTCTATTGCGCCAATGTGTTGTCGAACAGCCTCTCGGTTTTTTCGATTAGTTCCAGTGGTTCGCTAACTCCGCTTGGCAACTCTCCTTTCACGATCAACTTGTCTCCGAAAAACATGCAGATATCGCCTTCGGGGAAGTTTCTGTTTATCAGCGCCCCCAGCCAGGTTACGGGACTGGTGGCAACATTCAGCTTGACCGCAGGTGTGCCTGCCTTCGTTAGCCTCACCAGTACTGCAGACAATGATCCCTCTGGCCTGGCCGTTTCCCCGAACGGGTCATACCTTTACACCGCAAACTCCACCGCGAACTCGGTCTCCATCTACAGCATCGGTTCATCCGGCGCGTTAACTCCGGTTACCGGATCTCCACTGTCTGCGAACTTCCAGCATCCGGTCGCCGTAACGGTGGATCCGAAAGGTGCCTACCTCTACGTGGCCGATCAAGGGACAAGCCAAGGGACAACTGGGGGATCCAGCAACATCGCAAGCTTTTCGATTTCGTCCAGCACAGGATTTCCCGCCGCCGTTACGGATTCTCCTTTCGCCAGCGAGAGTGAATCCAGCTTTGTCGTGCTGGATCCGACCGGCCCCTATTTGTTTGTGGGGAATCAGGCGTCGAACGCTGGCGTCCAGGCGTTCGGGGTGAGCGCGGGCAGCTTGAACACGATTGCCAGTTATTCTGTGGGAAACACTCCCAGTTCGATTGTCATATTGCAATAAAAGAAACTTCTAATCTGAAGAGATTCAGCCCCGCAACTCGGAGTACAATCCGAGGGCGACCCTGCACGCCCCTTTACGAGCCTTTGACAAACAGGCTGGCGCGACTTGCAACAATACGTGAAGCGGCACGAGGCCTCGCGTTACAACCAGTGCGGGAATCCCGCCATCTAATGAGGAATAGGTTATCCGATTGGGTCGGCTTTAGGGGCGGGTTCCGTAGCGAAACCAATGAGGACCCGAACCCATGAAAATTGCCAGCGCGGCGAGCGCGTTTCCTAAGCATTATTACTCTCAGAAAGAGCTGTTGCAACGCCTTCAGGACTACTGGGGAGACGAACTCCGGAACCCACAATTGCTGGAACGCCTCCATCGCAACGTTACGGTGGAGGGCCGCTATCTTGCGGTTCCCGCGGAACAATATTTGGATATCAGAACCTGGGGGCAAGCCAACGATATCTGGATCAAGACAGCCAAGGAGTTAGGCGAAAAAGCGCTCTGCCTGGCCTTGCACAACGCGGGAATCCGTCCTGAGGATTTGGGGGCTCTGCTGTTCACGACTGTGACTGGCGTAGCCAGCCCCTCCATCGACGCTCTACTGATCAATTGCATGGGTCTTCCCACGAACATCCGGCGCACGCCGATTTTTGGGTTGGGATGCGTAGCTGGCGCCGCCGGAATCGCGCGCGCCGCGGATTATGTTCGGGCCTATCCCAATCAGGCCGCCGCGCTGGTATCGGTGGAATTGTGCTCACTCACTTTGCAGCGCGAGGACTTGTCGGTCGCAAATCTCATCTCCTCCGGTCTTTTCGCGGATGGCGCCGCCGCAGTGATCGTGACCGGCGAAGACTTCGTTTCGCCTGACCATCAGCCCAGCGGACCCCGGATTCGGGCTACGCGTTCAATCTTCTATCCCGATACTGAAGACATGATGGGCTGGAAGATTTCAGAGAAAGGTTTCCGAATTTTGCTGTCGACCGAGGTGCCGACTTTGATTCGGGAAAATCTGGGGCGCGGTGTCGACGAATTTCTTGCGGATGAAGGCTTGCAGCGGTGCGATCTCAAGAGCTTCGTCCTGCACACCGGCGGACCCAAGGTGTTGGAAGCGTCGGCTGCTGCGCTGGACTTGCATAACGGCGAGTTGGATGCCTCCTGGGATTGTTTGCGGAAGGTCGGCAATCTCTCTTCGGCGTCGGTGCTGGTCGTGCTGGAAGACGTGATGAGGAACCGCCGTCCCGAACCGGGCACGCTTGGTTTGCTGGCGGCGATGGGGCCTGGATTCTGTTCCGAACTTGTTCTACTCGAATGGTGAGGTTTTTGTAATTGTCCAATTCGATCGATGTGTTCGTGATTGGTGGCGGACCGGCGGGACTTGCCGCCGCGATTGCTGCGCGGCAGCAAGGACTTAGCGTAATGGTTGCCGATGGCGCCAAGCCGCCAATCGATAAGGCCTGCGGCGAAGTTCTAATGCCGGATGCCCTGGGAGCTTTAGAGAATTTCGGAATCAGCATTCCCCCCAGAGAGTCGTTCCCCGTTCATGGTGTGCGTTTTCACAGTTCCGGATCGTCAGCCGAGGCGGCTCTTCCACCTGCACTCCGTGTCCTCTCCGTGCGGCGTACCACGCTGCATCGCATCCTGATCGAACGGGCTGCTGAGCTGAACATCGATCTGCGATGGCAGCAGGTGGTGACCGGAATTTCAGGGGAGGCAGTTCGACTCGGAGAGCATACTATTCGCGCGCGTTGGATCATTGGTGCCGATGGCGCCAACTCACGTGTGCGAGGGTGGGCGAATTTGGAATCGAAGTCAAGTTCGGCTCACCGTTATTCCTTCCGGCGCCACTATCGTGTACGCCCCTGGACTGATTGCATGGAGATTTATTGGGGCAAAAAGGCTCAGGGGTATATGACGGGTATTGGCGATCAGGAGGTCTGCGCAGCGGTGGCCTCTCGCGATCCGAAATTTCGCCTGGATAAATCTCTTCCAGAATTTCCCGAGCTGAATGCGCGCCTTCGCGGTGCGGAAACAACCTCGATCGAGCGAGGAGCGATCTCCGCCAATCGAAAACTCAGGCGTTTGTGGCGGGGGAATGTTGCGCTGATCGGTGATGCTTCCGGCACAGTAGACGCGATTACAGGGGAAGGATTGGACCTCGCCTTCAATCAGGCGACCGCGCTGGCACGCTGCCTGAAGGCAGGAACCCTTCCGGCTTATCAGGCGGCGCACCGTCGATTATCGCTTCGCCCGCTGATAATGGCGCGAATGATGCTGATGCTCGATGGACGCCCTTGGCTTCAGCGAAGGACCCTTCAGGTTTTTAACCGGCGGCCGGAGGTTTTTCGCCGTCTGCTGGCATTTCACGTGGGAGCGCTTCCGGCCACGCGTCTGGCCGTCGATGGTCTTACTTTGGGGTGGGGACTGCTGACTGCCTAGCGCAATGAATAAGAGAGCTGCGCCATCTCTAACCTCCAGTGCGTCACGATTTTTGCTGGCCTGCCTCCTGTTTTTCTTTTTCTGTGCTGCAGCCGTGGCGCAGAACTTGGCGCTTGAGTTAGATCCTCAGCAAACTACCATCAGTTTCACACTCGGCGATGTCCTCCATAACGTTCGCGGAACTTTCCAACTGCAGAAAGGCAGGCTTCAGTTCGATACCGGCTCCTCCAAGTTAAGCGGCGAAATCGTGGTCGATGCCAAAAGCGGCCAAAGCGGCAATGGAATGCGCGACCGCAAGATGCAGCGCGAGGTGCTGGATACTGAGCGCTATCCGGCGATCGCATTCCGCCCTGATCGGGTCGATGGAACATTATTACTGGACGGGCACTCTTCTTTGCGAATTCACGGAATTTTCAACATCCATGGTTTGGATCACGAACTGACAGTGCCTGCCGAAGTAGAGATGTCTCCGGATCGATGGAAAGCCACGCTGCACTTTGCGGTGCCCTACGCGAGTTGGGGAATGAAAAACCCGAGCACGTTATTTTTGCGGGTCAGCGAGTCCGTCGACATTGATGTGACGGCTTCCGGCACTCTGGTGCGGCGTTCGAATTGATGGGGCCGGTTGAGAATCAGAATCCATCGAGCTGCTGGATTCCCTTACCTTCGGTGCATTCGTAGCATCGTCCCGAAGCGAGATTCCTGAACTCTTCGTTCCTTCCGCTGGGCCAGCTTATCTCCACCCGGTTTACGCGATCGCGTTTCTCCAATCCAAACGTGATGGGAAGTTCCGACTGCGACAAGTAGCTGGATCCGCTCTTCACCATGCGCGACTCGCTCATCCCGCCAGATTCAATGCGGACAGTCGCACCGATCCCGTCGCGGTTCGATTTCGTTCCCCTGAGTTGAAAACGTATGCTGTGATTTCCCGCGAGCTGATCGTTGCGGTAGAGGTATGCAGGGCCGTTGTTCGTGGTCAGCAGAAGATCAAGATCGCCGTCGCGATCGAAGTCTCCATAGGCCAGCCCGCGTCCAACCTTCGCATGTTCAAACCCTCCGCCAATCTCAGCAGCAACGTCGTTAAAACTTCCCTTGCCATTGTTAAGAAATAAGTGTGGCGGCTGCGCGTATCCTACATTGCCGCGTATGTTTCGCACGGTGTCGTCAATGTGCCCGTTGGCCACGGCGAGGTCGAGCCAGCCATCGAGATTCGCATCGAGGAAAGCGCATCCAAAACCCAGGCTGTTCTTGGAAGCCATTCCGACTCCCGCCCGCGCTGCAATGTCTTCGTAGCTCTTTCCGGAAAATTCATAGAGTCCGGTCATCTCATTGTCGAAGTTCGTAATAGCGGCCCCCGGCCGTCCCAAATTCGTGAAATCCCCGATGTCCACACCCATGCCTGCGCGAGCTCTGCCGTCTGAGCTAAACGCTAGCCCCGCTTCCACGGCAACATCCTTGAAAGTGCCGTTGTGCTGGTTGCGGTAAAGCTTATTCGGCTGGGTGTCATTCGCGACCAATAAATCGGGCCAGCCATCGCGGTCATCATCGAGCATGGCAACGCCAAGGGATTTCGAACTACTATCGAAAATGCCACTCGACGCCGTCACGTCTTCAAATGTGCCGTTGCCGCGATTATGAAATAGCCAGCAAGTCTCGCCGCGATAGGCCTCCGGCGTGCAATACGACTTGTGCTTGCCGTCCAGGCTGCAGAAAACGTCGCGCCCGGGCGACCACTTTACATAGTTGCAGACAAAAAGATCAAGCAGTCCGTCGCGATCGTAGTCGAACCACAACGCAGAGCTGCTGAAAGCTTGCCGCTTGCCCAGTCCGCTCGTATTGGTCACATCGATGAACGTCCCTTTGCCAGTATTGTGGAACAATCGATTCTGCCCGACACAGGTCACGTAGATATCAGGGAAGCCATCGTTGTCATAGTCTCCGACGGCCACACCCATGCCGTAAAGCTCAACATCCAACCCGGCGCGTGAAGTGACATCGGTGAACCTTCCGTTCCGGTTATTGCGATAAAGCTGCAAGGTTGTTCGGCGTTGCCTGTGTCCCGGCCAATCCATCCCATTGATCAGGAGAATGTCCTGCCAGCCATCGCTGTCGTAATCCAGAAAGGCGCAGCCGGAACCCATCGTCTCCGGGAGAAGCTTTCCGCCATAGCCGCCGCTATTGTGTTGGAATTGAATTCCCGCGCTGGAGGTTACATCCACAAATCGAAAGCCGGGCGAAGCGTTCGCCTCAACTGTCTCGCCCAGAGCCCGAAGCAGCGACATCTGCGAAATCGAGGCCACTCCAACCAGGGAACGCAGAAACGATCTGCGATTCACGGAACGTTTACCAATCCCGCGCGAATCGCGTAAACCACCAGCTCTGCGGTTTTGTGAATGCCCAGCGCGTTCATGATATTGGCACGATGAACCGCAACTGTGTTAGCGCTGAGATCAAGTTCCGAGGCGATTTCCTTGTTCGACCTGCCGCTCACGATCATCTGCAACACTTCCAGCTCGCGAGGAGTGAGTCCGCTGTTGCGCTCGCCTTTGAGCGTCGACTGCTTCTCCACCTGCGGATCAAAAATCGTTTCTCCGCTGGCGACGCGCCTGACTGCTGGACCCAGTTCCAGGTTCATCGCATTCTTCAGAATGTATCCTTTAGCGCCAGCCTCGATCGCCTGCTTCACCCACGTACTCTCCGAATGCATGCTCAACATCAGTACGGCTGTATCCGGCGAGTGCTCGAGAATCTTCCGGGTCGCATCAAGGCCGTTCATTTTGGGCAATGCGCAGTCCATCACCACGACCTGCGGTGACAATTCCTGCGCCAATCGAACCGCTTCTTCTCCATCGCCAGCTTCCCCGGCCACTTCGATATCCGGCTCGTCTTCGAGCATGCGGCGGAAGCCGCGCCTCACCAATCCGTGGTCATCTACCAGCAATACCCTGAGCTTTTTTGTCATCGAGAGCAATCTCCGCCTCCTCCATCGCTTCAATCTTTTCGCGCGGGATCGTCAGATGCACCCGCGCGCCTCCCGTGTCGGGCGTGGAGAACGCAATCCGAGCGCCCAACAACTCTGCGCGCTCACGCATCGCGACCAGCCCAATTCCCAGCCTTGCGGTCTCCGGATTGAATCCCACCCCATGATCTTCGACTTCGACCTCCAGCGTAGTCGGCAGAAAGTGCAGCCGCAACCACGCCTTCTCAGCACCCGAGTGCCGCGCCATGTTATTAAGCGCTTCTTGCACCACGCGGTAAATCTCTATCGCCGCGCCGCCATTCACTTCGAAGGGCTGGCCCCGCTTCTCATAGGATATGGTAATTCCGTTCTGTCTTTCTACGGTGGGTATGTACCAGTCGAGCGTCATCTCCAGCCCGGCCTCGTCGAGCATCACAGGATGCAGCGATTGTGACAAACTCCGCACTCGTTCCAGGGTTTCCTGCGCGATTTGGCGAACTTCCAACAAATCGGTGCGCAGTGACGATCCCTCTGGAGCATGTGCGCCGGCGCGTGCCAGCATCGCCCCCATCGCGGTGAGAATCTGGCCGAACTCATCGTGCAATTCGCGCGAGATATAGCGAAGAGTAGATTCCTGTGTGGCGATTAATTTCTGCGCCAGCTCACTGCGGCGTTCGGAGAGATCCGCCATGCGGGCAAACAATCTGCGATTCCAGCGGATAATGGAAAGCCCAGTCAGCACCACCGCAGCCAGGGTTGCTGCGAGGAATACGTATACCTGCCGCTGGACGCGGTCGTAAACCTGGATGATACGTTGCGCCGCCTGCTCCTCATTCTCGCTGTTCTGCACGAGGAAACGCGCAACGGTCGTGCTCAGGGCCGCCTGCCGCGCCTGCAGCGACAATTGAATCTGCTGCCGCGCGCCTTTTTCATCGCCCGAACCTGCGAGACCAAACACGCGATCCACGGCATCCCAGAATTGAGTGAACGAACTCATCAATGCCGCGCTCTGCTCCGGCGTGCGGATGGTCGGAGCCAAGCCGCCCTCCAGCCGCATGGCATCCTCCAAATCGGTACGGATACGCTGAAACTGCGCCGACCACGCGGTGAGCGGGTAAGGCTCGTCGTTGTCAATCATGTCGCGCATGGCGACGGCAAGCAGGTTCAGGTCGTTCTGGATCCGCAGCAACTGAAGAGAGTCTTTACGATTGCGATCGATGAGGCCGGATTGAAGTTTGCGCAGGCCAGCGACTTGCCACGTGATATAAGCCGAGTAAGCCACAACCGCCGCTAAGGTGACGATGAGGCCGAGCAAAAGGCCTGGGGTTGGAGAGTGCTCCGGCGAAGGCGGACGTGCCACGCCCCGAGCATACAACGCCGGCCCGCGCCGTGTCACAATCAGTAATAATGAAGCGAATCGATGCTGGGCGGAGTCCAAGAATAGATTGAGTACCGATCCCAAAGAAGCTCCAAAGAAACCTAAAGTCGAGCGGCTTCGCGCTGTTCTTCCGGAAGTCTGGAAGCTGATGCGACCCCGCCGCGGGCTGCTGGCTTTGGGATTCGGGTTGATGGTCATCAACCGCGTCGCAGCATTGGTGCTGCCGTATTCGAGCAAGTTCCTGATCGACACTGTCATCGGCAAGCACCGCATGGATTGGCTGCAGCCGTTGGTATTGTCTGTTCTGGGAGCGACTGTAGTTCAAGGCATCACCTCGTTTTCGCTCACGCAATCGCTCTCAAAAGCCGCGCAGCGGCTAATTACGGAATTGCGCCAGCAGGTGCAGGCTCATATCTCCCGCCTGCCTGTTTCTTTTTACGATGCCAACAAGACCGGGTCGTTGGTATCGCGAATCATGAGCGATGTGGAAGGCGTACGCAATCTCCTTGGTACAGGTCTCGTGGACTTCGCCGGAGGCCTGGTCACCTCGAGCATTGCTCTGGTGTTGTTGCTTCGCACCAGCGTGCAGATGACTTTGATCGCCGTGGGTTCGCTCGTATGTTTTGGTTTCGCGCTCAATAAGGCGTTCGCAACCATCCGCCCGATTTTTCGCGAGCGAGGCAAGATCAATGCCGAAGTGACCGGCCGGCTCACCGAGTCTCTGGGCGGCGTCCGTGTGATCAAGGGCTATCACGCCGAACAGCGCGAGGAGGCAATTTTCGCCACAGGTGTTCGACGGCTGCTCGAGAACGTGATGCGCACGCTCACCGCCACTTCAGTCATGAGCCTCTCCGCAAGCGTTCTTCTCGGTGTGGTCGGCGCCGTCACAATGTACGTGGGCGCGCATCAGATTTCTTCCGGCACACTCACGGTTGGCGGGTTCGTCTCTTATACGTTGCTGTTAGGTTTTTTAGTAGCGCCCATCATGCAGATCGTTTCCATCGGCACGCAACTCACCGAAGCCCTGGCCGGACTCGAAAGAACGCAGGAGATCATGCGCGAGCGGCCGGAAGATCAGGATCCTACCCGCTCCGTGGCGCTTCGCGACATCGTGGGACGCATCGAATTTAAGAACGTGAGTTTCACATATGACGGAATTCACGAAGTCCTGCGCGATATTTCGTTTGTTGCCGAGCCGGGAACTGTAACCGCGCTGGTTGGCTCTTCCGGATCGGGCAAATCGACCACCATTGGCTTAATCTCGGCTTTTTACAAACCATCAAAAGGAAAAATTCTTCTCGACGGCGTCGATCTGAGCACGGTTCGCCTCGATTCCTACCGCACTCGCCTCGGTGTTGTGCTGCAGGAGTCTTTTCTTTTCGACGGAACGATTCGAGAGAACGTTTCCTTTTCGCGCCCGGATGCGAGCGAGGAAGAACTTCTGCGCGCCTGCCGCATCGCGCGCGTCGATGAGTTCGCCGAGTCGTTTGCGGATAAGTACGACACGGTTGTCGGAGAACGCGGCGTGAAGCTCTCCGGCGGCCAGCGGCAAAGAATTTCGATTGCGCGCGCAATCCTGGCCGAACCCCGCATCCTCATCCTCGACGAGGCAACCTCGAGCCTCGACTCCGAATCCGAGCAGATGATCCAGCAGGGACTTTCTTATCTCATGAAGGGGCGCACGACTTTCGTGATTGCGCACCGGCTTTCGACCATCCGCCGCGCCGATCAGATTCTCGTGATGGAGCAGGGCCAGATCCTCGAACGCGGTACGCACGACGAACTCTACGCCGCGCGCGGGCGCTATTACGATCTTTATACGCGCCAGCACGGCGTGGAAAACAATTTATTCCTTGCGCCCGGCGAAGGTGATCTGTCTGTGCTGGACTCGCCAGCAAATGGAAATTCAGGGCCGAGGAATGGCAAGACGGCGGATGCATTGAGCGTGCTGAAGGGAGAAGTTCGCTAGCGCATGAGCAGCTCTGGAAACTGCCATCAGCAAGTCGTCTTGCCTGCCGACTCCGCAATACACGTGCAATCGCTTTGCCGCCATTACCCCATGGGCGAGACCTTAATCCGCGCCGTTGACGGCGTGACTCTCAAGGTGCGCGCCGGCGAGTTCGTAGCTCTTCTTGGAAGTTCTGGGTCTGGAAAATCTTCGGTTCTGAACCTGATCGCCGGCCTCGATCGCCCGACCTCTGGCAGCGTGGTTGTTCACGGAAGCGATCTTTCACAACTCACGCGCGAAGAGTTGGCGCATTATCGCCTCCACACGGTCGGAATGGTATTTCAATCCTTCAACCTGATTGCGAGCATGACCGTGACCGAGAACGTAGAACTGCCGATGCGCTTTGCGGAGGTCGATCGCGGAAAACGAGACGGCCTGGTGCGCGAAGCGCTTACGCGAGTTGGCCTGCAGGCCCGCATGAATCACCGTCCCAGCGAACTCTCGGGCGGAGAACAGCAGCGCGCCGCTCTCGCCCGCGCGCTCATTAACCGTCCTCAACTCCTGCTCGCCGACGAGCCTACCGGCAATCTCGACAGCCGAACGGGAACTGAAATCATGAAAATGGTTTGCGAGTTCAACCAGCAATTAGGAATGACAGTCGTGATGGTCACCCACGAAAGAGCTTTGGCAGAACGCTACGCGCAACGCCTCATCTTCCTCGCAGACGGCAAGGTAGTCGGCGAGGAGACCACCGCGGTCGTTGCAGCCGCGAGTGTACAAGGAGCGCGGCAGTGAAACTCCCCGATCTCGCCGAACTCGCAATGCGCAATCTCCGCGAATCCGTTCTGCGGAATTCTCTAACGACGATCGGTATTTCGGTGGGAGTCGCATCGCTGGTCGCCATGCTCTCGCTCGGCATCGGATTGCAGCAACTCGCATCGCGCCGCCTGATGAAGTCTGGATTATTCGACACTGTCGTCGTCAGCTCAAGGCGCGACTTGCGAAACTTCGGCCACGAAGAAGAGCGCAATGGTCCAACTCCCGGCGAGAGCCGCATTCTCGATGAATCCGCCCGGCAGGAAATCGAGCGCATGCCGAATGTCCTCGAAGCCTATCCTGACATACGGTTCATCACGGAACTGCGCTACGGCGACAAACCGCACATGACCATGGTCGCGGCCCTGCCATCCTCTGCGAAATCGAATGATGCGTTTGACTCGATGCAAGGGCATTTCTTCTCCTCCGACACCGCGCCAGAGGCGGTGATTCAGAAAAGCTTTGCCGAAGAGTTACTGGGCAAAACGCCGAAGCCCGGAGTAGACGATACGAATGTGTCGCAGCTAGCCGCTCCG
>Ga0116135_1000158_pt1 | contig 34908 bp, 32 predicted proteins | sample June2015DPH_20_1_FD_89738 | JGI IMG/M metagenome (GOLD analysis project Ga0116135, IMG submission 89738) | Peatland microbial communities from SPRUCE experiment site at the Marcell Experimental Forest, Minnesota, USA - June2015DPH_20_10 | ecosystem: Environmental > Terrestrial > Soil > Wetlands... | reverse complement strand
CGTCTCGGTGCAACGAGAGTGCAAGTAAGTTATTTATAATCAACGCATGTGCAATCCGGTGCAACGGAGTGCAAACCGGAAAATTCCCCTGTTAACCGAAGGGTTGTAGGTTCGAGTCCTACCTGAGGAGCCAAATTATGTCCGCTCTCGTCCGGTAACATAAGAAATCGATAATAAAATCAGTAACTTAACAAAGATAGTGTCCGATACCGTTCGCTCTCGCATGCCAATATCCGTGTATATTGTAGGTACGAGGCGTAGGTACAGTTTGTGCCATATGCGAATCAGTGCCTAAACCAACTGAATCCGAATTCCGAGCAATACTCAGGTTCTGCGCAGGCGACGTTATCCAATGTCGGACCTGTTACTCGTTCCGAAACTTCCCAACTCTTCGCTCCTGTTCCGGTGAATCTCGCTGCCCTGTACTATATCTCGTACATTTACACTGGCAACATGCAGGAGCAATCGCGCTTCGCGGACCAAACTGTAGGGAAAACAAGAACGGACTCTACTTAACCGGGACGGTGTGCCTTAGGCAAGCCTATCGGGCATACCGAGCGTGCTTCTCAGAGGTGAAAAAGACCGGATTTGCCAAAGCGCGATAGACCGGATTGCAACCTCTGAAAAGCACCCAATTGCGATGGTGCTGAGTTCCCGCCGCCACTGCAAAATCGTGTGCGTCGGTACGGCCTTGCCGCATTTACATCTGTAATCAGAAGTGGCGCGGTCCGCCGAAGAGCACGCTGTCTACGGCATCGGTATTAGGGTGGGGCGCTGCGCTCACTTTGGCAGAGATAGAACCGGATCGCGCACAGGCGATTCTGGACCGCGGGCGCGAATTTGACGAAAGCTGGGAGTATGACTGACCAACGATACCGTGACCGCATTTCAGTGAAATCGGCCTGCCTGCCTCTCCAACGAGCAACTTGGCGACACTCTTTCAACTGCAAGAGCTAACCCTCACCTTCAGGGCTGTACGACGTGGTCAGTATAATTTCCAACGCGGGAATTCGAACTGAAGAGTTGAGAAATTTGCGTTGGACTGATGTCGATATTATCAATGGCCCGGTCTTTGTTCGCTCCAACAAGGCCCTCGATCACTACGTGCCGTTTGGAAAATGACTCCCCAGACGCTCCAGCCGCGGAGTACCTGTGAACCGGAAACAGAACAGGTGTTCGGAATGTGTGCAAGCCGGCTTGTCACTCGGACTTCCCGGCAGCTTTATGTCCACGGCCAGTCGATAAACGGCAAGTCGATTACGTTCAATTGTCTGCGCCACACATTCGCGATGCGGCTCATGCAATCGGGGGCGAACTCGTTGTTCCTAACCACAATCCTTGACCGCAGCTTCGACGAACGTGGGTAACATACGTTCAAAGGCGTCAACCGGCAACGGAGGGCTAATCAAATATCCTTGAATTGAATGACAACCCATAGCGGCCAAGAAACCACGCTGCTTCTCGTTTTCCACCCCCTCCGCGATCACCGACAGGCCCATAGCATGCCCTAGAGAGATGATGGTTTGTGCAATCGCGCCGCTGTTGACATCCACTAGGAGATCCCGAATGAAGGACTGATCGATCTTCAGCTGGTCGAGTGGCAAGCGCTTGAGGTAGGAGAGGGACGAATAACCAGTGCCGAAATCGTCCAATGCAAAACGAACGCCCAGAGATTTGAGCGCGGTCATCTTCGTGATTACATCTTCGAAGTTGGAGACAAGCGTATTTTCGGTGAGCTCAATTTCTAGATTTGCCGGATTTGCGCCGAACGTATTCAGCGCGTCTAATACAGAATCAACGAAGTCTGGCTGAACCGCTTGGTAGGCGCTAATATTTACGGCGATTTTGATTTCTTCATAATAATTCTTGCCTGCCCACGCTGCTAGTTGAGCGCAGGCGGCTTGTAAGACCCAGATCCCCAGTGGCAGAATCAGACCCGTCTCCTCAGCTAGCGGTATGAATTCAGCGGGAGATAGAACTCCCCGTATTGGGTGCCTCCATCGGACCAGAGCCTCAACACCAACCACTCGCCCTCGATCGATCTGAGGCTGGTAGTAAAGCAGCAATTCATTGCTGGCGATTGCACGGCTGAGTTCGGCTTCCATTGCACACGTTTCTGCGAATGGGACTTGGGCTGTCCCGTCGACCTGGACAATTGGCCACGCTGAAGTACTCCGCACCAAAAGCTGCGGCGTATTTTCAGTACGCCCGAATCTTCCGACGACGGAAATTCCCTCAATCTCTCCGTTAATCACGATTCGATTGAAGCTTAGCTCGAGAACTCGACCGTCAGTGAGCGAGTGGCTGGCATGGAAAGGGCCATCGGAGAATGCTCTCTTGAAGAAGGCTGACCAGATTGAAGCTCTTTCCGGGGGGAGCAAATCGGCCAGAGCCACACCTGGATTGATTCCGACGACTCCGTAATCGCTTGCAGGGTTCCGCGAAATGCGCGATTGAAAGCGAGGAGATTGTGGGCGCGATCGACCGACAAAAGGAGTTCTTCCGCACTGTCGAAGAGACTGGTAAGTGCTTCGACAGAGGATTCCCGCTGAGCAAGTTGGTCAAACATATCCAATGGCACCCCGAGGGCCTGCTGGCACTCACTTAAAGTCGCTGAGATTAGGGTCCCTTCAGGAAAGACTTTGCAAGGACGCCACGGCACAGCTCAGAGCAGTTAAAACACTACTACGTGATATCGGCAGATTAGGGGACAAGTTTCAGGCTGGAACCTGCGGGCAGGATGAAGTTAAACGACGCAATGTAACCTGGACGGATCAGGCTACATCGGCTTCCGGTACCAAAACGGTGACTCTGCGCCCGATCACTCCCAGTTTCGAAAGTCCTTTGAGCCGCTCGATCCATTGATAGGTCAATTCTTGACCTTTGGCGACGATCAGCAGGCCAACACTGTTGCACAAGTCCTGTTGAAGCGTCATCCCCACGGCAAGATCCGAGACGGAGCATTCCCGCGCGTGCATCGGCATTGACGGAGCCAGTTCGTCTAGGCATTGCAGAATGGCGCTGTCGCAACTCTTAAGGTCGACGTGAACCCTTCTGGCTGCCTCGGTTGGGCTGAGACCAGAGCCCATATATCGCTCAAATGCGACACCCGCCTGCAGGAGCTGTATTCCAAACTCAATGTCGTGCTTTTCGCCAGGAGTCCGTGCTTCGATTTGATAACGGGATTTATGTTGATTGACGATCATTTGCGTGACCGCTTCCATCCGCGGGATTCGCGACAACATCTCCCACGCCACCGCGGGATGTTCGTCGAATTTCCGCTGGTCGTCTGGACTAAGCCGATCGCCGGCATAGGCCGCATTCATAAGCTCCGGAGCAAGCGTCACGCAGCCCAGTTGCGAAAGCATGGCAGCGATCTCAAACTGCCAAGTGGAATTCAGCATCAGTTTCTCCGCGACATGCTGCACAAAACGACGAAGCCTCATTGCACGACCGAACGCAGCGGGATTGCTAAAACTCAAGACTTCTGTCAGCACACTTACTGATCCACGAAGAGTCTGCTCCAGCAACTCTCTTTCTGATCGCAGGAGATTGTGCTGAACAAGCGCCGCTTCAATCGCCTTAAGCAGAGTCTCCTTAGAGCATGGTTTGGTGAGAAAGCGAAAAATGTTGCCATCATTTACGGCGGCTATCGCGGTGTCGATGTCCACGTATCCAGTCAAGGCGAGCCGGACAGTATTTGGGGCGATCTTGTGGACCTTTGCAAGGAATTGCGCTCCGTCCATCTGCGGCATACGCATATCGGAAATGACTACCGCATATGGTCCGGTTTCGGCGATACTTGCAAGTCCGAGTGATCCTCCAACTGCGGTATCAACCCGGACCTCGCGTCCCAACAGGCGCTTATAACCCTCGAGCACCGAAGGTTCATCGTCAACGAAAAGTATCTTGTCAGTCATTAAGTCAATCCTTCCGAAGCTTGCTCGACGCAGCATTGCGCCCAATAGTCCTGCCTCCTGGCTAGCCCAATTCGATCAAGAAACGCCTCGTCGACGGGCGATTCCATGTACTTAAGTTCGGAGTGCAGTTTCGCATCGAATGCGCTCGCAAAGTGCACGGCTGCGAGGGGTGTGAATTCCGTAATCGAGCTGTCCGAGGGGCGATGATTCCAAGCCACGGCTTCTACAATCGCGGAAGGCAATCCCCAAACTCCAAGAAGATAGGCGCCAACCTCCGCATGAGTGCAGCCGAACTCCTGAATCTCCATGACATCCAAGTGGGTTTCGGTGGAATTCGCGATCTCGACGATCCGGCGATATTGTTCCGGGTTCGCCGACGCCATGATAAGTTTGCCAATATCGTGCAATAGTCCAGCGCTGTTGTAGAGGTCCAAATCACACCCGCGAATGCCCTGACTGCTGGCGATCACTTTTGAAAACTTGCTGACCGAGACGGTATGCTTCCACAGGCGTTCTGCTTGGCCCGGCCCGAGCAGATGCTGATCGAAAGCCGAGAAAATGCTAAGCGAAAGTACCAAGGCCTGGATTGTGTCCAAGCCCAGATGCAGAACGGCCTGTCTCGGTTCCGATATTTGGGCACGCGCACCGTATGCGGCGGAGTTGACGATCTGAAGGAGTTTTGCTGTCATTGCCATATCCTGCGCGATGATCTCACCAAGCCGAGACGCGGAGGGGTCTGTTGAGTGGAGTTCGCTGGTGACCTGTTGATAGAGCAACGGCAAGCTGGGAACACACTTGAGACGGGAGACAAAACACTTGAGCGAGGCGTTCTGAAGCAGGTCAGAGAGCGCGAGAGTTTTCTGCAATACTGACCGGAGTTGCTCCGGGTCGCACGGTTTTGAAATGAACTGATGCGCTGGGGCAATCGCCCTGAGGACTGAATTCCGGTCCGCCTGACCGGAGAGAACAAGGCGCACGGTCCGCGGGTATTGCTGTTGAATCTTGTCAAGGAGGTCAGCTCCCGACATGCCGGGCATCCGCATATCCGTAACAACTGCGTCAAACTCTCGGAGCAACATCAGGCGCAATGCCTCTTCGGCGCTGGAAGCGAACTCCATCTCCCAAACTGACCGCATTGGCCGCAACGACCGCTTCAGTCCCATGAGCAAGTTCGGTTCATCATCGACAAAGAGGATACGTCTCTGCACGCTAGTCCTCCGCACCTAATGAGAGTGGCAGGCGAACGTAAAATGTGGTGCCTTTCCCTACCTCAGAGTCAAACCAAATCTTACCCCCATGCTTTTTTACAACCACTGTATGTGCCAACATGAGTCCCTGACCCGTACCTTTGCCGACCTCTTTGGTAGTGAAGAACGGATCGAACACCCGATCCCTTACGTTCTCTGGGATTCCCGTTCCTGAATCTGCAACGCTGATCTCCACCCAATCGCCATCCAGGCGCGTCGAAACGGTAATCGTGCCCATGCTGTCTCCGTCGTGCGGCACGACGTCGGCGATCGCGTGTGCACTGTTGACCACCAGATTCAGCAAAACCTGGTTGATCTCTGCAGCGAGGCAAGGCACAGGAGGTAAGCCGGGGTCTAGATGAGTTTCCATTCTCGCAACATACTTCCACTCGCTGCGGGAGATCGTGATTGTGGTTTCAATTGCCTTGTTCAGGTCAACTACTCGCTTTTCCTGCGAACCCGGGTGGGAGAACTCTTTCATCGCACGGACAATCCGGGAGATCCGTTCCACGCCTTCCAGGGTTTGATCAATCGCTTGGGGAATGTCCCGCGAGAGAAACTCAACGTCGGCGTTACGGCTGCACCTGTCGAAATTCTCGATTGTAGACTCTGATACAGCCTGAGGCGGCACTTCGTCTCGAAGCTTCTGTGCCGCTGCGAGCAGGCAAGAGAGAAGATTCCACGAGTCTTTGAAGCAGTTGGTATTGTCTCCAACGTACTGGATGGGAGTGTTGATTTCATGCGCGATTCCTGCGGCGAGCTGCCCAATCGCTTCCAGTTTTTGAGATTGGCGCAGCTGGCCTTCTAATGCGAGCTTCTCAGTTATGTCTTCCTTGAGAGCGAGAAAATGGGTGATGGTTCCGTCGTGATCCTCGAGTGCTCTGATGACTGCGGATTCCCAGTACAGATCTCCATTCTTCTTGCGATTGTGAAATATCCCACGCCATTCCTTTCCCGCGGTAATTGTTTCCCACAGATTGTGGTACTCCGCCTGAGATGAGGCTCCCGACCTCAAGATCCTGGAGTTTTTCCCCAATACCTCTCCAGCCTCGTAACCACTTGTTTTCGTGAACATACGATTCACATAAGTAATGTCACCCTGGAGATCGGCAATAATCACCGACACAGGGCTTTGTTCCACCACTGAAGACAACCGGCGCAAAATGTCTTCAGTGCGCTTGCGCTCCGTGACGTCACGAAAGTACCAAATTCTTCCGCGATAGCGCTCGCTTGAGTCGACCAGGGGAGCGGAGTACCGCTCAAAGATCTGACCATTCTTGAATCGGATTTCATCTACGCTCTTTTCACTTCGATGACTATTGAGATAGTTGACCTTTTCAATGAAAGCCCTGGGATCCTCGATCTTGTGAGTCACGAACTCGCGAAGCGCCCGATCGTCTCCCGCACTAAGCAAATCATCTGGCACACCAAAGTTGAGCCCAAATTGTTTATTCGCGAGGATGACCCGGTCTGCTTCATCTACTGCGAGAATCCCATCAATCGTCGCTTCAGTCTGTGCTTCGAGCAATGCATTTTTCAGCGAAAGTCCTTCCTCAGCCCGCTTTTGTTCAGTAATGTCTCGGATAATAGCGAGCAACGCGGGCTGGCTGTTCAATGTGACTGCCGTTAGATGTACATCTGCCGGAAACAGGCTGCCATCCGCCCTCTTATGCAACCACTCAAATCGTTCGCTACCGTTCTCGAATGCCAGGGAAATCCTGCGATTTGCCGCTTCGTTGGAGGGCATACCATCGGGCTGGATTGGCGGTGACATTTCTGCTGGGTGATTGGGAATGACTCCGGCGGTGTAGCCGAACATCTTCAGCGCAGCAGAATTGCAATCGAAAAACCGGCTCCCATCCATCAACCACGCAGCATCGGCTGATTCTTCGAACAGCGCGCGATACTTGCTCTCACTTTCCTGCAGCTTCTGCTCGGCCAGCTTGCGCTCGGTAATATCTTCCACCGTACCTTCGCAATATACGACGTTGCCGCTCGCGTCTCGAATGGAACGGAGGTTCTTTCTAACCCACTTTTTGCTGCGATCTTTCCTGTATATCGCCAGTTCGGCGCTATGAACCTTGTCGTCGGCCACCACACTCTGAATCAGCTCAAACAGCTGGATGGGATCGACGAGCGATAGAGGCTCCGCGTTTGAGGTCGCTTCCAACATCTCTTCCGGCGAACTATAACCATGCATGTCGGAAAGGGCTTTATTGATCTTAAGTAGCCGACCCGAAGGTGTGAACCGAATGATTCCAATCGCCGCTTCTTCAAAGATGTGTTTGTAGGCATCTTCAGCTACTTTCCTCGGAGTGATATCGCGCGAGATGCCGAACGTTCCTATGCACTTGCCAGCCGTATCGAAGAGCGGCATTTTGCTGCTGGATGACCAGGTGATTCGTCCATCAGGCCACTCCTCACGCTCCTCCATGTTGATTAGTGGCTCACCAGAATGAATAATCTTCAACTCATCTTGTAGTGTCTTGTCGGCGTGTTCCGATCCAAAGAAGTCCCGGTCACTTTTCCCTACAGCATCACCTGAAGCGTCGAGATTCAGCAACTCTGCCTGAGCGCGGCTGATTTTGATGAATCGGCTCTCCATATCTTTGAAATAAACTCTGTCAGTCGAATGCTCCATGAGCGCTTCCAGTAGATTGCGATCATCCACAAGCTTTAAATGCGCTTTGGCGGGCAGGAGATCCTCTATGCCGATTTGGCGTCGTGATTTCATCTTGGTTTCTGATCCCTCTACCTAAAGAAAGCGATGGCAAGAGGCTCATACTATCGGCATCCTGGAAAAAGTATTGAGCCACTTCGCAAATGAATCGTGCCTATCCTCACAAGCCAGGAGTATATTGAGGATTCCGCTCTTTCGCGTTTCAAATGCCGATGAGCTTCATAGCCCGCAATGTTTTGGGACAGAGTCACGAATCATGCGCGAGCGCTTGTCTTCTGTGGATTCATTCGAGGGTGGGCTTGTCCGATTCTGGGTGAACTCTAAGCCGGCTTCATCGTAATGGACCTCAATTGTCCAGCGACTTGGCTGACCGCTACAGGCTTGCTGAAGTAGAATCCCTGAACCTCGTAACAATGCTGTGCCCGGAAGAAATTAAGTTGCTCTACGGTCTCCACACCCTCGGCCAGAACTTCCAGGTTCAGCGCTTTCGCCATGTTGATAATTGCTGTTGCGATAGCCGCGTCATCGGGATTGATTGCGACGTCGCGGACAAAGGATCGGTCGATTTTCAGCCTGTTGACTTGGAATTGCCTCAGATAACTCAGGCTGGAATAACCTGTACCGAAATCATCAATAGCCAGCTTCACTTCCATATCTCGCAATTCCTGAAGAATTGAGAACATCACGTCCGCATTGGTCAGCAAGAGGCTTTCAGTCAACTCCAATTCGAGGTACTTTGGCGCAAGACCCGTCTCGTCAAGAATGCGGCGGATGACTTCAGCAAACCCCTGCTGGCGGAATTGAATTGCTGAGACATTCACCGCTACAGGTACTGCGACGAGTCCGGCATCTTGCCACTCCTTGACCTGGGCGCAAGCGGTTCTCAAGACCCAATCACCGATTGGCACTATTAATCCGCTGCGCTCAGCGACTCCGATGAATTGAGCCGGTGGAACAAGCCCCAGCTGCGGATGCTGCCAACGGAGGAGGGCTTCCAGTCCCGTGATATTCCCAGTTTGAATGTTTACCTGCGGCTGGTAAACGAGAAAAAATTCGCCTCTGTCTAAAGCAATCCGCAGTCCGTTCGCCAACGCTAGCTGGCTTGTGATCTGGGCGTTCATCTCTTCACTGAAGACGCGTGCCTTATTTGGTCCGTCCTCTTTGGCGGAGTACAGAGCTACATCCGCATTCTGAAGCAGCGACTCGCCCTCGGCGCCATGGTCGGGAAATATGCTGATGCCGAAATTGAAGGAGACATTGAGGGATTCGCCCATGATGTAAAATTCAGAAGCCAGCTTGCCTACCACTTCATGAGCAGTTGTCACTGCATCGGGCGAATCCTTCATGTTGCCGAGCGCGATGGCAAACTCTCCGCCGCCGATCCGTGCGACAACACATTCCTTTCCAACACTCCGTCTGATCCGTTCGGCAGTTTGCTGCAAGAGTCTGTCGCCGAAGGCATGCCCGAGGGCGTCATTGATGATCTTGAATCGAGCAAGATCGAGCACAAGCAGAGCAATTGTTCCTTTCCTTGAGCGTGCGGACTCAATCAATTCACTCAGCTGCATTCGAAAGAGGGTCTGGTTCGGCAACTCTGTAAGGGCGTCGTAATAGGCCAGGAAGCGGAGTTGATCCATTGCGTGCTTGCGGTCTGTGACGTCTTCTAAGGTGCCTTCGAAATACAGTACTTTCGAGTCGTCGTCCCGCACGCCACACATATTGAGTCTCACCCATTTTCTTTCACCATCCCTGCACCGGGCTTCTGCTTCAATACCAACAGCCACATTACCGGCCTCAACTGATCTCCGCCACTCCCAGAGTTGGCCTGAGTCGAAGAGAGACTCTAACCGACTGTCCACAGTCTCCGCCAGCAGTTGTTCCGGAGAATCGTAGCCGTAGATTCGTGCCATCATGCGGTTCACGCTAAGTAAACGGCCACTGAAACTCATCTGGAACATTCCCACTAGTGCTTCCTGAAACAGAGTGCGGTACCTGCCCTCTTCTGCCGTCAGATTTGCGATCGCTATCTCGTGATGGATGAGGAGCTGATCAACGGAGTCGAGGACTTCGTGGCGGGAGGTTTCCAAAGAGTGCGTGCGCCTGCGCTCGCGGAATAGTCGTGGGCGGGCTGCAACGCAATGCTCGCCTGCCTCATCCTTAGTGCTGGTGATCGGTTCGATTTCCGTTTCCGGTCCAACACCTGTTTGAGGTCGCATGACGGACCTGTCAGAAAGCATGAACTCCTATCGGCAAATTGCGAACAGAATTTCAAGGAGCCACGAAAAGTCTCTTCGTGCGTTATCTCAAAAAGATCAATATCGGCTAAAGCCCCTAGCATCTTATTTTTCTCTTCAACCCGATGACGCTCTCCCCGACGGAAATTCAGGTAGTCCGAGAATGGCTGACCGCGAAGGAACATGGTCATTTATCAGCTCCCCGTCCTTCTAGTTGCCCAAAGCAGGGACCGGCCCTTGTTCTCCGCCGCTCATTATTTACACGATTGGGCCGCTGGCTGGAATGTGGAAATCCACATGCCGATATTGAGTACGCCGATGATTGAACACAAGATCGCAGCGCGGGCTAAGTCTGAAAGACAGAATTCTCCCATCGGAACTAAAGTGCGGTTTAAAGCCTGCGGCAATTTGCGCTTCGATCCAGGTTTGCGACTCCTGGGCAGATGAAGGGAAATGATGGCGATGAGCCTAGACAAGAGTACCGTTGGCGGCATAGCCCTTGCACTCTCCGGAATTGGGATCGGCCTGGCGCTTGACGGGGGAAAGCTGGCGCAGGTTATTCAGCCGACCGCAGCCTTGATTGTCTTTGGGGGCACGCTCGGCGCGGTCATGGTCCAATTTCCCATCAAGATTGTGCTTCAGGCGCTGGTGCAGCTACGGTATGTGTTTTTCAATGGGGAGCCGGAGCCGGACTCCCTGGTGCAAAACCTGTTGCAGTATGCATACAAGGCTCGCCGGGAAGGGATCCTGTCGTTGGACGAGGAGTTGGCGAAGATCCAAGACCCGTTCCTCAGAGACAGTCTCATGCTTGCGATTGACGGAGTCAGTGCGGCTGAGCTTCGCAAGATGATGGAACTGCAACTCGATTACGAAAGCGAAAAGGAGGCGCGCATTCCGAAGGTATTCGACGCAGCCGGTGGATTTGCCCCCACCATTGGGATCCTCGGCGCGGTACTTGGCTTAATCCAGGTAATGCAACACTTGCAGGATATCAATGAAGTCGGCAAGGGAATCGCTGTGGCATTTGTGGCGACCATTTATGGCGTCGCTTCGGCTAATCTGCTGTTTCTGCCGTGGGCCGGCAAGCTAAGGATCCGTTTACGCGAAAGACAAGTCATTCAGGAAATGACACTGGAAGCGGTTCTTTCGATTACGGAGGGAGTGAACCCCAGAGCTTTGCAGTTGCAGTTGAACAGCTTTCTAGCAACTCCCGACCGGCGTGGTCCCGACAAGGTCACGGTCCAATGAGACGGAGAATCCGACAGACCGCAGAGCCCGAGAATCACGACCGCTGGCTGGTTTCGTATTCGGATTTCATCACTGTGCTTTTTTCGTTTTTCGTGGTTCTGTTTGCCACCTCCTATAGAGACAATCAGACAATCAAGAAACTCTCGCAAGCCATCCACATCGGGTTCCAGGAGTTGGGAGCGTTTTCTGGCGGACAAAGCAGTTACGGAGTTGCGTATCGCGATCTTAAGTTGAATGGGGTCGCCGGCCCAATACCTGTTCAGCCCCCGCCTCTGCCGGTGAATCACAGCCCTCAGAAACCGCGAGACGAAAATAAATCCGTAGCGACCGGGGTTGATATCGGAGAACTGCAACGCCAGCTCGAGTTGGCGATCGGTAAGGAAATCCGGAATCACGAGGTGATCATGCGTGTCACCCCGGAGGGGTTCGTGATCAGCTTGAAGGATATGGGCTTCTTCAACAGCGGGGAGGCCAGGTTGCTGCCTGGCGCCGCCGATAAGATCGAAAGAATTGCGAAGGTTCTGTCGCAGCATGGGTTGGAGCTGCGCGTTGAAGGGCACTCCGACGACCAGCCAATTCATACCCCCGAATTCCGCTCGAATTGGGAGTTGTCCACGGCACGTGCTATGGCTGTTCTGATGATGTTGATCGATGATTCGGGAATTGATCCCAAGAAAGTTTCGGTCGCCGGATATGGGCAATTCAGGCCCATTGCCGATAACGCGACATCGGATGGCCGGCAAATGAATCGGCGCGTTGATCTTGTGGTTGTCGCAACGACAAACCAAAGCCGTGTGGCTCAATAGTTCTTCGAAGAGCACGCGATGGTCCTCTGGCACAGATCGAACGGTATGCGCATGCAGCTTAATGGCTACTGGCTAGCCGGGCAACCGCTTTTTCGGAGCGTTTTCGCTGCTGGAAATTGCCAACCAAATTGCCGATAGATAATCGACGATTCAAGCGCTTTGCGGGAACTTGGCGCGGGTGCTTCGATCAGATTACTTTTACTCTCCTGCCAGAGGTTGCCAGGGAAACGAGGCACATGCTTTCGATCATTGGAATTGTCATCGTCTTCGGCGCGGTACTTGCCGGCTTCCTTATGGAAAAGGGACCCTTGCTGGTCCTCTTACAGCCGTCTGAGTTCATCATCATTGGCGGCGCGGCCATCGGAACCATGCTGACAGCAAATCCAATTTACGTGTTAAAGAAGATTGCCAAGGGCCTGAGCGGCGTTCTCGGGGGATCCAAGTACTCCAAGAGCCGCTACATTGAAACGCTAAAGATGATGTTTGCTCTCTTCAACAAGGCGCGTAAAGAAGGATTGGTAGGAATCGAGTCAGATATAGAGGAGGCGGAGAAGAGCCCGGTATTCTCCAGGTATCCGGCCTTCCTGAAGAACCATCATGTTCGGGATTTCGTTTGCGACACGATGCGCATGGCGATTACCGGGGGAGCCACTCCCTTTGACGTCGACCAGATGATGGAACTTGATATGGAGGTCCATCATGCTGGAGCCACCAGTCCCGCCACCGCGTTAACCACAGTTGCCGATGCGCTGCCTGGCCTGGGAATTGTTGCCGCCGTCCTGGGCGTTGTGGTTACCATGAGTTCTCTTGGTGGGCCGCCGGAAGAAATTGGGCACAAGGTTGCCTCCGCATTGGTGGGAACGTTTCTTGGAATCCTGCTTTGCTACGGAATGGTCGGCCCGCTGGCGACGAATCTGTCAAAGCTAGTGGACGACGAGCATGCGTATTACCATATTTTACGGATTGTCATGCTCTCCTTTATTAAGGGGATGTCCCCAATACTGGCGGTGGAAATGGCACGGCGCGCAATTCCTGAGCACGTTCGTCCAAGCTTTCAAGAGGTAGAAAAGGCCTGCCGTCAGAAGGACGACGCAGTCGAGCCTGCTGTCGCAGCATAAGCGCTCGAAGAGGATGGATGCAGTGTCGGAAGCACAAGAGATCATTATCGTCAAGAAAAAGTCTGGTCATGGCGGCCACCATGGCGGCGCGTGGAAGGTCGCCTACGCTGATTTTGTGACCGCCATGATGGCGTTGTTCATCGTGCTTTGGATGATGAACGCAAGCAAGGAAGTTCAAGAGGCGGTCGGCGGCTACTTCAAGGACCCGCGGGGCAACTCCAAGATGGTCGGGAGCAACAAGAATGGCGGCGGGGTGTACGTGGCGTTAAAGAAAGAAGATCTTGCGAAACTCAAGGAACAGCTGGAGAAATCAATTCATCGCCTCGATCCAAACAACAAACTGAAGGGTCAGATTGAGATCACCATCACAGACGAAGGTCTGAGAATTGAACTGATGGAGTCGGAAAAAGGCACTTTCTTTGAGTTGGGCAGCCCCAAGCCGACCCTGGCACTCACAGAACTTCTTCAACTGCTGTCCTCAGAACTCAGCAAGCTTCCGAACAGGATCTCAATTGAGGGGCATACTGATTCCACACCTTATTCGCAGGTTAAAACCTACGACAATTGGGATCTATCGTCCGACCGGGCGAATGCGGCTAGGCGCCTGATGCAGGAAGAGGGAATTCGACGGGATCAGATATCGCAAGTGCGCGGCTTCGCAGACCAGCGCCTCCGCGTGCCCCAGAACCCGCAGGACCCTTCCAATCGCAGGATCTCGTTGATTGTCCAGTACGCATCGCAAAATGGAACGGAAATGGCACCTACAAGCGCGGAGCTGCAATCGAAAATTGTGGCAGTCCCAAAGTAGCAAATCAGCCCTGAACCAGAGGCGAATCGGCAGCTTAGATCAGGCAGTCCGGACTCTTCCACCCCGAGCCACAATTACGGAGTCTAAAAGGTCCGCCATTGCTTTTCGATCAGTGTCGGAGTTGCAGATCAAATCAAGTCCCGCTTGCGTCTTTTCAACATGGGCAAAACGTGCCCGAAATTCATGGATGTGTCCCTGGCGGCTCACGGACACCTTTCCAAATGAATTGACCTGTTGCGGCTGCGCAATCTCCAATTTCATACCCGCTGAACTGATTTCCGTGCAACGCACGGTCAACATCGAGTCGTTGACGGTGAGCTGAACAGGGAGATCACAGGAAAATCGCGGACTTCGATACTCGAATCTTTGCATCCTTGCTCCCGGGGCTATATTGACATCAATTCTAAAACAATTGCGAAGGAATAAGTGAAAAACCAAACCATTTCTTGTAGATGGTAACCATGAACCATCCCACCAATTGATTACATAAGTAACCTAACTCTATTTTCTCCAGCCTCTAAGCAGCTTCCGCGATATTTCTCCCTTCGAAGAAAAGCTTATTTTTTTGCCCGAGTTGGTGTCAATCTCCGCAATTTGAGATTTCGGGGAAGGGCGACATTGTGTGATCTGGATCACTAGGCAAGTTACCATTGGTAAATAGAATCGCTTTCGTGATGGACTCCACAACCACAATTGGCGCAAATTTCCCAAGGCTGAATACGTCAACGGGACGGAGCATTCTTATTGCTGAAGAAGATCCCTCGCTGGCCGCATTTCTCTGCCGTGAACTTCAGGCTGCTTCCCATGACGTGGACTTGACCCACGACGGTGAAACAGCTTTCAGGGCACTGCAGGAGAAAAAGCGATACGATCTGCTCGTCCTCGACTTGAATCTCCCGAAGCTAGACGGCGCGACCCTGATGCAGCGGGTGAAGCCAGAAAAGCCTCGATTGGCAATGATTGTCTTGTCAGCTCGGAGCTCGATCCAGGACAAACTTTTAGCGTTCCACAGTGGAGCAGATGATTTCCTCGCGAAGCCGCTCTCCATCCTGGAGTTGAAGGCGCGCGTTCAGGCGCTACTTCGCCGGCACTCTGGTTTAGTCCCGAATTCGTCCCAGGTTGCCGATTTGATCCTGCATCGGGACGAACATCGCGTTGAACGGAACGGTCGAAGGATTGACCTGACACCGCGTGAGTTTGCGATCCTGGAATATCTGATGCGTAATGCCGGGCGCCCAGTTTCGCGGACCAGCATTTTCGAAGAGGTGTGGAAGGCACCGTGCGATCCTTCAACCAATATTGTTGACGTCTACATGAAATATGTACGCGATAAGGTGGATGGTCCTGGGGATCGCAAGCTGACACATACGATTCGTGGAGTCGGATATGAGCTTAGCGATGGGTGGGGAGAGAAAAGCATCACAAACGGAGCAACGGCGGCATAGCCGCGGATCTCGGATTTCAACAAAGAAGCACGAACATTGGACTAGAGAGCGAACCCAGACGTGGCACTACCGGGAAAGAATGCCTGGGTTGCTTGAAAGCGGCTTAGATCATTGGTGACGCTGTTCGCCTGCGATTGGAACCATTGCAATCTCCAGGTGGACTGCTTCTGATCAATTCGGATTTTGATACTTGCCTGAGGTTAGCAGTATGGGATATCAGTCTATTGAATTCGCGAAGGTCGGGACCCGACAGACGCCCTCATTTGTTTCTGATCGATCCATTGCTTCATCGGTGCGGGGCTCCAAGGTCTGATTGAATCTTCATTCGACCAGTTAGCGAAGGGCGGAGACATATCCCATGGGTGTCCCAGTTACTCAATTTGTGCGCCAGGAAGATCGCATCCCGATCGACGTTTATATCGTCAGTCCAAACCCCAGAATCCGCCAGGCCCTCCAGGAAAAGCTAAGCCTCCCCCGCTGGAACGTAATTCAGTCGGGCAGTGGCGCCAAAGCGCTGGAATTACTCGAGAATCGCTGCACCGACGACGGTGTGTTGTTGCTGGATCCGATGTTGCCCGACCTTGAGCCGAATGAATTCCACGGAATTGTCAGGCTGCGCTTTCCGAATACCCAGATACTGGCTTTAAATTCACAAACCGGTCAGTTGCTGATTGGATCATCTTCGCCAACACCAATCTCAACGCACATTGTGGATCTGATCAATCGCAGTGGAGCCGTCCAAGCTAACATTGTTCCTGAAGTCGGGGTCCAGACTCTTCGTCACATATCGGATGGCAAACCCAATCTCCGCGGCATGGTTGGAGATTCGGAAGTAATGCAACGCGTCTATTCGTTGACGCGCATGGTCGCAGTTCGGGACACAACTGTCCTCGTGACAGGTGAAAGCGGCACCGGCAAGGATTTGGTGGCCCAGGAAATCCATCAGATCAGTCAACGCAGAAGACAGCCATTTGTCGTAGTCAACTGCTCCGCAATTCCTGAGGCACTGCTTGAAGCAGAACTCTTCGGCTACGTGAAAGGCTCCTTCACCGGAGCGGTCCAATCGCGGATTGGACGCATCCATTCGGCTCACGGAGGCACACTCTTCCTCGACGAAATCGGGGATATGCCGGTCTCCCTGCAGAGCAAGTTGTTGCGATTCTTGGAACAGGGAGAAGTCCAACGCCTGGGCGGCAACGACAACCTCAAGGTGGATGTGCGCGTGGTGGCCGCTACCAACGCCGACCTGAAGAAAAGGATCAGCGAACAGCAATTCCGCGACGATCTTTATTATCGACTCTCGGTCTTCCCTATCCACCTCCCCGGCTTGCGCGAGCGCATGAACGATTTGGAAGCCCTTGCCGTGGCATTCACCGCAAGGTTCCATCCCGGGGTATCGCTGAGTCAGGAAGCCTTGCAGATTCTCAAACATCACGCATGGCCTGGAAATGTGCGCGAACTGCGCAATGCCATTGAGCGAGCCACAATCCTTGTGGGCTCTGGCCACGAAATCAAGCCCGAACATATATTTCTTTAGTTATTTGTCCTGATCTGGGCAGGAACTTCCCAGTTTGGCACGCATCGTGCATCTTGAATAGGCAAATGTTGCCCTATTCTCATGTCGTTCCAATAAACGGTGCCCTCAACGCCTCTCTGCACAGCACTGGGCTTTTGGCCGACGCGTTCTCGGAATTCATCGCCGCCTCTTCGCAGCTTGAGGCTTCTTACCGGGATTTGCAGCGGGAGGTCGCTCATCTTGGATTCGAACTGGCAGAGCGCAATGCTGCACTGACAAACAGCCTGGCGGAAAACAACAGAATCCGCAAAGCTCTTCAGCAAATCATTGATTCGATGCCCAGCGGCGTGCTGGTCCTGAACTCCGACGACACCATTGTCACCATCAACCCCGAAGGGCGCAGGTTGCTGGATCTTGGGAATGTGCAGATTGAGAGCCTGCAGGAGCTTTCTGCCAACAGTCAAGTTGACTTCGCATCACTCGCGGCGGGTTCTGAAAGTGAAGTGAACAGCGAGGTATGTATTTCAAATAGCGGAGGTAAACGCTGGATCGCGCTCGGCAATCGGCAGCTGACCTGTGAAGTATCGGGGAAGGAATCAGAAGACAGTACGCCGCAGCTCAAGAGCATTTGGATTCTTCGGGATATCACCGCAAACAAGCTGGCTGAGCGGGAGCGCGAGGCGGCGCGGAACGCGATGGCATTGGCGGAGGTTTCCACCATACTGGCTCACGAGATTAGAAATCCGTTAGCGTGCATGGAATTGTTTGCGGGTTTAATCGCGGAAGACCGCGGCAACGATGCGCCGTGGGTTTCCCCGCTTCGCGCAGGAATTCGCCAGATCTCCGCAACGGTCAACAATGTCCTCAATTTTCACTGCGGCGGCAATCTCCATCTGGGACCAGTCGATCTGGTCGCATCGATGCAAAGCGGCGTGGAGTTTGTCAGGCCGATTGCGGACCAGGCAGGTGTCAACCTTTCCTTTGATGGCCGAGACGACAGCCTCAAAGTTCTGGGGAATGAAAACCTCCTCCGTCAGATCATCTTGAACCTGGTTTGCAACGCAATCCGTCACACAGCTGCCGGCGGAAAGATCGAAGTCTCGACGCGGGGAGAATCGCGCCAGGGAATACCGCGGGTCCTGGTAGAAGTGACCGACACCGGTTGCGGGATCGAGCCGAAGAATCTTGAGCGGATCTTTGAAGCGGGATTCAGCGCAAGCGGTGACACGCCGGGCCTGGGCCTCGCGGTTTGCAAGCGCCTCATGAATTTGCATGGCGGGGACATCCGTGTTTCCAGCCAGATAAACCAGGGCACCACGTTTCGACTGGAGTTTCCAACAATATGACAAGCGATGTGGCATCCACTGTATTGGTGGTCGATGATGAACCCGGCATCCGCACTGCTCTGCGCGCGAATTTTCTTCGCCACGGATGGCAAGTGGAAACGGCGTCCGGCGTTCGCGAAGCAACACGCACCCTTGAAGGCAACGATTTCGACCTCGTGGTAAGCGATGTCCGCATGCCGGATGGAACAGGCATGGATGTGATGCGCTCGGCATCCCGGCTGTGCCCGGGAGTTGCCGTCATCCTGCTGACCGCATATGGCTCGGTTCCCGACGCGGTCACGGCCATGCGTGATGGCGCACTCGACTACCTCACCAAGCCCGTTTCGTTTGATCAGTTGCAGACAATTGCCGCACAAGTTATGCATCGCGCAAAACTGATCGCTGCGGGCGATCCTGCACCGAACGGCGCGATTGTCGGCCGCTCCCCTTCTCTTCTTGGAGCAATCCAGCGCGCGCGCGCGGCGGCGAGCACGGGTGCTGACGTACTCATTGAGGCGGAAAGCGGCACGGGAAAAGAGCTGCTCGCACGGTTCATCCACGATGCAAGCGATCGAAATCGCAAGCCCTTTGTCGCATTGAACTGCGCCGCCGTCCCCGAATCCCTTCTAGAGAGTGAATTGTTTGGTCACTCCCGGGGTGCATTCACGGGCGCATTCGCTTCCAAGCCAGGCAAGTTCGAACTTGCGGATGGCGGGACAATCCTGTTGGACGAGATTGGCGAGATGCCGCTTCACCTGCAGCCTAAACTCCTCAGGGCCCTCCAGGAACGGGAGTTTGAAAGACTTGGAGACTCGCACCCGGTTCGCGTGGATATTCGCGTCATTGCAACCACCAACGTTTCGCTCGCGGCCATGGTAGAGCGCGGACAATTCCGCAGCGACCTCTATTACCGTCTGAACGTAATTCCCTTGTCGCTGCCGCCATTGCGCGACCGCAAGGAGGACATTCCGGTTCTTGCCCACCATTTTGCCGAGAAGTTCGCCACCCAGATGCGCCTGGCGACGCCCCGCCTGCATCCTGAGTTCCTGGAGCGTCTCATGTCTCACACCTGGCCGGGGAACGTGAGAGAGCTGGCGAATTTCATGCGCCGGGTGCTCACCCTGAGCGGAACGGTTGACCTCGATGCAGGGTGCTTCGAAATGGAATTCCAGGGCAATCCAAAATCGCTCGGAGCATCTCAATCCCAGCCGCAGGCACCGGCCCCGACTGCCGGAACTCCGATCCGCCAGGTCGAGCGGCTACATTTGGAAAGCACTCTTGCCCTCACAGATGGAAACCGAACTCATGCGGCAGAAATGCTTGGCATCAGCTTGCGGACGTTGCGCAACAAAATTCGGGAGTATGGTCTTCCGCCAAGGAGGTACGCATAATATGGCTACCCCGCCAAGCCTCGACGCGTTGCAAGGCTATTTAAGGGTCGTCACGGACCGTCAGCAGATGATCGTTTCCAACATGGCCAATGTGGACACGCCCGGATACCACACCAAGGATATTGACTTCCAGAGCGCCATGCGGCAAGTCATGAACGGCAACGAGAACGTACAACTGGAACCGGCTTCCCTTGAGCTGCAGGGTTTGCCGGAGCGTCCTGATGGAAACAATGTGAATATCGACCGCGAGAGCCTACTGCTTTCACAAACGCAGCTTCAGTTCCAGCTCGGCGTTCAGTTGATCAAGGGGCAGTTCAGCCACCTCTTAATGGCGATCAAGGAAGGAAGCTAATAATGGGCATCTTTGACATGATGAGCATCAGCGCATCCGCACTCAATGCACAGAGACAGCGCGCGGAAGTCATCTCGGCGAACATGGCAAACGCCGAAACCACTCACACCGACTCCGGTGGACCCTACGTGCGCAAAGAAGTTGTCTTCAGTGCATCGCACGGTTCATTCTTCCACTCGGTCATGAACGGTCTCGGACGGTTCTCTGAGGCCCCCGCAGGCGCCGTCCAACTCACGCAGGTGGTTGATGACCCCACTCCGCCGGTAATGCACTATGAGCCCGGCAATCCGGATGCGGATGAAAAGGGCTTTGTGGCTTATCCGGCTATCAATCCGGTGAAAGAGATGACAGATCTGATGGGGTCTGTCCGCTCGTATCAGTTGAATGCATCCGCTATTTCCGCGGAGAAACAAATGGTTCAGGAATCGATCGGAATCCTGAAGACTTCGTAGTACGGAGTAGACCGATGAGCAATGTCACACTTGGTGCAATTCCTAATTCGTATCTGCCGCAACCGTCGAACTTCGGCGCAGGGGAGGGCAGTGAAGGGCTCGATTTTGGCGCCGTGCTCAAGAACGCTGTTCAGAGCGTAGATCAAATGAACAGTAATGCGGGAGCACAAGTAAGCAACCTGTTGCAAGGGGGAAACGGCGATATGACGGGCGTCATGATCGCAGTCGAAAAAGCGGACGTTTCATTCCAGCTCATGATGCAGGTGCGCAACAAGATCGTCAACGCATATCAGGATATCGAGAAGATGCAGTTCTAGAATTGAGGCGCCATGGCTGGGTTAAACGACGCAATTGGGCAGGGTAAGCAGTTCTGGGGGAGCCGAACTGTTCTCCAGAAAAGATATCTCTTGATAGGTGCTGCCGTCACAGTCGGTGTGCTCGCGCTTTTCGTCAGGCTCATTGGCTCCCCCGACTACAAACCGCTCCAGACTGGCCTGGACGCCGCAGCCGTACAGAAAATGACCGAGCAGCTCGATACCCAGGGGATTCCCCATCAAACGAGCTCGGATGGCACGTCCATCAGCGTCCCTGCCGCAAAGCTGGCAGCGGCTCACATGGCCACGGCTTCTCTTGGCCCGGCGCAAAGCGCACGGACAGGGTTTGAATTATTCGACAAAATGTCCTGGGGACAAACGGAATTCGATCAGAAGGTCACATATCAACGTGCGCTTGAAGGCGAACTTGAACGGACTATTGAGACACTGAGCGACGTGTCGAGTGCCCGTGTGCACCTGGTCATGCCCACCGATTCAGTTTTTCTTGATCGCCAGCACTCCGCCAAGGCATCGGTCATTCTGAAGCTCCGCAGCAATGGGCTTCCCAAAGAAGCGGTTCTTGCCATTTCGCGGTTGGTCTCCGGGGCTGTGGATCAGTTGAAGCCGGAAGACGTGGCGATCGTGGATGCCGATTCGGCCCGCTCGCTCGGACTCGGTCACGATGCCCAATCTGGCAGCGACGGAATGGAGTCAACCCTGACACAGCAGCTGATCACCACTCTCGAGCCAGTAGTCGGATTCGATAAGATCCGCGCCAGTGTCAACGTCGATCACGACGAAGGCACAACAGAAGAGAGTCAGGAAAAATACGACCCTTCGGTGAGTGCCCTGCTCAGTGATCAAAAATCGGAGGATCATGCGGGCGGTGCAGCGGTACCCTCGGGAGTTCCGGGAACCACCAGCAACATACCCACAGGCAAGGCGAAGACAGCCTCACCTTCCACACCGGAAGCATCCCAGTCGTCTATCACCGAGAGCGCCCAGTATGGCGTGAACAAAGTAATGATACACACCATGATGCCGGCAGGCCGGATTCAAAGGGTCACGGCGGCCATCCTGGTGGATGATGCGGTGACCAGAACCGTTCAAGGGGGCAAGGTCTCCTACGTGCGGCGCAAGCGATCACCGGATGAACTGAACAAGATTCAACAAATCGCAGAGGCGGTCATCGGTTTCGATTCCAAACGAGGCGACTCCATCAGTGTTCAGAATATGTCGTTTGATGCGAATGGCGCTGACGCAGATCTCCCCGGGCCTACCTGGATTGAAAAGTCAGGAAAAGCCTTGACCGACTATTCGCCGGCGCTCCGGCCGATCTCGCTTCTGGTCCTCTTCCTGCTGGCTTATCTCTTTGTCCTGCGCCCGATCCAGAAACAGGCATTAACACCCGGTCTTTCCGCAGGGGCTGCGCAGCCGACACTGGCAGCGCGGCAGGGAACCGAACAGCTGCCCGCCGGTTCGTCGGATCCCGTTGATGGAACATTGCGAGCGATCCAGTTGAAGCAACAGGCGATCGAGATCACCAAACAAAAGCCGGTGAACTCTGCACGCGCTATCCAGACCTGGTTGCGGGAGGAGCCATCATGAGCGTCGCAGAAAGTATGCAGATGAGCGGCACGCGCAAGGCGGCAATCCTGATCTCACTGCTCGGGGACGAGTCGGCTGCCATCATTCTTCGCGGCCTTCCAGAACATGATCTACAACGGGTTGCCGATGAAGTTGCATCCTTGCCGGCTGTTCCATTTGAAATATCCATCGAAGTTCTTGAAGAATTCCAACGGCTGATGGCCGCTCAGGACTTCATTGCGGTGGGAGGCCAGGATGTCGCCGCTCGCCTATTGAACAAGGCGTTTGGAGAGAATGGCGCAAGGAGCATGGTGGAGCGCCTGACGCAAGCTGATGAGATGAACTTGCTCAGGGTTGATTCACTGAGCAAGGCCGATCCGAACAAGTTGGCCCGGTTCCTGATTGGCGAGCACTCCCAGACCAAGGCCTTGATCCTTGGACACCTGGATGCAAAACAGGCTTCAGCCCTTCTCATGAAGCTGGAACCGGAGGTCCGGGCAGATTGTGTGCGGCGCCTCGCGAACTTGGGACAATTCTCTCCGGAGGTCGCGGCGAAAGTCTCATCCGTGCTCAACCGTCGATTGAGATCAGTAGGAAATCAAACCAGGCGGGCTGATTCCGGATTCAGAGATGTCGCCGAGTTGATGAACCGGCTCGATCCAGGTGCGGCTCGCGAGATACTCGACAGCATTGAGAGAGACGAGCCGAAACTTGCAATCAGCATCCGCGATCTCATGTTCACCTTCGATGATCTTCTTGAAGTCCCTGAGCAGGAACTGCGCGATCTGATGAGTGCGATCGACAAAAAGACCTTGATGGTCGCGCTTAAGGGGGCAAGTGAAGAATTGCGGAGCCACTTCTATCGCACCATGTCTTCACGGGCTGTCGACATGATGAAGGAGGACTCCGAAGTAATGGGACCAGTCCGTAACAAGGATGTCGTCAAGGCACAGACTGAGATCGTCGCGATCGCGCGCAAACTCGAGTCGGAAGGAAAGATTGCGTTGAAAAGTGAGGGAGACGATGAGTACGTACTCTAGCATGGAATTTGAGAGCTTGCTCCCGATCCCAATCAGGACACTTGAGTACCGGGATATGGGGACGCATCCATTACTGAATGGATCCGCGAAACAGTCAACAGAAACGAGGAACCCTCGCGAGGGCGGTCAACGCGTTGCGGAAGTCGAGCTCTCCGAGGCTGAATTTGCAGAACGGATCATGCTGGAGCGGGCCGACGCGATAGCGCAAACTGAGCAGAAACTGCGGCAGGATTACGAAGAAAAGCTCCAACTCGCACGCGCCACGCTCGGCTCCGCAATCTCGGGATTCGATGCACAGCGAGCGGAGTATTTTGCGCGCGTCGAGGCAGAAGTCGTTCAGCTTGCGCTGGCAATTGCTGCCAAAATTCTGCATCGAGAATCGCAAGTCGACCCGATGCTTGTGGCAACCCTGGTTAGAATGGCAGTGGACAAAATGCGCGAAGGATCGAAGGTGACGGTTCGCGTCAGCCCCAAGCACCTGGCAGCGTGGAAGACCTACTTCGCAAGCAGAGCGACCGTTGCCCTGATTGAAGTAGTCGAGAGCGCGGGACTCAGTGAACACGACTGCCTCTTGGAGACTGAGCTTGGAACCACCAACCTTGGGTTGGATGCTCAATTGAAGGAAGTGGAACAGGGGTTCTTCGATCTACTCGCGTTAAGGCCAAGCACACGATGAAGATTTCTCTGCTGGCGCCGTATCTGCATGCCCTGCAAGCAGGCTCTACGCTCCGATGGAAGGGGCGAGTGAATCAGGTGGTCGGCAACCTGATTGAGTCGGAAGGGCCATTCGGCTTTGTCGGTGAGTCATGCGAGATCCTGGGCACGGGCGACAAGAGCTACGCGGCCGAAATCGTTGGCTTTCGGGGAACGACCATCCTGTCGATGACAGCCGATCAACCGCAGGGTATTCGCCTAGGCGATCAAATTGTAGCCTGGGGAGCACGTCCTTCCATTCGCGTCGGTGCGGGCTTGCTGGGCCGCGTGATTGACCCCGCGGGAAATCCTTTGGATGGAAAAGGAGATTATCGCGCCACGCACGCGGTGACTATCGATGGGTCGGCCCCATTGCCGCTTGAGCGGGTCCCCATTCGTGAACCCCTCGGCTGCGGCATCAAGGCGATTGATGGTTTCCTCACTTGCGGGCGGGGGCAACGCGTCGGCATCCTCGGCGGAAGCGGCGTTGGAAAGAGCACGCTGATTGGCATGATGGCGCGCGGAACAGCTGCCGACATGACGGTACTGGCGCTTGTAGGGGAGCGTGGACGCGAAGTTGGCGAGTTTCTTGAGGTTCTTGGAGAGGAGGGCCTGCGACGCTCGGTTGTGATCGTCTCTACATCTGATCAATCGCCGCTGCTGCGCATCAGAGCTGCGCTGGCTGCAACTGCGGTTTCTGAGTATTTTGCCAGCCTCGGCAAGAACGTTCTTCTCATCGCCGATTCACTCACGCGTTTTGCGATGGCGCAACGGGAAATCGGCTTGGCGGCAGGTGAACCGCCGACAGCAAAGGGGTACACACCTTCCGTACTGAACATGCTGGCTCGACTAGTGGAGCGGGCAGGTAACTTCTCCCAAGGCAGCATTACAGCATTCTATACAGTCTTGATGGAGGGTGATGACCAGCTGGACCCGGTTGTGGATACGGTTCGATCGCTCCTTGATGGGCACATCGTCCTGGATCGCGACCTTGCGATGCGCAGCCACTACCCCCCCATTTCAATTATCGAAAGCCTGAGCCGGTTGATGTCGAGCATGGTCTCGAAGGAACATCTCGCAAAAGCCAGTGCACTGCGGTTATCGCTGGCCGCGTATGCACGCTCAGAAGATTTGATCCGCATCGGAGCCTACCAAAAGAACAATGATCCCATTCTTGACAGCGCGATTCAGAACCTGCCAGCGCTGAACCAATTTCTGCAGCAGAAGCCTGATGATCTAAGTAAATTTGAGCAGGTGGTTGAGCAGCTCATGGCTCTTCCGGGGTAGATATGGGATTCCGGTTTTCACTCGCTTCGGTGCTGTTGGTTCGTGCGAACGCTAAGAAGCGCGAAGAACTAGCTCTTCAGACGATTCAGCTCGAAATCGCCCGCTTCTCGCGCCAGATCAAAGATCTCGATGCAGACGCCGCAAGCATAAACAATGCACAAGAACTCGCGTTGCGTCATCCGATTCCAGCCGCGCACCTTCATTCATTTCGGCACCGGCTTGAAAGCATCCTAGAAGCAAGAAAAGCTCTTCTCCAGCGGATTCAAACCATGGAAGTGGAGCGGGGACGTCAGATGAAGGTTTACCAGGAAGCCTATCGTGACCACGAGACTATTATCGGAATGTTCAATGACCATCGCGACGCTTACGAGCAGGAGAGAGATCGGTCTGAACAGAAAACCCTCGACGACATCTTTGCAGCACGCATTCAAAGAAGCTGAGGACAACCTCACGCTTTTAACGCGAAGAGACTCTTAGCGATCCCGCGTTCTTTCGTGCCGTGTGTGATCATCTCCATCGCTTCGTAATCACCACAAGTAGGCAGGCATTGCCCAGCACGTAGGGCAAGGAATGCCGGTTTGACGAGCACCTATTTGTGTCGCCCTGGAGTTCAACTTGCAATACCTTTATATTCAGTTATTTACAGCTATCAAAGAAATCCCAGGCGGAAAGAGCAATGGCGACGGTCGTGCATGATGATGGTCGTGCGTATTCCATCGGCATCGACGACCGCCTATCTGGCTCCCCAGGGCCTGGCACAGAATGTGCCGGCTGGCAGCAGCTTTTCGGTGATACTTGCTGCTGCAACGGAGAGGCCGTTATATGTCCAGTCCGTAGTCGGATTTACGGCGAAGGGGCAACGCGGACAGAGTTTGCCGAATCGTGGAGCAGCGAAACAAGCAGAAGTGCAAGCGCTACCGGTCGCAAGCAAAGCAGCTTCACGGGGAAGAGCAGTTCCCTCGGACAATGACCGAGCGGGATCTGACCGGGACAATACGACCGAGGATCATGAAGATGTCAGTCAGACGATCAAAGGCTCGACGCCGATTGCGGCGGAATCCAGTTGGTCTGCAACATCAAATGAAGTGAGGCCCCAGTCTCCAGCGGCCTCCGCAGTCCTATTCCCGGCCACTTCTACCCCAGAGCTGTCCGGGCCGATCACATGGTTCGGGAATACTTTTGAAACCATGATTGCTGGTTCGTCTCTGCCGCAGGTGAATGATGAGAGACTCATTCAATCAGCCGCGCGGACCGAGATCGATAAGTCCGTCGTGAGCCGCAAAGCAAGTGGTCAAGTTGGTGATCAGCCTTCCGCCCTTCAGTTAAAGGGAAATGCCTGCGGAACCCCGGCGATTCCACGTCCAATTCAGATGAATGCGTCGGAAGCGGAGGGAGCGCCTGTACATGAGAATGGACTATCGGCCGGTGAGGGAACTCTTTCTGCAAAAGAGAAAGCCGCGAGCGCGAAGACCGACGGACTTGGCCCTGATGTGAATGAGTCTGAGGCTTTGCACCCAGCGTCTGACGTCACCGCGAGAGAGCGGGGCACGGCCTCTCAAAGCCTCCCGACATCGGCCACACCTCAAGAAACCTCCGCTCCGGATGATTCGGCCTCACTCGTCGCACCAAATGGATCGGTGGGCATAGCTGGGGGATCTCTGGAATCCGCTATTGGGCCGACGCTCCAGCAACCAATGCCGCTTCCAATACCTACCGTATTTCCTGCCAAAGATGGCGGGATTGAGTTGGCGGCCAGCCCCGCACAAAGGGCGGACTCTGGCCGAACCCGGTCAAAGAACCCAGACTTTGCCAACGCAGGGAACTCAGACGATGCTTCGGCCCACAGTTTTCAAGGCACGCAGGCAGATGGTTCGCAGAGTTTTGCCACAACATCAAGGGTTGCGGACGGCGCTTCGACGCATCCGCAGGTGCAGGCCGTAGTTGACTCATTAGTCCCCAACGAAGCCCCTGCAGCGCTTCGCTCTGCGGATACTACAGTCGAGGCGTCTCGCCCCAATTCGACCCGGCATGCCGAGGCTCCAGCGGATGCGGACAGCGCCAGCGCAATGGCAACGTCAGCCATCGGCGCCGCTAGCCTGATGCAGACTACGGCCGGGTCGGAGATGCGTATCGGGTTGAACTCGAACGGCTTCGGCGACATCTCGATCAATACCTCTATCTCGGATCACCAACTGGTAGCGAAGATATCGCTCGATCATAGCGAATTGAGCCAGACCATCTCGGCGCATCTTCAATCTGCGCAGGCGAAACTGGGCGACGAGCTTGGTCTTCGCGTGTCGATCGAACTCAGCAATGTCGGATCCCCTCATATGAGTGATACCGGGCATTCTTCGCAAAAAGAAAGAAACTCTTCGGCTGGGTTGTTGTCGGCAGAAACCGCTTTGGCTCCGGGAGATGAAACCATTGGCGCGACGCAGGAGATAGTTGGAATCTCATCCAATGAGGCCAGGTTAGACATCAGAGCATAGAACAGAAATCGAGTAAGAAAGGAAGGAAATATGAACGTTCAAGGAATCAGTCCGATGATCACAGCTCCGTTGCAGGCACGGACAGCGCAGTCCGCTGCATCAACGAGTGGTGCTTCAAGCAGCGGCAGTTCGAGTGGCACAGGAGGGCTCTCGGCAACCGATCTTGAAGGCACCTTCCTGAATTTGCTGGCGACCGAGTTGCAAAACCAGGATCCGACGTCTCCTGTGGATCCGACCGAGATGGTCGGTCAGCTGGTGTCATTAAACCAGTTGGATCAGCTCATCTCCATCAACCAGACCCTTTCCAATCTGGGCAGTTCGAGCACGGGCTCAACTACATCGAACATTTCGGCCGAGAACGCGGTCAGCTCACCTATTACAAACTACGGAGGCATTTCGGAAACCAGATCCTCAGGCCCCACTTCGCAGATATCTCCGCCGCTCACTCAGATCCCGTCGGAATATTCGGCAACCGCGGGGTCAAACGCGCTCATGAACCTGTATGGCAATTTCACGGTTCCAACCCAAAACCATAAAACAACATCCACAGGAGGTAGGTAAATGGCAGCCTTTGCAATTCCGCTTTCAGGGCTCGAAGCAAACTCTCAATCGCTGAGCGTTATCGCGAATAACCTGGCGAACCTCAACACAGACGGGTACAAGGATCAGACCCTCAATTTTGGCGACCTGCTTTCTCAGATGCAAGGGACATCAGGAAACGGAGATCCAATTCAGATTGGAACGGGCGTGGGGGTTGAAAGCACGACTTCGAACTTTACAAACGGAACCGTCACTTCAACAGGCGTGGCTTCGAACATGGCCCTGCAGGGCAATGGATTCTTCGTTGTCGACAACAATGGTTCGATGGAATATACCCGTGCAGGCGACTTCACAGTCAATTCTTCAGGACAACTTGTCGACCCAAGCGGCGACCTGGTAATGGGTTACCCTGCAACCGATGGGGTAGTCTCGACAAGTTCCGCGCTGAGCCCAATCACGGTGAATCAGGCGGCAACCATACCAGCTGTTCCGACCACGAGCTTTGACACGACCACGAATCTTCAGGCTGGATCAGCAGTCGGGACCACGTTCAGCACGCCCATCAGCGTGGTGGACTCGCTCGGCGTGTCGCAGACATTGAGCATCCAGTACACAAATACGGGAACAAATGCTTGGAGTTACAGCATTACCTTGCCGGCATCCGCGACGGGTGGCACTGGGAGTCCGACTACGGTCGCGTCAGGAACGCTGACCTTCAATTCCTCCGGCGCGCTCACTTCGCCGTCCGGGTCGATTACGGGAATCAATGTCACGGGCCTCTCCGACGGCGCGGCTCCCATGAAACTGACCTGGAATCTCGATGACGCAGCGGGGAATCCAACGCTCACGCAGCAGGACTCAGCGAGCGCAACTACGGCCACCGATCAGAATGGCTACGGAGTGGGCACTCTTACAGGCTACTCGGTACTGTCAGACGGAACTGTTCAGGGACAATTCAGCAACAATCAGACCCTCGCGCTCGGACAGGTCGCAGTTGCGGGCTTCGCGAACGTACAAGGGTTGACGCAGCTGAGCAATGGTGATTTTCAATCAACAGTGGGCTCAGGAGCGGCGGTTGTTGGAGAGGCCGGCGTTGGTGGCAACGGTACAATCACCGGGGGAGCCGTGGAGGCATCGAACGTTGATTTGTCCACTGAGTTTTCCAACATGATCATCGCACAACAGGGATACGAGGCCAATGCCAAGGTTCTCACGGCATTTGACCAGGTCTCCCAGGCCACAATCCAGTTGGTCAGTTAGCGTCGAGTGAAGTGGAGGAGTTGTTAATTTCCGATTAGAATCTCCCGCTGGGTAGAATCAATACCTGGCGGGAGACACCACGATATTGCCGGTTCTCATGGCGATCTCACCAGGAGGCCAGGCTCTCCGCTCAGGCCTTTTTCATCTGCAACTCATTGCGCAAGAACAACCTGCCTACTCTCCAGGCCTGCGGCCTCTGAGGCTTGGCTCCACTCCTCATTCCGGCCCTCGGATTGCTTTACCTACTCCTAGAAGCTCCATTCATTGCTTTCATGAACCGCCTGCCCCAATTGGTGGTCAGATTATGGTGGCCTGACTGGACTGCAATCCGATGAGAGGCCCCATGGCTACCACAGTCCAGAGTCTTGAGCAGAGTGCTACCGATCCACTTAAACAGGTTTCGTCAGCAAGTGGCGATTTGCTTGACAGCATGCCATGGCTACCATGCCTCCTCAGCCTTGAAGTACCAGTCGTGCGATTCACGATTGGCGACCTTCTAAAACTTGGCAAAGGTTCCATTGTCGAAAGCTCCTGCCACCACACCAGCGATGTTCCGCTGCGGGTAAATCATTTGCTGATTGGCTGGACTGAATTTGAAGTGATCGGCGACCGCCTCGCAGTGCGCATCACGGATCAGGTATGACAATGGCTAATCCAGCACTCGCCCCTGCAAGCCTTGCCGCTTCGCGGCAACCGTCTTCCTCTGCGTCCGGTCCGGTTACCGCACCTGCAAGGTTTCATGAAGTCCTGCAGGAGTGCAACAGTGCGCCCGGGTTGTCCTGGCCTCAAGACGCCGCGGCGCGGAAGCACTCTCCACTCATAGCCACCGTGCTGGCGCCGGCGTGGTCCTGGCTGAAAAGAAAGTACCCGGTCGCCGCGGAGAAACGCATGCGTCTCGCAGAGAATATTCCCCTGGGCGAGAAACGATTCGTGGCACTGGTCACCGTCGGCAACCGTGAGTTTCTGATTGGAGGAGCCGCATCGAATGTGTCTCTGTTGTCGCAGTGGGAGTCAACCGCGAATTCTCCGGCTTCGGGTAAACAGACTTTGGTTATGCGGGAGTCGTTTGAATGACACACCGAGAGACAGGCTGGCGAGCAGCAATCCATCTGGCCATTTTTCTCGCTTGCACGGCGCCCATCGCTGCTTGGGGAGGACAGGCGTCTTCGTCTGTTCCAGCTCTGAAGGCAGATAGCGGAGAGGTTGAATCTTTCCTCACACCATCCGGCCTGAGCGGCAGAGGTTCGACGACCGCCGGGAAAATGGGCAAACTGGGAACCTTGCCTGCTTCACCTGCACCGCAAGGTGGCGCGGGCATCAAGCTTCCAGGAAGCAATGGGCAAGTGCCGTGGTCAATCATCGTCCTTCTCACCGCGCTCACGCTGATCCCATCAATCCTTTTGTGCATGACGCCTTTCGCGCGTCTGTTGATCGTCTTTCACTTCCTGCGGCAGGCCCTGGGGCTTCAGACTACGCCTTCGAACCAGACACTCATCGGCCTTTCGCTGATCCTTACCTTCTTTCTCATGCAACCTGTGGCGACGAACATCTATCAGGTCGCCATTGTACCGATGCAGTCAGGACAAATTACGGCGATGGAAGCCGTGACTCAAGCGGAAGGCCCGATTCACGAATTCATGGCTCACTACGTCCGCGAAAAGGATGTGGCACTCTTTATTGAACTGGCGCATGAGCCCCAGCCGGCGTCAGTGAAGGACGTTTCCATGAGGGTGATGCTGCCCGCCTATATCTTGTCTGAATTGAAGGCTGGATTTCAGATCGGCACCGTGCTGTTTCTTCCTTTCCTGATCGTGGATATGGTCGTAGCCTCGATCACGACCTCAGTAGGCATGCTGCAATTGCCGCCGGTCGTCATTTCTACGCCGCTCAAACTGCTCCTCTTCCTTATGGTCGACGGCTGGCATCTTTTAATCGGATCTTTGATGAGGAGTTTTTACTAACGCCATGAACGTGGATCAAGTTGTCTTGCTCGGGCGGCTGATGCTTCAGGAGGTAATGATCCTGGTTGGCCCGGTATTGGCTGTCGCCATCACTGTCAGCTTGATCGTCAACATCATTCAAACTCTAACCTCTCTGCAAGACAACACCATATCGACTGTGACGCGCCTTCTCTTCACAGGAACAGCATTGTTCTTCATGATGCCTTGGATGTGGCGCCATCTTGCAAACTACACACTGACCACACTTTCCGATTTTCACCAGTACCTGAAATGACCGATATTCAACTGCTTCCAATCATCACCGGCCTCTTGACCATCGGCGTGCGCCTCTCCGGCCTCATGCTGTTCGCGCCGTTCTTTGGAAGCTCTGCGATCCCAGCACGCATCAAAGCGGGTCTAGTTTTGGCCCTTACCCTCCTGTTATTGCCGACCGTTGGGAAGGGAATCGGAACGTATGCTCTCGTCGATTGGCCAATCCTTATTATCACGGAGTTTGCGATTGGCGTCGGGATGGGCATTGCCACCAACCTGGTATTCGAGGCATGTCAGTTAGCTGGCCAGGTACTTGGCATCCAAATGGGCTACTCGCTGGTGAACATCCTTGATCCGCAAACCCAGGTCGACACAACGGTCATCCCGGTCTTTTACCAGTCAATGATCATGCTCCTATTTCTCAGCATGGATGTGCACTATTGGCTCCTGCGCGGGATTGGCAACAGTTTCCTTTACCTGCCGCCAGGCACCATGCACCTCAGCGGTCTATTTACCCTGTCGGTTATTACAACAGCGGGCCTCGTGTTTGGATTGGGCGTGCAGATCGCCGCGCCTGTTCTCGCGGCCACGCTTGTGGCGGATATCATGCTCGGGCTACTGGGGAAGGCCTCGACGCAAATGCCGCTCATGTTGCTTGGTCCGGCAATCAAAAGCCTGCTTGGCATTTTTATCCTGATCGCGACCTTGAAGTATTGGCCGGATCTCTTCCACCACTTGTTCGAGAACTCATTCGCAAACAGTGAACACATCCTTCAGGTTGCACGGTAGGACACAATGGCTGACTCAAGCAAGACCGAAAAAGCGACACCGCGGCGACGAGAGAAGGCGCGGGAACGGGGCCAAGTCACGCGATCACGTGAACTGACTGGCGCCCTTTCGATGTTTGTCGTCGCGGGCGTGCTCGCACTGACCGGCCGGCAAGGGGCGAGTCATTGGACAGATTTCTTCCGCAATACGCTCGATTCCGCACGTTCTGACACAATCGGCACAAACGGCCCCCTCCTGTTTTGGACCAGTGTCGAGGCAATGCGCTGGATTTTCCCGATGCAACTTGCCGCACTTACCGTGTCCCTCCTCTTTGGATTCGGGCAGGGAGGTTTTGTCTTTGCGCCGGAAGCGCTGTCACTCAAGTTCGACCGTCTTAACCCGGTGAACCGGCTCCAGCAGTTGCTTTCCCCCGTGGGGCTCAGTTCAATCCTCAAGTCGCTTCTCCCCTTCTCCGCCATCATTTGGGTTGGATGGGCTTGCATTCACAGCCACTGGGGACAAATCCTTTCCTGTTCTTATGCGGAGCCGCGCGACTTTGTGAGCCTGGTGGGAAACCTTCTGCTCGAGGTTCTGTGGAAGTCTGGCATGGTGCTCCTGGCGTGGGCCGGCGTGGACTATCTTCTGCTTTGGCTCAAGAGTGAAGGCGACTTGAAGATGAGCCGCCAGGATGTGCTCGATGAAATGAAAAGCGTCGAAGGCAATCCGGCAAGCAAGGGCAGAATCAGAAAAATGCAGCGCCAAGCCCGGCGCAGGCACATGATCAAGGCCACGGAGACCGCGTCGGTGGTGATCACAAACCCAACCCACTATGCCGTTGCATTGAAATTCGAAATGAGTATGCCGGCACCGTTGGTTGTATCGAAAGGTCTGGATCTGCTGGCAGCAAAGATCAAGGAAATCGCCCGCGACCACGACATTCCAGTGATGGAAAACCGGCCGCTGGCTCAGGCTTTGTACAAAACGGTTGAGGTTGGGGACGCAATCCCTGCACCTCTTTATCACGCCGTTGCCGAGATTCTTGTACTTGTCTACAAGGCTCAACAGGAAGTTCAACGGAGAGAGGCTCAAAGAAGAGCCGCCACAAACGCGTCGAGAGGAGTGACACGTCAGTGAACAAGAAGCCTGGATTCATGGCCGCATTGCGCGCATCTTCTGATTGGGTGATTCCAACCGGTGCTGTCGCGCTCGTGTTTGTCATGCTTGTCCCATTGCCCAGTTTTGTCCTCGACCTGCTGCTCACGTTGAGCATCACGGCGTCAGTGCTCGTTCTGCTGACTGCGATTCAGATACTCCGCCCGGTTCAGTTTTCCGTGTTCCCCAGCCTGATTCTCCTGCTCACGCTGATGCGCCTGTCGCTTGACCTGGCCAGCACGCGACGCATCCTACTGCATGGCAGCGAAGGCACTTCTGCGGCGGGAAAAGTGATTGAGGCGTTCGGCCAATTCGTGGTTGGCGGCAACTACATTGTCGGCTTCGTCATCTTCGTCGCGCTGATCGCCATCCAGTACCTGGTGGTTAGTCACGGCGCGGTACGAACCGCCGAAGTAACCGCGCGCTTCACGCTCGACGCCATGCCTGGAAAGCAGATGGCGATCGACTCGGACCTGAACACAGGCATCATCACGGCAGATCAGGCCCGTCTACGCCGCGAGAATGTCGCGCGGGAAGCGGAATTCTGCGGTTCAATGGATGGTGCCGCGCGTTTCAGCCAAAGGGATTCGCTGGCTACTATTTTGATCCTGGTGATCAACATTGTCGCGGGATTCCTGATTGGCGTGTTTCAGCACGGAGTTCCGTTGCAGCAGGCCCTCAAGACCTATACCATCCTCACGGTTGGCAACGGGTTGGTTGCCATTATTCCCTCCCTGCTGGTTTCTGTTGCAGGTGGCATCGTCGTCACTCGCGCGGGCTCCGATCACTCTCTCGGCGTCGACATTCAGAAGCAGATCTTCTCAACATCGCGCCCGCTATGGATCGTCAGCGGCGTTCTGTTGGCGCTGGCGCTGATCCCCGGGATGCCAAAGTTCTCGTTTGTCGCTCTGGGCGGTTTAACCATGTTCGGGGCATGGAAGATGCATCCCGGCGTCAGTGAGCCTGCACCTGGGACCAAGGCCGCGGTGGGCAAAGGCGGAGTCGCAGGCGCGCCGGCAATCG
>Ga0116135_1000155_pt1 | contig 35173 bp, 36 predicted proteins | sample June2015DPH_20_1_FD_89738 | JGI IMG/M metagenome (GOLD analysis project Ga0116135, IMG submission 89738) | Peatland microbial communities from SPRUCE experiment site at the Marcell Experimental Forest, Minnesota, USA - June2015DPH_20_10 | ecosystem: Environmental > Terrestrial > Soil > Wetlands... | reverse complement strand
GAAGACTACGCCACGCTATACATCCAGTTCGCGAAAGCCATTCACCAATTGGTTCCGCAAGCGCCACTGGGCGGTCCAGCGTTTGAAGGGACGTCCGGCGATGTCGATTCCTGGGCGGACGCCAATGGCAGGGTCTCGTTCCTGGGGCGATTCGTAGATTATCTGAAGCAGCGCGGACGCCTACAAGATTTCACGTTTTTCTCGTTCGAGCATTATCCGTGCATGGGCAACAAAGCCTGCGTCAACTGGGATTCGTTGTACTGGGAGCCCGCCTTCGTCAACCACGTGGTGCAGGCATGGAAGGACAACGGCCTGCCGCCGAATGTTCCGTTTTTCATGACCGAGGGCAATGATCTGGACGAAGGCAGTCCGGGCACCGTGAAGAGCGGATTGTGGCTGGCCGATTACGTCGGCTCGATGCTGACCGCGGGTGCTTCCGGCACTTTCTACTTCCACTACATCACCACGATCGGTGAAGGCGGCCGAGGTGGTTTCCTGTCCATGGATGACAAAGGCCAAGTGAAGAACTATCCGCCGCAATATCTCGCGGCGCAGGTAATTTCAAAGGAATGGGTGCAGCCTGTCGACGCCATCCATAAACTGTTCAAGGTCGCGAGCGACGTGAAGGACAAAGTTGGAAACACCCTGGTGACGGCGTATGCCGTGGAGCGTCCCGACGGGCAATGGTCTGTAATGTTGGTGAACAAAGATCACGACAACGACCATTCAGTGAAAGTGACATTCGCCGATCCGGCCACGAAAAGCAATCGTTCCTTCACAGGACCAGTGGCGCGCGTGGTGTTCGGACCCGCGGAATACCAGTGGCATCCGGATCCGGGCGCACCCGAGGGCACCCGTCGGCGGGCGCAGAGCGGTCACGCGGATCCTGACGGACCCCCATCCAAATCGACAGTCACGGCCGCTGGCGCGGATACGTTGTATCAGCTTCCGAAGTCGTCGATTGTGGTGCTGCGCGGAAAGCTCCGGCAGTAGCGTCAGGGCGACGAGGGCGTCCAGTATTTTTGGAACCCGATATAATCCGCCGGCATGTTTGCGAGAATCGTCCGCCGCAACTCCAGGAAATCGATGTCGCCCTGCCGTTCGTAGAGGATCTTGCCGCCCGGGGCTATCAGCACCGTATACGGCACGCCGGTCTTCCACTTGGGATCGAACGCGGCCTGTAGCGCATAAGTGTCGTCCGATCCAAAGAGCAGATTCCGGCTGGACGCGTGCTGCTTCTCCAGCATTTTCAGAACTCCAGCTTTTTCGTCCGGCATGTTGGTCGAGACGGTCACCAGATCAAAATCCCGCACGCGGTACATGCGATATGTCGTTTCCACGTCCGGGAATTCGTGGACGCACGGCCCGCACCAGGTGGCCCAAAAGCTAACCAGAAGCATCTTGCCGCTTGCGTTGGCGCGCAGCTTTTGCAAATCCTCGGCGCTTGCCAGCTCCAGCCGCACCGGTTCCGCTTCGATCTTCTTTTGATCGGCTATGCGAGCCTCCATTTTTTCTTTCCATTTCGTGGAACAGCCAAAAACACCCGTCTGCTCCACAGGCACTGGTTTCCCCGCCAGCAGCGCATCCACTGCATTGCGCGCATCTTCGGACTTCACGAGCTCCACGCGGTAGCTATTGTCGAAGCGTCCCTGATAGCGCAGCTTGCGGTCCTTATCGAACACAAACACGTGCGGCGTGGCCTGCGGCCCAAGCGCGCGCGCCACTGACTGCGTTTCGCCATCGTAGAGGTACGGATAGCGCAGATGCTTATAACTGACCCGGATTTTCATTTCGTCCAGGGTGTCGGAGGTATCAGCCGAATCTAGCTCGTCTACACGGATCGCCTCCGGATCGTTCGGCTGAATGGCGACTACGGCTACACCTTTGGAACCGTATTCGTCGGCCAGGTTCTGCACTCGCTGCTCGTAAATAGAAGCGATCGGGCAGTGATTGCACAGGAACACGATCACGAGTACCGGGCTGCCCGCGTAGTCGCTGAGTGTATGAACCTTTCCGTCAACGCCGGGAAGTGAAAAATCGGGCGCCTGCGATCCGATCGCCAAAATGGGATGCGCTAGTTGCGCCAGCGCGGAAAGCGCAACCGCCAGGAATATTGCCAATCGCGTGATCATGCCAGTTTACGCGCGAACTCCACTTCTCGCGCTACGTCCAAGTCAATGTTGCCTTCCTTCTCATATTCGATTGCACACAACCCGCTATAAGACACTTTGTGCAGTTCCTCCATAACGGCCGGAATCTTGGCGATGCCTTGACCCAGCAAAACGTTATCTTCCCCGCCCGAAGCCGCTACATCTTTCAAATGCACCATTTTCAGATATGGCGCCAATTTGCGAACCGCGTCCACGGTGTCGTATCCGCAAGACGCGATGTGGCCGACATCCAGAGTGGCGCCCATGGTTTTCGAACGGCCAGCCAGCGCTTTCAGCACATCCTCGGGACTCTCGTACGCAAACTTCTGCTTGAAGTAATGATTGTGGATTCCGAACGTGAGGCCTTCGCGCGAGAAGCGCCGGTCGATTTTTTCGAGCATATCGCCCGTCGCGTCGCCCGAAACGTTCCGCGATCCGAGCAAGCCGGCGAAGCGCACCGCGTAGTCCAGATCGCGATCGTCCTTGATGGTAGCCGAGTAATACGACACGCAGCGAATGCCCGCATTGTGGAATTTACGCTTGGCACTTTGGCACATTTCATCGGTGGGGGGCTTCATCAACATGAACTCGCCACGCGACATTTCTATCTCCGAGATGCTCAGAGCCGTAAGCCGGGCGATCATGTCATCCAGCGAGTAGTTGTGGTAGGTGTACGTGCCAATTCCGATTTTGAGGCGCGCGGCGGCCAGCGCATTTCCCACTGCGATTCCAGCCGCTATCGTACCGACGAATGTTCTGCGAGTCAGCATATTTCTGTTACGGCGCCGGGCGCGGAGTGACATCGGCGTCCTCCAGGCCCATGGCCCATTTGATGGCTTCCACGTACATGGTCTGCATCTCCGGCCGGTCCCAATTCTCGACGGGATGTCCGAGGGTCGAGTAATACACGCGGCCGTTACCGTACATCTTGGCCCACGTCACGGCAAAATCGCGATCTTTGCGATGGACGCGCGGGTTCGCCAAATCCAGCTTGCTGGCATCCAGCCGCATCAGTACGCGAACCTTCTCGCGCGAGAAATTTCGGATCTGATAGATCTCGTCTTTAAACACGAACGAACTGGGCCACTGCCGCATGCCCGGAAATGCGGGATCCTCCACCAGGACCGGCGCGTCAAAAGTTCCCCAGGGATGCTCATCGAAATAACCGCCGATCATGTCGCCGTACTCCGGCCAATCCGTAAACGTAATGGTGGCGCTGTGTATGCCGATGAAGCCCTTCCCATCGTCGTGGATGAAAGATAAGAAATCAGCTTTCTTCTGATCGTCCATCTCGAGCGTGCCTCCAGTGTAGAAAAGCACAGCGTCGAAATCGTTCAAGTTCTTGGCGTTGTATTCCAGCTTCTTTTTGGTGAGGGCTTCGGTGTCGGTGCGAATGGTGGTGTCCCACAATCCGGACTCGCGGCCCAGACGTTCAATTGTTGCGAGCGCGTGTGAGACCGCTTCATGCCGGTAGCCTTTTTCTTCTCCAATGGCGAGCAGTCGCTTTTTCGCCGCTGAGGCGCCTGTGGCCGGGACTAGCGCGATCCAGAGCAATGCAACATAGACTGGTTTCCTCAATGCTTTTCTATCTTCGCATGTGCTCTGCCGATTTCGCACCTGCGCCTTTTTCGCTTCGAACTGGAATTCCCGAGCCGCGACCGCAAGGAAGCGCCACCCACAACATTTGTGGTTTGGCCGTACGTTCGTAACGCTCCCTCCCGGTCGCGGTTCGGTTTGGAGGCTGTCTAGGCCAGCTGATAGCTTTTCATCAGGCTCAGCAATTGCGCCAGATCGATGGGCTTCATGAGGTACGCATCGCACAGCTCCTGGAAGCAATGGATCACTTCCTTGATTTCCTCCACCGCCGTGGTCATTACGATCTTCGCACCGGAGCTGGAGAAAATGCCGTGCGATTCCTCGAGCGCCCGCACTTGCCGCACCGCCTCGCGGCCATCCATCTCGGGCATCATGATGTCCATGCAGATCAGATCATATTTCAGCCCTTGCTCCAAGGCGCTGCGGCATGCCTCCACTGCTTCCTTCCCATTCACCGCTACATGACATTCGCCGTAGCGGGAAAGGAAAGTTTGCAACAAAAGCCGGCTCGCAAAATCGTCTTCCACCAGTAGCATCCGCACGATTCTCGCGCCTTGGCGAGCCTCGCTGGATGCGAGCGTGCCGTTTGCCTTCGAGCCTGGGAGATCCGCGCGCCACTTGCCCAGCGCGGCGACGATATCCCCGATCTCGGCTTGGTTGCTTTGGCCTGCGTTCTGAACCAATTCGCGCAACCGGTCCGTAGCGCAAAGCAGCATACGTATGTCGTCCGAAGTGGGGGCGATTTTGCGGGAGCGGATCAGAGACAGCACCTCTTCCAATTGGTGCGCAAGATCGCGGATTTTCACCAAATCAAAATAACCAGCTTCTCCTTTGATGGAATGCAGCAACCGAAAGACACGATCCACCAATACTTCATTACCCACCGCCGGGCCCTTTTCGATGACCAGAAGGTCCGCCTCGATGGCGCTTAAGTGATCCAGGCACTCGGCTAGGTACTCCTTAGCCAGCTCATCGTCAAGCTTGAAAATCATTTGGTCTCCTCAAATACCGGCGCTCGAACTTGGTCTAACCATCCGGCCAGCTCCAGAGTGATTCTGAATCTTTCAAATTCCTGGATCGCGCGGGGTAGCAGTTCGCCGCAGGGCTCCAACTGCCCGGAGGTCGCGGTCCGTTCCAGCTCCAGCGCGATTGCATGCAGACCTTGCGCTGCCACCGTAGCCGCTGCTCCCTTCATCGCGTGCGCCTGCAGCCGCAGACCACGGGCATCGGATTCCTCCAGCCTTATGCGCAAATTGTTTAACTGAGAAGGCATATCCTGCAGAAACCCTTTCAGCGTGATACGGGCCAGCTCCCGGTCTCCTCGCAACCGCCGCAGCAGGGCCTCCGCATCGAAGATCCGGACGTTGTCATCAGTGCCGGCCACAGGCAGCCACCGGGCAAGCACCTCCTCAAGCTGATCGAGTTCCACTGGTTTCGAAATATAGTCGTTCATCCCTTCGCGCAAGCATCGATCCCGGTCGGCCGGCATCGCGTCAGCCGTAACGGCAATGATCGGAATCGCCGCTTGCATCAGCGTCCGGATCCGATGCGTCGCCTCGAAGCCATCCATCACGGGCATCTCGCAGTCCATCAGAACCAGGTCGAAGTTTTCTTCGACAACCGCTTCCACCGCCTCGGCGCCGTTGGTAACTGCGGTGCCTGTGTATCCCAGCTTCGCAAGTTGCGCGAGACCCACATCCCGGTTAACGGCATTATCTTCCACCAACAGGATTCGCGCTTCCTTCCGCGCCTTTCTGACGCCCTGCGTGCTCACAGGCCCTCGTGGGTTGAGTTGCGGTTCGAACGGAGCGGCCAGTTCGAAAACCGCAGTGAACCAGAACGTGGAACCCTCGCCTTCGCGGCTGTTGACGCCGATACTTCCTCCCATCAGCTCAGACAATTGCTTGGATATGGCCAATCCGAGGCCCGTGCCGCCGTACTTGCGCGTGGTGGAATCATCTGCCTGAACAAAAGGCGAAAAAAGCGCTGCGGCCTGATCTTTCCGTATCCCAATCCCGGTATCGGTGATGCTGAAACGAACCGTTACCTTGCTATCCTCCTGACAATCTAGTGCCGCATTGAGCGATACTTCTCCGCGCGCGGTGAACTTAATGGCGTTGGCGAGCAGGTTGGTCAGTACCTGGCGCAAGCGTGAGGCATCGCCATTGAGGAACTGTGGAATCTCAGGCGCGAGGCGCAAGTGCATGGCGAGCCCCTTCCCGCTCGCTGCAACGTCGAGAGGGTGCATCACTTCTTCGATGGTCTGGCGCAGGTTGAAGTCCAGATGTTCAAGAGTGATCCTTTGTGCCTCAATCTTCGAAAAGTCCAGGATGTCGTCAATCAGGGCCAGTAGCGCCCGCCCGCTGGTTTGAGCCACGGTGGCGTAACGCCGTTGCTCGGGAGTAGGGTCCGTTTCGAGCAGCAATTGAACCATGCCCAAAACGCCGTTCATCGGCGTGCGGATTTCGTGACTCATGTTAGCCAGAAAACGGCTCTTCGCCTGGTTCGCGGCGTCCGCGCCCTCCCAGGCGTGAATCAGCTCTTCCTCGTAACGTTTCCGCTCCGTGATGTCCTCGGCGATCCCGACGATTCGAATTAGTAGCCCGGCCTGGTCGTGAATGGGGGAAGTTTTGGTTCGGATATGTTTCTCGTGCCCGTCCGGCGTTTGTATGCGGAATTCCACCTCGACCAGTTCGCCCCGCATTTGCATTGCGATTAACACCCGGGCCCGCGCCAGGTCATCGGGATGGATGGCCTCCTCCCAGGACATCGGATTCCGGTAGACGCTTTCGCAGCTCCGGCCCCAAACCTGTTCATAGGCAGGGCTGATATAGACGGTCTCGTCGAAGGCTGGCGTGAAGATAAAGAACACCTCTCGAATGTTCTCCGCCAGTTGACGAAACTTCTCTTCACTGCTGTGCACGGCTTGCTCGGCTTGCTTTCGCTCGGTGATATCTCGAAAGAACCACACGCGCCCCCGATGTCCGCCTTCGGTCCGCATACTGGTGGAATAGCGTTCGAGTGTCCTGTCGTCTAGCAGCTCAATTTCGCAATGATCACTGGCGCTGGGATCTTTGTAGAGTTCTCGGACACGCTGTACAAAAGCCTCGGGGTCCTTCACGAGTTTGGCGTTGTCGGCCAGCAGGGCCTGATCCGGCGCACCAACGGCATTGGGATCTGAAGCGTTCGGCCGTGGAATTCCCCAAATGTCCAAAAACTTCAGATTGTGCGACAGAATCACGCCTGCATCGCTCACTACCAAGATTCCGTCGAGCGACGCTTCCAGGATTCCACTGATGAGAGCATGTTGGAATTCGCGTTCCTGTTCGGATTGCTTGCGATCCGTGATGTCCGCGCTCAGCCCGACGAAGCCCAGGAATTCGCCGTCCGGCGATAATCGCGGCGTTGCGTTCGAGCCCAGCAATCGCCACTCGCCATCGGCGCGCCGCACGCGCGCTTCGGCACGAAAAGGCGTATGCTCCTCGATCGCCCGCTGGAGCACCCCAAGATACTCCGGCGCATCCTCCGGATGAAGCACCAACCTCCATTTGTTGCCCTCCATCTGCTCGAGTGGTGCTCCAAAGAATTCCCGGCAAGTTCGGTTGATAAATTGAATTCCACCCTGCGCGCCGGTCACCCACAGCATGGTCGGACAAGCGTCAGCCATCACGCGGAAGCGATCTTCACTCTCGCGCACTGCAGCATCCGCGCGTTTGCGCTCTGTGATGTCTTCTACGTAGATCACATGCCCTACGGAGGCGCCACAGTCCCCTCGAACAACAAAAATCTTAGTCTGCGTCCACACCACCTCTCCACTCCGGTGCAGGTAGCGTTGTTCCACTTCCGAGCACCCATCGGTAAGCTCGAAAAATCGGGTAAGCTCCAAGTCATCGGGATGGATCAGTTCCTCCCAGAAGCGGCCGAGCAGTTCCGCTTCGGAATACCCCAGCAGCCGGCCAAACGCCGCATTGATTTGTGTGATTCGCCCGTCCACTCCGCTGACACAAATACTGAACGGTGCGTGGTCGAAGACCGAACGGAATTGCTCCTCGCAGTCCATGCCTGTACTTATCGGCAGACAGCCAGGAGTTTCGAGTGGGTTCCCGAGGGCCTACAGCATCACCAACCCACGGCGAATCGCTTGCGAAACCGCCTCCGTCCGGCTGCCCGCCTCGAGTTTCGCGAAAATTGACGTTATGTGCGTTTTGACGGTGTGCTCGGAGATCCCCAGGCTATGCGCGATCAACTTGTTGCTGTGCCCTTCAGCGATCAGATTCAATACTTCCAGCTCGCGATCGCTCAAAGGTGCAGCGAGTGCTTCCGCAGTCGGCCGAGGCTCGCCAAGAAGCTCCACCAGCGTTCCAGGTGCGATTACGACCAGGCCCGCGTTCACAGCTTGAATCGCACTCTCGATTTCTTCGGGCGTTGCCTCGCGCGGAATCACTCCCCGAATCCCGGAGCGTAGCGCAGCGCCTACCAGCGCGGCATCCGAAGTGTCGAGCAGAAGCACCGCGGGCTGGAACGATGGCTCCGGCAGCGCGTGTCCGGCATCCATCAGCAGAACATCGGCTTCGAACTCGGCTGAATTGACGAGCAGCCAATCCAGGGAGCCGGCCAAATCGAGAGATGCACTGGACCGAACGACGCTTTCGAGCCCTGCCCGCACCACGCTCGATCGCGCCGCCACTACCACCCGAATCACGCCGCCCTCACCGCATCCACGGCCACTTGAGTTACTACTTTTCGAATCTGATCGTTGTCGCCCCGTCGAAATTCGATTTCCAATGGCTCGCCAGGGCTGGAATGGAGCGCGTTTTCCAGGTCATCCGCGGAACGGAACGGCCGGCCTGAGGCCCCCACCAGCAGGTCGCCCGGTAGCAGTGAGGCTCGGGCCGCAGGCGACCCGGGAGCGATCTCCAGAATCAGAAATCCAATGCGTCCGGCGTTGCGCGACAATGCCACCGGCCGTGCGGTGACGCCCAGGAACGCCTCGCCGCCAGCCGGTCTCGCCAAAAAATGTTCCACGGATCTGGAAGGAATCGCCAGCGCGAGACCACCGGCAATCATCGTATTCAAACCCACAAGCCGCCCTTGGGCATTGGCCAGCGGTCCACCCGAGTTGCCGGGCGCCAGCCGAACATCGCTCACCACCCACCGCCGCGCCGCGAGGCCCGCCAACGCGCCCACGCTGTGAACCACGCCAGTGCTCACCGCGCCGATGAATCCGTACGGGCTGCCTACCGCGATTACCAGCTCGCCGGGGCGCAAAGCGTCGGAGTTGCCCGGGACGGCACTGGCAAGGCCGTCAGCGTCCACCTGCAGTGACGCGAGATCGCGCCGCCGATCCGTCCTAAGAACGCGAGCGGTGAACTGGCGGCCATTCCAAAGCTCCACCTGGACGCGGTTTCCGTGCAGTACGTGCGCATTAGTTAGGATCTGCCCATCCTCGCGCCAAACTATCCCTGACCCGCGGTTCGCGGGGCCCGCCAGCACCTGCACCGTACTGCGCCGCAGCCGTTCCGTAACCTCGCCAAAGGCATCGCCCAACATTTATTTTCCCCTTCTCGGCCGCTCCGCCACACGTACTATGACTTCCTGAACGTTTCCGGCACGCAGCACACGAAAACTCAAGTTCTCACCGATGCCCGCCTTTTCCAGCAGCTCGGCCAAGGTCTCCGCGTCTGAAATGACGCTCGATCCGGCCTGCAGCAGTATGTCGCCCATGATCAGGCCAGCGCTAGCAGCCGGCCCATTGGGCTCCACTCCGAGCAGCATGATGGCGGTGTCCTGATCCAACTTCAGCTTCTCTTTCAAGTCGCGCGGGAGCGGCACGGGCTGCAGCGCGATACCCAAAAAGCCGCGGCCCACGTATCCATGCTCCAACAGCTTCTGTGCCACACGATCGACCGTTCGGCGCGTGATCGCCAGCACCGACGTGCGCGACAAGCCTGTCGAAACCAGACCGATGACGCTGCCGCGCGAATCCACCGCGGCGCCACCGGATGTTGTGGGATATACCGAAACATCCAAACGCACAAAGGGATCCAGCTTTCCGCTGCGCCAGGATTTCCATTCGCTGGATACTCCGCTGATGACTCCGAAGGACGCGATAGGGCCAGTAGCCGCTGTCCGTCCCACCGCCAGCACTAGTTGACCAGTCTTGAGGTGGTCGTCCGAGCCGAGCTCGACCGGCTGGATACCGCCAGTGTCGGTCTCTAGCAGGGCCAAGTCGGTGCCAGGATCGCTACCGCGCAGCCGGGCTTCGGTGCGCCGGCCATCGGGGAAAAGAATTTTGATGCCTTCTTCAAACCGGACGCCTTCACTCGACGTTAGGATCAGGTTCTCGCGCCAGACGATACCGCTGGAATTGATGCGCGGCCTGGCGTGGACAGCCACCACAACAGCGGCCGCGCGTTCCACGGCTCCGGCCAGTTCATTTGAAAGATTTACAAGATCAGTTGCCATGTACTCAGCATGCGGCACCGGCCGGCGGTCGCGCATCGGAAGAAAGGATGAGAAGGGATCAGCGGATCGAATGAGGACGCTATAGCTTGTGGGTTCCCGTGACTCTTCCTAAATTACGGTCAAAGGTCCCGAGCGGAAGGTGGCCGGCTTTCCGGGCAACGTGTAGCATGAGGCAATCGGAAAAGCCTAACGATGGCCGGGAGCGGAAAAGTTCAAGAGCGGACGCCACAGCATCGGAGTCCTGGAACACCAGTTCGTTGTGATTGAGCAGCATTTCAACCGCCGTGGCGAGTTCGGCGGAGCTTCGCTCGTACACTGTTGCCAGCACCCAAGCGGCTTCCGCGAGCGCAAGGATCGACACCCAAGCGCCGGGTTTGATGAAGGCGTCTGCAGTAGCGGCTTGGCGGGGATCGACTCGGGTGATCAGCCGGACCAAAACGTTGGTGTCAACGGCGCGCATAACGTTCGCGCACCCGGCTCCTTATCCCTTCCTTCATTTCCTCTACAGTCCGGGGTTTGGGTGCCTTCTTTGAGAACAATGCCTCATGGATCTCTTCGGATGTGAATCGCACGGACCGCCGTACCACGATTTTGTCTCCCTCCTCGTCCCATTCCAGGATGGAGCCCGGGCCAACACCGAGCTTTCGGCGAACGCCGGCGGGAACCGAAATCTGCCCTTGCGACGTGACTTTGGAATGAGCGATTGCCATATGATTATATTACCAGGGTAATGCACTGAAGTTACGCTTGGCTTGGGCTACAGTGAGAATGTGCATTTCGAGCTGCAGGCTGAATGCCCCGACACGGGCGCGCGCGCGGGCTTGCTCCATACCGCTCACGGCGTGGTGGAAACACCAGTCTTCATGCCGGTCGGCACGCAGGCAACCGTCAAAGGCGTCCCACAGCGCGACTTGGCGGGCGACCTCGACGCCCACATCATCCTGGCCAACACCTATCACCTGTTCTTGCGTCCCGGCCACGAGCTGATCCGACGGTTAGGCGGTCTACACCAGTTCATGTCGTGGCCGCGCGCGATTCTGACGGACTCGGGCGGCTTTCAAGTATTCAGCTTAAGCGATCTTCGCAAAGTCACCGACGAGGGCGTGCTGTTCCGCTCGCATTTGGATGGCGACCAACACCTGTTCACCCCGGAATCGACTGTGGACGTGCAGTTGGCACTGGGAAGCGACATCATGATGGTGCTGGACGAATGCCTGGCTTATCCCGCCAGCCACGAAGCCGCCAATCAGGCCATGCGGCGGACGGTTGCGTGGGCGAACACAGCGTACCGGTACTATTTGCTCCGTACCGAGGAATCTGGATCCACGGCGGCGCTATTTCCTATCGTGCAAGGCTCCATGTTTCACGACCTGCGCAGTGCGTGCGCTGCGGAGCTCCTCGAACTGAATGCACCTGGATACGCGATCGGCGGCTTGTCAGTGGGAGAGCCGCGTCCGCTGAGCTTGGAAATCACCGAGGTCACCGCTCCGCTTCTCCCGCGCGACCGGCCACGCTATGTAATGGGCGTCGGAATGCCCGAGGAACTGGCCGAATACGTCGCCCGTGGCGTGGACATGATGGATTGCGTGCTGCCCTCCCGCAATGCCCGAAATGGCTGCCTATTTACTTCCGAAGGCCGCGTGATCATCAAGCAGGCGCGGTATCGCGACGACCCTACGCCAATCGACCCCAACTGCCAGTGCTACACCTGCCGAACCCACTCCCGAGCCTATTTACGCCACTTGTTCCAAGCTGGCGAGATCCTGTTTTCGACCCTCGCCACGCTCCACAATTTGAAGCACTACCTTGACAGGATGCGTCAAATCAGGCACGCTATACTGCTTGGGACATTTCGGGCGTATCTGGACAGTCTCCGGCGGCGAGCGGTAGAATAATTGTGTATCGGTCTCCTGCCGTACCCGTTGTTCCTCTCAACTTGAGCAGTCCAGGCGGTATCATAAATCGGAACGATCATCGGTGAAAATGACACTCTTTAGTCTGTTGCTGCAGCAGCCCAGCTCGAATCCCATCATCGGTTTCCTGCCTCTTCTGGTGATTGTGGCCATCTTTTATCTGCTGGTTTTCATGCCCATGCAGCGGCAGAAAAAGCAGCAGGCGCAGATGCTGAAGGACCTTCAGAACGGGAGCGTGGTAACGACTACGGGCGGGATTGTGGGGACGATTGTAAGTATCAATAATGATGATACTCTGATACTACGAGTAAAGCCGGACAACGTGAAGCTACAAGTCGCGCGGAGCGCTGTGTCGGGTCTGGTGACAGAAAAAACTTAAAAAACCGTTTCTGGTTTCTAGTTTCTGGTTGGCGTGGTTGAGTCCTCGAAACCAGAAACAAGAAACCAGGAACCAGAAACCTGAAACATGAAACGCAACATCAAAATTAAGGCCGGCGTCATCGTCGCGGTGATACTGATCTGTATCTACGGAATCGTAGGCGTTCCCAAGTCGAAGGACGAGCTGATCGCCAACTGGAAAAAGAATATACGCCTCGGTCTCGACTTGAGGGGCGGCACGCAGTTGGTTATGGAAGTCCAGCTCCAGGACGCCTTTAAAGCTTTTGCCGACAACACTGTTGAGCGGCTGAAGGACGAGTTGAAGAAGGACAATATCGATTACTCCGACATCACCCGGAATGAGCCCGCCACTCTGCAGGATGCCGACAAGATCGAAGTGGACGTCAAGGGCATTCCGCTCGCCAAAAGCAGCCCTCTCAGAAGCGCGATTAGCGAGGGGTTCGGCGAATGGAATCTGCTGGCCGTGAATTCGACGGACTACAAGCTGACCATGAAACCCACCGAGGCCCTAAAGCTGAAGCACGACACCATGACGCAGACCATGGCGACTATCGAGCGTAAGATCAACGGACTGGGATTGGCGGAATCGTCGGTGCAGCCCACCGGGCGCAGCGATGCTGAGGCGGATCTGCTGATTCAACTCCCCGGCGTCGACGATTCGGCGCACGTCAAGCAGGTTTTGCAAACTCAGGCGGTCCTCGAATGGGATGAAGTAAAGGACGGGCCGTTCTCGAGCAGAGAGGAAGCGCTGTCGAAGCACGGCGGCATCATGCCGCTGAATACGAAACTGGTGCCCACGCTGGCCCGTGGAGGGCAGCAGGCCTGGTATTTGGTGGGACGGAGCCCCATAGTACGCGGGACCGATATTCGCGACGCGCACGCCTCTCAGGGCGAAGTGGGCCGCTGGGAAACTAACTTCGTGCTGACCCAGGACGCAGCCAAACGTTTCGCCCGCTACACCGAAGCCAATATTGGCAACCGGGCGGCCATCGTGGTGGACGGCCAGATAATCAGCGCACCCACCATCCAGAGCCGCATTTCGGATACCGGCCGCATCACTGGCGCCGCCACTCAGGAAGAAGCTTCCGACCTTGGATTGAACCTGAGGGCCGGTTCCCTGCCCGCCAGCCTGATGATCCTGGAAGAAAGGACGGTCGGGCCATCACTTGGCGCCGACTCCATTAAGGAAGGCTACCGGGCGGGTTTAGCCGGACTGATCGCCGTGATTGGCTTTATGCTCTTTTACTACCGCCGCTCTGGGATTAACGCCACCCTCGCACTGGTTCTGAACGCCGTCATTCTGATCGCGGCACTCAGCTACTTCGACGCTACCCTCACTTTGCCTGGCATCGCCGGCATCATTTTGACCATTGGTATGGCCGTGGATAGCAACGTCCTTATTTTCGAACGCATCCGCGAAGAGCTACGCGCCGGCAAGGCGGTGGTGGCGGCCGTGGACGCCGGATTCAGCAAGGCATTTTTAACCATTATCGACACGCACGTCACTACCGTGGTATCTTGTGCGTTTCTGTTTATCTTCGGGACCGGACCAGTGAAGGGCTTTGCAGTCACGCTGGTTATCGGTCTGATCGCCAACCTTTTCACGGCGGTCTTTGTGTCCAAGACGATTTTCGATTTTGAGCTGTCCGGAAAACAACAGGTGACGGCTTTGAGTATTTAAACGGTTCATCGGTTCTTCAGTTCATCGGTTCTTCCGTTCTTCCTTGGAACCGATGAACCGGAGAACTGAAGAACCGGTGAACTGAAACGGCGGGAACTCTAACCCGCCTGCCGGTGTCTAAACGACTTAATGCCGGCGCTACGATTGGCTACATGGAATTATTTGGCACGACAAATTACGACTTTTTGGGCAAGAAATGGCCCTTCATCATCCTCTCCCTCATTCTCACAGCGGCCGGCTTGGTGAGCTTGGGTTTTAGGGGTGGACCGCGCTATGGTATTGATTTTCGTGGGGGAGCACTGGTCACGGTAACATTCGCCCAGCGTCCGCCAGTGGATAAGGTACGCGCCGCGCTTGCCGGGAAACTGCCCGTGGAAGTGCAGGAAGAGTACGGCTATCCGAACGATATCATTGGCACCGATGTGCGCGACCAGAAGGCCTTGGACACCGCCCGGCAGACTATCATCGACAGCCTTACCGCGGCTTTTGGCCAGCCGGCGAATGGCAAGTACAACATCAATGGCGGTGGCGTTGACTCGCTGGCGGAAAATCTTCGCGACCCTCTACAGGCGGCCAGCGTGCCTACCACTGACCAATCTTTACATGATCTGGCCAAGAACATCACCGACTATCGCACCAGCCATTCCGGCCTGATTAAGAGCCTGGACGAGCTTTCGTCCGTCCCGGGAGTTACCCCGCAGGTTCTGAACGTCCTGAAGCAGGCGACCTACCCGGAACCGTTCGCGGTTATTAAGACCGAGGTGGTGGGACCCAAAATCGGCGCCGAGCTGCAGCGCAAAGCTATACTGGCAGTTCTATACGCACTAGGTGGGATGCTGGTCTACATCGCGTTTCGCTTTGAATGGATTTATGGTGCAGCGGCCGTGATCGCAGTGTTTCACGACACCATCATCACCATCGGCCTGTTCTCGCTGTTCAACAAAGAGATTTCGCTCACCGTGGTTGCGGCGCTGCTCACGTTGGTCGGGTATTCGATGAACGATACCATTGTTACCTTCGACCGCATTCGGGAAAATTTGAAAATCCTGCGGCGGGAATCGCTAGAGCCGCTGGTGAACCGCAGTGTTAACCAGACGCTGAGCCGGACCGTCCTGACGTCAGGTCTCACGCTGCTGACCGCCTTAGCCCTGTTTCTGTTCGGCGGCCAAGTACTAAGCGGCTTCTCTTTCGCGCTGGTCTGTGGCATTATCGTTGGTACTTATTCATCTGTGTTTGTAGCTAGCCCCATCCTGATCTTCTGGCATAATTTCCTGGAGGGGCGTAAAGGACCCGCAGCGGTGGCGCCCATAGCGCCGAAGCCCAGCGCGAGTAAGCCCAGCGCGCCGCAGGCGAGTGCACGGAGAGGGACGGCGAAGGTCAAATAAAAGACCCGCCGAAGGTAGTATGATGATTTCTGCGCCAGCGCGCGAGGCAGTGGAACTTTTGGGAAGAGGTGACACATGTTTGAGCAAACTTTCGTAGACGGTACCGCGAAGACACGCAAACCTTGGACGGTATTGCTTTCCTTCGTGAGCCAGTGTGCGCTGATCGGTCTGCTGGTTTTGATACCGCTGATCTTCACCGACACGTTGCCGCGCGCCGCGCTCACCAGCTTTCTGGTAGCTCCGCCGCCGCCCCCTCCGCCACCGCCTCCGCCGCCTCCGGCGCCGCCCAAGATCGTCAAGGTGATTCCGCGCCAGTTCGATGCCGGCAAATTGATGGCGCCCAAAAGCATTCCGAAAGAGATTGCGAATATTAAAGAAGAAGAGCTGCCGCCGCCCTCAACAGGCAGCGTGGTTGGAGGTGTTCCCGGTGGCGTCCCCGGTGGAACGCCCGGCGGTGTGATCGGCGGAATTATCGGCGCTGTGCCTACCGCTGCCCCGCCCCCTCCCGTACAGAAAAAGGAAGCCACGCCGCAGCGAATTCGAGTGGGCGGCAACGTTCAGCAGGCCAACCTGATCCGTAAGGTACAGCCGGTTTATCCGCCGCTAGCCAAGCAGGCCCGCATCCAGGGTACGGTTCGCTTTACCGCCATCATCGGCAAAGACGGCACCATCCAGAATTTACAGTTGCTTGCAGGCCATCCGTTGCTGGTGGAAGCAGCCCGGTCGGCCGTTTCGCAGTGGCAGTACAAGCCGACGCTTCTCAACGGCGAACCCGTGGAAGTGGTCACGCAGATTGATGTGAATTTTACGTTAAGCCAGTAGTAGTCTAAATTCAACTCGCAGGAGAACAGAATGTTTTTACAATCGCAGGTTTGGGCCTTCCTTCTACAGGACCAGCCCATGAGTTTTGACCCGATGAGTATGTGGAGCGTGATGGCGTGGCCGGCCAGAACTGTTGTGATCGTGCTATTCCTCATGTCCGCATGGTCCATCGGCGTCATGATCGACCGCTTGATCGCCTACAACGGCGCACGCAAGCAGTCCCGGCAGTTTGCTCCAGCCGTAGCCGGCGCATTGCGCGAAGGCAAGCTGGATGAGGCCATCAAGATCGCCGACCGCTACAGCAAGAGCCATCTGGCGAAGGTTGTCGTGGCAGGTCTCCAGGAATTCCGCGCCCACCAGTTGAGCTCGGATATTTCCGGTGAAGAGATTGAGGCGTCCAAGCGCGCTCTCGAACGCGCCGAGGCCATCGTCCACGCCGAATTGAAGCGCGGCGTAAGCAGCCTGGCAACCATTGGGTCTACCTCACCGTTCGTCGGTTTGTTCGGAACGGTGGTAGGCATCATCAACGCGTTCAAGGGCATCGCGACGCAAAAGTCCACCGGTCTGGGCGCGGTCGCCGGCGGTATTTCGGAAGCGCTGGTAACCACCGCCGTCGGTCTGTTTGTGGCCGTCCCGGCGGTGTGGATGTACAACTACTTCACCAACCGGATTGAAGCGTTCGACGTCGAGATGGGCAACTCGAGCTCGGAGTTGATCGACTATTTCTTGAAGCGCACGCAGAAGGCAGTCTCGAAGTAGATTTGAGTATCCGCGAGTTGAATTGTTGAGGGCGCGAGGCGGGTGACGCATCCCGCCCTCATCCCAAGAAGGAGTTCGATATGAAACAACAAAAAGCTCCGCCGCCGGTAGCCGACATCAATGTGACGCCCATGGTGGATGTCATGCTGGTGCTGCTGATCATTTTCATGGTCATCACGCCCATGCTCACCAAAGGCCAGCCGATTGACTTGGTGCGCACCCATAACCCGGTCACCATGCAGGCGGCTGACAAAGAGGATGCTGTGCTGATCTCAGTGACGCGCAACGGTGGCGTATTCTTAAGTCCCGGCAATCTCCGTATCACGCCCGATCAGTTACCCGAGAAAGTTAAGGATCTGTTGACCAATAAAGTGGACAAAACCGTCTTCATCAAAAGCGACGCGCGGGCCCGCTACGGCGTGGTGGAAGATGTAGTGGACAATGTGCGCGCTGCCGGTGTGGATCAGATTGGATTGATCACGGAGTTGATTCCGGTCAAGAACAAAGCTACAGCGACCCCGATCAACGCCGGAGGACAGTAACAAAACCGGTTCTTCAGTTCTTCGGTTCCTCAGTTCATCGGTTCAGAACTGAAGAACGGACGAACCGAAGAACTGAAGAACGAGTGACTGAGGAACGAGGGAACTAATTTATGTCAATGTCAGTTGGTGGGGACCAGACCGGACCCAAATCAGATATCAACATGACGCCGTTGATCGACGTGCTGCTGGTGCTGCTGATCATTTTCATGGTCATCACGCCTTTAACGCCGCATGGACTCGAAGCACTGGCGCCTCAACCCCCCGACAAGACGAAACCACCACCTCCCGATCAGGATCGAACGGTGGTGATCGTCATCGACAAGGATAAACGGATGCACCTCAATAATGAGGACACCGACCTAGACAGACTCGGGCCACGCTTGGAGCAGATCTTCAAGACCCGAGCCGAGCGGGTTGTTTTCGTCAAGGGTGATCCGGATCTCGAATACGAGACCGTGGCCAAGGCCATCGACATCGCCAAGGGTGCGGCCATCGATAGGATAGGTCTGATGACCCCCAAGATTGAGGCCGGTCAATAGCAGCCCCGCGCGTGAGCGAGGGGACGGAATGGAATGGGGTGCAATATCTAAACCTATGAAGAGCAAATTATTGGTACTGGGCATCATCGGGTTGGTGCTTCTCTCTACCACCGGGTGCAACAAGCTGAAGTCGCGCGATCGGCTCAACAAGGGCATTCAGTCCTATAAAAGTGCCAGGTACGCCGACGCTGTGGAGTTCTTCAAGGAGGCGGTCCAACTGGATCCCACCAACGTCAACGGCCGCTTATTTCTCGCCACGGCCTACATGAGCCAATACATCCCCGGCGCCGAGTCGCCGGACAACATGCAATTGGCCAAGGAAGCCAAGGAAGAATTTATCAAGGTTCTCGATAACCATCCCAACGACACAACCGCCTTGGCATCGCTGGCTTCCTTGAGTTATCAGCAGGCGCAGGGCATGCCGGATCTGGATCAGAAGCTAAAGAAGCTGGACGAATCCAAAGAGTGGTATTTGAAACTCATCTCGGCCGATCCGCAAAACAAGGAGGGCTTCTACAGCTTGGCCGTTATCGACTGGGTAAAGTGGTATGCCGCCTGGATGAAAGCTCGAGCGGATCTGGGCATGAAGCCCGAGGAACCGGGCCCGCTGAAGGATAAAAAGGTCAGAGCTGAGCTGAAGGACAAATACGCCGCGGTAGTCGACGATGGCATGAAGAATCTGGACAAGGCGCTCCAGATCGACAAGGACTACGACGACGCCATGGCGTACATGAACCTGCTGATCCGCGAGAAGGCCGATCTCGACGACACGCCCGAAGAGTACAAGGCGGATGTCGAGAAGGCCGATGTGTGGGTCCAAAAGGCTCTGGATACCAAGAAGATGAAGGCCGCCAAAGAAGCCGCCAAGGGCGCGGGCGGTATAACGACAGAATCGAAGTAAGTGGGGCAGGCGCTATCGCCTGCCAACCTGCTTACAACTCCCGCATAATCCGCTGGTATTCCGCCAGCGGATCTTTCGCCCTCGTGATCTGGCGTCCAATCACCAAATAATTCGCCCCAGCCGCCAACGCCTCCGCCGGAGTTGCCACTCGCTTCTGATCAGCCGACTCCGCGCTGAGTGAACGCACTCCCGGCGTAACCAGGATCGCCTCTGGACCCGCCAGCGCCCGCACCGCAGCCGCTTCCTTGGCAGAACAGACCACGCCGTCAATCCCTGCCACCATCGCGTTTTTTACTCGCAACGCCACCAGATCCTCAATACTGGCTGGATAACCGAGTTCGGCCAGATCTCGCTGGTCAAAGCTGGTCAACACCGTCACGGCCAGCAGTTTAAGGGCGGACTCGCCACGACCCTCCACAGCTCCGCGCATCACCGCGTTGCTGCCATGGACCGTCAGGAAGCGCGCGCTGGTCTTGGCCACTTGAGCCGTGGCGCGCTTCACAGTTTCCGGAATGTCGTATAGCTTGAGATCCAGGAAGACCTGCTTGTCCGCATCAATCAACTCCCGCACGAACGGCATGCCCTCTGCCGCGTACAATTCCATCCCGACTTTGTAGAAATCCACCGCGCTGCCGAGACGCGTGATTAGTGTTCGCGCCTGGGCTGCATCTTCGACGTCGAGAGCAACGATGATCGGGTTTATCACAGGATGCGGATCGGCTTCCGCGATTTCTCTATCACCCGCCCCATGCGATAAGCACTGGGGAACTGGCGCTCAAGCGCGGCCGCATCCTCTTCAGAGAGCGAAATCAACAGGCCGCCCGAAGTCTGCGGATCGTAGAACAAGTCGTCGAATTCGGACTGCCCTTCGACACAATAGGAAGCAAACTCACGATTGTTCTTCAAGCCGCCAGGAATCGCCCCTTGGCTGGCATATTCCATCGCGCCCGGAAGAAACTGAACCTGGCGCGATTCAATCTCGATGGTTACGTGACTGGCTAGCGCCATCTCGCGCGCATGCCCAATCAAACCGAAACCGGTCACGTCCGTGCAGCCGTGCACATCCAAGGACAGCATCGCCTCGCACGCAGCGCGGTTCAGCGTCAGCATGGATTTTTCGGCTCCTTCCACGTCGGCCTGCCTGGCCAGCCCACGCTTCAAAGCCGTTGAGATTACGCCGGTGCCAATGCGTTTCGTCAACATCAGCACATCGCCGGGCCGCGCACCCGCGTTGGTCTTGATGCGGTCCGGATGTATCATTCCTGTGACAGCGTACCCGAATTTGATCTCATTATCGGCGACGCTGTGGCCACCCAAAATCGTGCAGTCCGCCTCATGCACTTTCTCCGCCCCGCCCTTCACGATTTCCGCCAGCACCTCGATGTCACCGTTAGCGGGCCATGCCAGAATCGAAAGCGCCGAAATTGGGCGCCCACCCATAGCGTAAACATCGCTCAAAGCGTTGGCGGCTGCAATGGCCCCGAAAGTATGCGGATCGTCTACAACCGGGCTGAAGAAATCCACTGTCTGGACCAGCGCCAACTCCGGTGTCAGCTTGTACACGCCGGCATCATCGGCCGTATCGAATCCCACCAGAACATTTGGATCGGCCCGGCGCGGAATCCGAGCCAGCACCTGATCCAAGATCTTGGGACTCAGCTTGGAAGCGCATCCGCCGCCGGAAGTGGATGCGGTGAGTTTGGAAGTAGTCACCAACCTAGGATAACGAATTCATGAATCCAGGAATTCAAGAAGTCGAGGAAGAGAAGAAGGGCTCCTTTCTTCACCATAACTAGTGGTGCGTGAACCAGCCAAGACCTTTAGGGACCTTTTGGTGTGGCAGAAGGCCCATCAACTAACAATAGCGGTGTACCGTCTGACCGCTGGTTTTCCTAAGCAGGAAACGTTTGGACTATCGTGCCAAATGCAAAGAGCGGCGGTATCTGTACCGGCTAACATCGCAGAAGGATTCAAGCGTAGGGGACCCGCCGACAAGGCTCGCCTGCTAAACATCGCCCAAGGCTCACTTGAGGAGTCGCGCTACTACCTGTTCCTTGCCGAGGAGGTTATTTACGCCGATACAAAAGAGCAAATGATTGTTTTAGAAGAAGTAAGCCGCTTCCTGGAAGCCTACACACATCGGATTCTAGCTTCCTCGACTTCCTGAATTCCTTGAATCCCTTGAATTCGGGCTGAAGGCCGCGTAGGGCTAAAGCCCTAGAAGGCCTTCAGACCTCTTGACAGTATCCCGTAGTTGTGAAAGTATTTCATAGACCTTGAATTCTCGCTCAGGAAAGGCTTTGGGGACCCGTCATGAAAGCATTACTGCAACTCTGTTCGTTGTCCGTGCTTCTGTTATTTGGGTTGGTTTGGACCGGCTTGGCGCAAGCGCCGGTCGGTGATATCTCGGGAACAGTTTTCGACGAATCTGGCGCCGTCATTCCTAACGCTCAGGTTACGATCACGAACAAGGATACGGGCCTCATCCGTAACGTCATCACCGGCGCGGCCGGTCTCTTTAACGCCTCTGCTCTCCCGGCCGGCACGTATGAGGTCAAAGCTGAGGTCACCGGCTTCCGCACCTTGCTGCGCGACGCCACCGTAACAGTCGGCAGTCTGACCACGGTGGACATGCACCTGCAAGTCGGCGCTGCCAAAGACATCGTTACCGTGGAAGCCGTCACGCCGCAAATCGAGTATGAGAGCCACGCGATCGAAGGTACGGTGAACCGGCAACAGATCGAAAATCTTCCTTTGAATGGACGCAGTTTCCTCCAACTGGCGATGCTCGAACCGGGCGTTACGGTGTCGGCAAACAGCCAGGGCCAATATAATCGCGCTTTCGACGTTTCGATCCTGGGCGCCGACTCCGACCTCACTCGTATCACCGTGGATGGCGCCACGGTCCGCGATTCCGTGACGGGTGGAACCCAACAAAACTTTTCCCAGGAAATCGTTGAAGAGTTCCAGATATCCAGCGTGAACTTCGACCTTTCCACCAGTCTGGGTGCCGGCGGCGCGGTCAACGTAGTGACCCGGTCTGGAGGGAACGATTTCCACGGCAGCGCGTTCTTCTTCTTCCGCGATCACAATATGGCGGCCTACCCGAACCTCCAACGTAATCCTATTGATGAGAATCCCTTCTTCGCCCGGAGGCAATCCGGCGGATGGATCGGCGGCCCAGTCAAGAAAGATAAATTGTTCTTCTTTTCCAGCATCGAACACAATAATCAGAAGGGAGTCTACGCGCCGCTCCCCAACGACCCTTTGTTCCAGGCCTTCTCGACAGTCGCGACCAGTCCTTATGTCGCCACCACCGAAACCGAGCGCATCGACTATCGCATCAACAGCAAGAACAACGCATTTCTGCGCTACTCCCATGACGGGAACAACAGCTTCGCGCCGCGCTCCACGAATCAATTGCCGTCGGCGTGGGTGAGTAACATTAACTGGGCGGATTCCGGCGTCTTTTCTCTCATCAGCAGCTTCACTCCCGCCATCGTGAACGAGGCCCGCTTCTCGATGACTTACTGGAGCAACCGGAATAATCTCCCATCCGCCGCACAATGTCCCAACTGCATCGGATTGGATGGCCCCAACATCAATGTGGATGGAACCGGGCTCTCCTTCGGCAATCAAACCAATACCCCACAATCCCGAGTGCTGCGCCGCTACATCAGCGCCGATAACTTCACCTGGCAAAAAGGAAAGCATCGGATGAAGATGGGCGGTGAGTGGGAATATCAGAAGGGAACCGGTACGTATACCATTGATGAGCCGGCCGCGATGACGCTGTTCTCGCCGGAGGAAGTGGCCGCGCTTGCACCCCAACTGCTCCCTCTGCTTCCCAAGACGTACACCACCCTCTCCGACATCCTGAAGCTGCCCTTAATGAATTGGGATTTTAGCGTCGGCAACAATCAGCAGCCGCCGCCATTCCAGCAGGGCAACGCTGAAGGCGACAATACCTTCCACTTCTACTGGGAGGACTCCTGGAAAATAAAGCCCAACTTCACGATTAATTACGGATTGGGTTGGAACTTCGAAAGCAATGCACTCAATCACGATCTGGTTAAGCCTGCATGGCTCGCGCCGATTTTCGGTGCTAACGGCCTGGGCCACGAGCAGCATGATTACAAGCATTTCTCTCCCATGCTCGGGTTTGCCTGGTCGCCCTGGAAAGACAATAAGACCGTGTTCCGCGGTGGAGCGGGCGTATACTATGACACCATCGACATCGAGCTGCGCCTGATTGAACGTTCCTACTTGAGCCCTCTCGGCTCCGGTTACCTCAATCTCCCTGGCAGCGTCGTTCCCAATCCAATTCCTGGAATCCCCGGTGTCCCGGAGGGAACAACGCTCAATTTTACGAGCCCGACCCCGTTTAACGGTGCGCTCCTGGAATACATTCTTCCCGCCGTCCGCCAGGCTTTCATCCAACAACTCGGCGTCAACCCGAACAACACAAACCTGGCTGTAACCACCATCGGCTTGTTTAAGACGGGAACTGAGCTGATCAACCCGAACTACACGCCCGGCAAGGCCAACCATTTCAGCCTCGGCGTACAGCGGCAGTTGACCAAGGATTGGGCGGTCAGCGCGGATGCGGTGTATCGTCTATTCCTGCACCAAACCATCCGCGACGTGGATGAGAATTTCTTCTATCGTTATATCAACGGCGTCCAGACTCCGGTGATCCCCATTTGCTCATCCGCGCTGCAACTGGTCCCCAACGTTAACTGCTCAAATGGCGGCGTCGGCGAAACCTTCAGCGGCGGCCGGACCCACTATACAGCGCTGCTGGTGAAGGCGAATAAACGCTTCTCCCGGCGCGTCCAGACGCAGATTTCCTATGCTTTGCAGTCTCAGATCGGCATCAACGGTATTTACAACGATTACAATTGGTTCCAATACTACGGACCCCAGGCATCGCACAGCATTCTGAACGTAAGCGGCACCATCGATCTTCCCTGGAAGTTCCAGTTCTCGTTCATTTCGAGCTACACAAGCCGAGGTCCATTCCAGCCCGTCATTCCTGGCACAGATCTCACCGGCAGCGGTGTCAGCGGTTTCCCCCTACCCGGCATGGGCAGCAGCTTGTTCAACTTCGGACTCGGGCCGCAGGATCTGGTGAACCTGATTAACCAATACAATCAGACTTACGCAGGCAAGGTTGGGCCAAATCCAACTCAGACGTTTCCGCGCGTTGCCGTACCCACCGGCCCCTATCAGTTCGGTCACGACTTCAATTCGCAGGACATCCGCTTGACCAAAATCTTCAAGTACCGCGAGCGATACGAGCTGCAGATATTCGGGGAATGCTTCAACATCTTCAATTTCTCGAACCCCACCGGCTACGACACCAATCTGTTGGACACAGGCTTTGGACTCCCCAGCGGCCGCGCCGGCGGGACGTTCGGCACCGGTGGCCCCCGCGCCTTCCAAGTGGGATCGCGATTCTCGTTCTAAGTTTTTGGCCGCGAATGAACGCGCGGTTCTTAGGTTTATTTGCGTGCGTGTGCCTGGCAGGTGCCGCTGAGAATGGCCGGGTGCTCTATGAGAACTACTGCGTAGGCTGCCATTGGAAAGATGGCAGCCCCGCACACGGAGGTGCCGACTTACGGAAGCCTCTGAAATACGGCAGCGATCTAAACTCTGTGATGCGCGTGATCAAGTTCGGCGTGCCTTATTCCCAGATGCCCGGCTTCAACGATCTTTCCGAAGCGCAGTTGCGTGCGCTCGCCAAGCACGTCGTCGCACTCAACCAAAAAGCCCAGTCGAAACGGAAGTGAATTATTCCCGTTCATTCGCGGTTAAAATCGGAAAGGAGCCCCATGCCCAATCCGAAAACCGCGCCCTCTGGTGTTCCCTACCCCGAGCCTGAGAACGGCTGGGTACACAAATGCGATGTCGACGACCACCTGGACCGTCACCTGCCAATCCCCACCCAGGTAGTTTCGAACGAAGAGTACCTTCCGATGCCGCAGACGCGCAAGCAAGCGGCTGTGGAGCATCGGATGCTTCAGATGGCCGATGAGAACGCCAAGAAGCTCGGCCAGAAGCGTCGTGACTTCCTGCGTACCTCGTGCGGCATGGCCACCGCGTTTGCCGCCATGAACAGCGTGTTCGGCCCATACTTCCGCGTGGACGCCGCTGAAATGGTGGAACAGTCAGCGACGCCCGACAGCAAAGACGACTACTTCGTTTTCGATGTCCAGACGCATCACGTTGCAGCCGGACTCCAGATTCCTCCGCTCCTCAGCTACCGGCGCGCCGGCGCGGCGTGGAATCCAGATCTAAAAAAACGCCGTCCGCAAATGGACGACCTTTACATCGAGAACTACATCAAAGAAGTTTTCCTCGACAGCCAGACCGATATGGTGGTGATCAGCGGATTCCCTTCCCCCACCGACAACACCAACATTCTTCCGCCGGACAAAATGGTAAAGACGCGTTCCTGGATCAACGAGCTCACCAGTTCCCGCCGCGTAGTCAGTCACGGCTTGATGTCGCCCGACCTTGGCGCTCAGAATCTTGAGAAGATGCACGTCCAGGCTGAAAAATTGAAGATCGAGGCCTGGAAAGGATACCCGGGACAACCATTAGGTCCGCGCCACAACGGCTGGTGGCTGGACGATGAGAAGGAAGCTTATCCGGTCTTCGAATATTCCCGCAAGATCGGCATCAAGAACTTGTGCTTCCACAAAGGCCTGCCTCTCGCGGGTTTCAACGTCGAGCACTGCAACCCCAAGGATGTGATCAAAGCCTCACAGGATTTTCCGGACATGAACTTTCTCATCTACCACTCCGGATTCAAGGGACCTCAAGACGCTTTGCCGGTGGTGGAAGGCGATTTCAAAAAGACCACCTACGTTCCATGGGTCTCCGATCTTTGCGCAGCTCGCAAGAAGAATCCCAAGATGACCAACGTCTACATGGAACTGGGCAGCACCTTCGGATTGATGGTAATCTCGCAACCCAAGCTGTGCTGCTACGTGCTGGGAATGATCTTGGATGCCTATGGCGAAGACCGCGTCCTATGGGGCACGGATTCCATCTGGTGGGGCTCGCCGCAATGGCAGATCGAAGCCATGAAGCGCATTACCATGCCGCAGGAATTGATAGACCGTTTCGGCTACAAGCCGCTCACGCACGAGGTGAAAGCTAAGATTTTCGGCTTGAACGCAGCCAAAGTCTACAATGTGGATCCAAGCGCGAAGCGCAATCCTATCCCGACGGATTACATCGATCGTCTTCGCAAGATGTACCAAGCTGCAGGCCCCAAGCCCAGCAATACGCAATACGGCTGGATCGCCGCCGGCTAAAACTGGTACAGCATCAGATAAACCACGACACCCGTCACGCTGACGTACAACCAAATCGGAAACGTCCACCGCGCGATCCTTCGATGACGTTGGTAATCGCCCTTGAGCCCGCGCCGCAGCGTAATTATCGCCAGCACCGGAACTGTTGCAGCCAGCAGCGTATGCGTGATTAGAATCGTGTAGTAAACCACGCGAATCGGCCCGGTCTTCGGATAATGCACCGATCCCACCTGCGCGTGATAGATCACATAGCAAATCAGAAATGCGATCGACACTCCGAACGCCGTCAGCATCACGCGTTTGTGCGCCTGAATCTGTCTGCGACGGATCAACGTGTAGCCAGTAAGCAGCAGGATTGCCGCCGTCCCGTTGAGCGTGGCATTCACCGCTGGTAGGGTATGGATGTCCATCAGGAACTTTCCCGCGCGAGTTCGTAAATATTCTCGATCAACTTCGGAATGGCCCGTGATTCCGAAGTATCGTAGTATCCGCGAATCCGCGCTTGCCGGTCCACCAGAACGAAGCGCGTGCTGTGCTCGAGTGTCGGGCCGATATTCCCAAGCTTGAAAGTATCGCGATCCAGTTTCTGCAGCGTTGCTGGAGGGCCGGTGAGGAAATACCAGTGCTCAGCAGAAGCGCCATGCATCTTGGCGTACTCCGCGAGCACCTGCGGCGTGTCCCGCGCCGGATCCACTGTGAAAGACACAAGTTTGACGTCCGGCATCTTCAGAGTCGCCTTCTGCACTTCATGCATCTGCGATGTCATGCGCGGGCAAGGGCCCGGACAAGTTGTGTAAATGAAATCCGCAACCCAGATCTTACCGGCCAGCACTTTACTATCGAACGGTTGCCCATCCTGCGCGGTCAATTGAAATTCGGGAACGTCATAGAAGATCGCCAACGATGAACTCTTAGTGTGTGTACAAGCTGCCAGCATGAGAGTCAGCCCGAGGGTTACTACTAGCTTCATGCCGGACGACTAAAGAGCATCAAACCGTACAGAACCGGCAGGTAAATCACGGAGGCCAACAAGACATGCCGAGCCTGTTGCCGGGTTCGATCGAAACTCACGCGCACCCCCGCGTACAAAAACAACGCCCCGAGCGCCAGGGCGCCAACCACGTACAGATTCCCGGTCATAGCCAGAAACTTCGGGACCATGCTGATAGGAATGAGGATCAGCGAATACAGCAGAATCCGGCGCGCCGTGGATTCTCCGTCCGGCTCAACCACCGGAAGCATCCGGATTCCGGCGCGTTCGTAGTCCTCGCGATACATCCATGCAATCGCATAGAAATGCGGGAACTGCCAGATGAATAAAATCGCAAATAGAATCCAGGCGTCCCAAGTCAACGTGCCGCTTGCGGCAGCGTATCCGATCAGCGGCGGCATCGCGCCAGGAATCGCGCCGATAGTTGTGGAATGGGGTGAGCGCTGCTTGAGCGGCGTGTAGACGAACAGATAACTGAGCAGCGTGAAGAGTCCCAACCAACCAGTCAGCGCATTCACCGCGAGAAACAGTTCGATAAATCCTGCGACCGAAATCAGAATTGCGAAAATCAGTGCGTTGTGGGCGGATAGGCGTCCGGAAGGCAAAGGACGCGCCTGTGTGCGCTTCATTTTGGAATCAGCAACACGCTCATACCATTGGTTGAGCGCGGCCGTGCCGGAAGCGATGAGGCCAGTGCCGATGATGGTGTGCAGCAGCGTCAGCCAGTGCCAACCACCACGCGCGCCGAAGAAATATCCCACGCCCGTACTCATCAAAATGAGCCAGGTGATTCGCGGCTTAGTTAACGCGATGTAGTCCTTCACAGACTGCCTAGTCTCTAAAGATACCACAGTAATGTTGCCGCGTCACCGGAAAAATTCTTGCGAGGCGCTGATGACGCGCGTGCACGTGCTGTACAATTTAAGAAACGGTCCGTATGCCGAACCTCGATCGAATCAAGCGCAATCCCGAAGTCATGGGTGGCAAACCGTGCATTCGCGGCATGCGTGTTACGGTCGGGACGATTGTGGGCCTCATTGCGGCTGGGCATTCCAATGCGGAGATTCTCAGCGCGTATCCTTATCTCGAAAAAGAAGACATTCGTCAAGCGCTCGCATACGCTGCGTGGCGCGTCGAAGAGATTGAACTGCCTCTGCCGGTGACATGAAGATTCTGATCGACATGAATCTGAGCCCACTTTGGGTTCCGTTTCTTGTCGAGCACGGAATTGAGGCGATTCACTGGTCAACGATAGGCGATCCAACTGCGCCGGACTCTCAGATCCTCGATCACGCCGCTTCAAATGGACTAGTGGTCTTCACGCACGATCTCGATTTCGGGATGCTCCTCGCGGCCAGTAAATCGAAGGGCCCGAGCGTATTGCAGGTTCGAACACAAGACGTTCTTCCAGCCGCCATCGGCGTGCCGATTCTTCAGGCGATAGAGCGCGCGCGCGAGCACCTGGAGGCAGGCGCCATCGTCACTGTTGACCTTGCACAACACCGAATTCGACTTTTGCCAATCTGAGCTCGCATCCCCAGATCCGGCGCACCTGGGAGGCCGTTATTGTGTCGTGATTCTGCCGCCGAGATCTGACGGGTACGCAGCAACCTGGAACTTATCTTCGTAGCAAACGTTGCCCAGCCGAGGGCATTTGTGGACAAACAAGGGGCATCCGTGCGCGCGGAAAATGTGCACCAGCTCCCAAACCCGTTTGATTATATGGTCAGCCGTTGATTCGAACCAGAAGATGGCTCTCTCGCGAGAGAACTCGGGAGGGCTGGGCAGGTTCTTGTTGAACCAAATCAGGATCTCTCGGAGCCGCATCCGCTCGGTCGCGTCCAAGTCTTGCGCAGAGAGTAGCCAGAGCGCTGCCTGAAAGACGCCTTCAGGCCTATGAGAATCCTCATCTATGCGGGTGGTGGTAAAGCGCAGAAACATAGACTCTCACGCCGGAGTATGAGGGATGAGATGGATCAGTCTCGCGGGCATCGCCGGCGAATAATCCTTGGACGGCGTCCAGCGTGCCTTCAAGCCAGCGGCAAAGTAACTGGGACACGCAACTTTCTGCGCTACGGCCGATCCCGCTGCAATCCCTAAAACCACTGCATCGCGCCGTTTCATCAGGCCCATCTTAGCGCTACAAGTTCCCCATGCCGCGCGCTGTCGATGTATAGTGAAATGACTCTGGAGACTCCATGCCCGACATTGCGATTCTGATCCCCGTCCTGATCGTCCTGATCTACCTGTTCTCGTCCATCAAAATTCTGGCCGAATACGAACGCGGCGTGGTCTTCCGCCTGGGGCGCGTTCTGCCGCAACCCAAGGGACCAGGTGTGATCCTGATCTTCGCGCCCATCGACCGCATTGTACGAATTTCGCTGCGCATTGAGGCTATGGAAGTTCCACCGCAAGATGTTGTCACCCGCGATAACGTCACCGTCAAAGTGAATGCCGTGGTCTATTTCCGTGTCATGGATCCCACCAAGGCCGTTCTCGAAGTGACCAACTTCCTGTATGCCACCTCGCAGGTGGCGCAGACCACGCTACGCAGCGCGCTGGGAGAAGTTGAGCTGGACGAACTACTCAGCCAGCGCGAAAAGCTGAATCTCCGCCTGCAATCCGTGCTCGATCAACACACCGGGCCGTGGGGCGTGAAGGTCACGGTGGTAGAAGTGAAGCAGGTGGACCTACCCGACCAAATGATCCGCGCCATCGGCAAACAGGCCGAAGCCGAGCGCGAGCGCCGCGCTAAGATCATTCACGCCGAAGGTGAGTACATGGCCGCTGAGAAATTGGCGATGGCCGCCGAGCTGATCCAGAAGCAGCCCGCCGCCATTCAGCTCCGCTACCTGCAGACGTTAGTCGAAATCGGGTCCGAGAAAAACACCACGGTTGTGTTCCCGCTGCCGATCGATATATTCTCGTCTTTAGGGCGCGCCATCGATCATATCGCTGGCAAGAAGCAGGAAGGCTAAAGGATCTTGGCTAAGAGCGACGAAGGCGAATTTGAATTAATCCTAGGGAACCGGCAGCTCATCAGCGTCTTTCTGATCGTGGTGGTTCTCTTGGGTGTGTTTTTCTCTATGGGCTACATCGTGGGCCGCAACTCGGCCGCGCCCGCCGCCGAGGCCGCTCATAACGGGGGGAAGACCGTGGCCGTGGAATCTCCGCCTGCCGACACCGAGCCGCCCACTTCGAGCCCGGCAGCGCAGGAGCCTCCGGCTACGCCGCCAGAAACTAAACCAGCGCAAACGAAACACGCTGCATCCGAGCCGCCCACTACGCACCCCGAAAAGCCTTCTCCTGTTCCCGAGCCCGTCAAACCAGTGCCAGTTACGCCTGCGAAGTCGAAGCCCGCGGCCGTCGGACCGCCCGCCGCTGGGCTGGCATCCGTCACGAACGAGCCGGCGGCAGGCCAATACTGGCAGGTGGTGGCGACCTCACGCCCGGGCGCCGAGATTATAAGCGAGACCCTCAGCAAGAGAGGCTTCCATACGTTGCTGACACCTGCATCCAAGGAGGGGTTTTTCCGCGTGCTGGTGGGCCCGTTCCCGGATAGTGGCACGCAGGCGGAAGCGCGGACCAAACTGGAAGCGGCCGGGTTTAAGAATCCGATCACAAAAAGATACTGAATTGGCGCTCGACTCGTTCCCCCAACAGCTTGTCCAACTTGAGCCGCGGACACCCGCGCAGCCTCGTTTACCGGCGTGGCTCCGTAAGAGCGCCACGCACTTTCAAGCAGTCCACGCGCTGAAGATGGAAATCCGCGGCTTAAACTTACATACGGTCTGTGAGTCGGCGCGCTGCCCGAATCTGCACGAGTGCTTCAGCCGGGGCGCGGCCACTTTCATTATCCTCGGCAATCTCTGCACGCGCGGCTGCGGATTCTGTTCGGTGCCCAAAGGGTCGCCGCATAAACAGGCATTCACGCTCGATTCGAACGAACCGGCCAACGTCGCGCGCGCCGCAGCTAGCTGGAAGTTGCGCTACGTGGTGATTACTTCCGTCAACCGCGACGATCTTCCGGATGGCGGCTCGCGACATTTCGCGGAAACTGTCCGCGAGGTTCGCAAAGCGCTCCCGGACGCCCGCGTTGAAGTATTGACTCCCGATTTTTGCGGCGATCTGGGCGCTGTCGCTCGCGTGTTGGATGCCGGTCCCCACGTGTTCAATCACAATATGGAGACCATCGCTCGGCTCTACCGCCGCGTTCGCCCACAAGCTGATTATCAGCAGTCCCTGAATGTGCTTCGATTCGCGAAAAGCTACCGTCCGGATGTACTCACGAAATCCGGATTGATGGTTGGCCTCGGCGAGGAGCCGCAGGAAGTAGAGCAGCTTCTGCGCGATTTGCGTGCCGCGAACGTGGACGTTGCCACCATCGGCCAGTATCTGCAACCCACGCGCCGCAACCTGCCGGTGGCAACCTACGTCACGCCTGCGCAGTTCGAAAGTTATCGCGAGTACGGCCTCGGCATTGGATTCAAAATGGTGTTCAGCGGCCCGCTCGTCCGCAGCTCTTACATGGCCGATCTGGTGAATGAAGAAGCCACCCGAGTCACTGCTTAACTTTGCACTCGCGCTGCTTTCGGCCGCGCTGTTGGTTCTTACGTTTCCCAATCCCGCGCTCCAGAACCACAGCGTGCCGTGGCTCGCGCCACTGGCCCTAACACCGCTGCTGATCGCGCTGCATCGCGAAACGCGCCCACTGTGGCGATTCCTGCTCGGCGAGTTCACCGGATTCGTCTACTGGTTTTGCGTCTGTTACTGGATCCAATTCGTGCTCGAATACCACGGCGGGATGGGACGTTGGGGCGGATGGGGAACTTTTGTGTTGTTCTCAGTCGCCAAGGCGATTCACCTGGGCGTGTTCAGCTTGCTAGCCGCGGTGCTGATCAGAGCCCCATACGCGATTCCCGCAATCGCAGCGCTGTGGACCGGCATCGAACGCACGCACGCCACTTTTGGTTTCGCATGGCTGGATTTAGGAAATGCAGCTATCGACATGGCGCTGCCATTGCGTATCGCGCCATTTCTAGGCGTCTATGGAATCTCGTTCCTATTCGCGTTGATGGCCGCCACCGTCGCGGTGCTGATCCTGCACCGCAATCGCCGCGAATTGTACTGGCTAGCCGTAACTCCGGCTCTCCTGCTGTTGCCCGATCTTCCAGCGCCGGCCAGAGGCACGGAAACGGCAGTAGCGATCCAGCCTAACATGTCGGAAGACGAACAATGGACGCTAGCCTCCGCCAGCCACGAGCGGGATCACCTGATAACGATTTCGCGCGAGGCGGCGCTCCGCGAGCACGCGCCGCTGATCCTATGGCCGGAAGTTCCCGGCCCCATCTACTACTATCAGGACTTCGCGTTTCGCGAGGAAGCCGCTCGCCTGACACGCGACACGCATTCGTATTTCCTGTTTGGAACGGTCGGCGAAACGCCGCAAGGCGCGCCGCTGAATTCCGCGGTGCTGCTTCGGCCCTCGGGCGATCTGGAGGATCGTTACGACAAGATCAACCTGGTTCCATTTGGCGAGTACGTGCCTAGTTTCTTCAGCTTCGTGCATCGCATCACAAAGGAAGCAGGCGATTTCGCGCCCGGCACCCGCATCGTCGTTTTTCCTGCCGATGGACACAGCATGGGAGTCTTCATCTGCTACGAATCGGCCTTTCCGGCCGAGGTTCGGCAATTCGTCAAACGCGGCGCGAACCTGCTGATTAATGTTTCGAACGACGGCTATTTCGGAAAGAGCGCCGCGCGCGAACAGCATCTATTGTTGGCGCAGATGCGCGCAGTCGAGAATCGCCGCTGGCTGCTCAGAGCCACTAACGACGGCATCACAGCCGCGATCGATCCCGCCGGCCGCGTGGCCGAGCGTTGGCCGATGTACGAAGAAGCGATCGCGCGAATGAGTTTTGCGTACACCAGCGGCACGACGTTCTACACGGAGTACGGCGACTGGTTCGCGTGGGGTTGCTTGCTGGCCGCAGCCGTAGCGCTATTCTGTTCGCAACGCCCACACTACACGCCACGAAGACTCCACGAACGAGAAACCAGAAACGAGAAACCAGAAACGGTTTCCTAACCGTGCCGGATCACCAACACATCGCCATCCTTGACGATATATTCTTTGCCCTCCAGCCGGAGCAATCCTTTTTCACGAACACCGGGGTAACCGCCATGCTCGATCAGCGCCTGCCAGTTCACCACCTCGGCGCGAATGAACTTCTTTTCGAAGTCGCTGTGAATTGCGCCCGCGGCATTCTGTGCCCGGCTGTGCATGGGAATGGTCCACGCGCGCACTTCAGTTTCACCCGCCGTCAGGAACGACATCAGGCCCAATAGCGCATAAGTAGCTGCGATCAGCCGTTCGAGCCCCGATTCCTTGAGCCCGTAACTGGCCACGTACTCGCGCGCTTCCTCGGGCGAAAGTTCGGCCAGTTCCGCCTCGATCTTTCCGCAAATCGCGGTCACCGCGGTATGGCTGCGGCCCGCGAGCGGCCCCTTCCGGTATTCTTCCTCGATCTCATGCATTCGCCCGGCGTCTGCTTCGCCGATATTCAGCACGAACAGCATGGGCTTCTGCGAAAGGAATTGAAACCCTCGGATCAGTTTTTCTTCCTCGGGCGAAAGTTCCAGCGTTCGTAGCGCAATATTTTGATCGAGCGTAGCCTTGCATCGCTCGATCAATGCAATCTCCCGGTCCAGCTCCGGAGTCTTGGCCCTCTTGCGATCCTTCTCCAGCCGCTCCAGACGTTTTTCCACTACCACCAGATCGCTCAGGATCAATTCCATCTCTACGTCTTCGAGATCCCGGATCGGATCGACCGATCCCTTCTCATGCGGCACCGTGTCGCTCGGGAACAACCGCAACACGTGCGCCAGCGCATCCGCCACGCGCATGCTGGCCAGGTAGCTCGGATCGCGCAAGGCTTCTTTTGATATGGAAGGAAAATCCAGATACTCCACGGTGGCGTGCGTGATTTTGGGAGGGTCGAATATCTTCGCCAGCGCGTCCAGCCTGGCATCCGGAACCTTGGTCACGCCCACGCGCGCTTCCATCACCCCCACGCGCGCCGCTTCATGCACGCCGGTCAAAATTGTGAATAAAGATGTCTTGCCCACCATGGGCAAGCCTATAATCGCAGTTTTCATAAAGTCTTAACCGAAGAACTGAAGAACCGAGGAACGGAAGAACCTATAAGGGAACCTCAACCAATGTGAGGATTTCCTGTAGTATTCTTTCGCTCAGTTCCGAGCTGCGTTGCGCCAGTGAGGCGCGGGCGTTGATGGCTATCCGGTGCGCGAACACCGGGATTACCAGCCGCTTCACGTCGTCCGGAATTACGTAATCGCGGCCCTCCACCATGGCCAGCGCTTGCGTGGCGCGATACAATGCTTGTGCGCCGCGCGGGCTCACGCCCAGCGCCAAGGATTCATGCGTCCGCGTTTTCTCGACAATGGCCAGCATGTAGTCCACCAGCATTTCGTCCACGCCGATTTTGCTCGCACGATGCTGAAGATCTAGTAACTCTTCGGCGGAAAGCACCGCGGGCAAAGCTTCGCCATGCGCGCCGTCCGCGTTCCGCAGAATCTCGCGCTCGGCTTCCCGATCTGGATAGCCAATGCGTATGCGCATCAGGAACCGATCCAACTGGCTTTCAGGAAGCGGATAGGTGCCGTGATGTTCTACCGGATTTTG